>Ga0172364_10004063_pt1 | contig 11657 bp, 16 predicted proteins | sample LakKivSesite10cm_FD_114545 | JGI IMG/M metagenome (GOLD analysis project Ga0172364, IMG submission 114545) | Sediment microbial communities from Lake Kivu, Rwanda - Sediment site 10cm | ecosystem: Environmental > Aquatic > Freshwater > Lake > Sediment | place: Rwanda: Western Province, Lake... | reverse complement strand
CCGAAGCAGCCGTCCTGGCGCAGCCCACGCCGGCGCTCCTGCCCGAAGCGCAGCTCGATCAGCTCCTGGCCGCCGGGGAACCGGCGTTCGTATTCTTTCACTCGAACAACTGCGTGCAGTGCATCCGCATGATCGAGATCGTCGAGCAGGTCTATCCCGAGTTCTCCGAGTCGGCGCCCCTGGTGGACGTGAACGTCTACGACGAGCGCAACGGCAACTTGTTGCAGCGCGCCGGCCTGCGCTACATTCCCACGCTGATCTTTATTGACCGCGCCGGCCAGGCCCAAGGACACGTCGGCGTGATGGAGCCAGAGGCGCTGCGCGAGCAGTTGCTGAAGTTAGCCGGGGAGTAGGACGATGCCATTCGATCCCAAGGTGCTCCAAGACGGCTCGTTACTGGCCTACTTGCTGGTCTTCCTGGGCGGGGTGGTGACCAGCATCGGCCCGTGCAACGTGGCCATGATCCCGCTCATCGTGGGCTACGTGGGTGGCTCTGCCAACCTCTCACGCGGGCGCTCCTTTGCGCTCTCGCTGACCTTCGCCACCGGGCTGGCCCTCACCTTTATGACGCTGGGGGTGGTGGCCTCGCTGGTCGGCGGGCTGGTCGGTGGCGCTTCGCGCCTCTGGCACTATGCCGTCGCCGGGATCTGCATCCTGATCGCGCTGCACATGTGGGGCGCGATCCGCCTACCGGAGGTGGCCGGTCTGGCGCGGCTGCGTGAGCGGATCACGCTCAGGGGGATTCCCGGCGCGCTGGCGCTGGGGCTGGTCTCCGGGCTGGTGGCCTCGCAGTGCGCCACGCCGGTGCTGGCGGCGATTCTGACCTACGCGATGTCCCGGCAAGGAGCCCTGGCCTACGGCGCGGCGCTGTTGTTCGTCTACGCGCTGGGGCGCGGGGTGCCTATCGTGCTGGCCGGGACGTTCATCGGCGCGCTCAAGCAGTTCCGCTCGCTGGGGCGCTGGTCGGCGGTGATTGAGAAGGTGAGCGCCGTCATCATCCTGGGCGTGGGACTGTATTTCTTATGGATCGCCTGACCGTGCGCTGGCCCGGATGGGCGACCTCGCGTCCGGCGCCACACCACGACTCAAGGAGAAGCGAATGAAAGTCTTTGGTCAACGTCCGGTCGTAATCGCCCTAGCGCTGCTGTTATGTGTGCTCGTGGTCCTGGCAGTGGCGTGCCAGGCAGAGGAGGCCCCCACACCGGGAAACCCGGGGGGAACCCGCACGCAGCCCACGCAGGAGGCTGGCCTTCCCACCGCCATACCCAATCCGCTCCCTGAATCCGTTGACAGCCCGGAGGTGGCCTTCACCCTGACGATCCTGCATACCGGCCAAGTGTATGGTGAAACCGAGCCCTGCGGCTGAGGGATTCCCAAGGGAGGGTTGGCTCGGCGAGCCACCGCAATTGCTCAGTTCAGAGAGCACGCCCCCGGAGGCGTGATTCTCCTCGACAGTGGGGATAGCCTGTTCGCGACAGGCGCGATCGAGACGGCAAACGACGATGGGCAGGGCGCGCTGCTGACCAGGGCGATGACCGCGATGGGATACGATGCGATGGCCCTGGGTGCGCAGGATCTTGCTCCTGCGCCTATCGCGCAAGCACGTTTCCAGGAGGCCGGTTTCCCCATCCTTTCGACCAACGTTGCAGCGGCCGGGATCCTGACGAATGTACGGCCTTACCTCCTCCAGGAAGTGGAGGGGCGCACTCCGGGTGTACTCACCCGCATCGCCATCGTCGGGGCGACGAACGAGGCCACGATGGAGCAGCGAGCCCAGGCGCTGGGGATGTCCCTGGAGGTAGGGGATGCTGTAGAGGCCATCCGGCGCACAGTTGAAGAGGTGCAGAAGCAGGCCGACGTGATCATCGTCCTCGGCAACCTCAGCCAGGAGACGAACGAACTGCTGGTTCACGAGGTACCTGGCATCGACGCCATCATCGGTGTCTACGGAAGCTGGCAGATTCATCCCACCGCGGTTCAGGGGCCCGAAGGCCAGGTAGTGCTGCACGCCTCGGGTACGCTGGGCGAGTACCTGGGCGTGCTGACGCTATACTTCGATACCCAGGGGCGCGTGGTGTCCTTCGAGGGCAGTGGAGTGGCTCTCACGCCGGACTATGGCGACGATCCAGATATCAAGCGCATCCTGCTCCATCACCGCTACTGCCAGGCGGTGATGCTGGCGCGGCGGGGGCAGGTCGTGCTTCTGGACAGAGAGGTATGGCGATGCTGATTTTGATTGACAAGTACGACCTGGAAGTGTCTACCCCGCCGTGTGAGCCGGGCGCGGAGCGCTTCAGCGCCATCGCCCGGCTGGTGACCGACATCCGCGAGGCGTTGCCGTACCTGAACGCTACCCTGTGCGGCGCGGTCTACAACGCCGCTGCACCCGCCCTCACCTGGAAGAAAGCCGGCCACAACGTCGCTTTCCACCCCTATCAGATCGCCGTCAGCAACGTCGAGGACCGCGACGCGGCGATCAAGGAAGTGGATGGGCTGATCAGGCTGGTCAACCGCACCTGGGAGCGGCGCGCCGAGATCGAGCCGGACTACCAGATGCATCGCCGTCCCGGCCCGATGGAGGTCTATAAACTGCTTCCCCAGACCAACTGCAAGGCCTGCGGGGAGCCGACCTGCTACACGTTTGCCCTCAAACTGGCGCTCGGACAGGTCGAGTTGGCCGACTGCCCGGTGATTCAGGAGCCACAGTATGCCGGCCAGTGGGTGCAGTTGCTTGGTCTGCTGCCGGGCGATATGGTGGCCATCGGACGGCGAGAGCGTGGATGAGATCACCTGCTGCCGGTACGAGGACTTTGCCCGGTCTCTGGCCGACGAGACCCGCCAGGCCATCCTGGAACTGTTAATGGACCGGGAGCTGAACGTGGGCGAGATCGCGGCCCACTTCGATCTGAGCCAGCCGACCATTTCTTACCACCTGGGGCTGCTGCGCCGCGCGGGCGTGGTGCTGGCCCAGAAGAAGGGCCGGTACGTCTATATACAGTGTCAACCGCTGCTGCCTCGAGGCTTGCGCCCGGCGCTTGATCGAGCCGCTGATGGGAGGCAAGAGCGATTCGCGTGAGGAACCATGATGACTGGGAGCGAGTCCACGGCGTCGAGCGCTGATGAGACAACGCCTGGCGGGCCATTGGCGCTGCTGGCCGTCTTTGCCCACCCCGACGACGAATCGTTCCGCGCCGGCGGGACGCTGGCGCTGCTGGCCCGGCGCGGCGTGCGCGTGCACCTGCTCACCGCCACGCGCGGCGAGGGCGGCTCCTGTGGCGACCCGCCGCTGTGCGCGCCCGATGAACTGCCCGCGGTGCGGGAGGCCGAACTGCGCTGCGCCTGCGCTGCCCTGGGCGTCGAGCCACCCCGGTTGCTCGACTACTGCGACGGCGCGTTGTCCGACGTGAACGAGGAGCAGGCCGTGGCGCAGGTGGTGGCGACCATCCGGGAACTGCGCCCCCAGGCGCTGCTCACCTGGCCGCCCGACGGACTCTCCGGCCATCCTGACCACGCGGCGGTGAGCCGCTGGACGGCGCTGGCCTTCGAACGGGCCAACGTATTGGGGCCAGATGCGCCAACCGCGCTCTATCACCTGGCCGTGCCGCGTTCCGTGGCCCAGGCCCTGGGGCTGGCTCACCTGCACACCACACCGGACGAGGAGATCACCCTGGCCGTGGACGTGACGCCGGTCTGGAAGCAGAAACTGTCCGCCATCCGCTGCCACGCCACGCAGTTGGGCGCCTCGCCGATGATGCAGGCGCCTGTCGAACAGCAGCGGCGATTCTTCGGGACAGAGCACTTTGTGCGGGCCGCCGTCTGGCAGCCCGAGCGAGATTTCCTGAGCGTGGTTCTGAAAGATGGTCTATGATGAGCGATGTGATTCAGGTTGCGGAACTGACCAAGCACTACCCGGCTGGCCGGGGCGCCGCGCCGGTGCGCGCCGTGGACGGCATTGAGTTCGCCGTGCGCGAAGGGGAGGTCTTTGGCTTTCTGGGCCCCAATGGCGCGGGCAAGACGACCACCATCCGCATGCTGACCGGCCTGACCCGCCCCACCGCCGGCCGCGCCCGCGTGCTGGGCTTCGACCTGGCCACTGACGTGACGCGTATCAAGAAGCGCATCGGCGTCGCGCCGGAGACGTCCAACCTGTACGACGAGCTCTCAGCCTGTGACAATTTGGTGTTCGCCATGCAACTGTATGGCGTGCCGCGCCGGGAGCGCAAAACCCGCGCCGAGGAGCTGCTGGCCCGCTTCCGCCTGGGCGAGAAGCGGGACACCTCCTTCGCCAAACTCTCGCGGGGGATGAGGCGGGCGCTGACGGTCGCGGCGGCGCTGGCCCACCGCCCGCCGCTCTTGTTCCTGGACGAGCCGACCACTGGACTGGACGTGATGAGCGCGCGCAGCCTGCGGGGGATGATCGCGGACTTGCGCGACGAGGGGGTGACGGTCTTCCTGACCACGCACTACCTGGAGGAGGCCGAGCGGCTGTGCGACCGCATCGCCATCATCGTCAACGGGCGCATCGTGGCGCTGGACACGGTGGACGGGCTGAAGGCGCGGGTACAGAAACGCGCAGTGGTAGAGGCGGTGTTGGCAGACGACAGTGGCGGTGTGGAGACTGTCCGCTTCGAAAGTGACGACATCTCCGTAGCGGTACAGGCGGTGCTGGCCCAGGCTGCAGCCGATAGTCGGCGTGTGCTCTCGGTCAACACCCTCCAGCCGACCCTGGAAGACGTGTTCGTTCACCTGACCGGCCTGGGCGCCGAGGCGATGTTGGCCGAAAAAGGCGGCAAAGGAGGGGCCCATGCTGGCGGATGACCTGCGCGGGATGTGGTACATCGCCATGAAAGACCTGCGGGCTTACTACTTCAAACCGCCCAACATCAGTTGGGGCATTATGTTCCCGTTTGCCTTCGTCCTGGCCTTCGCCATACGCAACCCGGGCGAGCTGCGCCAGTTGGTGCCGGGGCTGCTGGCGCTGACCATCCTCTTCGGCACCAGCTCGATGGAGGCCATCGTCATCGTCTTCGAGCGGCGCATCGGCTCGTTGGAGCGGCTGCTGCTGGCCCCGGTGCGCCTGCCGGCGCTGCTGGCGGGGAAACTGCTGGGCGGCATGACGTTCGGATTGACGGTGACGGCGGTCGTGTTGCTCGTCGCCCTGGCCGTCTTTGGCGCGGGATCCGTCAACTGGCCGCTGCTCGCCCTGGCGCTGCTGCTTGCGGCGGCGGCCTTTTCGGCCCTGGGGGCGGTGCGTGAGGTCTTTGAGGCGCAGACGCTGGCCAACTTTGTCCGCTTCCCGATGATGTTCCTGGGCGGCATCTTTGTTCCACTGTCCTCCATGCCGCCTGCCTTGCAGGTGGTGGCCCGCGCCCTGCCGTTGACCTACGCGGTTGAGACGCTGCGGGCGGCGCTGGACGGGCGCGCCTTGCCCACGACGGCGCTCGACCTGGGCGCGCTGGCGGCGTTCACGGCGGCGTTGTTCTGGCTGGCGGTGCGCGCGCTGGCCCGGCGCACGGCGTAGGAGAAGAGATGATCAAGTCCCCGCGCCACATCTGGCTGACCCTGGAAGGGCCGGAGATCATTGAACTGAAACAGGTGATGCTCGATCGCGACGTGGATGGGGCCGTCACGTTCTTCCGGCGCGTGGTGGCGCCGCGCGTGGGCGAGGCCGCCCGGCGGCGCGGCATCCCGATAGAGGAGAAAGATGACCGTCTACCTGGATAACGCCGCCACCAGTTGGCCCAAGCCGGAAGCGGTCTACCAGGCCGTGGAGCGCTTTATGCGCGAGGTCGGCGCGACCCCCGGCCGCGGCGGCCACCGCCGTGAGGAGGAGGCGCAGCGCATCGCCGACGAGACCCGTGAAGCCTTGGCCCGGCTGCTCAATGCGCCCGACCCGCAGGGCGTTGCCTTCACGATGAACGCCACCCAGGCCATCAACATGGCGCTGAAAGGACTGCTCAATCCGGGCCATCACGTCGTTACCTCCTCCGTCGAGCACAACGCCATGTGGCGGCCGCTCAAGGCGCTGGAGCGGCGCGGCGTGGAGGTGACTGCCGTCCCCTGCGCGCCCGACGGCGCGCTTGATCCGGCGGACGTGGAGGCGGCCCTGCGCCCCAACACGCGCCTGGTGGCGCTGCTGCACGGCTCCAACGTCCTGGGCGCGATCCTACCCGTCGCCGAGATCGGGGCCATCTGCCGTAGACGCGGCGTTCTGTTCCTGGTGGACGCGGCCCAGACCGCCGGGGCGTACCCGATTGATATGGAAGCGATGCAGATTGACCTGTTGGCCTTTGCCGGGCACAAGGGGCTGTACGGCCCGCACGGCAGCGGTGGATTGGTCGTGCGGCCCGGCCTCGCGCTGGAAACGTGGGTCGAGGGTGGGTCGGGCGTCGAGTCGGCGTCGGAGAGGATGCCGGAGGCGCTCCCGGCGCGGCTGGAGGCCGGCTCCCACAACGCTGCCGGCATCGCGGGGCTGCTGGCCGGCGTGCGCTTCGTATTGGAGCAGGGCGTGGAGCGCATCCGCGCCCACGAGATGGAGTTGGCGGGTCTGCTGAGCGAGGGATTGCGGGAAATACCGGGAGCGAGTATACTGGGGCCACGCGATCCGGCGCAGCGCACGGCGGTCGTCTCCGTCACCGCCGAGGGGTATTCGCCCGACCAACTGGCCGCCGTGCTGGACCAGGTGTTCGACGTGGCGACGCGCGCCGGCTTGCACTGCGCGCCGCAGGCACATCGCACAGCGGGAACGCTCGATTGCGGCGCGCTGCGTTTCAGCCCCGGCTATTTCACCACCGCCGAGGACGTCCGCTACGCCCTCGAATCCCTGCGGGAGATCGTGTAGACGCAAAATGGCCAAGCAGCGCATCGAAAAGACACTGATCGTGCTGGACGAGGACGAGGTGCGCCGGGTGCTGCAGTTGGCGCGGCGGGACGACCCACAGGAGATCTACTGTTTTGTCAAAGAGGTGATCGCCGCCAAGGTCGAGGCCGCACTGCGTATGCGCTGCAGGTAGGGAAAATGGCCGCACGGAGAAGTACACTCAGGCGAACAAGGAGAAGGTCAATGCCACACCTGTTGATCATCGGCGGGAGTGACGCCGGCATCAGCGCCGCGCTGCGCGCGAGGGAGGTCAATCCGGCGTGCGACCTCACCGTCGTCGTCGCCGACCGCTATCCCAACTACTCGATCTGCGGCCTGCCGTTCTGGCTGAGCGGAGAGATCGCCGACTGGCACGACCTGGCCCACCGCAAGGCTGAGGACATCGCAGGCCAGGGCATCCATTTGCTGCTGGAGCACACCGCCCACGCCATTGACCCGGCCGGCAAGACGGTCACGGTGATGGACAGTGACAGGCAATCGCGCCGGATGCCGTACGACAGACTCGTGATCGGCACGGGCGCCGTCCCGGCCCACCCTCCTATCAGGGGGCTGGAGCAGCCGGGGGTCTTTTTCCTGCGCACGATGGCCGACGGCTTCGCCCTGCACGACTTTGTGGCAGCGCAGTCGCCAGCCTCCACCGTCGTAGTGGGCGGCGGGTACATTGGCCTGGAGATGGCCGAGGCCCTGGTCCACCGTGGGATGCAGGTCACACTGGTCGAATACTTGCCATCCGTGCTGTCCACGCTCGACCCGCCGCTGGGCCTGCTCGTGGGCGAGGAGTTGAGCCGACACGGTGTCACGGTCGCCACGGGCGTGGCGGTGGAGGCGATTGACCGGCGGGGCCAACGCCTGGCCGTCGCTGGTTCCGGGGGCTTTCGCGCCGAGGCCGACCTGCTGCTGGTGGCGACCGGCGTGCGGCCGAATGTGAGCCTGACGGCCGCGGCCGGCATCGAAGTAGGTCGCTGGGGTGCGATCCGCGTCAACCAGGCGATGGAGACGAACGTGCCGGACGTGTACGCCGCCGGGGACTGCGCCGAGACGTACCACCGGCTACTGGAGCGAGACGTCTATCTGCCTCTGGGCTCCACAGCGCACAAGCAGGGACGTGTGGCAGGGGAGAACGCTGCCGGCGGGCAGGCTGTTTTCAGCGGGACGTTGGGCACGCAGGTCGTCAAGGTGTTCGACCTGGTCGCCGCGCGCACGGGACTGCGCGACGCCGAGGCGCGCGAGGCGGGCTTCGATCCGCTTACCGTGCAGGTCGAAACCTGGGATCACAAGGTCTACTACCCCGGCGCGCAGCGGCTGCACCTCCGCGTTACCGGCGATCGCCGGACAGGCCGGCTGCTGGGCGCGCAGATCGTGGGCCACCGGGCGACAGAGGTGTCCAAACGGGCGGACGTGTTCGCTATGGGGCTGTTCAAACGGATGGGGGTGGACGAGTTGAACGACGCAGACCTCAGTTACACACCGCCTCTCAGCAGTCCGTGGGATGCGGTGCAGGTGGCGGCGCAGGGTTGGGTGAGAGAGCAGGGCCGTGCGAAACCCGCACCCTACGAGGTGACAGGCTGATGGAAGCGATCTACATGGATTACAATGCTACCACGCCGTTGAGGGCGGAAGTCAGAGAAGCGATGTCGCCCTACTTGGACGAGGCGTTCGGCAACGCATCCAGCATCCATACCTTCGGCCGCTGGGCGGCCAAGGGCCTCAACCGGGCGCGGGAGCAGGTGTCCGAGGCATTGGGCTGCCGGCCGGAGGAGGTGGTTTTCACCGGCGGCGGTACTGAGGCGGACAACCAGGCAATCAAGGGGGTCGCCTATGCCTATCGGGGAAAAGGGGACCACATCATTACCACCCAGATCGAACACCACGCGGTGTTGCATACCTGCCAGTACCTGGAAGCGCAGGGCTTCCGGGTCACCTACCTGCCGGTGGATGGATATGGCATTGTTGACCCCGATGACGTGAAAGAGGCGATCACCGGCCGCACCATCCTGATCAGCGTCATGCACGCCAATAACGAGGTGGGCACCATCCAACCCCTGGCCGAGATCGGCCATATCGCCAGGGAGAACAGGGTGCTCTTTCACACCGACGCAATACAGGCCTTCGGCAAACTGCCCACGCGGGTGGACGAATTGGGAGTGGACCTGCTCTCCCTTTCGGCCCACAAAATCTACGGCCCCAAGGGCGTGGGCGCGCTGTACGTGCGCCAGGGTACCCGGCTCGACCCGCTGCTGCACGGCGGCCACCACGAGCACAATCGCCGGGCCGGGACGGAGAACGTGGCCGGCATCGTGGGGCTGGGCCAGGCGGCGGAACTGGCGCTGGCAGAGATAGAGGAGGAGGCCGGCCGCCTGGCGAGCCTGCGGGAGCGACTGTGGCACAGAATCGTGGCCAACGTCGAAGGCGTGCGGCGCAACGGGCATCCGACTCAGGCCCTGCCCAACACGCTCAATGTCTGCTTCGGGTACATCGAGGGAGAGTCCATCGTCCTGGGGCTGGATATGAAGGGAATCGCCCTCTCCAGCGGCTCGGCCTGCACTGCGGGCGCATTGGATCCCTCACACGTGCTGCTGGCGATGGGGCTGGAGCCGGGCATCGCTCAGGGCGCCATCCGCTTCAGCCTGGGGCGAGGGAACACCGCCGAGCAGGTGGACCATGTGGTGGCCGCATTGCAGGGCATCATCGAGCCACTGCAGGCAACGCTGGCTTTTCAGGAAAGCCGATGAGCAACAACGACCTGCTGTGGCACAGTTTCACGATCACCCACGTGCGGGATTGTATCGCCGACCCGAGCAAGAACCGGGTCGTGGCCGAGTTTTCGGACGACATCTCGCCCGTCTTCCCTTACCTGAACGCGACCATACCCAACCTGATGTACAACCCGGGAACCGAAACGGTGACCATCAAACGAGGAGAGCGCATCCTCACCTTCTACTCCCGCGTGGTGACGATGGCCAAGGTGGAGGGGGCCGAGGACGCAGCGGCACAACTTGATTGGTTCAAGGACCTGTGCAACGATACCTGGCAGCGACGGGACGAGATCACCCCGCTCCACGAACGGCGCAGGCTGTTGGGGCCACTGGACGTGTACCGGCTGCTGCCCAAGTCGAACTGCAGGGCGTGCGGCGAAGCCACCTGCATGGCGTTTGCCTGTGGATTGTTGATGAGTGAGCATCGTTTGACCGAATGCCCTCACCTGCAAGAGGGTGCGTTCACCGAGGGTGGCCGGCGGCTGGCAGAGTTGTTGGGTTGACAAACTTTCCGGCGTGAAGATCATAGAAGCGAGGGCTGTATGGCCAAACTGAGTCATCGCCAAATCCTGGTAGGGCAGCGACCGGCAAGTATTCAGGGGCTGGACGAGATATTCGACGAACTGTACGAGCAGGGCCACCGGCCCGATGAGGCCGACGTGGGACCGCTGCTGGTCGAGCAGGCACGGAAGAGGTACAACTATATCCCCAAGCCAGCAGTGGACGACTTTGCCCAGGCGATGGTGCGGGAGTACCGCAAGTACGCCGAGCAGCGCCTGTGCGGCTGCACGCCGAAGGAGGCGAACTATGGCACGTGGCGCGGCTACCCGCGCGAACACGTCCCCTGGTTTCCGACCATCGCCCTCGATCTATGCGACGGCTGCGGAGCCTGCCTCAAATTCTGCTCGTTCGGTGTCTTTGAGCCCACCTCCGATGGCAAAGTCACGGTGGTGGAGCCTTTCAAGTGCCAGGTGGGATGTAGTTCGTGCATCAGCGTGTGCCCGCCGAAGGCCATCACTTTCCCGCCGCGCAGTATTCTGGACGCCTTCCGGCCAATTGGATGAGGAGTGCTCAAGAAATGGTTGCCTCATCGTACCTTTGTATTCTGTGCGGGGCCGAGTTGTTCCAGACAAACGCCGTCGCCACCTGCTCCTTCTGCGGGCAAGAAACGCGCGCCGGGTACCTGTGCCCCAACGGGCACCACGTCTGCGAAGACTGCCAACTGGCCGACCCCGTCCAGGCGATCGAGCGAATCTGCGCCGGCACTCGAGAGACCGACCCTGGCATCATCGTGAACCTGGCGATGAAGCATCCGGCGATGGTGATGCACGGCCCGGCCCACCACGTGCTCGTCGCCCCGGCCATACTGGCGGCCCTGTCCAACACCGGCCAGCGTCCGCTCAGGCCCGGCCGGCTGTCGTCGGCCATCAAGCGCACGAGCGATATTCCCTACGCCACGTGCGGCACGCGCGGCGAGTGTGGGGCGGCGGTGAGCGTGGGCGCGCTGGTATCCATACTGACCGGCGCCTCCTACCTGAAAGACCACGAGCGTGCGCTGGCCCTGCAAGCCACGGCCGAGGCCCTGCAGGCCATCGCCGACGGGGGAGGTCCGCGTTGCTGCAAGCAGAGCGTGTATCTCGCGCTGGAAACGGCGGTCGCATTCCTGCGCTACGAGTTGGGCCTGAACCTGCCTTTGACGATCCGTTGCGAGTTCTCAGAACGCAACGAGGAGTGTAAGAAAGAGCGGTGCGGGTACTATAACGGGTGAGTACACCGGGGGTTAGTACACCGGGGGTGAGCGGACCGAGGATGAGTACACCGACTGAGTGGCGTCTACTGCGGGATGGTATCACCGACGCCCACCACCATTTCGCGGTGGAGGAGGCGCTGGTGCGGCTGGTGGACGAAGGGCTTTCCCCACCCACCCTCCGCCTGCGTCAGGTGCGCCGCGCCGTGTTCGTGGGTGTATTCCAGGACACCTGGGCCGAGGTGGACGTGGACTATTGCCGGCAGCACGGCAT
>Ga0172364_10004058_pt1 | contig 11662 bp, 13 predicted proteins | sample LakKivSesite10cm_FD_114545 | JGI IMG/M metagenome (GOLD analysis project Ga0172364, IMG submission 114545) | Sediment microbial communities from Lake Kivu, Rwanda - Sediment site 10cm | ecosystem: Environmental > Aquatic > Freshwater > Lake > Sediment | place: Rwanda: Western Province, Lake... | reverse complement strand
TCGCTCAAGGACGCCTCTCCCAGAATCAGGGCCAGCTCGCGCGCTTCCTTGCCGCGGGCATAACAAGCGAAGAGCTGGTTCAGGACGTCGGCGTGGTCCTCGCGTGTCTTGCCGCTTCCGATGCCCTTATCCTTGAGCCGCGAAAGGCTCGGCAGGACGTCGATCGGCGGGTAGATGCCTTTGCGATGAATCTCCCGGCTCAGCATCACCTGCCCCTCGGTGATATAGCCGGTGAGGTCGGGAATGGGATGAGTCTTGTCGTCTTCCGGCATGCTCAGGATCGGGATCAGCGTAATGGAGCCCGTCTTCCCCTTGATCCGCCCGGCCCGCTCATACATTGAGGCAAGGTCGGTGTAAAGATAGCCCGGATAGCCCCGACGGCCCGGGATCTCTTTCCGGGCGGCGCTGATTTCGCGCAGGGCTTCCGCATAGAATGTCATGTCCACCAGGATGACAAGGACATGCATGTCCAGGTCGAAGGCCAGGTACTCGGCGCAGGTCAGGGCCAGCCGCGGCGTCGCCAGCCGCTCGATGGGCGGCTCGTTGGCCAGGTTCAAAAAGAGCACGGCCCGCTCCAGGGCGCCGGTGTTTCGGAAATCTTCGATGAAAAAGTTCGCTTCTTCAAATGTGATCCCCATGGCGCCGAATACAACGGCGAACTTTTCTTCCTTGCCCAGCACTTTGGCCTGGCGCGCGATCTGGGCGGCGATTCGGGCGTGGGGCAGGCCGCTTCCCGAAAAGAGCGGCAGTTTCTGTCCCCGGACGATCGGGTTCATCCCGTCAATCGAGGACAGGCCCGTTTCGATGAACTCGGAAGGATAGTCCCTGGAGTCGGGGTTGATCGGGCTGCCGTTTATATCGAGGTGCTTTTGGGCAATGACTTGTGGGCCTCCGTCCTTGGGCCGTCCCGACCCGTCGAAGACGCGGCCGATGATCTCCTCAGAGACACCGAGGCTCTGGGACCTCCCCAGGAACCTCACCCGCGATCGGTCAACGTCCAGGCCGGCCGTGCCCTCAAACACCTGGACAACAGCCCGTTCGGTGGAAACATCAAGGACGGTGCCCCGGCGGAGAAGCCCCTGGCTCGTCTCGATCTCGACGAGTTCGCCATACTTGACGTCCGCGATTTTCTCGACGACGACCAGCGGCCCCACGATATTTGAAACCGTCAGATATTCCCTGTGCATATTCGCCTCTCAGTCCTTGGCTTCGGCGAGCTCCTGGAACGCCCGGTCGACTTCCAGATAAACCTCCAATCCCTGCGCCTCTTCCTCCGGGAAATACTTGAGCTGGGCGATTCTCTCTCTGACCTTAAGCGCCAGGATACTCTCCAAACTCCGGCCGTCTTCCAGAGCTTTCAGGCCCTGATGATGGAAGTGGAGGATGGCCCTCAACATGAGATACTGCTTTCGTAAGGATGTGTAGGTATCCTGCGGATGATAGGCGTTCTGGTGGAGAAAATCTTCTCGGATGGAACGGGCCGATTCCAAAGTCAGCCGCTCCTTGAGCGAAAGAGACTCGACTCCGACGAGACGGGCGATCTCCTGAAGTTCGCTTTCTTCTTCGAGCAGCTGCATGGCCTCCTGACGCAGGGCCGCGAAATCCTCGGCCACCTCGGAGGTTAAATGGCCTTTGATATTTTCGATGTAAAGAGAATAGCTCTGGAGCCAATTGATGGCCGGGAAATGCCGCATGTTGGCCAGCCGGTCATCGAGCGCCCAAAAAACTTTGACGACCTTGAGTGTCGCCTGAACGACAGGGTCAGAAAGGTCCCCCCCCGGCGGCGATACGGCCCCGATGACGCTCAGCGTGCCCAGGCGCTCTCCCGAACCCAGGCAGACAACCTTGCCCGCACGCTCGTAGAATTCCGCAATCCGGCTTGCCAGGTAGGCGGGATAGCCCTCCTCTCCCGGCATCTCCTCCATCCGCCCGGAGATTTCCCGCAGAGCTTCCGCCCAGCGGCTGGTGGAATCGGCCATCAGAGCCACCGAGTATCCCATGTCCCGGAAGTATTCTGCCAGCGTCATGCCGGTGTAAATCGAGGCCTCCCGGGCCGCCACCGGCATATTCGAAGTGTTGGCGATGATGATCGTCCGTTCGAGCAGTGGCCGTCCGCTCCGTGGGTCCTTGAGCTCGGGGAAGCTCAGCAGCAGGTCGGCTACCTCATTCCCGCGCTCGCCGCAGGCCACGTAGACGATAATCTGGGCGTCCGACCATTTGGCCAACTGGTGCTGGACGACCGTCTTGCCGCTTCCAAAGGGGCCGGGAACGCAAGCCGTCCCTCCCTTGGCCAAGGGAAAAAGCGTGTCCAGGACGCGCTGTCCGGTTGTCAACGGCTCGTCCGGCATCAGCCGGCGGCGGACACCCCGCTGGATGCGGATCGGCCATGTTTGAACCATCCGGACTTCCCGGACCCCCGATTCTGTTTTGATTCGCGCCACCCACTCCTCGACGGGAAGCGAACCGGACCGGAGCTCAAGGAGTTTACCCGCCCCGCCGCTCGGCACCATGATGCGGTGGCGGACAAGCGGCGTCTCCTCGACCTCGCCAAGGAAATCTCCGGGAGCGACGGTCTCTCCCGCCTGGCGCATTGGAACGAAATTCCATTTCTTCCCGCGGTCGAGCGCGGGAAGCTCAAGTCCCCGGGTGACGAAGTTTCCCGTTTTGGCCCGGATGACATCCAGCGGCCTCTGGATGCCGTCATAGATGGACTGAATGAGTCCCGGTCCGAGCTCGACACTCAGCGGTTTCCCGGTCAGGCGGACAGGCTCGCCCGGACCGATGCCGGTCGTGTCCTCATAGACCTGGATAAAGGCCTGGTCCCCCCTGAGCTCGATAATTTCACCGATGAGCCCCAGTTCTCCGATTTTAACCACATCATACATCTTCGCGCCCAAGCAACCAGAGGCGACGACAAGAGGTCCGGCTACGCGGATGATGCTGGCTTCACTCATTGTCTCCCTTTCTTCTCACCAGAGAGTCTGTGCCGGTGGCCGCCACGGCCATGTCCCGCACCATGCTCCCCACCCGGTCGGCCAAATCCCGATAGTCGGAGAACGCGACAACAACAGGATAAAGCCCCTTTCCGATCTCCTCTTTTTGTTCTCTCCAGACATCCAGCCATCTCTGGTGGATAAGACATAAGGCGCAGTCCCCTCGGGCGATTCCGGACAGGATGCTCCTGGCCTCGGCGGAGTTCCGGGGCGAAAAAGTCCGGATGCCGAGCGCGCGGAAACCGAAGACAAGATCCGCGTCGCCAACAATCGCCATTCTGTCAAATCTAGACATAGGTCGCGCTGATCCTCTCTTTCAAAATGTCCGCAGGGAGGGCATTCATCTTCCCCACTCCGATGAGTCGGACGAGGCGAAGCTCTCTCTCTTTCGCCAAGCCGAAGGCGAAGACCGGCTCCGGCCCGAAGGTGACCGCCCGCGCTTTGCAAAGGTCAACCATCAGGAAGTCCTCAATCCCCCTTTCCAGGGGGACGAATGTTTCCCTTTGATTGAGCGCGGCGAGACCATTCTCCCACACCTCTCTGTAGGGTGACGAATCCGGAAAATCCTCGGGTTCGACTGAGGCGAGGGCAAAGCGTTCGACGAATTCTTTTCTCTTCATGAAGCCCCCGTCGAGAAGGCAGGCTTCCAGCTTCTCGACCGAAAGCCCGAGGTATCTCGCCCGGACAAAAACCTTGATGTTCATGAGGTCAATCCTGCGCCGGAAGTGGTCTTGAAGGAAGGGATAGCCGGCCGCCTCGGCCGCTCCGAGAGCTTTCTCCGGGTCGTCTCTGAAAAGAAAAGCGTCGAGGACATCTTTCTCCGGAAGGAGCTCGGCCATCTCGCGCTTCAAGGCCTCCTCTTCTCCGCTCAGGACGGCGTCGAGCTCGACCGAGTCTTGGGCTTTGACCAATGTCTCGGGATACCTTCCGGCGTCGTAAATGAGCTTAAGGGCCGCGCCGAAATCGGGCAGTTCCGCAGCCTCCTCGAAAACGGGCCTCTGAACAAGGGCTCTCTCCAACGCCCGGACCCGTCCGACCGAATAAGCATAATCGAGGCGCGGCTTTCTTTTCATTGGCCTCAGAAGATTTTGAGGGCCTTTAGGATCTCTCTCTCGAGCCGCGGACGCAGCTCTTCGATGAGCCTCGAACGGTCAAGCGGCTCCTCTCGGGTGCCATTCTTAACTACGACCTGCCTTTTGAGGCTGATCTCTTCGGGTGCAATATTGTTGAAAGCGGCCGCCAGGACCTCGTCCAGGAGCTCCCTTTTTTGGCGCAGCACAGAGATCTTCTTTTCCAGTCGGGCCTGGGCCAGGATCCTATTGGCCTGAAGAGATGCTTCCCGCTCGGCCGCCCTGATATAAGCGGCGGCTCTCTCGGCTGCCTCCTTCTCCGCCGCAGCCCGGACCTCGGCGGCTTTCCTCCGGCTTTCGGCGACGATGCGCTCGCTTTCCGCTCTGGCGTCGGACATAATCCGCTCGATGATCTTCTCGAGGCTCATCTCAAAGCTTGATCCCGTTTAGAAGCAGGACTGTAATCAGCAGCCCGAGCACGGCGTAGGTCTCGACCAGAGCGGCCAGGACCATGGGCTTGGCCATCTCTTTCGGCTGTTTGGCCACCATATAGACTCCCGAAGCGCAGACTTTCCCCTGATGGATGGCGGATAAAAACCCGACAAAGCCCACGGGAAGACACGCGATAAGGATCTGCCAGCCTTGATGGACGGAGAGTTTGGCCAGCGCTCCCGAGACCAGACCGATCTTGAGAATGACCAGGAACCCGCTGAGAAATCCGTATATTCCCTGGGTCCCGGGGAGGGCGACGAGTAAGAGAAGACTTCCGAACTTTCCAGGGTCATCGCTCATGACGCCGGAGGCCGCCTGGCCGGCGATGCCCACGCCGATGGCAGAGCCGATCCCGGCCCAGAGAAAAGCGATGGCCGCACCCAGTATGGCCAAGGTTAGACCGAAGTCCATGCGCATTACCTCCTGCTCCGAATCTCCTCTGTTATGTCTTTAGACAAAATCGACGAATCTCCCTTCCAGCCGAAACGGGCGGAACGGCTTCCCCCCGCCCCGGAAGAATTTGGTGAAGAACTCGACGAATTGAAGCCGCATCGAGTGCACGAAGCCGCCGAGAAACCCGATGGCCATGTTGAAGGTGTGTCCGCCAACGAATATCAGGGCGGCGAACAGCCATCCCACCCAGGGAATGCCGAGAGCCGTCCGGGCCAGGGTGTTGACAACCATGGCGATAACACCGGTCGAAAGGCCGAGCGCCAAGAGACGCGAATAAGACAGGGTATCTCCCAGATAACCCGAAATCCCATAAAGGCCGTAAAGGCCGCCAAAGATTCGGGCCAGCGGGTTTTTCTTGGGCGCATGAAACAACACGACCAGAGCGGCCCCGGCGAGAGCGATGAACCCTGCGAGCGGCTGCCGGGTGACCAAATAGCCCACCAGCGCGGGTAGCAGAAGCAGCCAGCCGGCCTTGACCAGAGCCAGTTGGACCTCTCTTCTTTTCCAGGCATCCACCAGGCCGAGGAACGTCCCGAACCAGACCTGGATGAAACCCAGGATGAGGGACAGGCCGAGAAACTTGATCGGATCCTTGATCGGATCAATGAGCACAAGCGAGCGGATGGGAAAACCGAACCATCCGCCGACGAGCGTTCCGAAAATGACGTTGGAAACGCCGAGAAGAAGCATGAGCCGGGCGAACAAAGCGGCATTCCGCCTCGGCCGGGCGAGTTTGAGATAAAGGAAGCTCAACAGGGCAACGAGAGCCCCGTATCCCGCCTCGCTCACACACAGACCAACGAAAACGAAAAAGAACGGGGACAGGGGGACGGTCGGATCTCGGGAATCGGGACCCGGAAGCCCGAAAAGATTGGTGATGATCTCAAACGGACGAAACGGACGGGAATTCTCCAGTATGACGGGGGGTTCTTCATCCGGAAGCGGCGGCCTCAGACAAATCTCGGTCGAGTCCGAATAGGCCTGAAGGGCGGAGCGGAGCCGGGGAGCGTCCGCCGACCTGACCCAGCCTTCAAGGAAAACGACTTTTTCCGTCTCCCCGAGAAGCTCCGAGGAAGCCATTCTTTCCCGTTCGTTATGGAAGAGGTCGCGGAGCTGGCCCAATCTCTCTCGCTGGAGGAAGAGCTTCTTTCCCTCTTGGTCAATCTCGGCGAGCCGGGCGTTGATCTTCTCGACCTCAGCCCGGTCCCTGGCGATGATATCGACAACCCGTTCTCCCTCCGCCGCCTTGTGGAGGACCGGTTCCGCCAAAAATAGGCGCGCAAATTGGAGTTCCTTGAGTCTTTCTTCCACGAGGAGCAGGTCTTCCCTTAGGCAGATCAAGAAGACGGTCAAGCTCTGTTTTTCTTGGTGGATAATTTCCGTCCAGACAGCCTGCTCAGCGGCCATCTCCAGCAAGGTCCTTTCTTGAAAGCGCGGCAGCGTGCCGAGCAAAAGCTCGATGCTGTCGGTCCGGCCGAACTCGCAGACCGGCACGTCCAGGCCGCTCAGCGGAAGAAGAAATTCCACTTCCTTTTCCAGAACAGCCCGGTGGGAATGCAGGTTTTGCTCTTCGACCATGAGTGTCTCGACTTCTTCCAGGATGGGAAGATACGAGAACTCGAGAAGCTCCTGCCGCTCTTTCCGGGAAAAGACCGGCTTCTGGGCCAGGAGCATGTCGAACCTCTTTTTTCCGTCCCAACGTGCAAGAAAAGCCAGGGCCTGATCGAGCCGGGCGATAAGGCGATCGAGTGAAGAGATATCAGCCGGAGAAAAACCCAAACCGAAATCCTCCCGTCTCGCCTCTTCGAGCTGGACAATGCCGGCTTCCTGGAGAGCGGAAAGGAGCGCCATTTTGACGGACGAATGGGCCAGGATCTGGACCCGTTCCATCCGAGAGACACCCATGAGCTAGACCAACCCTTTCTCCAAGATTTCCTTCATCTTCAAGCTCACCTGATCAACGGCCTTACCGAAAGCCGCCCGGGCCCGTTGACGCAGCTCTTCAAGCTCAGCTTCGGTTTCAGCCCGAATGGCTCCGGCTTGCTCGTGAGCCCGTTCGAGGATAGCCTGTTTCCTGGACTCTGCTTCTTTTCTGGCCTCGTCGAGAGCCTTTTTTTTAATCGCCTCAGCCTGCTCGGCCGCTTCCCTGGCGACTTGAACCGAGATGATTTCCCGGGCTTCCCGGACGATCGCTTTTGCCTGCTCCTCAGCCTCGCGGACCTTACCCAGCGCGTCGAGGGCCGGGCTTTTTGTGAGTTCATTACTCATCCGCATGTCCTTGATATCTTTGTGTCATCGAGACTTCGCACGCACCTTTTTCCCGAACCGACTCCCCTCCCTGCCAAAAAACAGAGGGATATTATAGCGAATAATCCCCGGATTGGAAATCCCTCGCATGCGCACCTTCAGGGGTGTTGCATCCGACCGGATCAGGGCAGGAAATGGGCGTGAAGATAATAGGATCGAGGGTCCAGTTTCCGTTTCGCCGCCTGCTTCTCAATGGCTCGAAGGCGCGACCGCGGCTCGCTTGGCGGCGTTCGAAAAATGAGGAATGCCCCGGCCTGGAAAAAAGCCTTTAGGGAATCGACGGTCTGCCCTCTCTCGATATGAAGGATAACTCCGGCGCCGGCCGCCGCGGCTCCACGGGCCAACTCCGCGATCCGGTTTCTCATTCCGGGATCCTCCAAGGCCTCCTCCGTGAGGTGAATCCAGCCGCCGACGCTGACTACGGACTCAAATCCGGCCTCCAGAGGGCCATGATGATAATAGACGAGCCGGCTTCCCCCTCCCCTGCAGGCACTGCCGACCTCGGTCAGAAAAGCTCGGTCCCGCGGCCTTTCCCGGTTAGAAATGTGGATGTCCACCCCGTCGCGACCGACTCCGGCGAGGAAGGCCGGAGACGACGCGGCTTCCTCGGAATCTCCGGAGAGTCGTCCGTGATGAAAATAAGCGATCACGGCGTTCCCCCTGGCGCGGGCTTTAGAGAGAAGGCCCAGCTCAAAGCGATTGGGCCGTGCCTCGTCCGAAGTGTAAAGGTCGGCCCCGGCTTCGGCCAGCCATTCGAGCTCAAAGGCGCTGAACCTCCCCGTGTCAATCAGGCGCAGCCGACCGCCGCTTCTTCTGGCCACGCGCGCCGCATCCAGAAAATCCGGGAAGTCGCACTGGTCATCCCGGGTCGTGATTTCCTGGCCTTCCTCGGCCCGGGAGAGAAGCTTATAGGCTTTTTCTTCAACGGCTGGAGTTTGGTTCTGGTCCATTGCTCTATTTGCGTTTCCTGCGCGTCTCTCCGTTGGGAAATATACCCTTGAAGAGTGTCCTAGTATGGCAAAAAGGGCGGGCCAAGTAAAGCCCGCGGCATCCCGGCTTGAAAAAGACCGGTCTCTTCTTTAATATCAATCTCGTTATGCGTCGCAGCGAAAGAGCCCTCGTCCTTCTCTCCGGGGGGATTGATTCCACGACCGCGCTTTACTGGGCGCAAAATCGCTACGAAAATATCCAAGGGCTGAGCTTCGATTACGGCCAGCGCCACAGGGTCGAACTTCTCCTGGCCCGCCGTCTGACCCGCCGTCTTCGACTGCCCCACCGGACACTCAAGGTTGACCTCCGCCGGGTCGGCGGCTCGGCTCTGACCGACCTATCAGTTCCTGTCCCCCTGGTCTCCCGGGTTGAGGACATCGGGTCGAAAATCCCACCGACATATGTGCCCTTTCGAAACGGAATTTTCCTGGCACTTGCCGCCGCCTGGGCCGAAGTCAACGGAATCGAGGACCTCATCTGCGGGTTTCACACCATCGACTCGCCCCATTATCCGGACACCCGTGTCGCCTTCGTCCGGGCCATGCAGAGAGCGATTGACCTGGGGACAGCTTCTCTATCCCGGGGTTCGCGCATCCGGATTGTTGCTCCATTTAGCCGAATGAATAAAGCGGAGATCATCCGGCTGGGCCTTTCACTGGGTGCGGACTACTCCTTCTCCATCTCCTGCTACGGCGGAAGAGAGGTCCCCTGCCGCCGCTGTTCCGCCTGCCAGCTGCGCGAGCAGGCCTGGAAAGAGATAGGGGCAGAGGACCATCTCCTCGTCAGGCTGAGAAAGGAAGGGAAAATATGAGCTGGAAGCTCCGTGTCAGAGACAAGTTCCAGGCGGCCCACTTCCTCAAGGAATACAAAGGGAAGTGCGAGAAAATCCACGGCCATACCTTTGAGGTCGAGGCCGTAATCGAGGTGGAAGAGCTTGACCCAACCGGCATCGGGATCGACTTCGCCGAGATCAAGGCGAGACTCGCCGAGGTGCTTCCCGACCATACGCTGCTCAACGATGTCTATCCGTTCAACCCTTCGGCCGAAAACCTCGCCCGGGAGCTTTTCCGGCAGCTGAAAAAGCGCTTGCCGGTCCGCGAGGTGACAGTCTGGGAATCCGAGGATGCCTGCGCCACCTACTCTGAAAATCATTGAAATATTCCCCTCCGTCCAGGGCGAGGGGATGCGCCAGGGCGAGCCGACAATCTTCGTCCGCCTGGCGGGATGCGACCGGAGGTGTTCCTTCTGCGACACCAAATATGCCTGGGAAGGGGGGGAGGAGTATTCCGCAGACGAGGTCCTGGAATCAGTCCGGAGGATCCGGCGACGCTTTCCGGCCCGCTGGGTTTGCCTGACGGGCGGCGAGCCATTCATGCAGGACGTGAGGTGCCTGGTGCGGCTCCTCAGAAAAGACCGATTCCGGGTGCAGGTCGAAACCAACGGCACGCGCTACTACCCCGTGACGGTCGATTGGATCAGTGTTTCGCCAAAACCCAAAGATTATATCGTCCGACCGCAGTTCCAGCGCCTGGCCAAAGAAGTGAAGCTCATCGTTACCAAAGAATTGGAGCTTCCGACGACCCGACGGATCCGGGCCGCCTTCCCCGCACGGATCCCAATCCTCCTCCAGCCCGAGTCCAACCGGCGCTGGAGCCAAAAGAAAGCCCTCCGCCTCCTTCGGGAAGCAACCGCCGCCCGACTCGACAATATCCGGGTATCTGCCCAGCTCCATAAGGTCCTCGGAATCCGCTGAAGACAGGGGATCTTCCGTCCGTTAGGTCCCGTGGGTCCCGGCGATTTCATTCGCCTTTGGGAACCATCGGGTGCCGAAGCGAGTGAGATAAAAGCCCAAGATGATGACCAGAGCTCCGACGATCTTCGTTAAGCCGAGGCGTTCAGCCAGGAGAAAATGGGCGAAAACTGCGGTGAGAACGGGCGTGATATTGCTGTAGATACCGGTCTTGGTATTGCCCACGCGCCTGACCGAAGAGTACCAGAAGAAATAACTCAAGGCGATGGCGAAGACGGCCGAAAACAGGAGCGCCGCCAGGCTCTGTCTTGAGAGCGTCTGCCAGGGAAAGGCCGCTATCTCCCTGACGGTCAGGGGAAGGTAAAACAGGGTGCCGAAAGAAAGCGTCAGAGCCGTCAGGCGCAGGGGAGATATCCGGTTAAGGAGGGGCTTGGAAAAAACCGTGTAGACGGCCCAGAAAAGGTTCCCAACGAAGATCATCAGGTTCCCGCTCAGGATCCGCTCACTCAAGGAACCGTCCGAGGAATTACCGAAAACGACGAAATAGAGCCCGACGAAGGAAGTCAGAATCCCGAGCCAGCCGACCCAGTGGATTCGCTCCTTGATAAATAGAGCGCTGAGAAGAGCGATCAAAATGGGAGTCATCGTCAGGATCATGGAGGTCGTCGAAGCGGAAGTCCGGCTGATCCCGTTGATGAAGAGGTGCTGATAGAAGGTATTGCCCACGATTCCGAGGATGATGAGCTTCAGGAGGTCACCGCGGGCCAGAGAGACCCGCCCCTCCTTCAGGCGGAGAATTCCTAGCAGCAAAAGCGAGGCGATGGTCAACCGGGGACCGTTAAAACTGCCCGGCGTGAATTCCTTGAAGGCAATTTTGATGACCGAGAAGTTGAAGGCCCAGATCACCACCGTGAGGAGCATGAACAGGTCGGTGGCGCCCAGGCGGGCAGATGTCTCGTTATTCTGCGGACTGGCTGGAACGGGGGTAGCGGGCTTCAACAACGGACTTGATTCCTCCTCGGGGGTTGAACTCTCCGGTGACCACAGCCCGGACCGGCCGGCAGGCCTTGACGACATCCTCAAGGATGCGGTTGACGGCGTTCTCATAGAAAATGCCCAGGTTCCGGTAGGCCAGGATGTATTCCTTAAGGGATTTTAACTCCAAGCAGGAACCTTTAGGCACATAGCGGATCGTGATTCGGCCGAAATCGGGCAAACCCGTCTTGGGGCAGACGGAGGTGAATTCGGGGATCTCAATTGCAATTTCGTAGTCCGGGAACTGGTTGGGAAATGTCTGGAGGCTTGGGAGCCGGGCTCTGAGGCCGGCCCTGGCTTCCTTCTCTCCGTAAGCTTTCCGGCGATCGCTTTTCATCGGCGTTCTCTCAATTTCCCAAGCAGTATATACCATCCCCCGCCTTAAGACAAACCTCGCAAATTCCGCCGTTCCTTATCCGCCACTTGTTTTTTGCGGTGGGCTCGTCTATCCTTGAAATTCAATCCAGCGCCCAAGAGGAGAGCCTTATGGAAAAGTGCCGCCAGGACAGAAACCTCGCCCGGTGCAACTGCACCTACGAACCCTGCAGCCGCAAGGGCATCTGCTGCGAATG
>Ga0172364_10004057_pt1 | contig 11663 bp, 8 predicted proteins | sample LakKivSesite10cm_FD_114545 | JGI IMG/M metagenome (GOLD analysis project Ga0172364, IMG submission 114545) | Sediment microbial communities from Lake Kivu, Rwanda - Sediment site 10cm | ecosystem: Environmental > Aquatic > Freshwater > Lake > Sediment | place: Rwanda: Western Province, Lake Kivu... | reverse complement strand
ATGGCGGCGGCACCGCCGACTGACCTCATCGGAATGCGGGGGGGACTTCAATTCCGCGAACCGATCTTTTCAGCCTGGATAAATGAGGCTATAATCGGAAGCGGAGGAATAAAATGATCGGGGTGATGTCGGATTCGCATGACAATATGCCGGAGATCCGTAAGGCCGTTTCGCTCTTCAACACCGCCAAATGCGAACTCGTCCTTCACGCGGGCGACGTGATCGCGCCGTTCGCGGCCAGAGAGCTTCAACCACTGGGCTGTCCGCTCAGGGCCGTATTCGGGAATTGCGACGGCGAGAAGCAAGGCCTGGAGATGGCCATGAAAAAAATCGGCACGATCCAGGACGCTCCGCTCCTCCTCTCTCATGATGGCTGCAGGATCCTTCTCGTCCATTACCATTTTTCGGTCGCAACTTATGCTTCCTCCGGGAAATATGACGTCATCATCTATGGCCACACGCATAATCCGGATATCCGCCGGGAGGGGAAAACCCTCATTCTCAACCCAGGCGAGGCCGGCGGCTGGCTTACGGGAAAAAGCACCGTAGCCCTGCTTGACCCGAAAAAGCTGGAGGCAGAAATTATCGGGCTCTCGGCTTGAAATCAAAGAGGACAAAATGCCCCATCAGGTTGACCGACGCCAGAAGCCAGCCTGGAAGCAGGTCCGCCAGCCTCTCCCTTCTCCGAGCAAGCCTCATTCAACCAAGAAGGGAGGGAAAGGTTACAACCGGAAAGACCAGGCCTGGAAAAGAGAAGTCTCCGGCTTGTGATCCGGACTCTTTTTTTGTTGCATAGCTCCCGGAAACTGAATATCATTACTCATTCTGCTATGGGCATTCTATATGGTTTTCTACCCGCTGGCCCGGCGCCGCTGATTCTATCCCCCAAAGCCGGGGTATCTCTCCGGAGGTCGCCGTGAATATCTGGATCACCAAAACCCCTCAACAGATCATGGAAGCGTCCGATAAAACCGAGCTCAAGAAGAACCTCAGCGCGCTCGACCTGGCCGCGCTGGGGATCGGGTCGGTCGTCGGCACGGGGATCTTTGTGGCCACAGGCCAAGGGGCTCATCTGGCCGGGCCGGGTGTCCTCCTGTCCTTCATTATCGCCGCTGTCACCTGCGCCTTCTGCGCTCTGACCTACTCAGAACTGGCCTGTATGTTCCCCATCGCCGGCAGCACGTATTCCTACTCCTATGTGGCCTTCGGCGAGGTCATCGCCTGGATCATCGGCTGGGACCTGATGCTCGAGTATTTGGTCGCCGCCAGTGCCGTGGCCTCCGGCTGGTCAACCACCTTTATCCCGCTCCTCACCCAGATGGGGCTGAAGCTGCCCAAGGCCATCCTCACCCCTCCGCTGATGACATCCGAGACGGGAAAGGTCGTTTTTTCCGGCGGCTTCATCGACCTGCCCGCCATCCTGATCACCATGGCCATCAGCTGGATCCTCTACATCGGCATCCGCGAGAGCGCCAAGATCAATAACATCATCGTCGCGGTCAAGATCGCCGTCATCCTGCTCTTCGTCTTCCTGGGCGTCTCCCACGTCGATTTCTCGAATTTTCAGCCGTTCGCTCCCTTCGGCTGGAAGGGCATCATGGCCGGTGCGGCCATCATCTTCTTCGCCTACATCGGTTTCGACGCCGTATCCACAGCGGCTGAGGAAACTAAAAATCCCAAGCGCGATGTTCCCCTGGGGCTCATGCTCTGTCTGGCCGTCATCATCCTTCTCTATGTCTCCGTGGCCTTTGTTCTAACCGGCATGGTCCCATTCAAGGAAATTGACATCGGGAACGCCCTGCCGGCGGCTCTGGCTCGGATCGGGATTCACTGGGGCGGCGCTCTTGTGGCCACGGGAGCCATCATCGGGATGATCTCGACCCTGTTGGTAACGCTCTACGGCCAAGTGCGAATTTTCATGGTCATGGCCCGTGACGGCCTCCTGCCCGATTCTTTCTCAAGAGTCCACCGCGTCCATAAGACTCCCCATATCTGCACCTGGATCACCGGAACGGCGACCGCTCTGATCGCCGGATTCTTTCCCCTGAACATGATCATCGACCTCTGCAACATCGGCACCCTGTTCGCCTTCGTCCTTGTCTCGATCGGCGTCATCATCCTGAGAAAAACGCGACCCGAAGTGGAGAGAAAGTTTAAAACACCGGGCGTGCCCTTCACTCCGCTCATCACGGTCGGCTTCTGCTTCTACCTCATGTACAGTCTGCCCGTTGTAACCTGGATCCGCTTCGGAGCCTGGCTGCTGGCCGGCCTTACTATCTACTTCGCCTACAGCGTCCGCCACAGCAAACTCCAACACGCCCTTAGAAAATAACGCCAAAGTCCAGGCCAATCCCCCAGGGGTCCGTTGATTTAAGAAGGCCCCCTGTATTATACTAATCGTTCATTTTTTGGACGGGGCAGTCTGTCCGAGCAAAGATTCTGCCTGGTCAAACAAGGAGAAGCCATCATGAAGAAAGTCATCATCATGGGCGCCGCCGGAAGGGATTTCCACAATTTCAACGTCTACTTCCGCAGCAATCCGGCCTACAAAGTCGTCGCCTTCACCGCCACTCAGATTCCGGATATCGAGGGCCGCAAGTATCCTCCCGAGCTGGCCGGGAAACTCTACCCCAAAGGCATCCCCATCGTCTCCGAGGCTGACCTCGACTCCCTCATCCGCATGCACAAAGCGGATGAGGTCCACTTCGCCTACAGCGATGTCTCTCATGAATACGTGATGAACAAAGCCTCTCAGGTCATGGCCGCCGGCGCAAACTTCGTCCTTCTCGGACCCGACGACACCATGATTAAGAGCCGCAGGCCAGTCGTTTCCGTATGCGCTGTTCGCACCGGCTCCGGCAAAAGCCAGACCAGCCGCAAGGCCGCGCTTCTCCTCAAGGCCAAAGGCCGGAAGGTGGCTGTCATCCGCCACCCGATGCCCTACGGCGACCTCGTCAAGCAGAAAGTCCAGCGCTTCGCCACCTACTCCGACCTGGACAAGCACGAATGCACGATCGAAGAGCGGGAAGAATACGAACCCCATATCGATAACGGCATCATTGTCTATGCGGGCGTCGACTACGGAGCCATCCTGAGACAGGCCGAAAAAGAGGCCAACGTCATCCTCTGGGACGGGGGAAACAACGATTTCCCGTTCTATAAGTCCGACCTCGAGATTGTTGTCGCCGACCCCCACCGCGCCGGCCACGAGCTCCGCTATCACCCCGGCGAGACCAACTTCCGTCGGGCCAAGGTCATTGTTATCAACAAAATGGACACGGCCTCGAAGGAGCAGGTCGACGCCATCTTGGCCAACATTAAAAGCCTCAACCCCAAGGCGGTCGTCATCCGCGCCAACTCTAAGATCACCGTCGATGACGGTGCGGCCATCAAGGGCAAGCGCGTCCTGGTCATCGAGGACGGCCCGACTCTGACTCACGGCGGCATGAAGTTCGGCGCCGGGGTCGTGGCGGCGCAAAAATACGGGGCCTCGGAGATCGTCGACCCGCGCCCCTTCGCCGTCGGGACGATCCGGAAGACCTTCGAGAAATACAGCCACCTGGACCGCGTGCTCCCCGCCATGGGCTACGGCGAAAAGCAGACCCAAGAGCTCGATGCGACCATCGACCGGATCGACTGCGACCTGATCGTGAGCGCCACACCGATTGACCTCAACCGGGTCATCACCCCGAACAAGAGAATGCTCCGCGTCCGCTACGAACTCGAGGAGATCGGCACGCCCACACTCAAGGACGTCCTCAAGGGCTTCTGATGAAGCAGAGGATCGCCCTCATCGCCTTCGGCGGAAACGCCCTGCTTCCTGAAAATGAGAGAGGCCTCCAGGAAGAGCAGCTGCGGAACGCCCGGCACGCCGCCCGGCTGATGGTCCACATCGTGCGAAAAGGCTATGAGCTCATCATCGTGCACGGCAACGGGCCGCAGGTCGGAAACCTGCTCATCCAGATGGAGGAGGCGGTGACCAAGATACCGCCTTTCAGCCTGGATGTCTGCGATGCCATGACCGAAGGCAGCATGGGGTTCATGCTGGAAAAGGCGGTCATCAACGAGCTCCGCACTCATTCGATCGACAAAGATGTAGCCACCATAGTCACCCAGGTGATCGTGGACAGGAACGACCCGGCCTTCGCCAACCCGACCAAGCCGGTGGGTCCCTTCTATACCAAATACCGCGCCCAGACGCTGGCCAAGGAAAAGAAATGGACCATGGTCGAGGACGCCGGGCGGGGCTACCGTAAAGTCGTCCCTTCGCCCAAGCCAATAGACGTCGTTCCCAAGTGGGTCATCCGAGACCTTGTCTCCGCGGGCCGGATCGTCATTGCGGCGGGGGGCGGGGGAATTCCTGTCATCATCAACAGTCGCGGCCTCTTCGAGGGCGTCGAGGCCGTCATCGACAAGGATTATGCCGCCAGCCTCATTGCCCGAGAAGTCAAGGTGGACCTCTTCATCATCCTGACCGGCATCGAGCGCGTCTTCCTGAATTTCGGGACGCCGGAGCAGAAGCCGATCGAGCGGATGACCATCGGGCAGGCCCATGAATACCTGGCCCAGGGCCAGTTCCCGCGGGGTTCTATGGGTCCCAAGATCGAGGCCGCAATCGAATACATCACTGCGGGAGGGAAAGAGGTTCTGATCACCTCAGCCAGCCACCTCAAGGCCGCCCTGATCAACCGCTCGGGAACGAGGATAACGGCCTCCTAGGAGGAAAGAATGAAAAAAGACTTCATCTCCATCCATGACCTCAGCCTCTACGAATTCCACGAGATCCTGGATAAGGCGGTCAAGATGAAGGCGAACCCCGATCCCTATCGCAAGTCGCTCAAAGGAAAGGTTCTGGCGATGATCTTCCAGAAGCCTTCGCTCCGCACCCGGATGACGTTTGAAGTCGGGATGCTCGAGCTCGGCGGCCACGCCATTTATTTGGGCCCGACGGACGGTCCAGTCGGGGAACGAGAGAGCTTCTATGATGTCGGAAAGAACCTCGAGCGTTGGGTTGACGGAATCATGATCCGGACCTTCGCTCATCAGAACATCACCGACCTGGCGGCGGCCGTGAAGATCCCGGTGATCAACGCCCTTTCCGACCTCCTCCATCCCTGCCAGGCCATGGCCGACTTCCTAACACTCAAGGAGAAGGTCGGTCATCTTACAAAGTTCAAGCTGGCCTACGTCGGCGACGGAAACAACGTCTGTCACAGCCTGATGTTCGCTGCCGCCAAGGCGGGAACCCAGATGACGGTCGCCACTCCCCAAGGCTACGAGCCCAAACCCGAAATCGTCAGACTGGCAAGAGAGGACGGCAAAGACACGGGCTTCACTTTGACTCTGACTCACGAGCCGCGCGAGGCCGTCGGCGGCGCCGACGCGGTTTACACCGATACCTGGACATCCATGGGCCAAGAGGCCGAAAAAATGGTCCGGTCCCGAATTTTCTTGCCTTTCCAGGTAAACAGCGGATTGATGGCCCAGGCCAAGAAAGGCGCCTTCTTCATGCACTGTCTCCCGGCCCACCGCGGGGATGAAGTCACCGACGAGGTGATCGATTCCCCCACCTCTTTGGTCTTTGACCAAGCCGAAAACCGGCTTCATGTCCAGAAGGTGATTATGCTATCATTAATGGGGAAACACGAAAAGAATGGATAACGAAAACGACCTCACTAAGGTCAGCGCGGACAACCTCGCTTTCATCGAGCAGGAATTCGAGAAGACCCCCCAACCCCTATCTCTCAAGCAGATCAGCGAGAAGCTGGCTTTCCACAAGACGGCCAGCCAAAGAGTCGCCGACGTTCTCAAGTATGACCCCAACTGCCAATATCAAGTCGGTGACCTCATCTGCAAGGAATACGACGACACTCTAACCGTCAGCAGCAAGACGGTGGAGCATTTCAAGGGCCCGGTGGTTCTCAAGGTCATCAACAAGGTTTTTTACAAAAGCTTCGATTGCGAGATGCTCGAGGTCGATTACACCGGAGGCGGCCTCTTTCGGAAGTACATCGACTACATGAAAAAGACCAAGACCCAGGTCCTCCTGCCTTCGAACTGCGAAGGAAAGGGCCTGGCTCCCGAGACAATCATCAAGGCCGAAGACCCGCGCCTGAGCGAGCTCCCGATGACCGATCGGGACATGAAAGCCTTGGAGAAAAACCTCAGGGTGGCCCTCTCCAAGTCTGACAATTTCTTCTGCTGGAACGAATACTGGCAACTGGCCAAAAACCAGGTCGTCATTCCCGAGGAGAAGGTCAGGGACATCGAAAGGCACATCCAGGAGAAAAAAGGTTCGGCGGGGACTGAGGAGCTGGTCACGCGGTTCTTCGGTTTGGAGCCCTCCCACAATCTTTTTGACATCACCTGCCTTTCGCTCAACGCCGCTCTGGACAAGAAATACAAGAAAGAATTCGTCTTGGTTTCACCCTCCGGCTGGGGACGCTGGCACCTCAAGACTATCCTCAATTCGCTCCTCGAAGGACTTCCGTTGGCCGCACCGGCAGCGCCGCTCGCCGAGGCCGAGATGACAGAAAAGCCCCAGCTCAGCACGTTTCACGAATTTCCGTTGAAGATTTATCTCACCTGGCGGGAGATCCTGTCCGGCGGCGTGCGGGTTCCCAGGAGTCTGAACAAGGATCTCTCCCGGGCGCGGGAATACACCTTCCTTGATGCCGAGGAGAACAAAAGCTATACGGTCTATTATTATCCCTCGGGCTGCTTTTTCCTCGGGCTGATGGAGTTCTTCCTGTCCAACAATATCCCCCAGGGGGCAAGCTTCACTCTGGAGCGAAAAGGTCCCGGGGAGTTCAGCTTCTGGCTAAAAAAATCCAAAAAGAAAATCGCCGTGCCGCAGCTGAACTATGACCCCGCAGAAGACCGATTCACAAACCCCGGAGCCGAAGCCTTCACGTTTGCCTTGCCGAACAAAATCATATTTTTAGAAAAAGAGACTCTGGATATGCTCCTGCCTCTGAACGAGCAGCGAGAAGGCAAGGACCTCCACGACCTCCTTGTCCTTATCTTCCAAAATTTCGGCCTGGCGTCCGACAACCACTCTCTCCATTTCCTCAGGGCTTACCATCTCGTCGACGTGCTCAAGCAAACCACCCAGGAGGATGTCGAGGCCACCCTCCTCAACTTCCCGGAGTTCAGCACCTCAGAAAAAAAGAAGGGAATCTTCACCTACCAGGAACCCCGCAAGGCCGTCGAAGAAGTCCGGCCGGAGGCGCCCATCGAAGCCGAGGAAGCCCCGATCCTTCAAGCCCCTGAGGAAGCGTTGCCGGAAGAAGCGGTTATCGAGCAACCCACGGCAAAAGAAGAACCGCTTCCTCCCACTCCGGTGCTGGTGGCCCCGGTTGTCGAAAAGATCAAAGTCGAAGAGCCCCCGGTCAAAGAAAAGCCGGTTCGGAAGAAAAAACCGAAGGGCGAGGGGGAGAGAGGGCCCCGGCCCCGAAAGAGCGAGCGCCGGGTGATCGAGGAGAGAATCGAGCTGGCCGAGGGCGAACAGGAGGCGCTGGCCGCCGTCAAGGAAAAAGAGGAAGCCGAAGAGGAAATTGCGGCCAGGGAAAAGAGAGAGGAGCCCAAGCCCACGGTGGCCAAAGAAGTCAGTTTCGGCGGGCTGTTCGCCGAGAAGCTGAAGACGGCCCTCGACAAGAAGAAAAAAGAGAAATCGGAGGACCCGACCAAATAGGCCCGAACAATCTCTCTAGAATCGGTGGACCTTGCCGTCGACGATCACGATTTCGGGCTTGCCCAGAACGTCAAGTGACTTGAGCGGGTCGCCGGAGACGACCTGAAGGTCGGCCAGCTTTCCCTCTTCCACGGTTCCCAGCTCATCCGCTTTGTGGAGGATGATCGCCCCATTCTTTGTTGCGGCGACGATCGTTTCCATCGGCGTCGCTCCGAGCTCGACGAAGTACTTCATCTCGCTGAAGTAGAGCCCCGGATAGAGCTTCATGAAACCGCCGACCCCGTCCGTTCCGATCCCCATGAGGATTTTTCTATCCCGCGCCTTCCGAAAAAGAGTTTCGTGCATCGACTGCGTCCAGTGCCGCTTTTCGACCAGAACCGGGGGAACGCCTTTGGCTTTATAAAGCTCCCGGTAAACCGCAAGCGTCGGCACGTTATAAACGCCCTTCTCGGCCATCAAGTCCAGGACATCGTCCTCCATCTCGTTGAGATGCTCGATGCAGTGGACCCCCGCCTGGACGGCAATTCGCGTCATGCTCGTCGGGGTAGTGTCGGAGAGCCCGCCGCCGTGGGCGGTGATGCGGAGTCCGAGCGTCTTGGCCTCATCGACGGCCGCCGCGGCTTCCTCCAGCGTGAAAGTCGGCGAAATTTTGATATGCTCGAATCCCGCCTTCTGCATCTCGCGGACGGCTTTTCGCCAGGCCCAGGGCCCATCGACGGCGGTAGCTCCGCGCAGCCCGTCGCCGTGCCCGCCCGTCACCGTGATCAGGTTTCCGCAGGCAAACAGGCGGATGCTGTCGATATAGCCATATTGTTGGGCCGCCAGCAGCGCCTGCATGGATTCAACGATCGAGCCGACGTCGCGGACAGCCGTCACTCCGCTCCGCAAATACATATTCATGATATGGAGGCTGCGGAGGGTTGCCAGGCTGTTTGTATCCGTAAAGTATTGCATATTGTCATAGGGATAGCCGGTATGGATGTGGCAGTCGATGAAACCGGGAAGGATCCATTTGCCCGCAACATCAATCTTCTGGGCGCCAGCGGGAACCGGGACCTTCGAGGACGGACCCACACCTTTGATCTTTTTTCCCTGGATGAGGATGGTCACGCCGGGAACCGGCGGCGCTCCCGTGCCGTCAATTAGAGTCGCTCCGACAAGAGCGACAATTGGCTCCTCCTTTTTTTCTTGGGAAACGGCGAAGGCCGTGACGAGCAAAATGAGCAGGAACAGAACAGCAACTTTTCCGAAGCGCTGTTTCATTCGGCACCTCCTGCGGAGAATTATGTTGAGCTCGGCGGGCTTGAGCAAGCCCCATTTGCCAGCCATTCGGGAAGGGCATCGCTCCCGAATGGCTGACTTCACCCACCGGTCTTTCCCTTCATAAAAAGCCGGTTGTTTGACGGTTCTGGACGATCGGTGCTATACATACACTCGATGTTTATTAATAAATAATGAGGGGAAAGGCATGAGAGAGATGATCCGCTTCGAACTCAACGGCCGGCCCATCAGCCTGGAGGTGGACCCGGAGAGGATGCTCCTCTGGGTCCTGCGCGATGAGCTCGGGCTTACGGGCACGAAATACGGCTGCGGGGAGGGGGTCTGCGGTGCCTGCACGGTCCTCGTTGACGGCGAGGCCGTCCGGTCCTGCCAATTTTCCATGAAGGACGTCCGGGCCAAGAAAGTCACCACCATAGAGGGACTGGCTACGAACGGCAAGCTTCATCCTATCCAAGAGGCCTTCGTCCGCCACAACGCCATGCAGTGCGGGTTCTGCACGCCGGGGATGATTCTGACCGCTGTCAGCTTCCTCAGGAAAAACCCACAGCCGACACGGGAAGAAATTGTCCGGGCAATGGAGGATAACCTGTGCCGCTGCGGAACCTACAAGCGAACGATCCAGGCGATCGAAACAGCCACTCGAGAAATGAAAAAAGGAGCCAGAAGATGAAGCGCCGTGAGTTCATGAAGCTGGCGGGCGGGGGTGTCTTCGTGTTCTTCACGGTCGGGGAGCCTTGGGAGCGGCTAGAGGCCCAGCAGCGGCCCGGCGGCCGGGAGTATCCCTCCGACTTCAACGCCTACCTCCGGATTGCCGAGGACGGAAAAGTGACCGGCTATGCCGGCAAAGCCGAGCTCGGCCAGGGAGTGCAGACTTCGCTGGCCCAGATCCTGGCCGAAGAGCTCGATGTCCCCCTCGACCGGGTGGATATGGTTATGGGAGATACGGCCCTCTGTCCCTGGGACATGGGAACATTCGGCTCCCGCTCGATCAAGTACTTCGGCCCGGCGATCCGGCAGGCGGCGGCCGAGGCCAGAGCGGTCCTTGTTGAACTCGCCGCCGAACAATTGAAAATCCCGGCGGCTCAGCTTTCGACCAAAGACGGATTTGTCCAGGAAATGGCGAACCCCAAAAACCGCATCTCCTATGGAGACCTAACCAAAGGCAAGATGATCGAGCGTCACATTGAACCTAAGCCGCCCGTTAAACCGCCTGCAAATTACACAATTGTGGGAAGGCCGGCCGACTGCAAGGACGCCCTGCTCAAAGCCACAGGAAAGGCGCAGTACGCCGGCGACATCCGTCTCTCCGGGATGCTGTATGCCCGAATCCTGAGGCCGCCCGTCCATGGAGCCAAGCTTAAGTCGATCGACCTCTCCGAGGCGAAAAAGGCCGAGGGTGCCAGAATCATTGAGGACAGCGACCTAATCGCGGTTCTTCACAGCTCCTCTGACCTTGCGGAGGCAGCTCTGGCCAAGATCAAAGCCGATTGGCAAGTGCCCGAGGCCGCGGTTGACGAAGAGACGATCTACGAACATTTGCTCAAGGTGGCACCGGCCGGCGACGTGATCGAAGAAAAGGGAAGCCTCGAGGAAGGGAGGAAGCTCGCGGCTTCCGTTTTCGAGGAGTCTTACTTGGGTCCCTATGTCGCCCATGCCCCCATGGAGCCTCACACAGCAGCAGCGAAGATCGAGGGCGGCTCGGCCACGGTCTGGGCATCCACGCAGCGGCCGTTCGGTCTTCAAGAAGAGGTGGCTCAGGCGATCGGGCTCCCGGCCGAAAAAGTCCGGGTCATAACGCCGTTTGTCGGCGGCGGTTTCGGCGGCAAGAACAGCGGCCGGCAGGCCGTCGAGGCCGCCCGACTGGCGAAACTCGCCGGGGCGCCCGTCCAGGTCGCCTGGAACCGTAGCGAAGAGTTCTTCTACGACACCTTCCAACCCGCGTCTGTCGTCAGGATCGTTTCCGGCCTGGACGCAGCCAACCGACTGGTGCTCTGGGATTACGACATCTTTTTCGCCGGCGAGCGGACATCTCAACCTTTCTATGATATTCCGCATTACCGGATCCTTTCCCGCGGTGGCTGGGGCCGGGGAGGCGCGGGCGTCCATCCCTTCGCGGTGGGAGCCTGGAGAGCGCCGGGCAGCAACACCAACACTTTCGCCCGCGAATCGCACATGGATGTCATGGCGGCCAAGGCCGGACTGGATCCCGTGGAGTTCCGGATGATGAACCTGAAAGACGAAAGGATGAAGAGGGTGCTGGCGGCGGCGGCAGACACATTTGGCTGGAAGCCGGCCAAAGCGCCGAGCGGCCGCGGCGTCGGAGTGGCCTGTGTGAATTACCTCAACACGTATGTCGTTACCATGGCAGAGGTTGGGGTTGAAAAGAGCGGTGCCGTGAAGGTGAAACGCGTTGTCTGCGCCCAGGACATGGGCCGGGTGATCAACCCGGACGGCGCCCGGGCCCAGATAGAGGGCTGCATCACCATGGGACTGGGGTATTGTCTGCGTGAGGAGATCCATTTCCGCGGCGGAGATATAAAAGACCGCAATTTCGATACCTACGAAATCCCGCGCTTCTCCTGGCTCCCGAGGATCGAGACCGTCCTCGTGGATAACCCCGGCCTCGAGCCCCAAGGAGGCGGCGAGCCGCCCATCGTCAACATGGGAGCTGTCGTGGCCAACGCGGTAT
>Ga0172364_10004052_pt1 | contig 11668 bp, 12 predicted proteins | sample LakKivSesite10cm_FD_114545 | JGI IMG/M metagenome (GOLD analysis project Ga0172364, IMG submission 114545) | Sediment microbial communities from Lake Kivu, Rwanda - Sediment site 10cm | ecosystem: Environmental > Aquatic > Freshwater > Lake > Sediment | place: Rwanda: Western Province, Lake... | reverse complement strand
TAAACTCCCCTGAAACCCCTATGCCTTTTGTTATTTCTTCTCGGTTTTATACAATACCTTTCCTGACAATCTTGTTAAAATCCATTCCTTATTCAAAAAAGAATTTATCTTTTACCATCGGAACTTCTTTGAAATTCCGATGCTATAAGATAGTCAAGGGGAAATTCTTTCCCCTTGAAATCCCCTTTATTTCCATCTCAACCTCGTCCTTTTTATTAAGAAAGAAGAAAATATTACCCTTGACTATCTTGTCTTTTTAAATTTTTTATAATAGGTCAATCTCTTATTTGCTACCCTTTTTCCCAATAATTCTAACTCCTCTTTGTTGTACCTTAAAAATTTTATTCCATCCTAACAATAAAGGGCTGGCAATAAAAATCGATGAATAAGTCCCGGCAACCATTCCTATAAATAAAGCTAAAGCAAAATCAGAAAGTATACTTCCTCCCCAAAAATACAAAGCTAAAATAGGAAGAATAGTAGTTAAACTTGTATTAATTGTTCGGTATAAAGATTGGTTAATGCTAATATTTATTAAATTCTCAAAAGTTTCTTTAGTTTTAAACTTTATATTTTCTCTAAGTCTATCTAAAATTACTATAGTATTATTTATAGAATACCCCACTATAGTAAGAACTGCTGCTAATATGGGAATGGTTATTTCCTTTCCCCACAAAGAAAAAATTCCTAAAACAACTATACAGGCATAAAAAAGTGCTAAGATAGAAACAATAGAAAACTTAAATTCAAATCTTACAGTTATATATGTAACCATCCCTATAAACGCAAAAAGAAGGGCATAAAGAGCTATTTTTTTTAAATTTTCACCGATAACAGGACCAACTGTTTCTACTCTTAATACCTCTAACTCTCCCAAATTTTTTGTAAAGGATGACAATAATTCTTTCCCTCTCTCTACACTAATACCTTCTGTACGTACTATAAATTCGTTTTCGTTTTCATGCAAGCTTTGAATAGTACTTTTACCTAAATTAAAACTATCTAAAACCTTGCGAACCTCTGCAGTTGAAACTGCTTCATTAAAATCTATCTGTATCAAAGTTCCTCCTGCAAAATCAATTCCAAAATTAAATCCCTGAAAAATAATAGAAGTTAGACCTATTAATACAATGATTAATGAAATCAAGTAAACTATTTTTCTATTCTTTACAAAATCAAACTGCTTTTTCCCAATTAGGTCCATCAAATATATCCTCCTCGCCTATATCTATACTAAAATTTTTGGGCTAAACTTAGTAGCCACTAATTCTAAAATTATTTTAGTTACAACAATTGCCGTAAACATACTGGCTAAAATACCTATACTCAAGGTAACTGCAAACCCTTTAATCGGTCCTGAGCCAAAATAAAATAAAGCAAGAGCAGCAATTAAAGTAGTGACATTGGCATCAAATATGGTACGAAAGGCTTTACTGAAACCAGCATCGATTGAAGCCCGAAAAGTTTTATCTAATTTTAACTCCTCTTTTATTCTTTCAAAGATCAGTATATTTGCATCTACTGCCATACCAATAGTAAGGATTATCCCAGCTATTCCAGGAAGAGTTAAAGTAGCCTTTATACCGGCTAATGCTCCCAAAATTAGCAGCATACATATGACCAAAGCAAAGTCTGCCACTAATCCAAAACCTTTATAGTAAATCAACATAAAGACTAAAACTAAAATTAATCCTATTGTTCCTGCTTTTATCCCTTTGGAAATAGAATCTTTTCCTAAGGTTGGTCCTACTGATCTATTCTCCAAAATTTCTACTTGAACGGGTAAAGCACCCGCCCGCAAGAGAATAGCTAAGTGTTTCGCACTCTCCACCGTAAATTTTCCAGTAATTTGCGCCCTTCCATCGAGAATTGGCTCCTGAACTACAGGAGTAGATATTTCTTTCCCATCCAAAGTAATAGCTAAAACTTTCCCTACATTACTTTTAGTTGCTTCTCCAAATTCTTTTGCTCCAATTTTATCAAACTCGATTAAAACAATGGGACGGCTAAATTGATCAAAATTTGTCTTAGCATCTAATAAATGAGCTCCGGTTAATTGAGTCACACCGGCCTCATCTTTAAATTCTAAAAGAGCAGTCTTACCAATTATTTCTACTGCTGCTTCAGGATTCTCTACACCGGGCAATTGTACCAAAATACGCCTTGTGCCCTGTCTTTGGATTACTGGCTCTGAAACTCCTAATTGATCGATACGACTTCTTATAATTTCCAAAACTCTAATTACAGCATCATTGTCTACGGGTGCATTTGGAGTATCTACACACTCCAAAATAACATGAGAACCTCCCTGTAAGTCTAATCCTAAATTTATTTTCTCATTTAGAGGAAACGATAAAAAAATTGCAATAAAAATTACTACAAATACACTGGTAACCCTAAAGGTTCTGTTCCAATTCATATAGAACTCCTCTCTTTCTAATTTTTTCCAATCCTTTTATTTGTAAACAATTTAATTCCCCTATTCTTTAACTTAATAATTATAATATTTTAATATTTTCTTTGTCAATGAGTATGTATATTAAGATGCACGAAAGTTTAAAGGCAGGTATAAATAAATACCTGCCTTTAAATTATTATTATCTTTATCTCTATAATCTTCCTTTTCTCTTTTTAAAAAAATAGCCTTATTTTTCTCTTTTAACTCCAATAGCATTACGGGTAGCATTTATAATAACATCTTTAGCAATTTCTAAGGTTAAAACATCACCTTTAATATCTCTGATTATCCCATATAAGCCACCAATAGTAATAATTTTATCACCCTTCTGCAAACTATCCAGCATTAATTTATGCTTTTTTTGCTTTTGCTGCTGAGGACGAATAAGGATAAAATAAAATATAGCAAATATGATAATTAAAGGTAAAAATTGTTGAATATTTCCCATTTTTATGATCCCGCCTTTCATTTTTAATTTTTAAAAAATATTTTTTAAATTATACATAATATAATTCCATTTAGCAAATTATTTTTAATATATTTGATGCTTAATGTTGGAGCGCGGCAATATACTCCTACTTCCTACACCCTATACACTATTCTATATTCTAACTCCTTAATTCTAACTTCTATAAATTTATTATTTTGGTTATTGTTTTACGCAATACGATTATCTTCTGACTTCCATTTACTCGGATAATGAACTCAGAAAATTCGAAAGAAATTCTTCTTTAAACTCTAATAATCTATCCTCTACTAAAGCCAATCTAATGTTTTTCATTAAAGAAGACATAAAATAAAGATTATGAATAGTCCCTAAAATTGAGCTTATTATTTCCTTGGAAACATATACGTGACGGAGGTAAGCTTTGGTAAAATTCTTACAAGTATAACATTGGCATTTGCTATCTAAAGGTGTAAAATCATCTTTGTATTTAACATTAGTTATAGATATTTTACCAGAAGAGGTAAACAGAGAACCATTTCTTCCATTCCTGGTTGGTAACACACAATCGAACATATCAATCCCTCTGACTGTTCCTTCTAACAAACTTTGAGGTGCCCCTACCCCCATTAAATATCGTGGTTTATTCTGAGGTAAACATGGAATAGTATAATCCAAAACTTCATACATTAAAAATTTTGGTTCGCCTACACTTAATCCCCCTATTGCATACCCCGGAAAGTCTAATTCCACCAATTTATTAGCATTCTCTATTCTTATATCTTTAAAGGTTCCTCCCTGAACAATTCCAAATAAACTCTGATTCGGGTTGTGGTGAATTTCTTTACACCTCTTGGCCCACTGAATGGTTCTTTGAGCAGCAGTTTCTACCTGATATTTTCCAGAAGGATAAGGTGTGCATTCATCAAAAACCATTGCAATATCAGAGCGTAAGGCTATTTGAATCTCCATAGCCTTTTCGGGACTTATAAAGTGTTTAGATCCATCAATATGAGAGTTAAAAAACACCCCTTCATCATTTACTTTATTTAATTCTCCCAAACTAAAAATTTGAAACCCTCCACTATCAGTTAATATGGCACCCTTCCAGCCCATAAATTTATGTAAACCCCCTGCTTGGGTAATCAAATTATGTCCTGGCCTTAAATATAGATGATAAGAATTGCTTAAAATAATTTGAATACCTAATTTTTCTAATTCCTGAGGGGTCATAGCTTTAACTGTGGCCTGAGTCCCTACTGGCATAAACACTGGGGTATCGATTACTCCATGAGGAGTAAATAACTTTCCTATCCTTGCCTTAGTTTTTTGACATTCCTTAATAATTTCAAATTTGTTAGCCAAATGTTTCCACCTTTTATTCTATACGCTAAACGCTATACGCTCTACGCTATACTACAAGATATAATTCACTAAATTCGAGATACGAATTAGGCTCAGGCATTCTAAATTTTCTGAACTATATAATCATCATTGCATCTCCAAAACTATAAAATCTATAATTTTCTTTAATTGCTTCCTGGTATGTTTTTAAAAGAAATTCTTTACCTGCAAAAGCAGCAGCAAGCAGTAAGGGAGTTGAGTGGGGAAGATGAAGATTGGTAACTAATATATTTACAACTTTGAATTTATATCCAGGATAAATAAACATATCACTCCACTTACTACCACTCATAACTTTATTTTCATTAAAATCAAAAGCAGATTCTAAAGTGCGAGTTGTGGTAGTTCCAACCGAAATAATCCTCCTGTTTTCACTACGAGCGCAATTAATCTTTTGAGCAACCTCCGAAGGAATAGAATAGAACTCTGAAAACATTTCATGACTTTCTATCTCAGGTACTCTTATAGGTTCAAAAGTTCCTCGACCAACATGTAAAGTTAAACATACTACCTCTATGCCTTTACCAGCAAGTTCTCTTAATAGAGTTTTAGTAAAATGAAAACCTGCGGTAGGAGCAGCTATTGAACCATCCTGGGCAGCATAAACTGTTTGATAATCATCTTTTTTCTTTAATTCTTCTTTAATATAGGGAGGGATGGGCATTTGCCCAATTTTTTTTAATATTCTAATAAAATTTCCGAGAAAGTTAAATTCGATAATATAACTACCTCTTTTTTCATTTTTTTCTTTAACTGTACCGCTTAATTCAGATCCAAAGATTATTTTTGTTTCAGAATGGACACTTTTCCCTGGTTTTATTAAAACCTCCCAACACTTATCATTTAAAGACTTAAGAAGTAATATTTCCACTTTCCCCATAGTCTTTTCTTTAAAGCCATATATCCTTGCAGGTAAAACTTTAGTATTATTTAAAACTAAAAGATCTCCTTCTTTAAGATAATCTCCGATATTTTTAAAAATGTCGTGTTTAATCTCTTTTCTTGAGCGATACAGAATCATTAAACGACTGTAATCTCTTGGTTTAATTGGCTTCTGAGCAATAAACCTCTGAGGAAGATAATAATTAAACTCTTCTAATTTCATTTTTAACTCATTTTGGTACGCTTAATATTTTTTTATAATATTTATACCTTGATAATAATATTTTAATATATCCTGAAAATTATACCCTTTAAGTGACATGCCATAGGCACCCCATTGAGACATTCCTACTCCATGTCCGTGTCCTAAACCAGAAAAAACAAAACTTAAAGGGATATTTGTTGCCTTAATTGCTGGTAAGATTAATTCTTGTTCTTTCCCCTTTTCTCTTTCTTCTATTCTATTTTTCATTAATTCAATCAGTTCTTTAATGGTCCAATCTTTCTTTTGTTCTAAAACTTCTTTTACTGACTCTTTTTGCTCTTCTTTTACGTTTTCCTTTTTTTCTTCCTTTCCCTCTTCAATAATTAATTCTTCTCCCATTATTTTAACGTTAAAGAGAGTGCTTCTTACTAAATCTGATCCAATTAATTTTCTAAAATCATTAGCCTTCATATTGATAATTTTATTATTTTTAGAAATAAAAGTTAAATCATTTACTCTGCCAGCCTGATTTTTTTTAACTAATTCGATGGAAATAACTTGATCAATTTCGTAACCTTGTTTCTTTAATTTTCCTGTTAGCTCTTCTTTGGTTATAGAATAAGCCCAGGCATGATTAGGAGGAGAGACAAGTTCTTCAAAATCTGATTTTACACTCCTTAGATATGGTACAAAACTACTCCATACGTTTTCACTATCCTCTGTATATCCTCCACTATCAGAATGATAAACTGCATTGATGGGATCATTTTTATAGACCATAATTATCCCTCTAGTCTCATCAACTGCTCTATTAGTTAATGGGTCTTCATGATTTATTCCTCCATAAGCTTGACTATTGGTAGTAGCACAGATATTATAACCTTGATCAATATATTTATTCATATTGAAGATAGCAAAAGTTCTTGCAGCAACTGCTTGAGCTTTTAAAGCTTCAGCTGGCCACTGAGGAGATATTTCTTTTTTTAAAACTCCATAAAGATATTCTTCAATTCCTATAATATTAATTATATTTAACTTTTTATTATTTTTATCAAAAACTACTTCGATATTCCCTCTATATCGATACTTTTGTCCATTTATTATAACAATAATTTTAGTATTCCCTGCTGGAATAATATTTATAGGACCAGTATAAACTCCTTTCCCTATAATTTCTATGCCTTTGTTATGAGGTGACATTTTTATAACCTTATTGTTTTCTTCACTTACAAGCCCTTTTGACTCTAAATTATAAATTTTAAAAAGACCATCTCCGCTTATATTAATTTCATTTTGATTTAAAAAAATTCCCACTCTAAGTAGAGGTGATTTGTCTGCTGCTAAGATATTGTTGGTAAGTATAAATATACATAAAGTGCTTATTCCTAAAAATAAAAAAAATATTTTTAACTTTTTTCTGTCTATTTTTTTCAATTTACTATCTACCTCTCTCTGCATTTATTTTTCGTATTGTGTGATTCATGATGCATATCGTGTATTTTGTTAATGGAATAGCGTATAGGGGGTAGCGGTGAGCGTATAGTCTGACAGGCGAGACGCTTGTCCTACTAACGACTAAATACTATTCACTATATACTAATTATCATATCCGCTATTATGCTATAGTAGCTTTTCCTGAATATTTCTTTTTATTTTCTTACCAAAATATTTATAAGTTATCTCTGTTGCTACTCTCCCTTTAGGAGTTCGATGAAGAAATCCCTTTTGTAAAAGATAGGGTTCATAGACATCACAGATCGTATCCGCATCTTCGCTTATGGAAGCAGCTAAAGTCTGTAGGCCTACTGGACCACCTGAAAATTTTTCTATTATAACAAGTAATAATTTTTTATCTATATCACATAAACCAAAATTATCAATTTCCATCATTTTTAAACCAAAATCAGCAATCTCTTCAGTAATGACTCCCTCCCCTTTTATTTGAGCATAATCACGAAGTCTCCGCAAAAGTCTATTAGCAATACGAGGTGTTCCTCTTGACCTTTCCGCAATCTTCTCAACTGCTTCTTTGGAAATTTGAACTTTTAAAATCTTAGAAGATCTTATTACTACCTGTTCAAGTTCACTTTCTTGATAATAACCAACTCGGGTAATAACCCCAAAGCGACTTCTTAAGGGTGAAGTAATTAATCCGGTACGAGTTGTCGCCCCAATAAGAGTAAACTTAGGCAAACTTATGCGTATAGAACGTGCGCTAGGACCCTTACCAATTAAAATATCTAATTCAAAGTCTTCCATAGCGGGATATAGTATTTCTTCTACTGCTCGATTTAATCGGTGAATCTCATCAATAAATAAAACATCATTCTCTTGTAAATTCGTAATTATTGCAGCCAGATCTCCTGCCCTTTCTATGACTGGTCCAGAAGTCATCTTAATGTTTACTCCCATTTCATTAGATATTATATAGGCTAAGGTAGTTTTTCCCAAACCGGGTGGACCATATAAAAGTATATGATCAATAGGCTCTTTTCTTCCCAGTGCAGCACTGATATAGATTTTAAAATTCTTTCTAATATTTTCCTGACCAATAAATTCTTTAAATAACTTAGGCCTTAGATTTGGATCTAAATCTGGCTCTTCTTTTCTCAGTCCTAAATCAATAGTCTTTTCTTTTAATTCCATTAATTTTCTCCATTAAAATATTAAAATGAAAGTATTTTTAAAATTAATGATTATGATGAGCTTTAAAGTAATAAATAAGATTAATAATCATCCAATAATCTTTAGGGATTCTCGAATTAATTCTTCCACCGTTAATTTCTCCTGAAATTTTTCTTGAGTTTTTTCCACTGCAGACCTTGCTTTTTTATAAGTATAACCTAATACTTTAAGGGCATCTATGGCATCATTTATAATCTCAGATTTAAAAGTTTTTTCCAGGCCTACTCCTAAGACAGTGGTCTTACTTATTTTTTCTTTTAATTCTAATACAATCTTTTTGGCCAACTTATTGCCAATGCCAGATATTGCTGTGATTGAATCTAAATCTTCCTGGAGAATTGCTTTTCTAAAATTATCAGGGGTCATTTTGGATAGAACATTTAGGCCTACTTTTGGCCCAACACCTGGTGTACTAATCAGTAACTCAAAAAAATCCTCTTCTTCCTTGCTTAAAAATCCATATAACACAACTTTATCCTCTCTCAGATACAAATAGGTATAAATCTTAGTCTTATCGCCGGCTTTTAGAGGAAGATTATTATAAGTGGGAATATTAATTTGATAGCCTATACCACCAACATTTATTATAAGATAATTTATTCCAACTGTATTAACTATTCCTTCCAGAAAAGATATCAAATTTAAACCTCCCATAATAATAGTTAGCTAGTTCATTAGTTACCCAGTCAGCCAGTTTACCAGTTCACCAGTAAAATTAGTCAATAGTACATAGTTGTTAGCATACATGATCATTACGAACTCTGATTTGTCAGAGCACGACAATCTCTTTATTAAGCTAAAAATTTTAAGCTAAAAGCGAAAAACTATAATTTAAAACTCAAAACTTTTTCTCTCAATTTTTAATTTTAAGTTATAGTTTTGCATTTTGCGCTTTACATTTTTCGTTTTATTAAAAGATATTCAAGGGGAATTCTCCCCCTTGAAAACCCCTTAATTTACTCTCACCTCGATATTTATTACACCCTTGAATATCTTGTCTTTAATATTCTTTATAATAAATCATCTTCCTTATTTAAGGTATTAGGAATTATTGAAATTCCTATACCTCGAAATATGCTATTCAATACTTGGTATGTATATGACAAATCGCCACTGCTAATGCATCTGAAGAGTGGTCAGGATGAGGAATTTCAGATAAATTAAGCAGAATTTTGACCATTGATTGGACCTGATATTTATCTGCTCTTCCATTTCCCACAGTTGCTTGTTTAACTTGCAAAGGGGTATATTCATAAAGTTTTAGCCCCATCAAAGAAACAGTTAAAGCTACTGCACCATGTACTTTGCCCACCGCAAGTGCAGTACGAGTGTTTTTATTAAAAAATATCTCCTCAATGACAACTTCATGAGGATTATATTTTTTTATAATTTCTTCCAATTTATAATGTATTTTTTCTAATCGAAGAGGAAAGGTATCTTTCTTATTTGTAGTTATACAACCATAATCAATTAGCGCAATTCCTTTCTTCTCATACTGAATTAGGCCATACCCGGTATGGACAATTCCTGGATCGATACCTAAAATAATCACGACTTATCTCTGCCCGCTGATATTGCTTCCATGATTTCATCAGCAATGTTAAAATTAGCATAAACTTTTTGTACATCATCCTGATCTTCTAATTGCTCCATTAAATTAAGCATCTGTATTGCTTTTTTCCCTTCTAAATCTACCATAGTTTTCGGAATTAAAGTAACTTCGCTAAGCAAACAATTGATATTATGTTCTTTAATTAAATTTTCAAAACTCTCATAATTTTCGGGCAGGGTAATAACTTCAATATTTTGTTTATCAGTCTTTACGTCCTCAGCCTCTGCTTCAAGAGCTAAGTCTATAATAGTATCTTCATCAACTTTACCTTTTTCAAAGATAAAATAGCCTCTTTTATCAAACATCCATGCTACACAGCCGTTTTCACCTAAGTTACCAGCATTTTTGGAAAAAATTTTTCTAATTTCTGGAGTTGTTCTATTCTTATTATCAGTTAAGGCTTCTACTAAGACCGCTACGCCTCCTGGTCCGTAACCTTCATATACTATTTCTTCATAAGAAACTCCTTCAATTTCACCAGTCCCCCGTTTAATTGCCCTCTCAATATTTTCATTAGGCATATTATTCTCTTTAGCTAACTGAATAGTAGTCTTTAATTTTACATTTGTCTCTGGGTCCCCTCCCCCTGAACGAGCCGCTACAGTTATTAGTCGAATTAATTTAGTAAATAACTTACCCCTTTGGGTATCCATTTTGCCTTTTTTTCTCTTAATAGTACTCCATTTTGAATGTCCAGACATAATTTATTTCTCCTTAAATAAATGAATTTATTATTAATTTACTACAAGTTAATTTTTACTAATTTTAACATATTAAAAAAACAGTTTCAATTAGAAGAAACTGTTAGAATGAATATAAATTCCATACTATATACCAACTTATGAAAAAATTTTCCTTTAAAAATCAGGGATTGCAGGGGTATTTCGTTTATGTTCACTAAGGATTATCTTTTTTTTAATTTTTTCTTCTATTCCCTGGTTATTTAATCGTCCTACCTTTATATACTTATCTAGCTGGCTGTAACTTATCCCCATTTCTACCTCATCAGTTTGACCTTCCCAAAGACCAGCAGAAGGGGGTTTTTGAATAATTTTTTGGGGAATTTTTAAATATTCTGCTAATTCTATCACCTGACTCTTCAATAAATTACCTAAAGGCAAAATATCTACTCCTCCGTCGCCATATTTCGTAAAATATCCTACCATTATCTCAATTTTATTCCCTGTTCCAATAACTAAATAATTTAGCTTATTAGCAAAATAATATAAAGTTATCATTCTTAATCGGGGTTTTATGTTTGCTTCTGCTAATTTAGAATTTGTATTTTTTTCTTCAGTTTTTAATAAAGATATAAATGAATCATAAATTTCTAATAAATCAATTATCTTATAAGAAATATCGAACTTTTTAGCTAACTCTAAAGCATCTTCAATATCTTTATTGATGCTGTGACAAGGCATAACTAAAGCTAAGGTATTTTTGGGGAAAACTTTTTTACATAAAATTGCTACTATGGCAGAATCAATACCTCCGCTTAATCCCAATACTACTCCCTTAGCTTTTGCTTCAATTACCTTATTTTCTATCCAGTTACTTAGTCTCTTGGTTAAATTTTCCATAAACTATTCTCCTTACCAATCCTCCAATCTGCCAATCTTCCAATTAATTTAGTGAATAGTCGATAGCCGTTAGTATATAGTTTTAGTATATTAGTATAACGGATATCCCCCTTGTCTATTACTGTCTATTATAGGTTGTGAGTAATCACTATTCAACTAAAAAGTTAAAGCTAAAAGCGAAAAACCATAATTCAAAATTCAAAACCTTTTCTATAAATTTTAAATTTTAAGTTATAGTTTTACGCTTTGCGTTTTTCGCTACCCGCTATTTATTAAATTATACACCAAAAGTAAATAAAAATAAAAAATCCCGGCAGCGTCCTACTCTCCCACAGGATGACCCTGCAGTACCATCGGCGCAGGAGGGCTTAACTACTGTGTTCGGGATGGGAACAGG
>Ga0172364_10004048_pt1 | contig 11673 bp, 11 predicted proteins | sample LakKivSesite10cm_FD_114545 | JGI IMG/M metagenome (GOLD analysis project Ga0172364, IMG submission 114545) | Sediment microbial communities from Lake Kivu, Rwanda - Sediment site 10cm | ecosystem: Environmental > Aquatic > Freshwater > Lake > Sediment | place: Rwanda: Western Province, Lake... | reverse complement strand
TAAGGCTTTGTTGTTGTAGACGTTTACGACCCTAACATCCAACAGTGCCGCCTCGTAACACACTAGCCGACTCCGCATATTAAAAATGCGTCATACCGCGATCGAGTTCATGTAATGCTTGCCAAAGAAGGATCTTGATCTAGCAAAGCACAAGATTACACAAGAACCAATTCTCTTAACAGATCGCTACGAACCAGTTTGCCGAGACCCCTCAGCGTAGCGTATCAGCGTTGTTTCTTGGTCTTTGGCTTTTTCTCTTCGCAGAGGCAGTCACATTTCAGCTTCATGGCTTTCGCCAAGCGCTCCATTTCCTCGTCACTCATCCACTCAGTCCTGAGATACCTGTAGATTCTGTCTTCGCTCAGCCCCAGCCTTCTTGCTTCCTTGACCGCATGACGATAAGCCTCGAGTTCAGTCGGTCTCTCCACGTAGCTGAACCTGTCGTCAAAAAGCTCTTTACCCTCAAGAATCTTCTGCTTAACATGAACCAGCTCGTGAATAATGTCCAGATAAATATCAACGATGTCCCCGTTCTTCAAGTAGAGGGCACTGACAAGTAGATGGCCGTCCTCGTTGCTGACACCCATGTATCCTCTCATTCCCGCAAACTCAACTCTGAGACTATTCAAGACCTCTTCGGTTTTTTCGCCGAAAGTCTCTTTGACGGCTTCAACGGTTTCAAAACCTTTGAAATAGTTCGTGAACGGGTAAGTTGACACCTTGACGTCGCGCACTATCTTGACTTCCAGCGGCAACTTCATGAACATCTTCGCCTCATTCTGGCCAATACCCAAGACTGTGCAGACTAGTAAAGCTTATGCCCTTGTACAAAGCTGAGCAAGTCAACATGTTACACGCAGAACGCATGAGAGCAGAAGACCTTTCGTTCGCAATCCAGTTAACAGACTACCTAGACTGGGAACTAACAAAAGGAGACTTCGAGTTCATGATGGAGCTGGAACCAGAAGGCTGCTTCGTACTGTTCGACAACTCTGAAAGAATAGGGTTAGCGACGAACGTGAGCTTCGGCAAGATAGCTTGGTTCGGCAACCTCGTCGTCGATGAAGCACACAGAAACAAGGGCGCTGGCTCACTACTCGTTGAACACTCGATCGACTACCTGAGAAGCAATCGAGTGCAGACCATCGGTTTGTACGCCTACGCTGAAAGGATTCACTTCTACAAGAGACTGGGATTCACGTACGATTCAGACTTTTCAGTTCTAACGGGAAGAGGTCTTTCTTCCTCATCAAAACCAAACGTGAGACTTGCCCATAAATCTGATACAGACAAAATCATCAACTATGACCGTACTTGCTTCGGCGCTTCACGCAGAAAACTGCTGGAACCCATCATGCTCGACCCCGACAACCTCTGTTACGCGTCATTTGAAGACGGAAAGGTTTCAGGTTATGTGATTGCAAAAATGTACCGTGGCGTGGCCGAGTTGGGACCACTCGCCTGTCCAGAGGGTCGCAGCGACATCGCCATAGACCTGCTCAAGACCACCCTAGACAAGCTTAAAGGTCTGGAGGTCTCCATGCTCGTTCCAAAGAAAGAATCAGAAGTCCTTAATATGCTGAAGGCATCAGGCTTCACTGAAAGGTTTAGCGTCGCAAGAATGTTCAATGGCCCCAGCCTCATGGATCACTGCACATTCATGCCGGAATCACTGGAGAGAGGATAATACTCATGTCACGTCCAAACTTGGCAAGAATAATCGCCGAAGACTTCCTCAGAAGCTCTTGGCCATGCATCGAAACCCTAGTCAAAGGACTGGCCACATCCAAAGAAGAGAAAGATAGAAAAGTCCGCTTCTTCCGCTTCAAGAATGGACAAAGAAGCGACGTCATATTTGACGCCAGCCACTTCTTTCTGAGAGCCTCTGTCGAATACTCGAACCCGCAGTTAACCGTTGAAGAAGTTCAAGGCATAATAGCCGCTCGCCTGCTCGAAGTCTGTGGAAACTACTTCCACCAGAACGGCCTGCACGAAGTCACACTAAAAGACATTGACGACATATGCGCTGTCCTTGAGAACCCTCCCAGAGGGCTGATCGTTTCTTTTCTTCTGAACACAGACGACATCGAAGCAGACCGGTACTCGATGAACCCGCTGAAGGAATCCATAGTCACAAGCGGCCAAAGCTCTTACCCATGCGCCTCTGTCAAGACCGAGAGGCTCCAGATAGACGAAAAATTCGTGCGGAAATACGAGGGCTCACTGTTCTGCAGAAGCGAAGTCGAACGAGTAGCGGGCCACCTCAAAAAATGCAGCAACAGCTACATGGACACAGTGGACGCCGTCAAATACGAACACCTTGAGAGCCTCTCACAGCTCTTCGGCATTGACCTCTGCATTCCCTCGCTACGGATGCCGCTGGCGATTCTGGAAAACGAAAAAACAGACGGCCCACTACACTACATCATAAGAGAAGCACACAGAGACTACCAATCGATCGAACGCGTATACAGGTGCATGGGCAGAAGCATAAAAAACCTCACGACACTGCTTACCGTACCGCACTCGTCCAAGGGCTACGCCTCGAAACGGGCAGCCAGAGGAAGAATATATTTTGACGGAGCAAAACTGAAGAACGTCAAAGTGGGTTATAAGACAACACCGTTGTATCCAAACGCGATTGACCCGAACGACGTAAGCGTTGCACACGGCGACGACAGCTTCATAGTCGAAGCAGACAAGCTCATCAACTACAGCTACAAGGAAACCCCCTCCTCACCCCAGTTCTTCCTGTACTCTCTCGCATCGCCCGAAGACGCGGTTCTGTGGCACGGCATCGGCGCGTTCGGAGCATCAGAACTTCTGAAGAGCTACACGACAACACGACTCGAATGCCACAGCGGCTCACTGCTCAAAGACTTGAAAGAAAAATACGGCGTAACAGTGAAAACGCCTCTGCAGTTCAATCTCATCCCAAAGCACATGTGGTTCCACCCCGTACACCGCAACATAGACGCGAGCATAGGCTGCATCGGGGATTTGAGTTTCCTAGCAAGCTTGGGCATGAAGATGGAGCACTTGCCAACGGAGCAGTTTATTCGCAAGTAACCACACATTAAATTTGGACTGAAGCACATGTTCTTCAAACAGATCAAGCGTCACGGAGACAACTTCTCCTATATCATAGCCGACGAAGTCACAAGAAAGGCCGCGGTCATCGATCCAAGCTTCAACGCAGAAGACATAATCGAAACATGCGAAGACAACGATCTAACCATAGAATACATAATCAACACACACGGCCACAGAGACCATACTTCAGACAACGAACCTGTCAAATCGCATCTGGGCGGGAGAATAGTTGCTCACAAATCATCAGCCGTAAAGAAGGACTTGGCAGTGGTCGACGGAGAAACCCTAGTGTTGGGAAGCCTAAGCATCAAAGTGATCCACACACCTGGGCACACCCCAGACGGCATCTGCCTATTGACCAATGGCAAGCTACTAACAGGCGACACACTGTTCGTCGGAGAATGCGGCAGAACTGATATGCCCGGCGGAAGCGCCGAAGACATGTACCACAGCCTCTTCGACAAACTAATGGAGATAGGCGACAACGTTGAAGTCTACCCGGGCCACGACTACGGCCCTGCTCCTCACTCCACGATTGGAGCAGAAAAAAGATCCAACTACACGCTGGAAAGAAGAACACTAAAAGATTTCATCGAGTTCATGAAAGAACCTTAAACGTGTTTGCTACACTGACGATACAGCGTGCTTGAAAGTGATTCATCTGAGATTTTCTTCGTCGTTCTCGCAAAACAGATAAAGGTTCTTCCCCAACTAGCTAGACAGTTAAGAGTTGTGCCTGAAACATGTCGGAGAGAAAAAATCTTCTAGAGCAACCCGTGAAGCACATCAGAATAAACAGCACGCTCACGGTGGACCAGCTTATCCAGCAGTTCAAGAACTCTGGCTCCTTCGGTGCAGGACGCCTCTCCACTGCTTGCGACATTTATGAAAAGATGGCACGGGACAAAGAGTGCACGATATTCCTAGCCTTAGCCGGCGCAGTCGTCCCTGCGGGAATGCGATCACTAATCGCGGATCTCATCCGCAAGGGCCTCATCAACGTAGTCGTGAGCACGGGCGCAAACATGGTTCACGACACGATAGAAGCACTGGGCGGACATCATTACAAAGGACACTGGCTCATGAACGACCACGTGCTATACAAGTACCACATATACCGCATCTACGACGTTCTCGTTCCCGAAGAAGACTTCATCAAACTAGACTACAAGCTAGTCGATATATACGACGAGATTGCGAAGGAGAACAAGGGAAGAAGCCTGTCCTCGAGCATGTTCGCCCATGAGCTAGGTAAAAGGCTCAAAGACCCCAACTCGATCCTGCGCGCAGCCTACGAGTCAGAAGTGCCTGTCTTCCTACCATCCGTGCGAGACTCCGAGTTCGGCTACATATACTACCTTCACGCTTCGCGAAGAGCATTCAAAGACACCCTGCTTCTGGATGCCTTCAAAGATGTTCCTGAAATCATAGGCATCTGCAGACGTTCCGCCAGAAATGGGATGATAGTCATCGGCGGAGGAGTACCCAGAAACACCATCCAGTCTGCAGCTCTAGCCACAAAATCTGGCCTAGACTATGCAGTTGTCATAACGATGGATCGGGCCGAAACGGGCGGGCTGTCAGGCTCCACGCTGGAGGAAACTATTAGCTGGGGTAAGCTTAAGGACAAGGCCGATTCGATCATGGTTATCGGTGATGCCATGGTGGCCTTCCCGATCATCGCTGCCTCAGTCACTGAAAGGCTTGGCGCAAGCTTCAAGAGGAAGAAACCAACATGAAAGAGAAAACTGAGTGTGGACAGAAATTCTGCGGCAACTGCGATTGTCACAATGCTTACAATTATCCAGATGAATCGTTCTGTACCAGACGATTCCGCAAAGGCCAGAACCCGATAGTAAAAACGCTGTGGTACTGCGAAGAATGGAACCTGAACTCTCAACACTGCCAGTGTCTAGAAGATGCCACGAGAAAAGAGAAAAAGTGACTCTCCAGCACTTTGTTTAGCATTAAACCAAAGAGCATTCGCCAATGAATCACACTCAACACGTTGATCCTAAAACAAGGTGACATTGTTGAAGCAGAAAAGAGGGTACAGACGCGGCTACCCCGTCGCAATCCTGATAGGTTTAGAAGAAGACCGCGCGGTCGCGTGGAGAGTCTTCAGCAGCATTGTCAAACCTGAAAAAACCATCTTGCTTGATGGAACTAGGAATGACCCAAAAGCCTTGTACAACTTTCACGAATCAGTCGTCAACGCGCTGAGACCCACACTAAAAGAAGGCGTCAGAAGCATCATTCTTGCATCTCCCATGAGGACCAATTACGCTCAAACATTCATCGATCACATCCGCGGACATCACGCATGGCTCGCTCAAGGCCCAAACAAGGCAGTATTCTCTGAAACCACCGGATCCGCAGGCACACTGTCGGAGGTAGCCATCTTAGCTAGAACTCCCGTGTTCCGCCAGCTGATTAGCGAGACCACTTCAGAGGAGACAGAAAACCTTGCTAACATGCTGGAAAAACGGCTCAACGCTTCAGATCAGAACACACTCGTTCTGTACTCGCTTGAGGAGATAGAAGACTTGATCCTTAGTTCTCAGAAGCCCAGCAGACCCAAGCCTGAATACCTCATGCTCACCGACAAGTACCTATCAAGCATCCGTGAAAAGAATAGAATACACAGGCTGATCCAGATAGCAACGAATAGAAATGTCAAAACAAGGATAGTTGATGCGGAATCACCAGCGGGTCTACGCCTTACGCAATTGGGTGGAATCGTCTGCTTTGCGCAGCCTATGAATAGGCAACCGCGGAATCATTAGGGAGCCAATAAAACAAGATTATGAACGCTTTTTTGAGAGGTCTCTTCAACAACGTGCCCAGTTTATTTCATACCCAGTTTCTGATTCTGTTCCAGACGCTTCACGGCTTCTTCGACGCGTTTTCTGCGTGTCTCTTCCTTCTTTGCGCTGTCAATCCAGTCGACGAATTGCCTCTTGTAGCCGTTGGATAATTTGCTAAAGTTGTCCGATGCTTTACTGTTTTTTGTCAAGGCTTCTTTCAAGTACGAAGGAACTACAAGTTCTTTTCTAAGCGCAGGAGTTCTGAACCATTGTCCATTATCCTTGGCTTCTGTAACCCTTGCCAATCCTGCTTCCACCATTCTTCCTTCTCTGATCATCTTTTCGGCTCTTCTCTTGTTTGTCTCTGACCACATGCTTCTGCTCGTCCGAGGCGTAAACTTTCGAGCGCATCTCTCTTCATCTATCCTTTTGATGATGCTGTCTACCCAACCAAAGCACAACGCTTCCTCAACCGAATCCTCATACAGAATGCTGGGTCTCCCAATGTGCTTCTTGTAATAGATCAACCAAACCTCTTTCTTCGTGCAATGATTTCCCCTGAGCCAAGCACGCCAATCATTCCTGTTGGATACATACAATTCGTCAGTCATTTCAACAAGACAACTCGTTCGCCATTCTTGCCGTCGTCTTTCCTCTTGCATACGCCTGAAGATGTAGCAATTGTAATATACAAACATCGTGATAAGAGTAGGGTGATGCTCATGAAATCCAAATTCACGTATACCGGAATAAGAGTCACGGATTTACAGAGGTCTATAGACTTCTACACGAAGATACTCGGCATGAACCTGATAGACCGAAGCAAGATAGAACAAACAAAAGGCGAAACCGCAGTCTTGCAGAGTGAGAAGGGTGGACCCGTTCTGGAACTCAACTGTTACCGCGAAGGCAGCCCCTACAACACGAAATACAGCGTGGGAGAAGGACTGGATCACCTAGCCTTCAAAGTCGACGACCTAGACAAAGCCTTGGAGGAAGCAAGAAAAGCAGGACACAAAACCGTCCTGAAACTGCAACAGGACAGCGGCAGATGGGCCTACATAGAAGACCCAGACGGAATATGGCTCGAACTCTTCTGAATAACCTACTCTAGCCATGCGAAACAAGTGTTCTGAGAGGGAACAAATCAGCAAGCGCGTGAGGTACATTCCTAATAGATTAACCTAGTATTGACAATTAATGATGCTTTGTTCGTGAGAAGTGTGACTCGAGAATGACCAAGTCGTTCATGATGAAGTTGGGTGAAATACAGCCGAGTCAACTATTCATAAATTCGGAGAAACTGTCCTTGGTTATGAAGACTTTTGACGTGAACCCCAGATCAATTGAACCTATACCTGTGAAGAAAATCGGCGAACAGATAGTCTTCGTAGATGGCCATACTAGGGTATTTGCAGCGTTCCTGAAGGGCATGTCAGAGGTTAAGGTGTACTGGGAAGAGGATGAGCTTGACTGGGATGAATACGAGGTCTGTGTAGATTGGTGCAAGAAAGAAGGAATCCGCACTATTGCCGACCTCAAAGATCGAGTCATATCAGCAAAAGAGTATCAGGTTCTCTGGCTTGACAGATGCGAGAAAATGCAACGAGATCTAGAGGCAAAGCGGAGCAGGAAGCAGCAGTAACGTGCTCCAAAGTGTGGCACTCCAAATCTAAACCCAGAGTATATTTTACATACACGTAGAATCAAAGGCGTTCTGATCACAGTTTCAAACCCAGTTCAAGCCTGACTTCCTTCTTCTCTATGTCCTCATTAGAATATGCCGTAACATCAAAACCTATCAGTTCGAACCCGAATCCCAGATAAAAACAGATCGCAGGAACATTACACGACTGTGTTTCAAGAACCAGCGCTCGTGCTCCCTTTTCTTTCGCAATTCTGACTGCATACTCCATCAATAAGATCCCTATTCCTCTCCTGCGAAACTCCTGTTCCACAAGGAACTCCCAGACCCGCATCCTATTGTTCCACTTTTCATAAACCCAGCTCAATCCAGCCAACTTGCTTGCCGCTTAGCACTGCAGCGAAAACCCTAGGTTCTTCAACATGCTCTTCGAATATCTTGTCTTCAAAGATCTTTTCGCGAATCTTCTCGAAAGGCTTGAGAACGAAGTCCATTTTCCAGAATCCGGTTCCGTGGCAAATGGACAAATCATAGTAACCAGAAGTGGAGTACCTAGAAATCAGCTTATCTGGGTAAGCATCATTCTTCGCAAGCTCGACTATCCTCATTTCTTCTTGATTCATACAATCCCACAGTTTGTAGCTTCGGTCTTATCCGAGCAATCCCACGATTGAGCACTATGAATGTAATTGGGTCATCATTAATGTTTGTCTCAAGTCTTGAGTTTATTGAATCTTACCGTCAACTATGGGCATTCCTCAGTCATCTGCACGTGAGTCTATTCATGGGTTCATTTGCGACTTGATTTGCGTTTCTGCCTTTGCCCTGCTGCGGATGAGCATATATGTTAAAATACGGGATTCCTCGCGTGTGTGCCGAAAAAAGAATCCTTTTTTAACATGGGGTAGGCTTTCGACTGCAGTGTGGGATTTTGAGGTGAAAAGCGAAGACGCCAAATACGGATATTCGGTATCTACTAGGTATATCCTAAGTGCTTATTGGTCAAACATTTTCGCTATTCTTTCTCAGTTGAGATGTCTTTCGATTCTTCTAGAGACCTTTTCAGCCTATTTTCGCATTCTCTCTGGAGCCATAGCCATCTCCCAAGATACCACTCGTTGCTCCATGTTTCCTTCTGTTCTTACAGCCACTTTGCGGTTCCATTAGTTTTGCGCCTTCGCAGGTTCTCTATAACCGGCAAATGGTGCAACCAAACAGGATTATAGCAGAACTGTATGAGCAGTGAGCAAGGAAATTCCTGACAATCGTAACAAGCTTCGTGACCCCGCTGTTTGAAACAGCAACTATAGATGTCGCATTGCTTGTGATGTGCCGAAGCAGCACATTCTCCACAATCGCAGCCGCAACCACGACATTTCTTGTAGATTAGGTAATCAACACAAGCCCCACAGAAGAGACCGCAAGGCGCAGCCCAATTGTTTTCTATGGTCGAACTCAATCATACTACCATCTGTTTATTGCCCATGTTCTCTGTATTCTGAGGACAGGTTTGTGCATGTCGTATTTCAATGTTGTCAAACTATGAATAGGCAGCAGAGCGATAGCATTCGGTGATTTCATTTCTCGCCAAGCTTATCTGCCATGTTAAGCGATATTACATATATGGAGATATACAAACAGCCCCTCTACTATGAAATCGCCTTCAGCTTTATCGATCCAAAAGAGCAGATCGACAACTTCGAAAAAATAATCTCGAAATTCAGCAAAATAAGAGTCCAGAGCTTTCTGGACATTGCCTGTGGACCGAGCCTGCAGCTGAGAGAGATTGCGAGAAGGGGTTATGAAGCGATCGGACTGGACTTGAACAGCGAAATGTTGGGATATCTGAGAGAACGGGCAAAAAAGGAAGGACTGAAAATCGAGACTGTGCAAGCAGACATGTACGATTTCAGGTTAAAGAAGAAAGTAGATTTTGCTTTCATAATGATGGGCTCCTTGCGCGTCAAGTCTAACGAGAGGTTTCTATCCCACTTGGATTCCGTCGCAACCTCACTCAACAAAGGCGGTTTATACCTCATCCAGAACATTAGTCTGAATTGGACGAGAGATAGTAAACAAAGTTGGACGATGAAGAGAAACGGAATATCAGTGAAAACGAGCTTCGAAACGAAACACTCCAAAGATACACTAAACCAGATCTACACAGAAAAACTGACGCTCGAAGTCAATGACAACGGCCATAGAAAGAAGTTCGCTCAAGAAGAAGACTTGAAGTTCATATTCCCACAAGAGTTCAAAACTCTCATAAACCTGAATGGAGAATTCGAGTTCCTAGGATGGTGGAAAGGAAACGGCAATATCTGGCACATGGACCAACCACTAGAAAAGGCCAAAGACCTAGGCAACAACATGGTACTTCTGAGGAAGAAATCATGTCCATGACTCACAGGAATACTGTTCTGAAAAACCGATCATACACAAACGAAAGAACGTTTTGATGAAAGAAACATGAACAATTACTCGGTATGAAGATGTTTTCCCATATTTTCCGCATTTGCCATGTCAAGAACCGTGATAGATCAATGGCGTGGCCTATCTGGGGATTAGTTGAAATCGGGAATATGCCCTTCCAGAGTGCGACCTGTCGCAGCGTCGATGATTATGGTTCGGTGAGTAGGTCGTTTCTTGTGCCTCACTTTTAGAGTCCAGATTGGTAGCAGCACCATCTCCGCAGAAACAGGCTTGACCCCCAATTTCAGTTCCAAAGCGCGGTAGACTTTGCCTATTCCAGTCTTTATCGTTGGGAATCCCTCCTCAACTTCGTTGGGAAGCTTGGGAACAAAGGCAATGTCTTCATCATCGTCCAGATTCCTAATTTTCTCTGCCCCCTTCGTCATCAACTTGTGAAAAACTATCGCCTTCTTGTCCAGCGATACTATTGCTCCGTTCTCTGCGCTCAAATAGTACTCGTCCAGTTCCTCTTTTCTAAAGAAGAAAAATCTCTTCTTCTCGCGTGAAGCTGACACTTTCCAGATCGGAATGTAGGAGAACTTAGCGTCTGAAACCTCTTCATTTTTGAAAAGCAGTCCGCCTTCCAGCATGGGTTTGACCCTGTTGATAGCCTCTGCCTCAGCAATCCTCAAAGGGATTGTCAAGACTTCTCCAATAATGTTCTTAGACGGCTCAAACCCGAACCTTGACAGCCAATACACGTGTTCGACGCTTTCTTTGGCACGTCCTTTTTTCACAACCCCTTTGTTGACAAGCTTGCGAAGTGCTTCTTCTGCGTCCTTCACATCAACATCAAGATTCTCGGTGATAGCACTTGTTGGCACCCCTCTCCTTGCAGAATTAAGAAACAACTGGATTCGCTCTTCAAGCGGTCTAGTTTGAGGACGTACTTCCACCGCCACAGGAACAGGTGTAGAAGCAGGCTTGATTGATACCATGTTTTTCTCGACCGGTGCTTTTTCTTTTGCCATATACTTCTCATAGAACATCGCCAATTCTGGCGACAGGTACTGAGAAAGATCCCTTTCATTCAACGTTTGATGACCTGTGACCAGCCATCTGACTTGAAAATCCACTACATCCGCGTAAAAGTCTGGAGACAACATGAGAAATTCGCCGGTACGCAAACTTGGAAGCCTTTGCAGAACCAGCTCGGCTCGCACAGGGTCCACCGACTGTATGATCTTCTGCACTCGGCCAATGTCTTGGCTCGTCATCATGCGGCCTAAACACCAAGTGTTCACCTGTGCCAAGGCCTTGTAATCTATGTCCGTCACGTTCTGTGTAGCCGCGACAAGCCCAATACCGTACTTTCTCGCCTGCTTGAAAAGAAATGAGTATGCCTCTTTCGACGGCGGGTTCCTAGGATAAGGTGGAATGTAAGGAGCGATCTCGTCAACGTAGAAGAGCAGTTGGACTTCTTCAGAAGGGTTCTTCAGCATCCAGCAGTAGAGTTCTTTCAGAAGCGTTGCCAGAAAGAACTGCTTGTCGTTCGCGGAGCTCAGAGTGTTCAAGTATATTATGTTAACGGGAACTTTTCCATCGCTACGATCCATGAACATCTCGATGTCTATCTGAACGCCCATCTTGAACATCAAAGAGGGGGTCCCTACAGTGAGGAACCGTAGCTTTCTGGCAATCTCCGGTGGCTCATTT
>Ga0172364_10004046_pt1 | contig 11676 bp, 11 predicted proteins | sample LakKivSesite10cm_FD_114545 | JGI IMG/M metagenome (GOLD analysis project Ga0172364, IMG submission 114545) | Sediment microbial communities from Lake Kivu, Rwanda - Sediment site 10cm | ecosystem: Environmental > Aquatic > Freshwater > Lake > Sediment | place: Rwanda: Western Province, Lake... | reverse complement strand
GCGGCACGACCCCCGGGACGGGCGCGGGCGGCAGCACGGCCGTCGGCGGCAGCGGCCCCGGCACGGGTGGCGCCAGCGGTGGGGGCGGCACAACCCGCGCCGGCGGCACGAGCGGCAGCGTCGGCGGCAGTGGCTCGGGCGGCACCAGCGCCGGGGGAGCTGGCGGCACCGGCACCGGCGGCGGGGGCAGCACCAGTCCCGCCGCTTGCACCGACGGGAAGACGCCGGCCGGCGTCGCCTGCATCACGTGGGGCTCGCCCGCGGCCGGGGCCCCCACGGGCACGGGCTCCACGGCTACGGTGACCGTCGACACCAGCAGGACCGTGGGGACGATCGGTGACGACTTCAACGGGTTCAGCTACGAGAAGACGCAGATGACCAACGCCTCGCTCACCGCCGCTAACAAGGAGCTGATTGCGCTGCACAAGCTCCTCGGCAAACCCCTCACGCGCATCGGAGCCAACGACGTCGACAACTGCACCTGGGGCGGCACGGGACCGGCGCCCACGACGCCGTCGGGGGCGCCGTTCACGAAGAGCATCAAGACGGGCATGGTGGACAGCCTGTGCGAGTTCCTTGCCCAGACGGGAACCAAGGTCATCTATGGCGTCAACTACTCCAGGAACGACGTGGCCGCCTCCACCGCGGAAGCGACCTACGTCATGAGCAAGTGCCCGTCGAGCGTCTATTCCTTCGAGATCGGCAACGAGATCGAGAAGTACGGAAGCTGGACCGCCCAGCAAGCCCGGTACGAGAGGTTCGCGGACGCCATTTTGGCCATCCCGGGCACCGTGCTGGTCGGCCCGGCTGCCACGGATGGAAGCTACAGCTCGCTCACGGTTCCCTATATCAGGACCCAAGCCGCGAAATACGGGAACAAGATCGTCGCCGCGACCCAACACCTTTACGTCGCGGGCTCGGGAACGACCGGTGCGACCCTGGCCGCCCTGCAAACGACAACCAACAAGTTCACCAACATCATCAACGCGGTCAACCCGGTGGTCGTCCAGTACAAGCTGCCCAGGGCCTGGCGCTTCGGCGAGCTCAACACCTTCTCGCAGCACGGCCAGCCGGGCGTGAGCGACACCCTCATCGAGGGTCTCTGGGCCATCGACGTCCTGTTCACGATCGCCAAGGGCGGCTGCAGCGGGCTCAATTTCCACGGTGGCGAGACCGGCATGGATGGAACCAGGCCCTTCACCTACCAACCGATTCAGATGGTGAACGGCCGGGTGACGCAGGTGCAACCGGAGTTCCACGGCATGCTCCTCTTCACCCTCGCCGGGCAGGGCAAGATGGTCGGGACGACGGTGACCACGACCAACGCGAATTTCACCGGGTATGCCTTGAAGGCGGACGACGGATTCGTGAGCGTGGTGCTCATCAACCGGAACGCCAGCAGCGGGGTCAACGCGACGGTGAATATGGGAGCGGCGGCGTCGAGCGCGAGCGCGATCTATCTGCAGGGGAAGACGGCGGGCCTGCTCACGGAAGTGGCAAGGAACGTCACCCTCGCCGGTGCCACGGTGGCGGCGGCCGGCACGTGGCGCCCCGATCCACCCTACACCCTCACCCCATCGGGAAACACCGTGGCGGTGCACGTGCCCGCCGCGAGCGCGGTGCTCGTCCACGTCGTGATGTAAGGCCCCGCTCGAAGTATCTGTTCTACTACCGTGCGATTTCTTCGCTGCACGCGAAGATTATTTCGGGTGTGTCCCACATGACCGGTCAGAGAATCTAGCCGATTTCCATGCCCCCCCTAGTGCTTCCAAGCATTTCGATGTGTTTCTCCACAGGCCCGAACTGCCATCGCTCGCGTGCAAGTGCCCGGAATGCCACGGTATCGAAGGTGCCGACGCTGGACGGCGGCCGCCTACCTGACCGGTCATATGGGACACACTCCAATCTTGGAAGTAGCAGCCCAGGATGCGTTTGCGCCAGCTCGCCGAACCAGGCCAGGGCGGCTTCTTCGACGGTGGACTTGCTACATGTCATCGACTGTCCGCGTCGTTTGGTTTGGGCTTAAATAAGAAATGCCAATGATTTCGATTGGTTCTGCCAGAGCGCGGGCGATATGTGGTGATCGTCTTAAATAGAGAATCAGGCCCAGAAGGGCAGATAGCGGGCGAACCTGCGCGATCCCCCCATCTTCTCATCCGGCTTGATCAGCTTGGCCTCCATGGCGGCTGCGATGACCTGGGAGACGGTGGCCGATTTGTTTTCCGGTAGGCGGAAGCGCTCTCGCAGGCTCTGGTTCGTCATCCGCTCCGCCATCACCCACCTGAGCGCGCAGTGCTGGTAGCAGGCCCTGATTCGGTCATCACGGTCCATCTCGTCGAACGAGCGCGGCCCAAAGATCGACACGATCGTGCGATGAAGACCGGCCTGGAAGTCTGGGGCAGGAAGCTGGAGCACCTCCGCGGCGCCCACCACCTTGTCGATGCCGCTGCTCTTCTCCTCACAGATACCCAAACGCCGCATGAGGTGGGCAATCCGCTCGTTCCTGGACTGGTATCCATCGATGAATCGGGTCACCGGGACGACCGGTTCGCCGGGGTTCGAGATCTCTACCCGGTTCGCAAAGACCTCAACCATGACTGAGGCCCCGGTCATCGAGAGGTCCTGGTGGATCAAGGCATTGGCAACGAGCTCCCGGATGACCACCTCGGGGAGAAGCTTCACCTCTTTCCTAAGCGCGTCCTGGATGACCTCGTTCTGCGGGAGCTGGTCCATGATGAACCTGACGAGCCCCTGAAACCCGACCGCGTAACCATTGGTACCGACCTGATCCAACCTGGTCTGCAGCTTCGACGTCCCCTGGTAAACCACCACGCGTGGGGCTTTGCGGTGTAGATCCTCGAAATCGGCCAGTCGCCTGGCGAGTAGCAGGGCCGCGATTCGGCGAATGGCGTAGGTACCGTCTGCGTGGTCAATCAGTCGTTCCGTAGCGAGGCGCTCGATCACGCCAGCCCGCTCCGTTGGATAGGGCATCTTGAGCAGCTCGAAGAAGCCCTGCACGTCCAGTAGCTGGACGACCTGCTGCGCATCGAGCCCGTGCTTCGAATGCTCCTCCAGCCAGTCCGGGCCGCCCTCGGCAAAAATGCGTCGAAGCTGGTCCTCGGACATCGGGACCGTCGCTTCGCCGGCCCGCATTAGGTACTTGCCGTCCAGGTGGTACGCCGTGCCCCGCGGTCGTGCGGGGATGTGGAAGACCAGGACGCGCCCGTCCGGATGGAGGACCTCCTCGATGTCGACGCGGAAGCCGACGGCCGTGAACAGCTTCTCCGCCATCGCGACCGGATCGTTGAAAGCGATCGTACCGACGACCGGCCGCGGAGGCTTGTCAGAAACACCAAGTACCAGCTGCCCGCCACCCTCGTTCGCCAAGGCCACGCAGCACTCGTACAGCCTCCGATTGTCGAGCTGGTTCCTGGCCTCCTTGAATTCCAACCGCTGGTGCTCGGTGCTCGCCGAGCGCCAGAGGTCGATTTGTGCCGGTGACGTGGTCATGGTTGGTCTCATCGAAACCCACGCGTTCGAGGGCCTCGAAGAGAGGGTTCTCGCCGGTGATGTCGGGATACCTGAATGCGAGAAATGCTTCCAGGAGTCGCCGCGCCAGGTTCGGCATGGAGTAGCGATTCTCCACCGAAATACTCTACGTACCTCGTGACGCCTCCTTGGCTACAAGCTTGGCCTCGAAGCCGAGGTTGGCGGTGTAGCCTTGGCCGTTCGCGCTGTTCGAGCGGGCCATACCGTTCTGGGCCTTGTCGGTACCCTTTACCACGATTTGCCTCCGGGTGTTCGCATGCGCGCATCGTGGCGCATGATACCACCGGTTCTCATATGCCAGACGGTTCCTGGTGCAGCCTGTCGGCCGCAACCAAACCGCGCCATCGTCGAGAAGTCTAACCGCAGAGAGCGCAGAGGGCAGAGAGAGATGAGATGGACAGCGACGACTCTTCTTCAAAGCGTCGCCCGCTTGCCGAGGGCCCTGGTCAAAGGGAAGGGTTCCGGATGGGGATCCGAACCCTTTCTTCCTCACTCCGGCTCTGCGCTCTCTGTGCTCTCTGTGGTGAACGGTCCGACAATCGGTCGGCCTTCAAACCGTTTCGGCTTGTAGGGCTCTATGCGACCGATAGCCCGAAGTAGCTTCGGGCATTGCGGTAGCAGATGTCCTCGACCATGTTGCCGAGCAGCCCCATGTCGCTTGGAAGCAGTCCGGCTTCGACATCCTTGCCCAGCATGTTGCAGAGCAGGCGACGGAAGTACTCGTGGCGCGAGTAGGACAGAAAACTGCGCGAGTCGGTGAGCATGCCGACGAAGCGCGACAGCAGCCCGAGCGCCGACAGGGCGTCGAGGTGCCGCTCGATGCCTTCCTTCTGGTCGAGAAACCACCAGGCCGCGCCGAACTGGATCTTCCCCGGGCACGAGCCGTCCTGGAAATTCCCGATCATGGTGGCGATGACTTCGTTGTCGGCGGGGTTCAGGTTGTAGAGGATGGTCTTGCCAAGCTGGTCGGTCCTGTCCAGGCGGTCGAGGAAGCGCGCGACGGCTTGGGCCTGCGGGTAGTCGCCGATGGAATCGAAGCCGGTGTCGGGGCCGAGAGTCTGCATCATGCGCGTGTTGTTGTTGCGCATCGCCCCGAGATGGAATTGCTGGATCCAGCCGGCCGCGTGATCCATCAAGGCGAACTCGTAGAGCATGGCCGAACGCAGCCGATCTCGCTCTTTGGGGTCAGGGGTCTCGCCGGCGCGTACCTTGGCGAAGGCCCGGTCGATCTCGGACGCGGTGTAAGGCTCGACCCACATCCGCTCCAGGCCGTGGTCGCTCGCGCGACAGCCGAGTTGGTGGAAGAAGTCGTGCCGGCGCTTGAGGGCGACGAGGAAATCCTCGAACGAGGCCACGGTTACCCCCGAGGCTTCCTGCAGCCGATCGAGCCACCGGTTCCACTCGGCCGGATTCGTGACATCGAGGGCCTTGTCCGGGCGCCAGGTGGGCAGAAGGCGGGTCGTCGCGCTCGGGTTCTGCGCATGCTTGCGATGCGCTTCGAGCGAATCCACCGGGTCGTCGGTGGTAGAGGCCACGACGACGCCGAAGCCGCGGAGCAGCCCTTGGGTGGAGAAGTCATCGCCGGCCAGCTTGCGGTTGCATGCGTCGTAAATCTCGCGCGCCGTGGCCGGACCGAGCAACCTGCCCGTGATGCCGAACGGCCGCCTGAGCTCCATGTGGGTCCAGTGGTAGAGCGGGTTGCGCAAAACGTAGGGGACGGTCCTCGCCCACATCTCGAACTTCTCCCAATCGGACGCGTTTCCCGTGCAGTAGCGCTCGGGCACGCCGTTCGCGCGCATGGCCCGCCACTTGTAGTGGTCGCCGTAGAGCCAGAGCTGCGTGAGGGTGGCGAAGCGATGGTTGTTCGCGACCAGATCCGGAGGCAGGTGGCTGTGGTAGTCGATGATCGGCTGGCCGGCCGCATGGTCATGATAGAGCCGCTCGGCCGTCTTGCTTCCGAGCAGGAAATTGTCATCGAGAAATGACTTCATGGTGGCAACATGGTAACGGATGCCCTGCGGGGAATATAGGAGCAAGGATGAATTCAGACGGTTGCGCAAGCGCCTACGATTTCACCGGGAAGACGGTGGCCGTCACCGGCGGGAGCGGTGTGCTCGGCGGCGAGATCTGCCGGGCCCTGGCAGCATGTCGGGCCAACGTGGTGGTGATGGGGCGAAACCTCGCCGCAGCGGACAAGAGGGTGGGTTCGCTGGCGGGCAGCCAAGGCAAGCACCAGGCCCTCTTCATCGACGTGCTCGACAAGGCTGCGGTAGAGAAGGCCGCCGACGCGGTGGCGCGCGAGTACGGCCGGATTGACGGTCTCGTCAACGCTGCCGGCGGCAACCATCCCCAGGCCACCACCGGCCCGGAAAAGAGCTTCTTCGACATCCCGGCGGAAGCCCTGGAGTTCGTGTCGAGTCTCAATCTGCTGGGAACGATTCTGCCCAGTCAGGCCTTCGGGCGGCACATGGTCACGCAACCAGAGGGCGTGATCTTGAACATCTCGTCGATGAACGCCTTTCGGCCGTTGACGCGAATCCCGGCCTATTCCGCGGCCAAGGCGGCGGTCAGCAACTTCACGCAGTGGCTGGCGGTGCATCTCGCGCAGGAGTACTCGCCGCGCCTGCGGGTCAACGCCATCGCCCCCGGCTTCTTCCTCACCGACCAGAATCGCTTCCTGCTCACCGACAAGGCGAGCGGCGCGCTCACCGCGCGGGGCAAGAAGATCCTCGAGCACACCCCGATGGCACGGTTCGGCGAGCCCGCGGATCTGGTCGGCGCGAGCCTGTGGCTGCTTTCGCCCGCGTCCGCGTTCGTGACCGGCATCGTGGTCCCCGTCGACGGCGGGTTCTCGGCCTACAGCGGCGTGTAAGGCGGGGAGCGGACATGAAGACGCTCTTCGGCCACGGTTCGGCAGACTCCCGACTTCCGGCCCGCGACGTGGGTGACATCTGCGCGGAGGCGCTCGCGGATCTGCCCATCGACGGCAAGAAGGTCCTCGTTCTCATCCCCGACCACACCCGGCACGCGCCCATCGATCTCTTCTTTCGCGTGCTCACCGAGCTTCTGCGACCGCGGGTGGCGGCTCTCGACTACCTGGTGGCCACCGGCACCCACGCGGCCATGGAAGACGACCGGCTCTATCGCCATCTGGGCCTGAGCCCCTTCGCGCACCGGCAGCAGTATCCCGAGGTGCGCCTGTTCAATCACCGGCATGACCAGCTCGACGAACTGGTCTCGCTCGGGACCATCCCGGGTGACGAGCTGGCCCAGCTCACGCAGGGGCTCTTCGACCAAGACATCCCGGTGACCATCAACCGCAGGGCCATCGCGTGCGACCACATCCTCGTGGTCTCGCCGGTCGTGCCCCATGAGGCCATGGGGTTCTCGGGGGGCAACAAGTACTTCTTTCCCGGCATCGCGGGCCTCGACCTGGTCGAGAAGTTCCACTGGCTGGCTGCCGTCATCACCAACCCGGTCATCAACGGCGTCAAGCACACCCCCACCCGAAGGTTCATCGATCGCGCCGTCGGCCTCCTGCCCACGCCCCGCACCTGCTTCGCCTTCGCCGTCGACGAGCACCATCACCTTGCCTGCCTCTTTGCCGGATCGCCCGAGGAGGCGTGGTCTCGTGCCGCCGACGTTTCCGCGCGACTCCACATCAAGGTTCTTGACCGTCCGTACCGCCGGGTGTTGGGGCTGTGCCCGCCGATCTACGAGGAGATGTGGGTGGCGGGCAAGGCCGCGTACAAGCTTGAACCGGTCGTGGCCGACGGGGGCGAGATCGTGATCTACGGGCCACAGGTCAAGGCGGTGTCGTTTGTGCACGGACGCGAGATCGAGCGCATCGGGTACCACGTGCGCGACTACTTCCTCGCGCAATGGGACCGTTTCGGCCAGGAATCGAAGCTTGTCCTGGCCCATTCGACCAACGTGAAGGGCATCGGGACCTTCGTGGGCGGCCGCGAATACCCGCGCATCACCGTGACCCTCGCCACCGGCATTCCCCAAGAGACCTGCGCGGCCCTCGGCTTGGCGTACCGCGACCCGCACGCGATCGACATCGAGGCTTGGCGGGCCGACGCGGACACCCTCGTCGTGGAGGAGGCGGGGCAGGTCCTCTATCGCGCGAAAGAAGGTTGATTCGAGCGAGAGCGGCGTATCAAATACGCGAGAACAAGGAGCAGATGTCCGCCATGAGCAGCATCCTCAACATCCCGCCCCCCGGCGGCCTCGACTTCCTCGCCGTGGGCGCCCTCGTGCATCGGCTCGATCCGGGCATCGTTCCGTGGCGCAAGGCCAGAAGCTGCCGCATCCACGTCAGCGGCGGGGAGTACAACGCGGCCGCGAACTTGGCGGATTGCTTTCGCCTGAAGGCGGGCATTGCCACGGCCATGGTCGACTACCCCATCGGCGACATGATCCACGAACAAGTCCGCGCCATGGGCGTCACACCCTTCTACAAGCGCTTCGCCCACAACGGCGTGAGCGGCCCCAACATGGCCACCGTGTATAGCGACCGGGGGTATGGCGTGCGGCCGCCGGTGGTCTTCTACAACCGCGGCAATGAAGCCGCGGGGGAGCTTAAGCGCGGCGACTTCGATTGGAGAGCGATCTTCGAGCATGGCATCCGCTGGCTCCATAGCGGCGGCATTTTTGCGGCCCTGTCCGCCACCACGGGCGAGGTCATCATCGAAGCCATGCAGGCCGCCAAACAAGCAGGCGCGGTGTGCAGCTTCGACCTCAACTTCCGCGAAAAACTGTGGAAGGTGTGGGGTGGACAAGAGAAGGCCGTGGAGGTCATCGGCCGCATCGTGGCCAACGTCGACGTTCTGGTGGGCAACGAGGAGGATCTGCAGAAGGGCCTCGGCATCCGCGGTCAAGACGTCGAGGCTTCCAAGCTCGACCTGGGTGCCTTCTCCGCCATGGCGGAGCAGGTGACGGCGAGGTTTCCGCAGGTGAAAGTTGTGGCGACCTCCCTGCGCGAGGTGCGATCGGCCAATCGCCACCTCTGGGGCGCGGCGGCCTGGATGGGAGGAAAGACCTACACGGCGCCTACCTGCGAGCTTGACGTGCACGACCGGGTGGGCGGCGGCGACGGTTTTGCGAGCGGGCTTTTCTATGGGCTTCTGGCCGGCCATTCGCCCGAGGAGGCCTTGCGACTCGGCTGGGCGCATGGGGCGCTCCTCACCACTACTCCGGGCGATGTCACCATGGTCACGCTCGAGCAGGTCAAGGCATTCGCCGATGGCTGCTCGGCGCGGATTCAACGCTAGAAGGCACTTCCCACCCCCAGGAGACAGCCATGTCGATCATGACCCTGTTTGCGCGCGGTGGCCGCTACCGCTGGCTGGTCTGCTCGCTGCTCTTTTTGGCCACCACCATCAACTACGTCGACCGCCAGGTCCTCGCCCTGCTCAAGCCGACGTTGGACGCATATCTCCAATGGACGAACGAGGAGTTCGGCCTGGTCAATTCGGCCTTCCAGGCCGCGTATGCCGTGGGTCTCCTGGTCTTCGGGGCTTTCGTCGACCGCTTCGGGGCACGCCTCGGCTACGCGGTTTCGATCGTGGCGTGGAGCCTGGCGGCCATGGGGCATGCCCTGGCTTCGAGCGTGACGGGTTTCGGTATCGCGCGTGCCGCCTTGGGGCTCGGCGAGGGAGGCAACTTCCCGTCGGCGATCAAGGCCGTGACTCTGTGGTTCCCCAAGCGTGAGCGGGCCTTCGCCACGGCCCTCTTCAACTCGGGTGCGAATGTGGGGGCGATTATTGCCCCGGCCGTGGTTCCCTTCATGGCTCTGGCTTGGGGATGGCGGGCGCCGTTCGTCGTCATGGGCGTGGTCGGCTTCTTCTGGCTTTTTCTCTGGCTTCCCTTCTACGACACCCCGCAGAAGAAGACGGCCAGCCTCACGGCCGCGGAGCTTGCCCATATTGGCGGCGAATCCGGCGAGTCGGGCGAAACGACGGAGCGCATGTCGTGGTGGTCGATCCTGCGCTATCGCCAGGCGTGGTCCTTCGTCGTGGCCAAGTTCATGACCGATCCGATCTGGTGGTTCTTCCTGATCTGGCTGCCTGACTACTTCAAGAGCACACGCAAGCTCGACATCAAGACGAGCTGGATCCATCTCGTGACGATCTACACCATCATCACCGCGCTGAGCATCGCGGGAGGCTGGCTTACGGGGTACCTCGTGCGTCGTGGACAAGGCATCAGCCGCGCCCGCAAGACGGCCATGCTCTTCTTCGCCTGTGCCGTGGTCCCCATCGTATTCGTGACCCAAGCCAGCGACTGGGGCGCTGTCCTGCTCATCGGACTTGCCGGCGCCGCCCACCAGGCGTGGTCGGCGAACCTGTTCACCACCGTCTCGGACATGTTTCCGAAGAGCGCGGTCGCCGCCGTGGTCGGCATCGGGGGCATGGCGGGCTCGGTCGGCGGCATCATCTTCCCGGTCGTGTCGGGCCGCCTGCTCGATCATTTCAAAGCCGCGGGCAGCATCACGGCCGGCTACGCCATCCTGTTTGCAATCTGCGGCTCGGCCTACCTCGTCGCCTTCGCGGCCAACCACCTCCTGGCCCCGCGCTTCGAGCCCATGGCACCGGCCGGATCCTCGTAGCCCGAGTTGGGGTTTGCGCCGCGGCGTGATCACTTCCCCGCTTGGAGCTTCTGCGCACGCAAGGAGAGTCTTGTATGCAGGCGCGTGCTAGTGTGGCGCGCCTGGAAGGTCTTTCTGGATTCCCGTGTCGCAAGTTCAAGGAGCCCCCGATTATGAAACACCTCACGTGTGCATTCGCACTTGTGTTCCTCGGCGCGTGTTCGTCGGGGGCGGATAGCCCGGCCACCGGCACCGGCGGAGGGCGAGCGGGCGGCGCCACGAGCAGTGGCGGAAGCGCGGGCGGCACGGGCGGCGAATCGTCATCCGTCGGCGGCACGGGTGGCACATAGAGCGACGGCAAGGGCAAAGGTGGCGCGACCGGCAGCGGCGGCGTCACGGCGGGCACCGCACCACCGTGGGGCAGTGAGCGGGGCCGGGGAATGCGGCCGCGAGCGGAGGCAACGCGCGCGACGGTGACCGCAGCTCGGGCGGTGCTGGTGTGGCCGCGAGCTGAAAAAACGTGTCCGCGTCAGCGGCGGTGCCCTTGGCCCGGCGGGGGTGGGCGAAGAGCGGAGTTATGGTCCGCACGGTCGAGCCTACGAACCGGACAGCCTCGAAGTCGAGTTCGTCACCGCATCAGGCCGGACCCAGGCGGTCGTGGCTCTGCAGAAACCTGTTTCCGGGTCCAAGGGGCCAATCTAGAATTCGCTAGGTTGCCGATGAGTCTGCTCCGATCCGACCACGCGATCATAGAAGTCGCCAAGATTCGCGACTACCTTCTTTCGCGCGAGCACCCCGTCGGCCGGTTCAAGGCCGTCTTCTTCGAAGGGCTTGGGTACAGGCGAGAAGAGTGGATGCGTCTGCACAGCGACCTACTCACGTTGTGCCGGGTCGGTGCCGCCACCCCCGGCCAATCAAGCTCGTTCGGGAAGAAGTACGAGGTCCGTGGTACAATTCGCGGACCTGCCGGAGGCCAGGCGGAGGTTGTGACCATCTGGGTTATACTGGTCGGTGAAGATGTTCCGCGGTTTGTGACCGCATTCCCTGGGTGAGACTTCGATGAAGTACAAAGAGCTAGACACCGTGGTTCTGGCGCGCGACCTTCCGAAAGACGGTCTCCGTCAAGGGGATCTCGGAGCGGTCGTAGAAGCCTACGAACCGGACAGCCTCGAAGTCGAGTTCGTCACCGCATCAGGCCGGACCCAGGCGGTCGTGGCTCTCAAGGTCGGCGACGTGAGAAGCGTCGATGACGAGGACCTGATTTCCGTGCGTTCGCTGACGCGCGGAGCTGCCTAGCCGTATTCTGGTCCGACAGGCAATGCCTGTCCTTCGCCAAGTCCCTGTCCGGGCAGCCCGAGGACCGATGCTCCGGCGGCACAAGCGTTAGGACCCGCTCGAAGATATCTGTGCGAATTTGGACGCCGATCCATCCCGGCTGGCTTCGTTGCTCGTCGTCGCAATACGTCGAGTATTCCTCCTCCTCGCGCCTTGCCAGCCGGGCGCCTCGTCGCCCAACTCGTAGCATCTATTCTCTG
>Ga0172364_10004045_pt1 | contig 11676 bp, 7 predicted proteins | sample LakKivSesite10cm_FD_114545 | JGI IMG/M metagenome (GOLD analysis project Ga0172364, IMG submission 114545) | Sediment microbial communities from Lake Kivu, Rwanda - Sediment site 10cm | ecosystem: Environmental > Aquatic > Freshwater > Lake > Sediment | place: Rwanda: Western Province, Lake Kivu... | reverse complement strand
CAAACAGCGGCGGGATCAGCCACAGCCGGTTGACCCGGCGCCATTTATACAGGTACAGCAAGTAGCAGAGGACGGCGGTGAGCAAAAAGGAGAGCAGTTGCGGGCGTGCAATCCAGATCGCCGCCGAGGTCGCCGCCGCCAGGATGACGATGAATGCGCGGGTGAAGACGTCTCCCCCCATCTGCCGGTAGACGAAGACAAACGCCAGCGCAACGACCAACGCCTGGAACAGTCCCAACCCAAAGTAACGGAAGTAGTGGAAGAGGAGATACAGGATCACCTGGCTCAGCCAGGAATGGTTGATCCAGGGTTGGCCCTGGCGGGTATAGGAAAAGGCGTCGGTCTGGAGAATGTGCCCGCTCTCCAGCGTTACCCGTCCGGCCTGCAGGTGCCACCAGGTATCGGTGTCGGTGGGGACGCGGATGGCCATGGCGAACACGGCGATGAACAGAACCAGCACCGCCAGGCGGCGTACATTCAACCAGCATAGTGCTCGTTTCACAGTCTCATTCCTTTGTCAACACGGGCAGACGCAAGGCCTGCCCCTACCAGGACAGTCCCTTCCGCGAGCGCTTGTTCATTGTGTCATTGTTCATTGTTCATTGTCCGGTAGATTCAGTTCCCCCGGCGTGACCTTGCGCGAGAGGTCATAGAAGACGTGGTAGTCGCCGATCTGCGCTTCGTGGAAATCCACCCCCAGTGCCGCGAAGCGCTCCCGCAGCAGTCCATCCAGCAGCGGGTGGTTGGTCGTGACGTAAACCACGACGGGACTGATCTCAACCCACTCGCCGTAGGGTGCGTAGCGGTCGTCGCGGGAAGTATACCGCAGGTCGGCCTTGTAGGGCAAGCGCGGCACGAGGACAATTTCCTCGCCGGAAAGGAACGCGACCGGATAGGTCACCCAGTAGTTGGCGTAGCCGCGCGTGCCGCCGTGGGCGCGCAGGAAATCTATCAATGCCGCATCGTAGCGGTGATCCACCTGGGTGATGGCCTCGAATTGGGTGGTAATGCCGGGCGGGTTGGTCAGTGCGGCCCGGGCCGTGCCGGCCAGGTTGAAGGCCAGGACGAGCCCCAGCAATACCCAGGCCCAGCGCCCGACGCGCTTCCGCAGCGCTGCCAGTACCTCGGCCGTGAAGACAAAAAGCGGCAGGTAGAGCGGCAGGAAGTAGCGCCCCGAAGGGTCGCCGCCGAAGGGGGTTAGCACGAAGCCGAGGAATAGTGTTGCGCAGACTCCCCATAGTATCAGATGGGAAGGAAGGGAAGGAAGGGAGGGAAGGGGGGGAGGAGAATGGGCGATTTGCTGATTTGCTGATTTGCGGATTTGCGACCTGCGCATGCTGTAGGCCAGGGCGCCCAGGTAGAGCGCCAGCGTGGGGACGGCCAGCCACAGCGACGGTCCCTGGACGCTCCAGGGGAAGCGCAGGCCGAAGAGGACGGGGAGCCCCAGGACGAAGAAATTGAAGATGCGCGCGCCGACGTTGCCCAGAAAACTGCCCGCTGTGGCCGTGCTTTGTATCGCTGCGCCCGTCAGTTCCGCCACGCCGATACCTACGCGGCCCAGGTTGCCCAGCCACCAGGGCAGGCTGCCCACGACAAAACCCAGCACCGCCAACAGGTATCCCCGCCAGGCGCGGGCGCGCAGCCGCCACAGGAGCCACAGCGCCACGGGCGCCAGGTAGACCAGCACCAGTCCAAACGCCCAGAACCCCAGGCCCGCCACCAGCCCCCACGCCAGCCACAATCCCCGCCGCTGTACATCCTCGCAGCTAAGCTGGTGGCCCCACCAGAGCAGGAGATTGCCCGCCAGCAATGCCTCGCCGTAGCCGCCCAGTGTCACGGTCGTGTAGAGCGTCAGCAGCAAGGGGGGAAAAGCCAGCAGCAGCACGACGACCAGCGCAGTACGCCGGGAACCGGTAAAACGGAGGGCCACGCGGTAACCGGTCACGAGGACGGCGGCAAAAAGCGCGATCTGGACGAAGCGGACCGCGAGCACGCGCTCGCCGAACACCCGGAAGGCAGCGGCGACCAGGTAGGCGTCGAGGCTGCCCATGTAGGCCTGGCCGTAGAAGAACCACGGGCGCTCCCCTTGCAGGATGTGGCGCGCCATCAGCGCCACGACCGCCTCGTCGGCGTTGAATGGGACCGCGCCAAGCGCAAGCAATATCGCCTTGAGTGCGATGGCCCCGATCAGGATCACGAGCAGGAGCCAGAAGTGAGATTTTGCCATTGGACTATCGGAAGGTATAATGATGCGTGAAACGTGAAACGTGTTGCGTGTTGCGTGTTACGTGTTACGTGTTGCAGAATAAGATGTGAAATGCACAGGATTCGCCTGGAATGGTTGTTGATCGCGGGCCTGATGCTCCTGGCATTGCTGGCGCGTCTTGTGCCTGGCGAGCGGATGGTGGACGACGCCTACATCACTTTCCGCTACGCCCGCAATCTCGTCGAGGGCCACGGCTTCGTCTACAACCCCGGTGAGCGCGTGCTGGGCACGACCACGCCGCTCTACACGCTGCTAATGGCCGGGCTGGCGCTGGCGAGCGGCTCCCGCGACTTTCCCGCGCTGGCGCTGGCGGTCAATGCGCTGGCCGGCGCTGCCTCGGTCGGGCTGCTCTATGGCCTGGGCAGACGGGTCGCAGGCCACCGGGCCCCCGCCGCAGCGGCTGCCCTCCTCTGGGCCATGGCTTCCTACAGCGTGACCTTCGCCATAGGCGGGATGGAGACCGACCTGACGATAGCACTGCTGCTTGCCACTTCTTATGCCCACGTGACCGGCCGCACCCGCGCGATGGCTATCTTCTCGGCTTTGGCACTCCTGGCCCGGCCAGATACGGCCATCCTGTTAGGGCTACTGTGGCTGGACCTGGTTCTGGCAGGGAAGGGAGGGAAGGGAAGGAAGGGAGGGAGGGGGCGGTGGGTTCCCTGGCAGGAGGGCATGCTCGCGCTGGGCATCCTGGCCCCATGGTTGATCTTCGGCACGCTCTACTTTGGCAGCCCCCTCACCAGTTCTGTCGCTGCCAAGTCGGTCACTTACCGGCTCTCGCCGTGGGCCGACCTGGTGCGGCTGATCCAGCACTACAGCACGCCCTTCTTCGAGGATGCGCTCCTCGGCGCTCGCTGGCGACTGGCCGGCTCCGCAGTCTACCTCCTGTTGTGTGCCTTGGGCGGGCTACGGGCCATCCGGCGCGACCGCCGCATGTGGCCGTTGCTGGCCTATCCCTATCTCTACCTGGCGGTATTTGCCATCGCCAATCCACTTTTGTTCCGCTGGTATCTCTCACCTCCGTTGCCATTCTATTTTCTGTTTATCCTCACCGGCGTCGGGACGTTGGCTCAAGATATTGGTAGATTGGGAACTGGGAAATTGGTAAATTGGGGAACTGGTAACCAATCTACCAATCTACCAATCTACCAATCTACCATTATCCTCTTCACCGCCGCTGCACTCGCCTGTACGCTCAACGCCTGGGACCTGCACTCCGATCACGGCCCAGAGCGGCCCGCGCCGGAGATGGCCTGGTTCAAGCTGGAACTGCTCTACGCCCAGGCTGCCGACGTCGTGCGCGCTCGCGCTGCGCCTGGCGATACGCTGTGCGCCGGCGACATCGGTGTGCTCGGCTACCGCACGGACCTGCACGTGCTCGACACTGTCGGGCTGGTGACGCCAGAGTCCAGGCACTACTACCCGGCTGACCCAGGTATCTACATCATCAACTATGCCATCCCGGCCGACCTGATGCTGGCACTCGATCCAGACTACGTTGTCATTCTCGAGGTCTATGGACGGCAAGGGCTCTTGCCTGATCCGCGCTTCCAGGCACGGTATCAGCGATTAGAAAAAATCGAAACGGACGTCTACGGGTCCGATGGGATGTTAATCTTCACCCGGCGGTGAAACACCCTTCCGCGCATACGCTGTGAAGAGATCCCCCAGGTTCACCGGCGCCGCCAACCCCCGCAACCCCAACTTCGTCACCAGCCACTCGGCAGGCCGGCCCACGGGCGGCGCCAACGCGCTCACCCGGTTCATCAGGTAACCCAGCCGCAGGTAGCGCCCCTGGGGCCGGTCGCTGAGCACCTGGAAGCCACACTGCTCCAGCATTTTCCGCAGCGTGCGCCGCGAGAAGTAAACCATGTGCATCTCCATCAGCCATGGCCAGTGCGCATCCATCAGCCGCGCAAACAGGCTCTCAATGTCAATCGTGTGCACGACCACCAATCCGCCCGGCTTGAGCAAGCGGTACGTGTGCTGAAGCGCTCCCTTAGGGTCGGTCAGGTGCTCGATGACGTCCCACATCGTCACCACGTCGAAGGTAGTCTCCGGCAGGTCTGCCGTTTCCAGTGTTCCTTGTACCACGCGGAGCCCCCGTGCACGTGCTTGCTCGACTGCCCAACGGGAAGGTTCGATTCCCCAGGCGTCCCAGCCGTGGCGGGTTGCGATCTCGACGAAGACGCCCGTGTAGCAACCCACGTCCAGCAGCGGGCGACCGTGCGGTGGACCAGTGAGCCGTTCCAGGGGCTTCAGGTGGTGCTCGAAGGTCAACACCCGTCCTTCTCGCTCCTCCACGTAGAGCGGATCCTCGACCGCCTGATACGTCTCGACGATGTCGTGGCCGTCCGGCCGTGGGTCGGTGTAGACCAGTCCACACTGCCCGCACCGGACGATAGTGTGGTGCCGTCCATACCCACTATAGGTACAGCGAAACGCCCGCCAGTCACTGCTTTCTTCCTGCTCGATCGTGGAGGGGTAACGCACGACGCCGTTTTCGGCTCCACACAAGTTGCAACGTACGTGTTCCATCAAACCGGCTTTCTTGTCAGGCGCGTCCAACCCAAGCGCAGCACTGTTCCCAGTGCCCTGGCGATCTCGTTCCTGGAGACCTTTGACGCACCCAGGCGGCGGTTCTCGAAAATGATAGGAACCTCGCCCACCCGCCAGCCGCGCCGCTGCACGCCGCAGAGCATTTCAATCAAGAAGGAATAGCCACTGGCCTTGATCCCGTCCAGGTCCATCTCTGCCAGCACTGCGCGGCGGTAGCAGCGGAAGCCGGCCGTCGTGTCGTGGGCGCGCAGCCCGAGCATCGTGCGGGCGAACGCATTGGCTCCCCAACTGAGCAGTTTGCGGTCGAAGGTGCAGCCGCTACTCCCGCCGCCCCGCACGTAGCGCGAGCCGATGACCAGGTCATAGCCCTGGCCGATTTTGTCCACCAGCGCTGGGACGTAGCACGGATTGTGGGAGAAGTCGGCATCCATCGTACAGATGAGGTCAGCTCCCTCGGCCAGGGCGCGCTTGAAGCCGGCGATGTAGGCCGTGCCCAGTCCCAGTTTACCTGCGCGGTGGATGACGCCGACCCGCCCATCGTTTTCCATCGCCAAACGGTCGGCGATCGCGCCGGTGCCGTCGGGCGAGTTGTCGTCCACGACGATGACGCGCACGCCCGTTGGCAGCGCGAGCAACTGCGTTACCAGTGCTTCGATGTTCTCTCTCTCGTTGTACGTCGGTACGATAACCGTGACCTGCAAGATTACCTCCCTCACGTTTCCAGTGGCTGCTCAGCCGCTCGGCCTGGATTGCCAAATCCAGGCTCCAAGTGACCCGCTCGGCGTTAATTTTATTTCCCGAGCCGCCGGATCTGGTGATCCGGCGGGAGCGGCTGGACAGTTACCGTTTCCAAAGGCTCAAGCTTTCGGGCAAATAGTCAGGCATCGTCAGAGTGGCCAACCCAACTACGAAAAGCCAACAGCGCCAGCAGGTAGAGTACTGCAGCAGAAAGCAGTGCCACACGCAAACCAAAGGTGACCGAGATCATCAAGTTCACCAACGGAGCCATGACCGAGGCGACGCCGTTCATGCCCCACGCCCAGGCAACCATCCCCTCCCCCTTACCTGCCAGCATGCTCAGACCGGTTGGAAACGGCACTCCCATCAGCGCTCCCACTATGCCAACTACGAGCAGTGCCAGGAGGATACGGGATACAATGGGCCACGCCAGCGCGCCTCGAACTACATCATCCAGCAGCCAGGCATTAGCGCTCAATAGGAGCACCAGTACGGCAGCGACTACCGTCACGCGTGTGATGGCCTGCCACGGCAGACGGGAAGAGAGTGCACTGCCCACGCCCGAGGCCAGCAACATACCTCCTAGTGTGACGGCAATCGAGTAAGCAGGGTGTCCCAGTAATAGCGACATTTTCTGGATGAAAAAGACCTCGACGAACATGTAAGCCAGACCCAGGCAGACAAAATAGCTCATCAGCCGCAACGTGCCAGCCATACGTATGCCCCGATGGCGGAAGACCACCAGGGGCACGATCAGGAAGAGCAATGCAAAGAACGCCAGAACGCCCAGTACGAAGAGTATCAGAGAATACGTCGGCATGTAGGTAAACCAACGGTCCCGGATGAAAAAGTAGGGCCAGTCGTCAGTAGTGGGCCGAGCCTCGACAGGTTGTCGAGCCATCCATGCTATACCGTTTCCTGTCCTCCAACCGTCGTAGTAGTCAAGGTAGATGCTCCTCAACCCCATATATGGAGCATGCAACAGCCGATGGGACGAAAAAAAGGCCGGGGAGCCCATTCCCATCAATCTATAATAGAGGGGAAAATAGATCCCGAACATCTCCTGATCAAAGTGCTGCTGCAATACTTGAATCTCGTCGGCTGTAAAGGGCTGCTGCCACTTCACCAGCAGGTGGACGAAGCCCCCCGTCTCGGAAACAATCATCGAGTCCAGAGGTTGCTCTATCCCCATGTCATCTAACGCCTGCAGCCCTATGGCGAACATCCGCACCCCCAATCCCTCGACGTTGGGGAACGAGATGGACAAGAGTCCCCCTGGCTTGAGATGTGCATAGTAAGCCTTGAAAGCTTCGACGGTGTACAGATAGTTCTCGGCCAGGTTGGGGCTGGTGCCCACCGACGCAACGGCTGTATCTACGCCAGTGAGTTGGATAATGTCGAACCGATCAGTGCTGGCTTCGATCACGTGCCGCCCATCGCCCAGGATCACCTCAACGCGCGGATCGGCATAAGGAGCACCAGCAAAAGCAGCGAAGGTATCTGAGACAACCTCGATCATCCGGCTATTGATCTCCACTCCTACAATGCGCCGGGCATTGTAGCGCAAGGCCGTGACGACGTCAGGCCCGCCTCCCAGCCCGATGATCAGTACTTCCGGGTAGGGCTTTATCCAGTATGGGACACCCAAGATCGTGTGCTCCACAAAGTCAACTCCCGGCCTCAATGCTTCCTCGCCCAGGATCATAGAAGGGGCACCCCCATCCTGTGTGACCAGCCTGTAATCCAACGCATCTGGCAATTCTATGCGGTTACCAGGTATAGCTACCACATCCACCCGTGCCACCGGGCTCCAGGCCTGGTATGCGACCCGCACGTCATCGCGGACGGAGAGCAACACGCCCATCTCCTTAGGCGGCAAGGCAGGGATGGAAAATCGTGCGGCCAGCAGTGGAGAGACCACAGTGATCCCAACGACCACTACCAGTACGAGAAACTGTTGCCAGGGTCGCCAGTGTGAACTCAGCAGCACAGCAGCCAGAGCGCCCGCGCAAATCACCAGGATTGCTGCGTGCTGGGCCGACGTCCAAAGCAGAACTACAGAAGCCAGTACCGCGCCCAATCCAGCTCCACCCAGATCGGCCAGGTACAACCAGTGGGCCAGATCAGGGTGGGTATTGAAGAGCACCGAGATCGCCAGACCTCCTCCTAGAAACGGCAGAGCAATCGCCAGTGCCAGGGGAACCATGTACAGCGGCTTCGCGCTGGCGTTAACTATGCCGAACAGCGCCACCACCGTTCCCAACGCCAGTCCCAGACAAGCCAGAGAAGGAATGAGAACCATACGCTGTCCCAGGCGACGTGCCGCAAGCGCAACGAAGACGCCACCGGCGGCCGAGCCCAACAAGGCCAGGCTGATGACAAAGTAGACGCCTACCGGATAGTATAGTACTGAGATGACGCGAGTCAGTAATACTTCTAACGTCAACACAGTGGCAGAGAGCAAAACCAGGCCTGTGAACCGACGTATCGGCTGCCACTTTTGTCCCATTGATTTATATCCTCCGCAACCTCACCCACCATAGTGTCTCTCATTCGCTCGCCTGATAGCTTCTTCGATTTCTATGGAGGATACTTCATACTCATCAAACTCGGTTATGTTATCCTGGTTGAGGTGGAGCTGACCTTCACTGCCACCTCGATGCTGACCTGCTGAATAGTATCGGTTGTTCTCCACCTCGTCAGAACTCAGGACCCAATACCTGATCTTGTCCCGCCAGACAGCGATCCAGAGGAAAACGTCACAGCTTAGGGCTTGAGCTGTTGGAAGTTCATGTCGAAAGGACGGCGCGAGTCTGAAGATAACGCTTTGATGTACAGAGGCTCATCACTACCAAAGTCTACAGCTCTAGACGCCTTTACTTCAACTCCGATGCCGGGATCTAACCACAGGTCGTATTCTCCCGAGTAGTTCGGATCGAATTTCTTCGATGGTCGCTTAAAGGCTGGAACCAGCTCTTTTAGATGCCCCAAAGCCCACCGATCACCGAAACCACGAGGAGCAGATATCTCGAAAATATAGAGGTAGAGATTGCGGTCAATATACGCATCTCTCAATTCGATATACTCATCTAACGTCAGCTTATCTCGGCCCAATAATGTGGAAATGACGTACTCGTATTCATTGAATGGATAAACCGAGATAAGGTCATCTAGCCTGGCCCGAAAGTCTTCGGCATCTTCAAGACGATCAATGAGGTGCTCTAGCTCCTTGCGTAGTTTCTCCATGTCAATGCTCCTCAATCGAATAGTGTGAATTGCGTCTGTTCAGGCATTGTTGGGATACTACTCTGAATCAACATTGCATCTGGAGTCTCAATGACAATCTCAGATTCGAAAGGATTGCCATGTTGCCAACCAGTTTTCCCACATTGCCGAAATCTCTCCAGCCGCCGTATCGTTATTTCACAGAATACAGGGTCAATGTCCATCGTATAGCATTGCCGCTTGTGAATTTCTGCTGCCAAGAGCGTTGTGCCCGAATGTGAAAAAAAGTCTATGACCAGATTCCCTGCCTCCGAGCTGGCTTCAATGATCCTTTTAATTGCCTTAAGGGGCTTCTGCACGTAGCAACCGGAGACATTTTCTTCCATACGGTAGAATACCTGCTGAATATCTATCCATACGTTGCCAGGTCTGATCGTATCGGAATGGCCGCGTTCGAGATTTTCTTGGATAACGCCCCCCACTTCCTTGTAATAACCGCGCAGGGTTTTAGGAATGTCGGTATATTGCGCGTTGAACACGGGATGGCCCATTGTGTAGTATAGCAACTCTTGTCTGACCGCCATCCAGTTGTTTTGTGTCCCATAACCCCTTTGGTTTCTGAGTGTGATGAAACTCCGCGAAGAGACTGGAAACTCTCGCATCATGATCATGAACTCAGGCAAAGGTTGAAAATGATCATCTTGGTTGGCGCCTAACCAGACGTACAGAGAGCTATTCTCTTGCAACGATTTCAAGGTGTTATCAACCCACTTTCGACACCAGGCAATGTATTCAGATGTGGTCCTTGTTTCAAAAGCCACCAGGTTATAAGGGGGGTCTTGAATAGCGAGAGAAGCTCGCTGCTCATTCATCAATGCACGAACATCGTCTCTATTTGCAGCATTGAGGCAGCCGACGCGATGCTGCCCTTGTGGGTCATTCCAGATATCACCGTAAGATAATCGGCAGTATGGAAGTAGTCTCTCTCTCAACTCCGGGTGTTTATCCAGGCGTGGTAGTGGATTCTTGTGCATTAGACACCTCTCGGCCAAAGTGGCGCATAGCCAGTCCGACAACGAACAGAATCAATGTCGCCAAGCTGATTCCCTCCCCTATGAGCACTGAAGCCGGGCGGTAGACCATCTCCACTGTGTGCTCGCCGGCCCCCAGGTAGACTGCCCGAAAAGCGTAGTTGGCTCGCAAGAGTTCGGCCGGCCTGCCATCCACCGTCGCGCGCCAGCCTGGATACCAGGTATCGGCCAGCACCAGGTAGCCTGGCGCGTCCAGGACGGCGCGTATTGTAACCCGGTTGGGGGTATCGTGCAACGTTGGGGGTTGGAGGATGAAGGATGGAGAATGGAGGATGGAGAATGAAGGATGGAGAATGGAGGATGGAGGATGGAGATTGGACGGCAAATGCTCGACTAATACTTTGGCGGTGGGGTCGAAGGTGGGGGCGGCGAGTGCGGCCAGTATCTGGCTGGTGGAGACCTGGCGGGCGGCCGGTACGATCCAGGCGCGGCCGGGAGCATTGGGCAGGTGGTACAGCGTCATCGAGGTGCTGGTATAGACAGGCTCTCCCTCCGGCCGCGGCCGGTCGCTGGCGACGTGCGTCACGCCCATCACCCGCAGCAGGGCTGGAGTTTCGACGGCGGCCTCCAACAGATCGGCGTACCGTCCTACCAGCAGCGGGTCGAAGTTGTTGGCAGTCGCTACGCCGTCCAGCATCCCCGCGTTGGGCAAGAGAGCCTGGCGCACCTCCTGCCAATGGGCTACGTCGCGCGGGCCAAAGCTATCGAAGGTCAGATAAGTGAACTTGACCCGTTGCTCGGCGTCGTAGTCGCGATTGCGGTGGGTCGGATCGGTGAGCCAGTAGACCCGCACCGGGCCGGGTTCGTCGCGCAAGGCGGCCGCCTCTGTGTTGCTACGATACAATGACCGGTCAACTGCCGGCACGAGCGGCCAGCCGAAAAGCAGCAGGTCCAGCACGACGAAGCCGCCGACCGCTACTCGCCACCACGGCACATCGCGTCGCAAAAACGTCAGCAATCCTGCTACGGCCAGGGTCCCGCCCAGGCGAGCGACCGCCGGGCCAAAAGTGGGCCGTATGCCAGGGACCAGAAGCGGCGCAGCCAGTCCGCCGATAAGCAGCGCGATACCCACGACGACCCCGAATGCGCCTCGCCGCTCTCCACGACGGCCGAGCGGCCACCACTGCGCGCCCAGCGCCGCCAGCGCCGCCAATCCGATGGTCGTGACCACCAGCCAGCGGGCTGGAGCCTGAAACAGGTCGAAGCCGGGGACGTACCGGAACAGGAATGGGAACACTGGCGTATTCTTGCCCAGCGCCAGGACCAACGAGACCCCGACACAGGCCGCCCAGAATCGAACCAGCCCAAGTTTGCCTGCTTCTCTGGCGCGCTTCCTGCTCAGTACGGCTTCCAGTGCCAGGAGCAACGGCAACACACCCACGTACCCTGCGTCTTCCCAATAGGTGGCGTAGCCCCAGTAGTCACCCCGGCCTGGGTTGCCGAAAAAATCGGGGGCTGCAAAGGTGATCAAGCGCCAGGGCCATAGCGAGTAGGTCATCGCAAAGTCGTAATCCACGCCCGCGGCCCGCTGCGACTGGCTCATCAATTCAGCGGTTGGCAGGAGTTGCACCGCTGCCAGCCCCAATCCGATGGCGAGTGAGCAAATGGCAAATGGCAAATTGCAAATCAGCAAATCGGCAAATTGCAAATTGCAAATCGCAGGCTGCTGATTCCCGAGTTTCGTGTTTCGTGTTTCGCGTTTCGTGCTTCCTGCATCCTGCATCCTGCGTCTTGCTTCTTGAAGCGTGCGGAAGATCAGGTATGCTGCCAGCAGTAGCCCGCCGTAGAAAGCAAGTT
>Ga0172364_10004039_pt1 | contig 11689 bp, 13 predicted proteins | sample LakKivSesite10cm_FD_114545 | JGI IMG/M metagenome (GOLD analysis project Ga0172364, IMG submission 114545) | Sediment microbial communities from Lake Kivu, Rwanda - Sediment site 10cm | ecosystem: Environmental > Aquatic > Freshwater > Lake > Sediment | place: Rwanda: Western Province, Lake... | reverse complement strand
GCGATTCGGCCTGGGAGTAGAGCCAACGGTGCGTGTGGCCAACCTCTCTGTCGGCGAGCAGCAACGGGTAGAAATCCTCAAATTGCTATATCGGCATGCCGAGTTGCTCATCCTGGATGAGCCGACAGCGGTGCTGACGCCACAGGAGACGCGCGAGCTTTTCGCTATCATGCGTCGCTTGAGTAGCGAAGGGCGCACAGTTATCTTCATCACCCATAAATTGGGCGAAGTGCTGGAGATTTCCTCGCGGGTTACCGTACTGCGCCGTGGCCGTGTCACCGGCGTGCTGGAAACCGCCGGGACCAACGCAGTGGAACTCGCGCAACTGATGGTGGGCCACGAGATCCTGACCACGCAGAAAGAGGCTGCTCCTGCCATAAGCGATGAAACCGTATTGAGAGTTGAGAAGCTCCAGGCAGTGGATGACCGTGGCCTGATGGCAGTGAACGAACTCTCTTTCGAGGTACGGCATGGCGAGATCCTGGGCATTGCCGGTGTAGAGGGCAATGGCCAGCGGGAATTGGTGGAAGTGCTGGTCGGCCTGCGCCCAGCAGTCAGTGGGCGCATCTACCTCGATGGCACAGACATTAGCTACGAAGCAGTGCGCCAAAGGCGTGAACAAGGGTTGGCCGTGATCCCTGCTAACCGCTCTCTCGAAGGGCTGAGCCTTCCCTGCACCATCACTGAGAACTTGATTTCCACGCGCTATCATCAACCCCCTTGCTCGCACAGGGGGCTTTTGAACCTGCCGGCCATCAGCTCATTCGCCCAGGAGCTAATGGCGCGCTTTGACATCCGTGCCGAGAGTCCACGTCTGCCCACACGTGTGCTGTCCGGCGGGAACCTGCAACGCGTGGTGGTGGCACGGGAACTCGCCGCAGTGCCACGAGTGCTTATCGCGGCGCACCCCACGCGTGGGCTCGATGTCAGTGCGACGCAGGCTGTCCACCGTGAGCTGCTGAAGCTAAGCAGCGAGGGTGTAAGCATCCTCCTTGTTTCTGCCGATTTGGAAGAAATCATCAACCTTTCCGACCGCATCCTGGTCCTCTATCGCGGAATGGTGGTCGGTGAGGTCAGCGCATCGCAGGCTAACCAGGAAGAGTTAGGAATGTTAATGGCTGGACGAGGTTGGACAGCAGGAGATAAAAAGTGATCCGTGACACGCTTATTGCTTGGGGACGGGAAACTCTGCGCATTGTTTTCACTCTACTGACAGCGCTCGTTATTGGAGCTGTCATTATGTGGCTGTCGGGCAAAGATGCTATTGCTGCGTACAAGATCCTCATCTCAACGGCATTTGGCGGGCGGCTGGAAATTGCGGATACTCTGCTGACAGCGACCCCACTTATCTTGACTGGTCTGGCAACAGCGGTCGCTTTCCGCGCTGGAGTGTTCAACGTTGGTGTAGAAGGATCGTTGTACCTGGGAGCCTTTGCCGCAGCCTGGGTTGGATTTACATTGACTTCTCTACCCGGGCCTTCGTTACTTATCGCTGCTCTCCTGGCAGGGGCCATAGTCGGTGCTGCATGGGCTCTGATCCCCGGATATCTAAAAGCCAGATTGGGGGTCGATGAGATCGTTACTACCATCATGCTGAACTATGTGGCGATCTACTTCACCAGTTACCTGGTGAATTATCCCTTTGCTGTTCCTGGCCTGGCCAATGCCATGTCGCCGCTGGTGGCCGCCAATGCCAAACTGCCACGCCTGTTACCACCTTCGCAGCTTAACTCCAGTTTTGTCCTCGCCCTCTTGGCTGTCCTGGCAATGGCTTTTCTCTTCAGCCGTACCGCACTGGGCTATGAGCTGCGAGTATATGGCAGCAATCCGCTTTTTGCCCGATGGAGCGGGATGCGTCCGACCAGCGTGATCCTCAAGGCTATGTTGATCAGTGGAGCACTGGGGGGCCTGGCCGGCGCAGGGCAGGTGCTTGGTGTGAACTACCGTTTCGTAGCCAATTTCTCACCAGGTTATGGGTTCGATGGCATAGCTGTAGCTCTATTAGGACGCAACTCTGCCTGGGGTGTGTTGCTCGGAGCTATCCTGTTTGGTGCACTGCGCAGCGGCGGCGCGACGCTCGAATTGATGATGGATATTCCGCTGGAGTTGATCCGCATCCTCGAAGCGACGATTATCCTCTTTGTGACAGCTCAGTTCGCATTGCGCTGGGTGCGGCGAAGGCGCATGTCTACTGCCAGTGAGACTGCTGAGTAGAATTGTGGCGGGAGGAGTCCATGGAGACCATTGTCAACATCTCTTTCGCCATGTTGCGCATGGCTGCTCCGCTCATCCTCGTCGCGATGGGTGGTGTGTTCAGCCAGCAGGTAGGGCTGATTAATATCGCGCTCGAGGGCTTGATGCTGCTCGGCGCTTTTGCGGCAGTCCTGGCTGCGTTTGCCCTGCACAGTGCACTGGCAGGCACATTTGCAGCCATATTGGTGGCAATGCTATTTGTCCTGCTCTTTGCTCTGTTTGTCCTGCGCTTCCGCGCTAACCTGGTTGTCGTTGGCCTTGCTGTCAACATCCTCGCCCTGGGCCTGACCAAATATTTACTGCAGGTGCTCTTTGCTACACGTGGTGCATTCGCGCCCACTGACCTGCCGGGGTTGCTTCCCCTAGACATCCCAGGGCTTAGGGCGATTCCTATCCTTGGCGGCATCCTATCCGGTCACAGCCCTTTAGTCTACGTTTCGCTGCTGCTCGTCATTCTCACCCATATCTTTCTCTACCGCACCATACCGGGCTTGCATATCCGTGCCGTGGGCGAAAAAGACGATGCAGCTAAATCAGCAGGGATCTCCGTCCCAAGGATGCAATACCTGGCTCTGATCCTGAGTGGTGCATTCAGTGGACTGGCTGGTGCGCAATTGTCGCTTGGCAACCTGCAACTCTTCTCCGAGAATATGACCAATGGCCGTGGCTTCATGGCCCTCGCCGCTGTCTACTTTGGACGGGGACGCCCTTTGCCAACTGCCTTCGCTTGCCTGCTCTTTGGCTTCTTCGAGGCTTTGCAGATTCGGCTGCAGACGAGGGTGGGTATACCACCGCAATGGCCACAGATGCTGCCATTTGCGATCATCGTGTTGACGCTCTCTCTGATTTCGCTGCGGCAAGCGCGTCACAAGGCATAGGAAACACTTTATGTCACTCGATGTCATCGCTACTGGTTATCCTAGTTTTGACTTCATCTTCCAGGTAAGCCGTGCAGCACAACCAGGCGAGACAGGGATCATTTTGGACACCCACGGCCTGGAGGAAGCAACGCCAGGCGGATGCGTGTGCAATATCGCAGTGGCCTGTGCACGATTAGGGCTCAAAGCGGGAGTAGCAATCGTTCTGGGTGACGATGTACAGGGAAACCGCTACTGTGACTTGCTCGCCGCCAAAGGCGCGGATACGCGAGGGGTACAGCTCGTTGCAGGCGGGCACAGTCCGTACAGCCTCTTGTTCGTTGAGCCGGGTGGCCGACATCAGACCTTCTACTACCCAGGTGTGAGCGACCGCGAAGACATCGCACTCACATTGGACGATACTTTCGCTCGGGGAACGCGCTGGGGCGTGATCGCAGTGGGAAATGCCACGCACAACCATGTAGTGGCCGAGTGGTTTGCGCGCTTGGGCATTCCCATCCTCTGGTCGCTCAAAGGGGACCCTCACGCCTACCCGCACGCACTGGTCGAGCGATTGGCTGATCTCAGCGATGTGGTGGTCGTGAATGAGGATGAAGCGCGTGCATTGCAAGCCATGCTCGACCTTCGAGCTCTGGACATGCTATTTGAGCGTGGCATCCGGGCTGTGGTTGTGACTTTGGGTGCACGAGGCAGTCGGATCATGGATGGCAGGCGCAGTATTGAGGTTCCTGCTGTGCCACCACTGGAGCTGGTTGATCCCACTGGCGCAGGCGATGCCTTCATTGCTGGAATGCTCTATGGCCTCTGCCGCGACCTGCCCCTAGAAATAGGGGCACGAGTCGGTGCGGTAGTGGCTTCTTTCGTGTTGGAAGCATGGGGTTGTCAGACCAATCTGCCGGACACGACGCAAATGAAGGAACGCTACCGGCATGCATTTGGCGAGAATCTCCCTGTTAGAGTAGACTAAAGACCCGTTTTCTTTGAGAAAACGGGTCTCTAGCCCGCTTTGCTTAGAAGGAGCAACCATATTGGCAACTGCATTAATTCTGGTTGACGTCATTAACGACTTCTTCCACCCACAGGGACACAATTACTACCCGCAGTACGAGGCGATCCTTGCACACATCCGACGCCTTCTGGATGTGGCACGCCGCCATGGCGTAGTGGTCATCCACGCTGCGGAGGGACATCCAGCTAATCACAATGGGGATTTCGAGTGGAAGAAGCTCCCGCGACACTGTGTTATCGGTTCATTTGAGACACGACCGGCTCCAGGAATTGACATCGGCGAAGGCGAATAAGCAATACTCAAGCGCCGTTACAGCGCCTTTTTTGCCACGGACCTGGACCTGCTGCTACGCGAGCGTGACGTGTATCAACTGGTGATTGTAGGAGTAAAGTCACACGTATGTATCCGTGCCACTGCCCAGGATGCCTTTGCCCTGGGTTACGATGTGATCGTGGTCAAAGAGGCGGTAGGGTCGAATCACACTCATCTGCATGAGGCCAGCCTGGAAGATATCGAACGCTATATGGGCCACGTAGTCCCACTCGAGGAATGCATAGCACTATTCGAGAGATCCGGTGAGGGAGGAAAAAGAGCGCATGGCCAATAAAAGGACGTGGTATCTCAAGTGCGAACGGCAAGATTGCGCCCCGTCTGCCGTGCTCGTCGGAGACCCAGCACGGATCGATCTCTTCACCGCCGAACTGACTGAGGCGCATATCGTTGCCCAGGAGCGCGAATTCACCACGCTGACCGGCAAGTATCAGGCTTTGCCAGTATCCATTATCTCGATCGGGATTGGCGCACCTGCCGCAGCGATAGCTATGGAGGAACTCTGGGAACTGGGAGTGCACACCATCGTCCGCGCCGGGACAATGATGGCCTTGAATGCGGCTCTTGGTGACTTTGTCCTGGCTCAAGGCGCAGTACGCTATGATGGGGTTTCGACCACTTATCTACCGCTCCCGTTCCCCGCCCTTGCCGATGCCGACCTCTACTTCACTTTTCGCCAGGTGCTTGATCAGGCACATGTGCCCCACCGCGCTGGACTTGTAGCCAGTGCGGATGGATTCTATACCCAGCTCTTTCGCCATGCCGTGCCCGAGCACGATCCCCAGCGGGATGACAGCACCCTAATTGAGTATCTGAACAAGTGCGGCGTACTGGCTGCCGATATGGAGACATCTGCCATTTACACCCTTGGCCAGTTTCTGGGCATCAGATGTGTAAGCCTCTGCCTTGCTACAGTAGATGGACATACTCACACGTTGCTGGAAGCATCCCTGCGTATGGAGAAGGAGAAACAACTGGTCAAGTTAGTGCTCGACGGATTATACAAGTTTGCGCAGGGCTGAAAACGTGGTTAGCGGCAAGGCCGACAACCGTGTTGATCAAAAGCGGATACGTGCGTTGATGGATGTTGTGCGGAGACAGGGATGATTTGCAGTATGCACGGAGGCTCATTGATGGGCATGGGGTAAATGCAATCTTCCACGAGATTTATGTACAGAGAGGTGACCCGCATTGACTGCCGACAAGGTTATGAGCCTTTCTGAGGCCGTGAAAACCTTTATTCAAGATGGAGCCCACGTCAGTTTTGGAGGCTTTACCATTAACCGCCAGCCAATGGCGGTTGCCTACGAGGTCATTAGGCAGGGGATCAAGCACCTTCACGTATACGAGCACTCGGCTGGACAGGCGCTCGACCTTTTGATTGGTGCGGGCTGTGTGAAGGTGGTAGAACTCGCCTACGCTGGTACTGGTCGCTTTGCCCCCACCTGCATCCGTTTCAGGAAGGCTGTAGAGGCAGGCATGCTCATGGTTGAGGACTATACTAACTACCAGATGGCTATGCGCTTCTGGGCTGGAGCTATCGGTTTGCCTTTTGCGCCGGTATCCTCCTCTATGGGCACAGACATCGTCAGCAAGTGGGGCTTAAGTGCGGAATTTCGCCAGCAGAATGCGAAGGTTGCGAATAAGAAACTTGTGGTCATGGATAATCCTTTCGCTCGGGGCACGAAAGAGAAGGTCGTTCTGGTTCCGGCCATTCATCCCGACGTGACCATTATCCACGTGCAGAAAGCCGACCCTCAAGGCACTATACGCATCGAGGGTTTGACCTTTGCCGATGTAGAACAGGCCAAGGCAGCCCGACAGCTCATTGTAACCTGCGAAGAAATCGTGCCCTCTGAGACGTTGCGTGCTGATCCCAATAAGAATCAGATTCCCTTCTTCATTGTAGATGCGATTGTGCCACTGTCTTTTGGCGCTCATCCTACGGCTTGTTATGGCTATTACGACTACGATGCACCGCATTTGAACTATTACCGCGAAATTGCGGTTGATGAGGCCAGGTTTAGACAATACCTGGAAGAATACGTTTACCATGTGAACGGGCATGATGGCTACTTGGATAAAATCGGTCACCAGGCGCTAACCAGGATCGCGGCCAATCCACAATTGGGATATGCTTTGGGGCTTCGGAGGGATGAAGTTTGATGGCCTATACTTCACGAGAGATCATGGCTATCGTCGCCGCGCGCGAGATAAAAGACGGCGAGATTGTCTTCTGTGGCACGGGAATCTCTCTGCTGGCAGCGATGGCGGCCAAGTTGATCCATGCCCCGCACAGTGTTATCTTCTTTGAAACAGGTGCGATAGACCCGCAACTTCTAGAGATACCTCTTACCGTAGCAGACCCTCGGGTGATGTATGGAAGCTCCATCAACGCCGGTTTGGCTGAGGCTTTTGGCCTGATGCAGAATCCTCTTATCGGGCCAAAGGTTGTCGGCATCCTCGGAGCAGCGCAGATTGACGTCTATGGCAACCTAAACTCCACCTGCATTGGCGACTATTGGCACCCAAACGTACGCTTTTCTGGCTCTGGAGGAGCCTGTGACGCGGGCAGCTTTGTCGGCAGAACGATCGTTTTCATGGAACACGAAAGGCGGAGGTTTGTGCCCAGGCTTGATTATCTTACTACGCCTGGCTATCTCAGTGGCCCTGGAGAGAGGGAGAAGGCAGGCTACGGCACAGGTGGGCCCGCATGTGTGATAACGGATATGGCCTTGATGCGCTTTGACGCGCAGACGAAAAGAATGTATCTCGACAAGTGCTACCCCGGCGTTACGGCGCAGCAAGTCCAGGCCCACACCGGTTTCCCCATGGACCTCTCACGCGCCTCATCGCTACAGTCTCCCTCACAAGAAGAGCTACGGATTCTCCGCGAGCAGGTTGATCCTCAGCGGCTGATCCTGGAATAGCAGAGCGCCCTCAGCCCCCTACCTTGCCAACAGCCCGAAAGTGCGCTACACTATAAGCAGAACGCTAGAGACATTGCACTCCGGATACGCGGCGCGTCGTGCGCAAGTTATGAGCAGGCAGCGGGGTGTTCTGATGAAAAGCTTCAGTCAGAGCTTGGGGAAGTTGTGGAATACGGCCTGGCGGGCACTGGCATCTACCCGCCTGGCTATCTGGCTGCTGGCCAGCCTGGGGCTACTCACGCTCAGCGGCACGCTGCTTCCGCAACTGCCGGCAGCCATAAATGAAGCCAGCCGAGCGATGTGGTTCGCCTTGGCCGAACAGAAGTACGGCTCCTTGTATGCATTCCTGCGTTCCCTTCGCCTTTTTGAGCTTTACCGCTCCCCTGCCTTCCTGGCCTTGCTTGCAGCACTGTTCGTCAATACGGCATTGTGCACGGTCAACCGGTTGCGCGCCTTGAGCCGCATGATGCGCAGGCAGCGCCTAGAGGCACTCGGCACCTTGATCACACATATCGCGGTGATCGCTTTCATGCTGAGTCTGGCTGTTTCCAAAGGCTATGCCTGGCAGGAAAGTGCGGTAGCCCTGGCGATGGGCCAGACGCATCCGCTAGGCCATGGCAAGGCTCTCCTGCTACGCAGCGATGGCTTTCGCATCGAGAAGGACGCCCAGGGCCAGCCCACGGACTATATAGCGCAGATAACCGTGCTCGCCGGTGATCGGGAGACCCGCACGTCCAGCATAAAACTCAATGCGCCATTGCGTGTCGCTGGCGTCAGCGTGTGGCTGGTCTCTTACGAGCCTGGCGTGCGTGTCCAGGTGCGCGATCAGGAAGGCCAGCCGCTCATTCTGGAAAGCGATGCTGGTGAAGGGGGCAGCGGCCAGGTCACGCTCAACCTGAGCAGCGGCCTGGCGCTCCTGCATGTGCCGTCAGCAGGGCTGGAACTGCATATCTCCAAGGCCACAGAGAGCGAGGCAGGCCAGGCCTTTTACCTGCAAGTGCTGCGCAGTGGCACGGCCAACCCTCTCCTGGCTGAGAAGGTATCGGCTGGGCAGGAAATCCGTGTCGCCGACATCTGCGTGACTCTGTATAGTGACCCATACGTGATCTACCGCCTGAAAAGCGATCCTGGAGCTCTACCCACTTTGCTTTCGGCACTGGCGCTAGTAGCAGGCACTGCCCTTTCCCTTTTCTCAGAGAGCGAGCATGAGCAATGAATGGCCCAGAGTTAACCGCCTATACCATAGCCAGCATCGCCCTGGCCATCTCCTTCGCTCTGTACATCCTCTCCTCACGCACGCCTCACGTTTTACGTTTCACCCTTCCGGTTTCACGTTTCACTAACGCCATAGCTACCGTGGCGTTGCTGTCACTCTGCCTCGGCCTGGCTTGGCGCGGCATAGTTGCCAGGCGCTGGCCCCTGGGCAGCCCCTTCGAGTTTACCTTGGCTTTTGCTGCATCCATCATCTTGGTGTACCTTTCCTTGTACAAGACAACCCCAATGCCTCTAGCCGGAGCCATAGCCATCCTGCTAGCTTTGCTGTTGTTGGCATACGCTTTCTTCATCCAGCCGGAAGCAGCGCGCGCCATTCAACCCCTGCCACTAGTGATGCGCGGCATTTGGTTTGCCTTGCACACTCTGTTCACTGTTATTGCCTGTGGTGCACTCGCGGTTGCTGGTGGTGTGGCGCTGCTTGTCCTGCCTTCTCTGAGCAGAGCCGCACGGCCTGCACCGAACGAAATAAAAGGGAGCAGCATCGTGGCCTCCGTCTTGCCACTGCCCGCTCTTGTGGATCGGGCCATGGCCGTTGGCTATATCGCACTGAGCCTGGGCATGATCGCCGGTGGAATCTGGGGCGAACAGGCCTGGGGAGAATATTGGAGCTGGAGCATCAAGGAAACCTGGACGCTCATCACCTGGTGGGTGTGCACTTTTTACTATCACGTACGCCGGCGTCGCGGTTGGCGTGGGAGCCGCGCCATGTGCATTGCTGTCCTGGCCCTGGTCGCCGTGGGAGTGACTGTCTTCCTTACACCCTCCCTGCTGCACTGGACGCGGCTGCAGCGCTGGCGAATCTATTGACCAGTTAACAGTGGTCAGTTTTCAGTTGGCAGTTGTCAGTTACAGGACAAACGGAGCACGCTTCACGTTTTGCTCATCACGTTTTTGAGGAGATGAGTCATGGCTCGGATTACCAGACGGCAGTTCTTAACCGGGCTGGCCTGCACAGGGTTGTGCGCCTTAGGAGGCGGGGGGCTGATGGCAGCTCTTTCTGAGGACCAGCCGTCCAGCGTCACTGCCCCATCCCCTTTCGCACGCGAGGCGCTCTACTACACCACCTCCAGCGAGAAACTGCGCTGCGAGTCCTGTCATGGCACAATCCAGCAGCAATCGCGTACTCAGTATTGCCACGTCCCACACGCAGGAAGTTATGTAAAATGCCAATTGTGCCCCAAGGGATGCCTGATCGCCGATGGCCACCGCGGCGACTGTGGCGTGCGCGAGAACCGTGACGGTATGCTCTATACCATGGTCTACGGCAACCCTTGTGCGGTGCATGCCGACCCCATCGAAAAGAAGCCCTTCTACCACTTCCTGCCTGGCAGCATCGCCTTCTCTCTGGCCACGGCTGGCTGCAACCTGCACTGCCTGTACTGCCAGAACTGGCAGATTTCGCAGCGGCGGCCGGAGGAAGTAGAGAGCATGAACCTGCCGCCGGCCAGCGTTGTCGAGGGAGCGCAATGGTACGATTGCCCCGTCATCGCCTACACTTATACCGAACCCACCGTCTTCTACGAGTACATGCTGGATACGTCGCGGCTGGCACGGGCGCAGGGCTTGCGCAGCGTGGTCATCAGCGCTGGCTACATCAACCCGGCACCGCTGCGCGAATTGTGCCGCGCTGTAGACGCGATCAAGATAGACTTCAAGGGGTTCAGCGAGGATTTCTACGCCCGCATTTGCGATGCCACCCTGCAACCTGTGCTGGAGAGCATAAAGCTCATCCAGCAGCAGGGTGTGCATTTGGAAATCGTCACCCTGGTCGTGCCCACGCTGAACGACGCCCCAGAGCAACTGCGGGCCATGTGCCGCTGGATTATGGATGAGCTGGGCCCTGATGTGCCCACCCACTTCAGCCGCTTCTATCCTCAATACAAGCTGACCAACCTACCCCTCACGCCAGTAGAAACACTGGAACAGGCGCGGGCCATCGCCCTGGAGGAAGGCATTCACTACGCCTACATCGGCAACGTGCCCGGGCATCCCGGCGACAATACCTACTGCCACCGCTGTGGCGAAGTGCTCATCCGCCGCCTGGGCTTCACCGTCGTCGAAAACCACATCGTGGACGGCAAATGCGAGTACTGCGGGCAAGCTATTCCCGGAGTGTGGAAGTAAATGGAGAAGAGGTGAGAACCTACAGCTCCTACCTGGCGTGGCGTGACCACCAACATGGCATTGGCCCGCATCGTGGCTCGTATCATGACCGCAACGGAAACTACAACGATCCGCGGGGCGCCGCAGGTGTCAAGACCTTTGTCAAGACCTTTGGGGTTTTTGAAACCCCAAAGGTCTGGGGCTCCAATCTAGATCGTACTCGGTGCTTGCCTCAAACAGACTGAGTTGCTGCGCCATGCCTTCCAAGGTGTTGTAGAACGTGCGCGGCACCAGGCTCTCATCGGCCAGTCCACCGAGCGTATTGATCATCTTGGTAATTGAGGAGATGCAGTACTCCGCTATCCGTTGGCAAATGTCATGACCGTTGAAACGCAGCACCTGGCTGAACAGATCATTGTTCTCGTCCACATAGCATATCCCGTAGCCAGGCCAAGAAGTCGCCTGGCGTGCCAACAAGGAAGGGCAAAGCTGCCGCACGAGGGTTTCCCACGAAATGCTGGCAATCCAGTGTCACGAGATAATGCACTTCTGCTGCCAGAGCTTCGGCCAGCACGTGAGCATCGGGCCCATACGGCACCACCTGACTTGTCTGTACCAAAGTCTCCACGCTCGGCTCCGGTGCAACCTGCACTGCAGCCCGATCCAGCAGAAGGGCAAGGCGCGCTTTGCTGTCAGGCGCCTTGCGGTTAAGCACGCCGTCGGCCTCACGCAAGACCTGGGGACCCACGTAAAGGCGCACGGCTCGAGCCTCACCCAGGCTCAAGATGAGGCGTGCGCCGCCGGTTTCCGAAAGGATAGCCGCGAAGAGGACACTCGTATCGAGGAAGACACGGGTCTCAGCGTCCATATCTTTCCCGCTCCTCACGCAGTGCCTGCAACATGCTCTGGAG
>Ga0172364_10004027_pt1 | contig 11714 bp, 11 predicted proteins | sample LakKivSesite10cm_FD_114545 | JGI IMG/M metagenome (GOLD analysis project Ga0172364, IMG submission 114545) | Sediment microbial communities from Lake Kivu, Rwanda - Sediment site 10cm | ecosystem: Environmental > Aquatic > Freshwater > Lake > Sediment | place: Rwanda: Western Province, Lake... | reverse complement strand
AGGAAGTTCAGTCAAAACCCGAACTTTTGAACGAAGACCCTTATGGAAAAGGCTGGCTGCTAATGATAAAACCAGCAAACCTGCAAGCAGAATTGGCTAATATAATGAACTTTAATCAAGCAGTTGAATGGCATAAAAGCTTGGCAAAATGAAGGCGCACAAATGCCCAGAAAAATAGTAATTATAGGAGCACACGCCGCAGGCGTAGACGCAGCATCAGCCGCTAGAAAAACAGACCGCACAGCAGAGATAACCCTAATAACCAAGCAAAAACAAGCTGGCTATTCACCTTGCGGAATTCCATTCGTTCTAGGCAGACACATACCAAACTTCGACAGCCTAATAGTTTTTCCACAATCTTATTTCAACATGATGAAACTCAACCTCATGCTAGAAACGACAGCAACCGATATAGACACAAAAAACAAAACAGTTAAAATACTAGACAATACAGGAAAACAGGAAACTCTTCAATACGACAGCCTAATCATCGCTACAGGTGCATACCCATTTGTTCCTCCAGTCAAGGGTCGAGAAAAACAGGGAGTGTACGTTTTACGAACGATAGAAGATGGAAAGAAAATAGATCAAGCCATAGAAAATGTAAAATCTGCAGTCGTCATTGGAGCTGGACTAATAGGCTTAGAAGCTGCAGTTGCCTTTATCGAGCGGGGTTTAAAAACAACGGTTGTGGAGCTTCTGCCGCAAGTTCTTCCCGCAATGATTGATGAAGACATGGCAAAAATAGTTCAAAACATGCTTGAAGAGAAAGGCATGCGCATCATAACAGGAAAGGCTGTTGACGAAATTCTCGGAACAGATAGAGTAAGCGATGTCTCTGTAGCAGGAGAGCAGATCCCGGCTGAGATTGTTGTAGTAGCTACTGGTGTGAAAGCAGACACTGAGCTGGCTCAGAAGGCAGGAGTTGCAATAGGTGAAACCAGAGGTATAAAAACGAGCATGCGCATGGAAACCAGCATTAAAGATGTTTATGCTGTTGGAGACTGTGCAGAATCCATTAACATGATCACCCAAAGACCTGCGCTATGTCAACTTGGGACTACAGCGGTTAAACAGGCAAAAGTAGCTGGAACTAACGCGGCTGGCGGATACGCAGTATTTCATGGAGTTTTAGGCTCGGCAGTTACAAAATTTTTCGACACAGAAATAGGCGTAACCGGGTTAACCGAATTCTTTGCAAAAAAAGCTGGACTTGAAACTGTTACGGGAACAATTACTTCAAAAACTAGACCCGAATATTACCCAAATGGTTTGCCAATCAAAATCAAAATTATCGTAGAAAAAGAAAGCCAAAGGATAGTTGGAGCCCAAATAGTCGGGGGTGAACAGGTAACTCAACGCATAAATGCTTTATCATTTGCGATACAGAAGAATATGACTGTACGAGAATTAGCTAAAGCAGACACTGCTTATGCGCCACCCTTAAATGAAACTTGGGAACCCATGGTCCTTGCTGCAGAAATCGCATTGATGAAGTTAAGACAACCACAAAAAAATTAATTAAGTAAGTGATAGTTAAAGCACTCTTAACACAAAAGGTGATTAAAATGGCAATAAAAGTAGCAATAAACGGTTTTGGAAGGATTGGAAGACTTCTGTTCAGAGCTGGCATAGAAAGGAACGCCAACATAGACTTCGTGGCTGTGAACGACATAACAGACGCAAAAACACTTGCACATCTACTGAAATACGACTCAGTACATGGAAGATTCAAAGCAGATGTCGAAGTGAAAGACAACAACATTATTGTCAATGGCAAAGAACTAAAGATTCTGATGCAACGTGACCCCGCAATGTTACCTTGGAAAGATTTAGGCGTGTATTTGGCTGTTGAATCAACGGGACTTTTCACTGACCGCGAAAGCGCCTCAAAACATTTACAAGCAGGAGCAAAAAAAGTGCTGATATCAGCCCCCGCTACAAATCCAGACATAACAATAGTTCTCGGCGTGAACGAGGATAAATATGACCACAACAACCATAACATACTTTCAAACGCCTCATGCACGACAAACTGCGTAGTGCCTGTGGTAAAAGTTTTGTACGAAAACTTCGGAGTAAAGGCAGCACTTATGACCACTGACCACGCATATACCAACGACCAAAGAATACAAGACCTTGTCCATAAAGACCTTCGCCGGGCAAGAGCTGGGGCGATAAACATAATACCTACAACAACAGGAGCTGCCAGAGCATCTGCTTTAGTTTTTCCTGAGCTTAAGGGAAGGATTGATGGAATATCCTTACGCGTCCCTGTTCCAAACGTCTCAATAGTGGATCTGACAGCAGTATTAGAGAAAGATGTAACCAAGGAAGAAGTGAACGCGGCTTTCAAGAAGACTGCTGATGGCCCCTTGAAGAACATACTTGAATATACTGAAGACCCAATAGTTTCAACAGACGTAAATCATAGTACGTACTCTGCTGTTTTCGACTCTCTTTCAACAATGGTTGTTGCGGGAAACCTCGTCAAAGTGCTTGCGTGGTATGACAACGAGTGGGGCTTCTCTTGCCGAATGGTGGAACTAATAGAGCTCATAGGGAAAAAGGCAGGTCTCTAATCCATCTTTGAACGTTTGAATTTAAAACAAACCTTCCCTTTATTTTTGTTTCTAAGAGAGTGGAAAAATGGCGAAGTATCTAACTCTTGATGATGTAAAAGTCAAAGATAAAGTGGTGCTTGTTAGAGTTGACTTTAACTCACCAGTGGATCCTGAAAGCAAAAAAGTGTTAGACGACGCGAGGATTCGAGCTCATGGTGAAACAACAATAAAAGAGCTCGTTGAAAAAGGCGCAAAGGTTGTAATTTTGGCGCATCAAGGACGAAAAGGTGACCCAGATTTTATACCTCTGAAGCAACATGCTGAAATCCTCAGCAAAATTCTAGATAAGCCAGTCAAGTATGTAGATGATGTTTTCGGCGAAAAAGCCAAAAATGCAATCAGGAATTTGAAGAGCGGCGAAATTTTAGTCTTAGAGAATGTTAGGACGTATGCTGCTGAAACTAAAGAGGGCACACCAGAAGAACATGCAAAAACAGAACTTGTAAAAAACCTCGCTCCTCTAGCTAACCTCTTTGTTAACGACGCTTTTGCTGCAGCCCACAGAGCGCACGTTTCAATGGTAGGCTTTACAGCCGTATTGCAGAGCGCTGCAGGACGCATAATGGAAAGAGAGCTGAAATCCCTGAATAGAATCTTGGAGAACCCAGAAAAACCATGCGTATTCATTCTTGGAGGCGCCAAGGCAGACGATTCTCTTGAAATTTCGAGATACGTGTTGAACAACAGAATAGCCGATTACATACTTACAGGAGGAGTTGTTGGACAAGTTTTCTTAGTAGCAAGGGGCTTCGACCTTGGAAAACCAAACATGGATTTTCTGGAGAAAAAAGAGCTTAAGAGTTTAGTTCCTGGCATAAAAGGGCTAATTCAAAAGTTTCCAGACAACATTAGAACCCCAAAGGATCTGGCAGTGGATGTGAATGGAAAAAGAGAAGAGATTTCTGTTGAAGAATTGCCAGTAAATCATTCAACTTTTGATGTTGGAGCGAAAACGATTGAGGACTATGTGAAAGTAATAAGAGATGCGAAGTCAATTGTTGTTAGTGGACCTATGGGGGTTTTCGAAAACAGCGAATTCGTCTTTGGAACAGAGAGAATTTTTGGGGCTATTGCGAATTCTAAGGCTTTTTCGCTTGCTGGAGGAGGACACACGATAGCAGCCCTAGAAGAGTTTGGGCTATTCAACAAGATTTCTTATGTCAGCACAGCTGGAGGAGCATTAATAGAGTTTCTGATGGGTAAAAAATTGCCAGGCGTTGCAGCATTGGAGAAGGCAGCTGCTAGAAAAACTTAGCTATCCCACTTTTTATATTTTTGTCAATTTTTCCATTAAATCTGCTACTTTGTATTCCCCTTGCTCTTGCGGACGTTGAAGCATTTGGTATATATGCAGAGTCTGTTCTGCAACCATCCTCCACGTAAAGTATTGCAGCACCCGTTTTCTGCCGTTTTCTCCCCATTTTTTGGCTCTGTCAGAATCACGTAAAACTTCTTTTATGCCCCAAGCAATGTCAGCTGAATCCCCACCATTTACATGCACGCCGTTTTGATCTGGCCCAGATGAGGTTACCTGTTCTCTGAAGCCAACTACTCCTTGTGCTCCTACAATTAATGGTTTAGCCATTGACATTGCTTCTAGGCTTACTATTCCAAAAGGCTCGTATGTGGATGGGAAAATGCAAGCGTCTGCTGCTGCGTAATGCAGAATGCGCTCCTTTTCAGGCACAAACTCGAACTTGCAAGCAACTTTATCACTTATTCCAAGCCTGTTTGCAGTTTCAATTATGTCGTTTTGTTGTTCTCCCTTGCCCAAAATCACGAGTTTAACGTTTGGATATTCCTTCAAAATCATAGGCATTGCTTGAACTAGGTTTCCAACGCCTTTTACCCATGCGAGTCTTCCAAGGAAAAGTAGCATTTTTTCGTCAGGTTTTACGCCGTATTTGTTGCGAATTGTTTCAACTTCTTCAGGCTTACAATTCTCTGGACTGTAGCGTTTAGGGTCTACTCCATTCCAGACCACGCTTACCTTCGATTTTGGCCATCCATGCCTTGTCAAGTCTTCTTGCATTGCGTGGCTTACAGTTATTATTCTGTCTGCTCTTTGAGCTGTTTCCCATTCAAGATACGAAACAACTTCGGAGCCTTGCCCTCCACTTCTGCCCCATTCAGTGCTGTGAACGTGAAACGCTACTGGAACTTTGGTCTCGTTTTTCACTACAATGCCCGCTATGCTACTCAACCAGTCATGCACGCAAACGACATCGTAGTTGCATCCTTCCTTTTTCAACGTGCTGTTTATGAACTTTGTTGCGCTCAATACGTTGTAGATGAAGATGTCGTTGAACAGACGGATGTTTGTTCCCCATTTTTTCAAGTCATCGATAACGAACATTGGAAAAATGTTGCTAGCGTCTGCAATCAGAGGTCTATGAACCTCTACACCTTTTATGATTTCTCTGGTTTTCAGGTTTCCAGGGTTAAGAGTGAAAACTGTTACGTCATTGCCCATGGAAACGAATTCACGCGTGATGTACTCTGCATAAGTGCCTAAGCCACCGACAAGAGCAGGCGGATACTCCCAAACAAAGAAACCAATTCTCAAGTAGAAACATCACCACATGTATTCCTTTTGACGTTTAGAGTCTAGAGAGACGGGAAAAGAGAACAGATTAACGGGTTTTAGAAAAGTTTTAGCTTCCTTTTGGACGGCTCTTCTTTCTTTGGCTTAAAGTCTTCCTTCTCTTCTTCTGGTTCGTCTATTGGTTGTGGCGGTGGAAAGGTCGGAACTTCTTCCACTGGTGGTTCGGGTTCAGGTTCCTCCTTCTTTTCTTGTACTTGTTCAACTTCCTTTTTCTTTGCAGGCTTTGGTTCGTGTTTTTTCTCAGTTGTTTTTTCTTCTCTTTCTGTTTGAGCCCATGTGAAAACGGGTTGGAGGCGGAGGCCTTTATGGTCTCCGAGCTTTAGGTATTCCCACTCGTATAGGTCGATGCGTATGCCTTTCATGCCTTGAACTGCATGGCGCAGTACATCTGAAAAACTGGGCGCAATTAAGATCAACCGTGGTTGTTCCTTGTCATCGATCTTGTGTTTGTTGTAAGTGGCTTTCAAGAAAGCCTTGAACCTGTCAACGTAGTCTAGGCTTTGTATTCCATGTAACAGCATGATGTCGTCTTCGTTAACGCTTAACTGCACGATAACAAGTTGCCCATTGTTGTCATGGCACAAAATGTCCAAATTTGTCTTGCCGTTCACTGAAACGTTACTGCAGATCACATTCAAGTCCTTCGAAACTTGGCCTATTTCCTTTGTCACCATCTGCTCTAATTCTCGGTCACTCTCAACTTTAATTCTTTCAATTGACACACAGATTCACCTTAGTTGTAAAAAAGAAAATGGGAATAAAGAATAAATAAATTATGAATCCATAATCTAAATCCGACCTAAGCCTTCGTTATCCACCACATTCTACATAGCAAATTAAAATAAACGCATATGTTGATATGAGTGAATAGAGGCTGAGACTTTGACAGACATAGTGTTCGTATTTGAGGTTCATCAACCCTGTAGATTAAAAAAGAATTTCTTTTGGGAAAACAAAGTTTTCAAACGCATAAAAAAGAAAGAACTTTTCGATTACTATTTTGACAATGCAGTGAACGGAGAGGTTTTTAAAAGAGCATGCAGAAAATGCTATTTCCCATCCAACCAGATACTGCTTGACCTTGTTGACAAACACAAAAAAGAGAAAAAACAAGTAAAGGTTTCATTTAGCATTTCAGGCGTTTTCTTGGAACAATGCGAAAAATTTAGCAAAGATCTTCTGGAATCTTTCAAACAACTTGCAAAAACGGGATGCGTAGAATTTCTAAGCCAAACCTATTACCATTCGTTGGCAAGTCTTTACCCCGAAAGAGAAGAATTCGTGGAGCAAGTGAAAATGCATCAACAAACAATGCAGGATTTACTTGGCTACGTTCCCAAAGTTTTCGAGAACACAGAATTGCTCTACAATAATGCCATAGCAAAAACAATCGAAGAACTGGGATACAAGGGAATCTTCACCGAAGGCGTGGAAAGAATATTGCATGAAAAGTCGCCAAACTATCTTTACACTCCAAAAGGCTGCAAAAAAATCAAAATGCTGTTACGAAATTATAAGTTGACGGATGATATAGGTTTTAGGTTCTCAGCAAGATGGTGGAGCGAATGGCCATTAACAGCGGATAAGTATGCAAGTTGGCTTGGAACAACACCTGGCCACTGCATCAACATATTTCCAGACTATGAAACCTTTGGTGAACATCACTGGCCAGAAACGGGCATACATGATTTTTTGAGGCATTTGCCGAGGGAGATTTTGAAGTGGTGGCATCTGCATATGGTTACGCCTTCCGAAGTTGTAGAAAAATGTGCCCCTGTAGGCGAGATTGATGTTCCTGAACTTGGTGGAACTGTTTCTTGGGCCGATTTGGAAAGGGATGCAAGCTGTTGGCTTGGAAACACTATGCAGTGGGCGTACTACACAAACGTGAGAAGACTTGAACCACTTGTAAAGGAAACTGCTGACAAAGACTTTTTGACAATATGGAGGTATTTCCAAACAAGTGACCACCTCTATTACATGTTCACTGCAGGCGGAGCCCCAGGCGAGGTTCACTCATATTTTAGCCCCTTCAACTCTCCAATAGATGCCTATGTAACGGAACAAGCTGCATTATTGGACTTTGAAAATAGAGTGAGACTTGTTGCTGCTGTCGCAAACGAACCATTCCTGTTTTATACCGACGTGGGAGAAAGCCACTTCACAGGAACAATTGCGTGGAGCTTAAAAGGGTTCGAACAAGCTCTTCAAAGAATCGGCATAAAATCTTTAGAATTTCATAATCGCCGTGGAGATTTTGAAAAGTGGGCAGAAAAATCGTTGCACGACAAACCGTTAAAAGAAAAACTAAAGAAAATAAGAGCTGCGAAAATGAAGGGAGAAATGCTTAGAAAATCGCTAGTCAAAATTACTAAGGAAAGATTTGACGAACTAAATGAGCAGATTCAAACGGCAACCAAATACTTTTGAAGCGAGCTTATGCATGCTTTTATAAGAAAAGCCTAGTAAAACTATGTTTAAGGCTAACTAAGGTGAAAACGTTGAGGGAAGAACTGCCGCTTTCAGAAAAAATCTTGCAAACATTGCACAATCTATGTGCAACAGCCTCGGACTTGGCTAGGAGAAGCGAAGAACTGGCACAGGTTCTGCAAATCGACATAACTGAAGTGGAGAAAACTTTGGACAATTATAAAAGTGAAGGCTTTGTGGAAAGCTTTATGGATAATGAGGGAAAAAAAAGGTATTACTTGACTGGACGTGGAATAATTAAAGTCTGCGCACTCTTTACGTAGTGAAGGGTAATGCGTGCCATAATTCTCTCATGGGAGTATCCGCCGAGAATAGTTGGGCAGCTTGCAGACTATGTTAGAGCGCTTGCTGGGCAACTTGTTAAAAACAAAGTTGAAGCGTATGTGGTTACTTATCATGATTTCTCGACAGGTGAATATGATGAGCCTGATGGTGTTAAAACTTGTAGAGTAACAAACCCAGTTCACACTCACATTGGCGTTCTGACGTGGGTTCTCACTTTAAATCAGGAAATCGAAAGGTCAGCAGCAAACATCTACTACAAAACAGGCAAGCAAGTTGACCTTATAGATGCGCATGATTGGCATTTCATACCAGCCGCGGTCACTTTGAAAAAGGCGCTTAACTTGCCGTTTATTTATTCTGTGGAAAGCTTGGAAGAGCATCGTTCTCATGGGGCAAATTCACCATTCAACATGGCTATCAAGAGCATTGAGTGGTTGGGGATGTATGAAGCGGGGAAGCTGATTGTCAAATCTGATTGGATGCGAGATGAAGTTTATCGGTTGTATAAGGTTCCGCTGGAAAAGGTAAAAGTGATTCTGCCAAAATCTGCCAACTGGGTAAAAAACGTTTTAGAAACTTATCAAACAGTTGCGGGAGGCAAAGCTTCTTAATGAGCCACGAATTGAGTGTTATGATGCTTACTTGGGAGTTTCCACCGAGGATTATTGGCGGAATATCCCCACATGTTTACTACTTATCGAAAAGTTTAGCAAGAAACGGCGTAAAGGTCTATGTGGTTACATGTGATTTTCCTGGGGCACCTCAGCATGAGGTTGTTGATGGTGTAGAAATTTTTAGAATAGATTCTTACAAGAATCCTTCGCCGGATTTTGCAACGTGGGTTTATTTGATGAATGTGAATATGCAGAAGGAGGCAGCTGCTCTTGTTAACAGTTTAGATGGAAAGGTTGATGTTTTCCATGCTCATGATTGGCTTGTAGCCACTGCCGGAATTGGCTTAAAGCATGTTTTTAGGAAGCCGCTTTTAGCTACGATGCATTCTACCGAAATTGGGCGTAGGAATGGAATTCATTTTGATTATGAAAGGATGATTCATGAAACAGAGGCATGGCTTACATATGAAGCGTGGAGGGTAATATGCTGCAGCGATTATATGGTTTCACATGTCCGATGGGCTTTTGGGCTTCCAGCAGATAAGCTAGTTATGGCTCCGAACGGTGTAAATGCTGACGTGTACGCAAAAATTGACAATGATGATTTAAGCCGTATCAGAAGCAAGTTTGCTTTGCCAGAAGAGAAAATTATCCTTTTTGTAGGAAGATTGGTGCATGAAAAGGGAGTTCACGTGCTTGTTAACGCTGTCCCAAAGGTTTTGGGAAGAGTTAATGCGAAGTTAATAATTGTGGGCAACGGTTACATGAGAGACCAGCTTTCAAACATCGTAAAAAGCATGGGGTTCGCCCACAAAGTGATGTTCACAGGATTCGTGGATGACGAAACTTTGAGAAAACTGCAGAAATGCGCCGACGTTTCTGTCGTGCCATCGCTTTTCGAACCATTTGGAATTGTTGCTCTTGAGGCGATGGCTGCAAAAAGCCCAGTCGTAGTTTCAGATACAGGCGGTTTGTCAGAGATAGTTGAACATGACGTGAGCGGCGTCAAAGTTTACGCAGACAATCCAGAATCGCTGGTTTGGGGAATAACAAAGGTTTTGACTGACGATAACTATGCGAACTGGTTAAGAAACAACGCATACAAGAGAATTCAAGAGAAATATGATTGGAACAAAATTGCTCAGCAAACAAAGACCATATACAACAATGTCTTAACCGAATGTTCAAAAAGCTTCTGGGCATAATCAATCACATAAAGCATGCGCTTCTCCATTATCAAAACTGCTGAACACACCTAAAATTTAGCCAAATTTTAAGCCTTAATTCAATCTACATCTTTGCTCCGCAATAGAACCATGTAGGTCTGAAGGATTATCCTACATTGTTCACCAGCACCATGTCCTTGGTTGGTTTGGTTTGAATAAAACTTTACCCCAACCAAACAGCAGTCTGTGCCAACCTTCAGACGATACCTCTGCTTCTGGATCGGCATTTGTTTTCTGAAGAAAGTATAAGTCAAACGATCTGGTCTTTTCATTCTGAAGGGACGACTATGAACATCACTGGATTCGTCGGTAGCCCTTGCAAGAATGGCAACGTTGAATTGCTCGTCTCTCAGGTTCTAGAAGACGCAGCTACTCAAGGCGCGAAGACATGCAAAATCTATCTGAACAGCCTTAGAATCCGACCATGTCAAAGCTGTGGAATCGATCCTCATCCCAAACACTGTATATTCGATGATTACATGAACCAAATCTATGACGCCTTAGAAACTTCTGATGTCATCGTTTTGGGTTCCCCCGTATATTTCGACACTGTGAGCGCCCAAGTTAAGCTAATGATTGACCGTTCCAACTGTCTGGTGCCTTACGTTAAAAAAGCCGATAGAACCTTTGAGTTTGAACGAAAGTTGAAAAAACAGAAGAAAGGCATCTTCGTCGTTGTCTCCGGAACGGATCAAAATTACAATGCAATTCTTGCGTCTATTAAGGGATTCTTCAACTGGACCAATACGACACTTACGGAGACCATCTACTATGCTCATGATGACAACAAGCTTGGAAGCGTCAAGAATGATCAAGCAAAAATGAAACAGGCCTTTGAGCTTGGAATCAAGGTTTCAAAATGCGACATTGAATAGGTCATCAAGTCCTTTGTTGGTTGAGGGAGTTTTATCCAACCAACCAATGACTACTAATCACTCTCAATTCCTACTCCTACACCTACCTATACCACCACACACGCACGCAGAGTGAGTGTGCACAAGAGAAGCTTCTGCTTAATCAAGAATCTTTGAAGTTGGTTTTGGCAGTGTGCTAGGGCCATTGACGGCTGCCAGGCTGGACAACTTCTGTTGATTTGGCTACATTATATGCATCATATGTAGCTATGATTCTGACAGCAAACTGGACTATTTGACCAAGAAGACCAGGGACTGTGGAGAGTAACCAGTAGGCTCCAGAATCATGAACAAAATACAAAGGCAAATAGTTCAAAATGGACAATAGAAGGGTAGGAACCAAAAAGACTATTCCTCTGAATATTCTTCCGCAATATACCTGTCCCAATCCTGGGAAAAAGAATGATCCAGCAGCTGACAGATATGGGTCCCTCTCTTTCACTGGCAAGTTCCTACCACTTCTGCATGATACTCATCAGTTCAGTTCTTATGACTTGTGGCATTTCCTGAGCAGTGCCAAAAACGCACGCTCTGACTTTGGCCTTTCCATCGAGTTCAGTTGGTTGAGGGTAAAGTCTTATCCAAGCAACCAATTTCACCATCACTCGCTATCGCAATGTCAAAATCGCTCCATCTGCCTGCGCGCGCGGCAAATCGGTTTGATTTGTTTCAAGGAGATTATGCAATTAGTCTTTAGGATACCGTTTTCTTTGCAAGCTATTTTCTTCAAGAAATCATAAAACCTGTCTTTCCCTGTGGTTCTGATTTTGAGCACAAACCCCCATTTTCCTGCTACAACATCAACACTTTCTACTTCTCTGAATTTAGCCAGGCTATCCGCAATCCTTTCAGGATTATGATAGGCCTCAGGAGACAAAGCTACGAAAACAAGCGCACAGAACTCCTTGTCTGCACTTGGGCTTACGTTAATCTTGTCTTTGAGCTTGTGCATCTCT
>Ga0172364_10004025_pt1 | contig 11717 bp, 10 predicted proteins | sample LakKivSesite10cm_FD_114545 | JGI IMG/M metagenome (GOLD analysis project Ga0172364, IMG submission 114545) | Sediment microbial communities from Lake Kivu, Rwanda - Sediment site 10cm | ecosystem: Environmental > Aquatic > Freshwater > Lake > Sediment | place: Rwanda: Western Province, Lake... | reverse complement strand
GCTGATGTATGTCAGCCTTTCAGGCTGAAGAAACCGGCGGAACCCCATTCAGAGCCACGATGTGTGTGGCCAGCCGCAGGGAATGCCAGGGCCCGCTGTAGCAGCAATGCTGCTACAGTCTCCGAAATCTCGACGCTTTGCGAATATCTCCTGGGGCAAGAGCGAGCTGGGGTTGTCGCCTCCCTTGCCGTAGGTCAGCACGTTTCCGGGATTCCGCCCGCAGGTCGAGGCGCCGCCGCCGGAAGTCAGAAAGATGGCCCGGGCCAGGTCCAGCACCTTCTGCCCGGCCACGGCTTTGGCCTCCGGCAGGCCGTCGCACAACAGGGGCATGATGCGCCGCTGCCAGACCTGCCTGCCGGTGTCCGCGTCATAGCAGGTCACGAAGTCCGGTTCGCCGACCGCAAAGACCCGCTTGCCGACCACGATGGGGTGCGAAAGACTCCAGCCCGGAACCGGGACCTTCCAGCGGATGTTCTCGGACTTGGCGTCGGCGAAGTCCCAGAGCTTCACCGACTTGGGCTTGCCCGAATTGAAGCGATCCGGGATGGTTCCGGTTCGTTCGGTCGGCGTACCTTCCCACCATTCCAGCGGCGGCGTGGCGCCGGGATAGTGCCCGTTGTTGGGCCGGAAGGAGATCGGTGTCTCGGGCGTGGGCACGAAGTCGCTGTGGCCGTAGGGCGGCGGCTCGGAGGCCTGGGCGCCCAGCGCCAGGCCCAGTGCGATCAGTGCCGCCGGCCAGGTTCGTCTTGTCTGCGCGTGCATGTTCATCTATCCAGGTTCCGGTTGGGTTTGCGGCTGTGATTCAGCGCGTCACGGTTCACTGGTTGGGCGCCTCCGTTGAGGCAAAGCACACCAGATGGTCCCAGGTCCTTATCAGGATGCGGTTGCCGGCGAACGTGAAGGCGGCGGAGTAGGAGATGCCGTTCCACTGCTGGCGGTTGCCCCAGATCGCCGCGTGACGATCTTGTAGGTCGCGATCATCCGTGGTGGTCAGCATCTTGTTGGTGGCCACCAGCCTGCCGTCGAGAGTGAAGACTTTGGAGGTGCCGTTCGTGTCCAAGCCGTAGAGATGGCCGCCGGAGGCCGCCAGCAGCCATCGCGTGGGCGAGCTCCTCAGTCCGCCGAAGGGCGTCGCTTTGCCCGTGCTCGCGTCGATGATGTGCGTGCCGGTGTAGAGCTTGCCGCCGGCCAGGGCCATCACGTGCGAGAGCCTCAGGTCGCTGCGCCATCGCTCCGTGGCCGCCATCTTGTCGCCGGTGACGGTCAGCCGCAGCGCCACCAGTTGTCTGCCACCCTCGCCACCGCCCGAAAGGAAGATCGTGTCGTTGGCATCGTCCACGGCCACCTCGATGGAGAACAGCAACTCGCCCTCGCAGGTGAACATGCTGCGGCCGTCCTTCACGCGGACGATGTGGCCCTGACTGGTGACGAAGTAGCGTTGGCCGTCGATGTCGATGATCTTGCTGGAGGCATTGCCCTGCTCGCGCCCGCCGTCGAACGGCAGGCGCGCCTCCCAGGCCACCGCTCCTGTGTCGGTGCGGAGGGCGATCACGGGGTTGGCCCGCTCGCCGGCGCCGCGGGCGCGCGTATCGCGGTCCACGTGCAGATCGGTGATCAACAGGCCGTCGCAGACCACAGGCGACCGGCAGATGCTGTCGTCGTGTCCGCCGGGATTGAACGTCGGTTTGATCCAGGTCAACCATCGCAGGTTGCCGTCCAGGTCAAAGCAGGCGTGGCTGCCCTGTTCGGTCACCACATACACGTTCCTGCCGTCGCTGGCCGGCGTGCTGAAGCACTCCCCCTCGCGGTCCTTCCCGAAGCCGTAGAAGGTCTCCAGCCGCAGGCCGGCCTCCGCGGCCAGTTGTTTCCGCGAGATGCCGTGCCTGGGGTCCGGGCCGGGCAGGTCGCCATAGCCCCACCCGCGCAAGACGCCGTAGCCGCCGGAGTTGGGCTGATTGCCGAACTTCCCGTTCGTCTTGCCCTCCTTCCAGAACCACAGATTCTCCGCTTCCTTCCGGCCAAGCAGTTCTGCTGCCTTCCTCTTCGCGTCGGTCTGGTTCGCGGCGCCGTCGCCGGCGGCCCAACTCTCGTCCACCAGGCAGAAGGACCTCCGCACGCGGCCCAGGAGGCTCGCCCAGGCCGCCCGCACCTTCTCCCGCCGGGCGGCGTCCGGCACCGCCAGGGGCAGGTGGTCGATCTGCTTCTGCCAGAGGATCTTCCCGGTTCGCAGGTCCAGGCAGACCAGCTCGGGCAAGTCGCTCTTCCAGCCCGGCTCCGACATCACAAAGACCTTCTGCCCGACCACGATGGGCATGCCGTAGCACCAGTTGGGCAGAACGGTCTTCCACGCGAGGTTCTTCTTGCTGGCCTCGTCCCATTGCAGGGGCGGGGTGCAGGCGGCGTATGAGCCGTTGCGATCGCCGCGGTAGCCGGTGACAGGGAGCGGCCCGGCCGCGCCGGCAGCCGCGCCCGCAACAGCAACCAACACGAACGTCATCATTCGGCTGCTCATCGTGTCACTTCCTTGCCGCCCTCCTGGGCGCGTGAGGCCCGCAAATCATACACCAGCACCTTCGCCTGGTCGCGCAGAAAGAGCCTTCCCTCGGCCACGATCGGCTGCGTGAAGAGCTGCACGCCCGAGCCGGTGGCGTACCTGCCCAGCGGCGGCTTGAATGACGCCACCTCGCGCAGGGCGTCCCTCGTCGCCTCGATCAGCACCACGGCCGGGCGGTTGTCCAGCAAGTAGATCAGCCCGTCGGCCCAGATGAACGACCCCTTGGCCGCGCAGGGAAGGCTGGCAATCTCCTTGCCCGTTTCGGCGTCCAGCATAACCAGCCGGCCCGGCTGGGTCGGGTTCATGCTCCCCGCGGGCAGGAACGCGATCAGCCGCCCGTCCTTGATGAGGCTGTGCGAGTAGGAGATGTTGTACTCGCTGATGCGGATGTTGCCTTCCCAGAGGTCCTTGAGCGACCCGTCCGGCGCGACCTTGAGCATCTTCGTGCCAAACACGAACAGGTAGCCCTCGTTGGCGACGGCCTGCACCTGCCCGCGCCGGCTGCCCTTCTTGCCGTCGTTCATCTCCAGCCAGCACTTCTCGCCGGTGTCGGCGCGCACCGCGCCGGCGGCGCGGAAGAACTGGCTGACGATGATCGGCGTGTTGCCCGCCTGCATCGGGATGGCTGACGAGTGGAAGCTTGACCACCCCTTGCCCTTGACGGGGCAGGGCCCGAGCTGGCCTTTCCATGCCAACTTGCCGGTCTTGCGGTCCAGGGCGACGAACGGGGGCACTTCGTTGCCGCCCGGCACCTCGCTGCCGGGGCTGCGGGTGGTGAAGATCACCACGTCACCGTGGACCAGCGGCGAGCCCGAATTCCCGCCGCACTTGGGCAGCGTGTCGCCCAGAGCGCCGGCGTCGAACGACCACAGCACCTGGCCGGTCCTGGCGTCCAGGGCATACACCACGGCCGTGAGCGACTCGTAGTAGACCCGGCCGTCGGCGACGGTCGGCGTGGCGCGGGGGCTTTTGTCGGGGCCGTAGACCGTCCGCCAGAGCTGCTTGCCGTCGAGGTCGAGGGCGACCATGGCGCCGTCGGGGCTGTTGCCGTCCCGCCCGCAGAAGAAGACGCGTCCGTCGGCGACGCTGGCGGCGGTCCAGCCGCCGCCCACGCGGGCCTCCCACAGCAGCTTCGGGCCGCCCTCCGGCCACTTCTTCAGCAGACCGGTCGCGGGGAAGATGCCGTTTCGCCGCGGGCCGCGGAAACCGCCGGAGTTCTCGGCCTCGGTGCCGGCGGCGGCCTGCGCGGCCACACATAGCCAAAGGACCGTCGCAATGCTTACAGGGTTCGCTCTCATGGCCCGCTCGCCTTTGTTTCGTGGGCCACCGGCCTGGCCGGACTGCTCGCTGGCGGCAGCGGGTGGACCTTCTCAATCGGATAGTCGTCGTGGGTGAACCCGTGGCACTCGTCCTGCCCGGACCATGTGGACGTGGCGTTTCCCTTCCGCGCAGCGCGCCTCCGCCGCGACAGAGGCGGCAGCCACGGCAGCCCATCCGATGACGGCCAAGCGCATAGGGTCTCATCCTTCGCTGGCGGCCCCTTACAGTCTAACCTCGACGCCGCGGTGGGGAGGCGGCGCAAATGTGTTCATTCTGTTGGCAAATCCCGTCACCGGCCCTCCGGCTCCGGCGCGGTCGGCTGGATCCGCGCCGCCGGCCGCACCGGCACCGCGCCGCGAGCCGCCCACTACGTGCCCCGGGCGATCAGCGCCCGGAAGCCGGCGTTCTGCATGTGTGCTCGCCGCCCGCCCCCGTGCCGTTGAGGCAGGAACCGGGCTTGCCCGCGGCTTCGGCGGGCGAAGCCGCCTGCCCGGGACGCTTGCCGAAGCGGTACAGCCACAGCGGGCAGGCCGGCGAGGTGCAGAGGGCCACCTCCCGCCGGTCGTAGCAGACGCATTCGAGGCAGAACATCCGGATGGCCTGGCGGGGGGATGCAATTCCTTTTGCCGTGGCAAGATATGCCTGTTTCATGGACGGCGGCACACCGTCGAGGCGCTGCTGGATGGCCGCCTCGCGCTGGCCGCGGGGCTGCGGAGCGGGCCCCGCCGGGCAAAATCCCGGCGAGCGGCCGGGATTTTGACCCAAGAACGAATTGGGGGTATCCAGGGTCGCCTTGCCCCGCGTTCGTGCCTCTGGCGCCGAAAATCCCGTCGAGCGGCCGGGATTTTGGGCATTCCTGCGCGCGGTCGTCGTCGCGGCAGGTCCGGTCAGTTCGGCTGTGGTTGTCATGGTCGTTGTCCTTTGCGGAAGCTGCTGCGTGCGCAGAGCGGCGGCATTGTACGTAACATACGTACGTTTCGATGGATGCGCGCCGACGGCGCGAGCGCAGCGAGAAGGTTGCAGGTTTCTGGCAGCCCCCGTCGGCCCGGATGCCCGCCTGTGGCGCGGGCAGGGGTGATACCGTATGGCTAGTTAGAACAAGGCTTTACATTACGCCCCACCGGCTGTCTTCCCCGGCCTGGCCGGCCCCTCCACCGCCTGCACCAAGGTTATAGCAGCAGAATCGCTCTTGTCAAGGAAAAACCGGAAAAACTTTTCACCATGCCTTGGCCCCGCCGGCAGCCGGCCCCCCCCGGCCTATCCCATCGCACGCTTGATCTTCTCCGCGGCGGCATTCTGTCGCCAACCGGTTCCCCGCCCGGTCCGCCCCGCTTACCCCGGATTATTCATCAACCGCGGAGTACGCGGAGGCCGCAGAGACACAACCTACTATGGCTCAAGACCATCTGCTGCGCCCGAGCACCCGGCCCTATACCCGCCCATTCACCTGGCGGGTGAAGACACCCTACGCTCGTAAGTTATTTCTTTACAATAGCCTCCGCGTGCTCTGCGCCCTCTGCGGTGAACAATCCCGCTTACGGCACGGCGATCCGCACACAGTTCGCCTTGCCCACGACCGCATAGAAGAAGGACCCGCCGGCGGTCAAGGCCCTGGAGTCCCCCTTCACGCCAAGCTCCAGTGCCTGCCAGCTCTTCCCTCGGTCGGCGCTGGTCAAGGCGGCGCCCTTCAGGCCCACGGCCAGGATTGTCTTGCCGCTGTTGCGGGCAACTGCGACGAGCGTCTCCGAAGTCGGGCTTCTGACGGCCGCCCAACGGCCGCCGCCGTCTTCCGTGCGCAGGATCGCGCCGTGTCCGCCCACCGCGACGGCTGTCTTATGGCGATCCTCATTTTGCGGCCTGTGGCCGCGGGCGCGGCGCGGGCCACTCGACGGCCAGGGGGTTGTTCGGGTCGAACTGTATCCGCGGCACGACGGCATCGCCGCGAAGCTGCCGCTCCGTGTCGCGGTCCCAGCCGTAGAACGGGGACAGGCAGTCCAGCCAGAGCGTCAGCGTGCGGTGCTCGCCGTCGGTGGGCTCCGCTTCGCGGCGGCGGGCCAGGCCGGGGCGCACTGCTGGTTGGTGCGCAGCACGCGGCCGGTCTGGGCGTCGGTCTCCAGCGCCATCATGCTGTTGCTGGCCGGGCAGGGCTTGCCCGCCTCGTCGGCGAGTTGGCCCAGCTTCCCGCCGTCGCGGGGATCGAGCACCGCGCCGGAGCCGGTGACGAGCAGCCGCCCATCAACGCTGAACATCAGGCCTTCGGCGCCCTTCTCGACTTCGACGCGCCCGGCGTAGCGCGGCGGGTCGGCGGCCAGGTCGAAACGGTGCAGGCAGGCATTCACTGGGTCGCAGGCCCAGGCCTGCCTGCCATCGGGCGACAGCGCCATCCAGGCGATGCCTGCCTTCCGCTTGTTCGCCTCCCTGACCGCGCCTTCCCAGTCCGGGACCGGCAGCTCGTGCAGCAGCTTGCCGTCGGCGGCGGAACAGATGGCGAGGCTGCGTTTGACGCCGGTCGCCTGCACGAACCATCGGCCGTCGGGCGAGAGGGCGAAGCGGATCGGCTCGATGACCGGCTTGAACCGCCCGACCATCTTGTCGTCGGCGGTGTCGATGATGAACACCTCCCCTCCGCCGCCGTCGCACTTGCCGGCGAAGAGCCGCTTGCCGTCGTGCGTGACCTGCGAGAACCGGCCCCAGGAGTGCTTCTCGTCGCCGTGGATCACCCGCAGCAGCCTGCCGTCGTTGGCGTCGTAGACGTTCAGCCCCTTGCCGAAATGGCGGATCGTATACAGACGGGCCCCGTCCACGGTGACGGTGATGGCGTCGTTCTGGTTGGCCTTCGGGCCCTCGACCGGCCGCCGCCACAGCAGTTTCCTGTCCGGCCAGGAATAGCAGAGCATCCCCTCGTGGCCGCTGACGTAGAGCCTTTGCGTCGCCGGCGAGAAGCAGAGGCCGCGAATCTCGCCCACCTTGCCCGGCGCGGCGCGGTGAATCCGCTTTCCGCCGTCCGTCAGATCGTAGACTTCGAAGCTGAACTTGCCCGCGTCTCCCGCCCGCCAGTAGCCCGGCGCGACGACCAGCAGTTGTCGCCCGGCCGCGGAAGCAGCGCCTGTCGGGAGACCCAGCAAGCCAGCAACCAGCGCGGCCAATGCCGTCGTCCGGGCGCCCGGACCCCGCAGGCGGGCAGGCCCAACACGGGCCCCAGACGGATTCGTCATATCCGGCCGGCCGGCGCTACTCATGCTTCGCCTCCCCGCCGCCGGGCCGCCTGGCGGGGCTGCGCGCCGGCAGCAGCGGTCGGACGCGGTCGATGGGGTAGTCGGCGTAGATGAACCCGTGGCATTCGTCCTGCCCGGCCCAGACCAGCTCGTCGCCGATCCAGGTCGCCTCGACATACTTCGCGCCGCGGGTGAACTTGCCGCCCTCGGCCGTCATCACGCAGACGTACTTGCCGGTCTCCGCTTCCAGCACCGCGCCGTTGGAGAACCACACGTAGTCGCCGGCGCCGGTCAGCATGGCGTGGCCCTTGGGGTTGGTCAGCTTGAGGCCATGCGCCTTGTTCAGCTCGTCGCGGTCGACGATCGCCGCGAGCCGCGGCGGGTCGGCGGTGTTGTCGTAGCGCACCATGTACTTGCCTGCCTCGCCCCAGAAGTGCCGCCCGCCCGGCTCGAAGGCCACCACTTCGCTGATCCCGCCCAAGTCCGGATGCTTGGCCTTGTCGATCGGCACCTTCGCGAGGACCTTGCCGCTGTCGGCGTCGAGAATCCACGTCGCCACAGTGTCGCCCTCGGGGTGCCGGCCGGTGTAGAGCCGCTTGCCGGCCCGGTCCATCACGATGTGGATGTTGCCGCGGCAGACCTTACTCTCGGTCCACAGCAGCTCGCCGCTGGCCAGGTTCAGGCACGCGCCGGGGAAGTACAGCCGCCGGGCGTCGGGGTGGACGATGAACGGGTGCTGCGGCCAGCTCCCGCCGCAATCGTACACGCGGCCCGGCTCGCCTGTGGCGGCGTCGATGGTGTAGAGCTTCTTCGTCTTCGTGTCGGTCCAGTGGCGCGGCATGTACAGCGTGTTGCCGTCGATGGACACCTGGAGGCGGGCGCAGGTGAACTCGTAGCTCCGCTCCCAGATCACCTTTTCCGTCCTCAGGTCGATGCACCCGGCGCCGTCGTCGCCCGGCTTGCCGCCCTGGTGCCAACTGTAGAACAGCCGCCCGGTGCGCCGGCAGACGGCGATGCCGCGCATGCCCTGCCCGCCGCCGACGCCCTGGCGGACCTTCGCGATCGCCGGCGTGACGACCCGCCGGACGAAGCGGAACTGCCTGTCGATGTCGAGCACGAGGATGCCGTTTCGGCTGCCCGGCCCGCCGCTGGTCGAGCCGTCCGGCTGGATCATGTAGACGTAGCGTTTCAGCTCGGCGGCGCGGCCGCCGCCCGCGGCAGCGGCGACGGTCGCCACCGCGAGCCACGCGCTGACATGCGATCCGGTCATGTTGCTCACCTCCGCCCCGCCGGGCGTCCTATCGCGAGCCGATGCAGTACAGGTAGTCGTTGGAGCAGGCGTAGATCCTGTCGCCGCCGATGTTGAACGAGCAGGCGTACGAGAAGCTGTGGTCGAATCCCTGGAGGCCCCACTGGTCGAGCTTCTCGCCCTCCCATGGCCCCGGCAGCAGCACGTTGCTGGCCGCCTGCCTGCCGTCCAGCGTGAACACCTCGCCGACGCCCTCGCACTTCTGCACCTCGCCGCGCCGGCCGGTCTTCCGCTCGTACATCCCGTAGACGTGCCCGTTGGCGGCCAGCAGCAGGTGCCGCGTCTGCGGCGAGCTGCGCGGCGCCCGGCGGACGTCGCCGCCGTCGGCCTGCTTGTCGGGCGGCAGGCCCAGGATCAGCCCCGTGGCCGGGTCGAGCTGGGCGAGGTTGCAGAACAGCCGCCCGGCGACGAATGCCGGCGAGGCCGGCGCGTAGCTGCGCCGCAGGACGTACAGGTCGGCCACCTCCAGCGTGTCGCCCTTGATGGCCAGGCGCACGCCGATGCGCGGCGCGCCGCTGTCGTGGCTGCCGGCGCTGTGAATGGCGTCGTGGGCGTCGTCGACGGCCCAGGTCGGCAGCGTCTGGTCGATCCGCGCCTCGAAGACCTTGCCGTCCGGCAGGCGGACGACGTAGCCGGTGGAGCACAGCGCCACGTCGGTGGCCCCGACGCTCATGATGACCAGGGACGCCCCGGCGCGGCTGGCCCGCCCCTCGCGCCCGCCGCCGGGGATGCTGCGGCTCCAGCGCATCTCGCCCGTCCGCTTGTCCCACGCCGCCAGCAGGCAGTTTTTCGAGCCGTGGTCGATGAACGGCGTCAGCAGCAGGTCGCCGTACAGCCGCGGCGAGGCCATCACGCCGGTGTTCGGCCCGACCTTGTAGCCGCTGTAGCGCGTCCACTTCAGGTTGCCGTCCATGTCGAAGCACGCCGCCGTGCCGTGCAGCGTCATGACGAACACGTGCTCGGCGTCGCTGATCGGCGTGGAAAAGCACGCCCCCACCCGCGCACGCCCGAACCGCTGCCAGGTCGTTTCGGCCTTCACGCCGTAGGCCCACAGCCGCCGGTCGATCTCCTTGCGCCCGTCGCCCACGTACCGCAGCTTGCGCAGCAGGCCGTAGCCCCGCGTGTAGCCGCTGATGGTCATGCCGCACTTGCGCAGCTCGGCGCCGGCCTTGGCGACCTCCTGCTCGGGCGCCGAGGCGTACTTCTCCAGCGGCCGGCAGATGCGGTAGGCCGCCCGGAAGCTGTCGTGCACCCGGCACAGGTCGGCCGTGAGGGCCTTGCGCTGCTCGCCGCTCAGCTCGCCGAAGGCCAGGAACGGGTCCACGTCGCGCTGCCAGAGGAGCTTGCCCGTCTCGGCGTCGAAGCAGCAGAGCTGAGGGAAGTGGGCCTTCCAGCCCGGCTCGCTCATGAACAGCACGCGGTTGCCCACGGGCACCGGGCAACTGTAGCCCCAGTTGGGCAGCGGCGCCTTCCACAGGATGTTGCGGCCGGTCTTCTCGTCCCATTCGACCGGCGGCTTGCTGCCCGGGAACACGCCCGTCCCGTCGCCGCGGAAGCCGATGCCCGTCTTCGGCACGCTCGTCGGCGGCCGGTACGGCCCGCCCGCCGCCGCCGCGCAGACCGCCAGAATCCCCGCCGCCGCGATGCCGCACGCCGCCGACAGCCTCATCCGAACGCTCCTTCCATCACAGCGCCGCCTGTAAGTCTAACCTCGTCCGACGCCGGCAGTGACAGCGCAAATGCGTTCATTCCCTTCGCACATTGCGTCAGCCGGTGCTACGATACGGGGCGCGGAAGGGCCCGACGATGAAGAGCAAGCCGACGTTCCGTCTCGTGCCGATGTTCAACCCCGCATCGGCCGCCCTGCGCACCATGGTCGACGGCATCCTGGAGGCCCCCGCGCCGGCGGCCTTCCAGGTCATCGCCGTCGATCTGCCGGGCCTGCGGCCCGTGCTCGACGAGACCCGCCACGAGGCCGACGGGTGGCTGATGTTCGCCGGCACCCGCCAGGTCGCCCAAACGTTCGCCCGCCTCCAGCGGCGGCTGCCCATCGTCAACCTCAGCGCCGGCCTGGCGGATAACCCGCTGCCGTCGGTCTGGCCGGACAACGAGGAGATCGGGCGCCTGGCGGGCGAGCACCTGCTGGCGACCGGGCTGAGCCGCTTCGCGTACCTGGGCGACCCGGCCGCCGAGCACTACAGCGTGCTGCGCCTGGAGGGCTTCCGCCGGGTTCTGGCCGGCAGGAGCTGCGCCGTGCTCGACGGCGTCGCCTCGTCGGTCGCCAGCGCCGCTGCCTGGCGCGACCTGCGCCGCGCGCTGGTGCGCCGGAAGGCGTCCGGGGGCGCGGAGGGCTCCGGGGGCGGATGAAGGTTGTCCCGACGTTTCGTCCCGATGAATCGGGACTCAACATCGGGCATTTGGGAGTGAGGATCGGGCAATCCATGCGATATCACATCACGTGGAGCACGTACGGGGCGTGGCTGCCCGGAGACCCCAGGGGGTTCCGCACGCGGCACCATCGGATGCACGTGGATGGCGACTACAGGCACCCGCCCCCGGCGGGGAAATACGACGCCCTCCACGCCTGGATGCGGAGCAACATGCCCAGGCCGGCGGTGGTGCTGGCGCCGGAACTCCGCTGTGCGGCCGGCGAGGCGTGCGTGGCGCAGTTTGCGAAGGAGGACGTTGCCCTGTACGTCATCTCCGTCGGCGGACAGCACGTCCACGCCGCCGCGGACTGCCCCGCCGACGGCCTCAAGCAGATGATCGGACGGGTGAAGAAGGTCTCCTCACACGCGATCCGGCGCGCGGTCCCCGGGGCGGTGTGGGCGCAGGGATGCGCGCTGAAGGTGGTGCGCGATGAGGAGCATTGGCGCAACGTTCTCCAGTACGTCCAGGACCACGCCCTGGAGGGCGCGTGGGTGTGGAAGACACAGGGACTGTGAGCTCCGGGCGCTTGTGGACGCCGTGGGTTCGCGCAGGTCGTCCCGACGTTTCGTCGCGGTGAAACCGCGAACTCAACATCGGGCATTCGGGATGCGGATGTCCGGGGTCGGCGCAGGTCGTCCCGACGTTTCGTCGCGGTGAAACCGCGAACTCAACATCGGGCATTCGGGGTGCGGATGTCCGGGGTCGGCGCAGGTCGTCCCGACGTTTCGTCGCGGTGAAACCGCGAACTCAACATCGGGCATTCGGGGTGCGGATGTCCGGGGTCGTCGCAGGTCGTCCCGACGTTTCGTCGCGGTGAAACCGCGAACTCAACATCGGGCATTCGGGATGCGGATGTCCGGGGTCGGCGCAGGTCGTCCCGACGTTTCGT
>Ga0172364_10004023_pt1 | contig 11725 bp, 10 predicted proteins | sample LakKivSesite10cm_FD_114545 | JGI IMG/M metagenome (GOLD analysis project Ga0172364, IMG submission 114545) | Sediment microbial communities from Lake Kivu, Rwanda - Sediment site 10cm | ecosystem: Environmental > Aquatic > Freshwater > Lake > Sediment | place: Rwanda: Western Province, Lake... | reverse complement strand
CGTTTCGCCAACCGTATACCGCTCTTGTATCAACAGGACGATTGTGCCGTCACCGCTGCAATTGAATCGATTGATTGGAGGCGTTACGGGCTTGATCAGCCATCTGGAAATGGTATCCCAATAGGTCCTGCAATCTTTTTAACCCATGTTGCTTCCACGATGATTCCTTACACATCTGAGAGCAAGGAAGCCGTTGCTGATATACCTGAGATTGAAAATGAAATTAAGCTTGCATTCCGAGAGTGCGCGCGAAAGGTTCAAACGCATATTAATAAAAAAGTACGAAGGGTAAAAACGCGAGAGAAATTTGATTTGATTACTAAGATTCTTCCTGAGATCGCAAAGAAATCCGCACATATGCTCAACAAGCCAGTGCCCTCCCTTGATAAGGTCATCACAAGCATTATGGACGTTGTCTGGATCGAAGACGTAGTGGAGTATGAAAAAGTACGTGGAAAACAAGTCCAGGTAAAACTTGATGATCCACCTAAACAGAGCGAAGGAGGATGGATTGCAAAGAGTACGATTATGTTGGTAAACTATAAAAATAAACCACAGAAGTTCAATTTGTATGCGGTCTTTCCAAAGGATGCATTGCTGGGGACCGTCAGTCCGAAACCAACAAAAGTGACTGATACCTACATAAAATGGGACATTGATAATATCGCACCGATCAACAAGGTTGATATCTACTTTGAACTTGCGGGGCTGAATAAAGGGGATTTTGAGGAGAATGATTTATATGTGCAAAACATCAACCCTGCATATGTCATCGGGGCCGATAAATGGGAGGGTGAATAGGAATGGCACGTGATTATTCTAACGTAATTAGCAAAATCGATGCGATTGCAGAGAAGTTATATTCTGATCTTGAGAAGGCAGAGATCCCTGCTTTGCAACTCTCCACACGTACAAAAGCAAACATCCAGTTTGATGATAACCTCAGCGTGTGGAAGTATGGAAAAAACAAGACGGAGCGATCCGCAAATTCACTTGATGGTGCCTATATGTTGCTACGCACCATGTATATGGTTGATTTTATCAAAGAAATGATTAAGCAAAAAAAATCCTCGACATTGAGAGAGACTTACTACATTTCAGAAGGATGGAACTTAGCCAAATTCAGCAGCCAGAATGAATCTGACCTACTTGCTGAAGATTTAGAAGTTATCACCGGCTGCATGCGAGAGGATTTTAAGCTACGACCGGAAGAGGACGGCGCACGTGTCATTGGAAATCTCGTCGTTGAAGAAATGACAAGAAATAACACAAAGAAGAAGATCCACTGTCAGGATGACGTGGGCGATTCAGGTTACTCGATTCCATACAACGTAGAAAAGGAAAAAATCACCCTCAAAGATTTCGATGCGGACTTCATCCTTGCGATCGAAACCGGTGGTATGTTTGATCGACTTGTGGAGAACGAATTTGATACATCGCATCGAGCAATCCTTGTTCATCTTAAAGGACAACCTGCTCGATCAACAAGACGATTCATTAAACGATTAAATGAAGAGAAGAAACTACCTGTTCTAGTTTTTACCGATTGCGATCCCTGGAGTTTCCGTATATACGGAAGTGTTGCGTATGGAGCTATTAAAACCGCTCATATCTCTGAATATCTTGCGACCCCAGCTGCGCAGTATCTTGGGGTGACTCCCTCAGATATTGTCAACTATAAACTTCCAACAGATACATTGACCACGGAGGACGTCAGTGCGTTGAAAAGTGAGCTTACTGATCCTCGATTCCAGGATCAATTTTGGAAACAAGAGATCAAATTACAGCTAAGTCTAGGTAAAAAATCAGAACAGCAGGCACTAGCTAAATATGGTCTAGATTATGTAACAGATACATACCTACCAGAAAAATTAGCTGAAATGGGAATAAACAAAAAATAAGATAATCTTATTTTTCCTCTTTTTTGCCCCAGAGTTCACTTGGAGGAATTATAAGCGTCCTCAGACGTAACATGCTATTTTCATCGATTTTGATATACGTCTTGATATATACCCCGCCTTCTGCACCCTGAGGATGGGTATAAACATATAACCGTTTATTCTGGTAGAACTCTGACTTAGGTTTTTCTTTTTCTAACCTCTTATTTTTAACAGATATATAGTGAAAATAGAAAACTATTTCCAAGATGACAAAAAATCCGATGAGAATACAACAGATGTATATCCAATTATCCAACGAGATCAACGCCCAATTAGGCTCCAGGCCGAAAATACCAATACCTAATGCTATAAGAATAACCAAAATTATAGCCAGCAGAGCAATAACTAAAAATATTTTAGACAGTTTAGAGTATCGAACCCTAATTTTATCCTCAACCTTTTGTAATTCTTGTATCTCAAGCATAATATTTCTAACGTAACGTATTATATTTCTAAGCTTTTAAAATTTTCTATTTATTGTTTTTTAAAAAAATCGATAAATTTTTCTAAAGATTTACCTCTATGGGAAAAACAATTTTTTTCTCCTACGTCCATCTGAGCAAATGTTTTTGTATCACCAACTGGGATAAATATAGGATCGAAACCAAAACCATGATCACCAGACTCCGCGGTAGATATCTTACCGTGACATTCCCCTACGAAAAATACGGGGTTCTCATCTGGTTCTTTATATGCAAAAACAGATCTAAAAACCGCCTTTCTTTCATTAGCCTCATGTCCTTCTAGCAATTTTAGAATACCTTTGCATCCTATTGTACGAAAAACATAAGAAGAATACACGCCAGGGAAACCATTTAAAACATCGATGAAAAGACCTGCATCTTCAAGAATAAAAGTATGATTGAATCTTTTTTGTACATGTTCTACACCAAAACGAGCAACGTCCTCCAAGGTATCAGTCTGTATCTCAGGATAGCCAAGATTCCGTTGAACTACTTCGATATCTATATCTGATAATTTCCTCTTCGCCTCAGATAGTTTTCCTTTATTACTCGTGATAAAATATATGGTTTTCATCTATATCTGCCTCTTTTCACAATCTCTTCTATTTTTTTAACTACAAGTCCAGCATCGCCTTTAAACTCTTTTCTATAGCCGTCTAGAACATAATCAAAACATTTAGCATACCGAGAATGAGTCGACTCGATTGCCTCCATGAGGACATGCAAGTCAACGCCCTTTGCCTCCATCTCACTGTTTTTTTCACCTAATCCAAAATCGATAAAATGAACTCGATCATCTAGTAGTATCATGTTTGAAGTTGTAATATCGCCATGGATGATATCATTATTGTGAAACCTTGCGATGCTTTCTCCAACTTTATTACAGATACACATCCTTTCTTTTTCACTTAAATTATTTAATATATCCTTAATTCTCTTTCCCTTCAGATATTCCATGGTTATTATGCCCTTTTCTAGATCAACATCATAGATAATCGGCACGGATACACCACGTATACGAGCTTCAGTCATCAATTTAGCTTCTTCTCTTGTTCTCATTGAAATAAGACGGTCATCTATGTTTTTTATCCGGTATGATTTCGGCATCCTCCTTTTTTGAACCACTCTAAATCCCATATATCTAGCTAAACGTATCTCCGCCTCTGCGCCTCTATATAGTATCGTTTTTTCAGTCACGCCAGCTCACATCCACCATATCGGTCCGAAAACGTTGGTCAATAACACTTTCTTCTATACCCATCCGCATGCCGCTATCGTACATCAAAAACCCTAACCAGGCTATCATAGCCCCATTGTCAATGCACAAATCTTTTGATGGGACAAAAAAACGTGCACCGCGTTCACTTGCCATAGTATTTGCCATATCCTGCAATCTTTTATTGGCAGCAACGCCTCCGCCCAACAACACTTCGTCTTTTTCGGTGTGTGCCATTGCTCTCTCTGTAACCTCAGTCAAAGCAGCAAAAGTGGTCTCCTGGATAGAGTAACATATATCTTCTATTCTTTTTCCATCATCATAGTATTGTTCTGCTGCTGTCAACAAACCAGAAAACGCGATGTCCATACCTTTTATAGAGTAAGGCAATTCTAAATATTCTTTCCCGCTTTTCGCCAGTTCCTCTATCTTTGGCCCACAGGGAAAATCTAGCTTCAGGGTCCTACCAAATTTATCCAGACAGTTGCCTATTCCTATATCTAGTGTTTCACCAAAAACACGATAACGGCCCTCTGCAAACGCTATAACCTGTGTATTCGCACCAGAGGTATACAATAGTACAGGATCTATACAGTCACTAATGGTTCCTCGTCCGATCTCCAAATGCGCAACACAATGATTAACACCCATAATTGGTTTATCTAATGACAATGCCAGTGCTCGTGCTGCTGTAGCGGCAGTTCTAAGACAAGGACCCAATCCAGGGCCTTTTGAAAAAGATATTAGATCAACATCATCAAAATCAACGTTGGCTTTATTAACAGATTCTCTAATTAAATCCGCAACAAAATCAGCATGATGATTTGCTGCTTCCCGAGGGTGAATACCACCACCTTGTTCAGGTCTATAAATCTTAATAACATTAGAAAGAACTCTGCATTTTCCCCTGGTATCTTTTACAATACCTACACTGATAGTATGTGCTGTTCCTTCTATGCCAAGACAAATCATAATCGGAGATTGTAAATAGTAATGATATAAAATAAATTTGGTCTATCAACTAACAAATTATAACATTTCATCACAAAATAAGCGTGTTATTCCTCTACTACGTACTCTTCATATAGATAGAGAACACCCTTTTTAAAAAGAGTAATTATGATGAATATTACAACTATTATAATTCCGATTATTATCAACAGCCATGGAAATTCGAACGGTCGCTGTTCTTCATAAGATGATATCGTTCTATATGTAGGATCATAGGTATATTCTCGGCTACCATCTCCATTAAAATCAATAAGATACAAACCGTTTTTTGTTATTCCCAGTGTAGTGTTGCCTCCACTTATTGTATTATAGAAAAGATCGCTTTTGCTATCTTTTGTAGTATCCACCAAATAATGTTTAATATCATTGATTCTTATCTCTTTTACATCCTGTAGATTTTTAGGATCAGAGCGTATTTGTTCTTCTATTTCATCGCTAAGTCCATCGTTGTCATCATCTAAATCAACAATATCTGAGGTTCCATCATGATCCGTGTCTTGAGGATAATCGGAGGCATTATTTGGATCTGTACCATAGCTCAACTCTGCTTCATCACTCCAGCCATCTCCATCTGAATCCAAGGATATGTTAACAATCAAGGGAGGAGACCATGAGCTTTCTACATCATAGATACCTCTGTGTTTAATTCTAATCTCGTAAGTACCAGGTGAGCCCCACGAATGATATTGAGAGATCGACGTCTGAGATTCTCCTAATTTTATCCAATTGCTATATGTTCCATCTCCCCAGTCGAACATCCAGAAGGAGCCAGTATCTATAGTTTTTATTACATATTCATAATCCACATTTGTATAACCCGCGGTGCTACCTGCAGGGGGAGCAGGAATATAAGAAATAGAACCAGCCATCACATTCGTGTTACTATTGAAAACTGGTATACAATTTAATAGTAAGAAAAATGTAAAAACAACCACTAACAAATAAGATATCGACTTTAATCTATTTTCATTCTTTTTTAAATTATTTGTATTTTTAAACATCCTATTGCATCCCATCAAACAACATAACATTATCTGTATGCTATGTTAATTTTGGTGTCTAGTGCATCCTATAACTAGTGTACAAAAAATGAATATGTGTCTATATAAACTTTTGTGCTTCACTATAGAATCTGCAAAATGAGATATTATTTACGTATTCCAATTTCGGCTTCTAACTCGTCTATCTCCCATTTTTTCACAAGTTTTCCACGGGGTTTACCAACAAAAGTAATATTTTTAGATCGTGTCTCTCTCTTTATATAATCCGCCCACGGGTTCAATGCCTTTTTTCGCTCTGGGTCTATTTTGAGCTCGGTAGAAATTTTATCCTCAACGTTCAGATCTAATTCTTTTCTCATAGATTGGATTCTTCTTACTATCTCTCGTGCAAAACCTTCTGCCTCAAGTTCAGGTGTAAGAGTTGTATCTAGGAAAAGAATCATTTCTTCGACTTCTTCTCGTGCAAAATGTTCTTTTTCTTTCTCAACTATCTCAAAATCATCTTTTGTGAGTTGTATTTTTTCGCCTTTCAATTCTATGACTATTTTTTTGTTTTTCATGAGTTCTTCATACAGCTTGTCTTTGTCTAGATGCTCTATTTTTTCTCTAACCATTTTTGCTTTTTCTTTGAACTTTGGACCTATATGTGAGTAATTTAGCTTTACCGTTTTTGTCATAAACCGAGTCATATCTCTTGCAAAAGAAATATTTTTTACATTGATTTCTTCATTTAACAAGTCTAATAAATTCTTCAATGAGTTCTCAACTTCTTTGTTACATACAATGGTCGCACTACGTAGTGGATATCTCACTTTGATTCCTATTTTCGATCTTAAAGCCCTGCCGATTTCTACAAGTGTTCTTATCTTTTCCATGCCTTTTTCTAGTTCTTCATCAACCTGTTTTCCATCTGGTTTAAAATAATCACAGAGATGAATACTTTCAGGCATATCGCTTGTCCTTAGATTCAAATAAATCTCCTCGGTTATAAATGGAATAAATGGAGCAAGAACCTTCGACAATCCCAAAGAAATATCATACATAGTAGAATATCCTGAGAGTTTATCCTCGGTATTTTCTTCAACCCACAGACGTTTTCTTGACCTTCGCAGATACCAGTTACTAAAATCTTCTATGACAAAGTTCTCAATAACCCGCGCAGCCTTATGGATCTCAAAGGTTCCAACATATTTTCTAGTTTCGGAGACTGTTTTATTAAACCTACTTATAATCCATTTGTCCAATAGTTGCCTTTTAGCTATGGGAATATGGTGTTTTTTTGGGTCGAACTTATCCAAAACAGCATACGTTGTAAAGAAATTATAGGAATTCCAAAGAGTCAGAATGAATTTACCAAGAGTATCTTTAACTGCTTCCTCGTAGAACTGTGTTGACATCCAAGGAGCATTGGCAGAGATGAGATACCAGCGAAGAGCATCAGCACCTTCATGATCAAGGATAACATTTGGGTCAACGTAGTTTTGTTTGCTTTTGCTCATCTTCTGATTATCTTTATCTAAAACTAATCCTAGCGTCAGCACGTTTTTATATGGGAGTTTATCAAACAAAAATGTGGAGATAGCCAGAAGAGAATAAAACCATCCTCGCGTCTGATCAAGAGCCTCACTAATAAAATCTACCGGGTAGTTAGACTTGAATTTTTCCTTGTTTTCAAATGGATAGTGCCACTGGGCGAAAAAAGCAGAACCAGAGTCATACCAACAATCAATAACTTCTTTCTCCCGTTTCATCTGAGATTTACATTTAGGGCATCTAATAACTAGTTCATCAACAAACGGTTTATGCAAATCATAGATATCTAGAGAAACATTAATCAAACTCCTCAATTCATCGACACTACCGACACATATAATATTTCCACATTTCTTATTGGTACATGTCCAGATAGGTAGCGGGGTCCCCCAATATCGATCACGAGAAAGAGCCCAATCTTTTACATCGCGGATAAAATCTCCAAATCGACCTTGCTGGAGATATTTAGGATACCAATTAATCTGATTATTGTTTTTCACTAGGGGTTCTTGTACCTTTGACATTGCAATAAACCATGATTCCATCGCATAATATAGCAATGGAGAATCGCAACGCCAGCAGAATGGATACTCATGGGTATGAATCCTTGTTCCTTCGATTAATCCTTTTTGTTCTAAATATTCAATGATGCTTGAATCAGCATCTTTGACAAATTGTCCTTTCCACAGGGTAACCTCATCAGGGAAGGTTCCATCGAGTTTAACCAATTGAACAACAGGCAAATCATATTTTTTCCCAACATTATAATCATCTTCACCGAAAGCAGGAGCGATATGGACAATACCTGTTCCATCCTCCATAGTTACAAAATCTGCACAGACAACATACCATGCCTTTTTATCTGGTTTTACGTAGTTAAATAATGGTTCATATTCTATTTTTTCAAGTTCTTTTCCAGAAAAACCACCAAGTAATTCGTATTCTTGGCCTTTCAACAAAGCCGCTGCACGTACCTCTGCAAGAATCAGGATTTTTCCATTGCAACGTATTTTTATATATGTCTCATCTGGATGAACAGCAAGTGCCACATTTGAAATAAGAGTCCAGGGAGTTGTGGTCCATGCTAGAAAATATGCATCCTCTTTTTTCAGTTTAAATTTTACGAAAATAGACGGCTCCTCTATGGTCTTATATCCCTGCGCGATTTCATGGGCGGATAACGCTGTTCCACAACGCGGACAGTAAGGTACTACCTTGTGTCCTTTGTACAATAGTTTTTTCTCCCAAGCCTGTTTAAGAGACCACCAGACGGACTCAATATACTCATTTTTAAAGGTTATATATGGGTTATCCATATCAAGCCAGAAACCAATACGATGAGTCATATCGACCCATGCACGCTCATATTTGAGTGTGCTTTTTTTACATTCTTCGTTGAATTTTGCTACACCATATTTTTCAATAGCTTGTTTATCTTCTAACCCAAGCTGTTTCTCTACTTCTATCTCCACAGGTAGACCATGTGTATCCCAACCTGCTTTTCTTTCGATATAAAATCCATTCATGGTCTGATATCTTAGAATCAGATCTTTCATGACTCGTGTGAGAACATGACCGGGATGAGGCAATCCATTTGCAGTTGGAGGACCCTCTAAAAAAATATAAGGCTTACATTTTTTCCTTTGTTCGACGGATTTTTTGAATATACTATTCTCTACCCAGAAATTCTGAATTTTTTTCTCGACTTCTCTTGGATTGTATTTCTGAGGAAGTGATTTGATCATTGTTTTCTACCCATTGAACGGCATCTTAATTGCAAAAGACCGTTAAAATCATTTCCATCAATCTATAGTCAATAGTTTCTAATATCATCTGACTTCATAAATTCCCTAAGCAGAGAAGTGGCATAACAACCTTTTTGCAATTCAAATTTTAATTTTAATGCAAATTTACCTTTATTTAATTCATCATCATTGAGTTTAAACTCGAGGTTTTTAACGGAAGCTAATATAGGACGTCTTGAACCCGATGAGGAAAGACTTGGAATCTCAGGGATGATAAAATCGCTAGGATCGAGTTTTTCCATCCCAACGATTTTATGTTCTATCTCACCCATTTCGCCCTTTGAGAAATCTGAATCGTAGCCGAATAAAAGACTGCTTACAAATGCTCTTCCTCTGCGAACTTGTTTATTCACTTTTTCAATATTGTTTTCTGTAACTATTATCCCATTTTCATCGATGATATCATTTCTAACAGGTAGAACAACATCACCAGCTACTGCTCTATTCAACGGTAAACCCCTTCGAATACGTTCACTTAAAATTCTATTGAAGAGATAGGATTGATAAGCATAAACAAACATAGTTAGAAGATTCTTTGGTAGCTGTTTTAAAGCACCGACAAAATCCGTTGGATTAACAACTAGTTTATTTAGAATAGCTTTTTCAAAGTTTAAATGATCAGGATAAGACTTCAATGCTTCGGAAAAATCATGCGTCTGTTGTAATTTTTCCCGCAACCTATACGTATCTTTATTCTCCGCATCTATAGGATTTGCAATATAACTCATTACTGCTTTTTCAAAATCACCGCGGATGATATACCTCCCAACAACATGAGTCACGGGTCTAATAATACCAAAACGTTGAATCCCATAAAAATTTGGGAAACCACCATTTTCGCCTATAAAAGAAACAATGTCCTGTATCTCCTCTGGTTTAGTATCCTCGTTGATATCTCTTATGGTTATCTCAAATCTATTTCCGATAAGTTCTCCTATTTTAACAGGATGATCTGATTTGTAGATGTTTTCTATAAGGACATCTTTGATTTTAACATTAGATAACTCCTCGCTGGAAACATTGTGAAATGACATGAGTCTAGTGGTTTTTGCCCGTTTATCTTTAGTACCCGCAAAATCAACTCTTTTACGTGAGATATGCAATCTATCAGATAGTTCTCTCACTAACAGGTTTGTCTCCCAGTTTTTTGCTGTCACACTGGCTATAGTAAACCGACCGTTTTCTTTTTTTGGGGGATATAAAGGGATCTCATGTACGATAAAATCTTCGGGGATAGTACGGAGTTTTCCACTTATTCCTTGATTAGATGTAAAAAAAGTTTCGATACCTATGTTTTTTTCAACGTTTAAAAATTTCATCCTATTTTTTGCTCTTACCTTTGCTTTTTTCTTCGAAATTTTTACCAAAACTTTTTACTTCGTCTTCCAGCTGTTTAACAGCTTTTTTTAGTATCGCCTCGGGCTCTCCTTTTTTAACTCGCAGATACAAACGTCGTTTATTTGACTCAGGGTGATCAGCTATATATGATGCGTACTCTACATCTTCATGTTGTACCAATACTTGCACAATAGGGTTTAATATGGTCTCGTTTTCCCCGATGATCTCTAATTCAAGTTCTTTACTTGTTTTTTTAATTGTTTTTAAATCCATAGGTTGCCACTCCTTACTTATATTCAGTATTTTATCTTAAAATTTATCTAGCTCGTATTCACCGTAATCTATTGCAATTTTTCTATTTTCATGGTTGCCGCAATTTTTACATTCAAGAAAATTGTCTTTTCTGACAAGGGGATGCCTGCATTTCATACATAATGCTTTGATGGCGCCTAGGTTTTTATCCTTTGTAATAAGCTGCAGGCTTGGTTCTGCTTGTAACACCTCGGCTCGTATAATATCTCCTACCGCATATTTATCGGACGCTTCTTTTACATACGATGTTGATATCTCTGATACGCGTATTGTTCCGTTTGTATCGCCAGATATCCCTCTGTTCTTACCTATAACATGGAGTACATCGACTAGTACCATAGATGGTTTTACAGAACGAACCTCTGCAAGAACCTTACTACCACTTTTTAATACTACGGGGATACTAGTAACTGGCTCCACCGTGGCTTTTCTGTGTTTTTCGTCTACAACATATCTTCCAACTCTGGAGGCTCTTATGATACCGTTTTCCTCAAAAGTACCTTCACCTGATAACAACTCCTCAGAAGTGGATAGTTGCTCTCCAGGTAATACTATCTTATGTTTAGTCATTGTTTATCCCTTATTTTAAGTTGTATCGATAGAATTAGGCAATATTATGCCTGTTTTAAATGTTATGGTATAACAGAAAATCAAGAGAAACAACAAGAAAAGAAGTGTAAAAAGAGTTATAAATACCATATCTATTTCGATTTTCCTACCAAGCTGTTAACATCAGGTGTAAAATATGTCACGAAAACCTAGTAGCATGTACAGATACGTAAAAAGTATGGCTACTACAAGAAGAGAATACATGGGTGGTGTACCTCCATCACGTATTACACAGTTTGTAATTGGAAATAAAACAGCAGATTTCCCAGTAAAATTATCATTAATTGTAAACGAAAAATGCCAAATAAGACATAACGCACTGGAATCAGCCCGCATATCTGCAAATAGACTTATGGAAAAAAAAGTTGGAGTAGCCAACTATCTACTGCGGGTACAAGTATACCCACATAATGTAATACGAGAAAACAAACAGGCGACAGGAGCAGGAGCAGACCGAGTTTCTCAGGGTATGCGGGCATCCTATGGGAAAGCCGTT
>Ga0172364_10004017_pt1 | contig 11733 bp, 16 predicted proteins | sample LakKivSesite10cm_FD_114545 | JGI IMG/M metagenome (GOLD analysis project Ga0172364, IMG submission 114545) | Sediment microbial communities from Lake Kivu, Rwanda - Sediment site 10cm | ecosystem: Environmental > Aquatic > Freshwater > Lake > Sediment | place: Rwanda: Western Province, Lake... | reverse complement strand
GGCGACCTCATCTCGGTGCTCTCAAACGGCTTCGAGTACCAGGGCATTCTGATGCCGAGGTCGGAGCTGGAGGACGAGTGGCACATGGTCCTCAAGCTCAAGAGCGGCTACAACATTGGCATAGCCTACAAGACCGGTGAAATAGCGATCAAACGGTTGAGGGAGGCGGAGAAACCCCGCTTCGAGCCTCCTCCTCCGCCGACTTCGAGGCTGGGGCTGCCCAGGGTGAGCATAATCAGCACAGGCGGAACCATCGCGAGCAGGGTTGACTACTTCTCCGGCAGGGTCTACCCGGCGATGTCGGCGAGCGACCTCTACAGCGTTGTTCCTGAGCTCTCTGAGATAGCAGCAGTGGAGTCGGAGATTCTCTACAGCGTCTTCAGCGAGGATATAACGCCCAAACACTGGGCGGAGCTAGCGGGCAAGGTGGCTGAGAAGATAGAGGGAGGCGTCAAGGGTGTGGTGATCACTCATGGAACGGACACCATGGGATACTCAGCCGCTGCCCTAAGCTTCGCCCTACAGAACCTGCCTGTGCCAGTTATCCTCGTCGGATCACAGCGCTCCTCTGACCGTCCGAGTTCCGACGCCGCTTTGAATCTCGTTGGCGCCGTCACCGCCGCGGCGAAGGCTCCCTTCGCTGAAGTTGTCATAGGGATGCACATGGCGACCTCTGACACGGACATCGCCTTCCATAGGGGAACCAAGGCGAGGAAATGCCATACCAGCAGCCGCTGGGCCTTCCAGTCCGTGAACACAGATACATTGGCGCGCTATTCGAATGAGAAGATTGAGATGCTTCTCTCGGACTTTAGTCGTAGGGACGCCGAGAGGCGGCTGCTGCTGAGGAACTGCTTCGAGGAGAGGGTGGCGCTGGTCAAATTTCATCCGGGGTTCAACCCTGAGTTCATAGACTGGGCTGTGGATCGCGGCTACAGGGGTATCGTCCTCGAGGGGACTGGGCTGGGGCACTTGGGGCAGATGTGCTTCAAAGCTGTAGAGAGAGCCGTGGAGGAGGGCCTCATCGTCGCCATGACATCGCAGTGCCTCTGGGGGAGGGTCAATATGAAGGTCTACAGGCATGGGATAGTGCTTTTGAAACTGGGCGTCATACCCATGGAGGACATGCTCCCTGAGACAGCGCTCGTTAAAATGATGTGGGTCCTAGGGCAGACCGGGAACCGAGACGAAGCAGTCGAGATGATGAAGACGAACATAGCCCACGAGTTCTGCACAAGAACCCTCCACAAGACGGCAGGAGGAGCATAAAGATGGCTCTGAGCTACAGGGAACTGGGACTCAAGGTCGGTCTAGAGGTTCACCAGGAGCTGGCTACTTCACATAAGCTCTTCTGTAACTGTCCGCCTCGCCTCTTCCGAGAGGAGCCTGAATATACCTTCATCAGGCGTCTGAGACCAACTCAGAGCGAATTGGGGGAGGTTGACCCAGCCGCCCTCTTCGAGTTTCAACAGGGGAAAACCATCTTATATGAGGCGAGCCGTGAGACCAACTGTTTAGTCGAGATGGATGAGGAACCTCCTGGTCCGCTTAATTCGGAGGCCGTTGACATCTGCCTGATCTTGGCTCTCATGATGAGCTCCAGGCCTGTCGACGAGATACATGTCATGAGGAAGACGGTCATAGACGGCTCCAATACAACAGGCTTCCAGAGAACCTGCGTCGTTGCATTGGGAGGCGAGATCAAGGTGGATGGAAAACAGATCGGCATAGAGCAGATATGCCTGGAAGAGGACGCCGCCCGCAAGACCGGTGAGTCTGGAATGATAATGCAGTACAGGATTGACAGGTTGGGCATACCCCTCGTTGAGGTCTCAACGGCGCCCGTGATAACGTGCCCTGAGGAGGCTGGGAGCGTCGCCCTCGCCATAGGACGGCTACTCCGAGCCACAGGCCGCGTCAGGAGAGGGCTGGGAAGCATACGCCAAGATGTCAACATCTCTCTAAGAGAGGGCGCCTTAATAGAGATCAAGGGGATCCAGCAGCTCGACCTCGTGTCCAGGGTTGTGGAGCATGAAGTTCAACGGCAGAGGAGGCTCCTAGATATCCGCGAGGAACTCCGTAGGAGAGGCTTAAGTAAAGAGTATCTGAGAGAAGAATTCTCCGATATTACCGATATCTTCAGCGGGACAAAATGTCAGGTCATAAGGAGTTCAACTAAGAAGGGGGGGTGCGTCTACGCCCTTAGGTTGCCTCACTTCGCTGGACTTGTGGGGAAGGAACTGTGCCCTGGGAGGAGATTGGGAACCGAGATGGCTGATCGGGCGAAGTTCTGGGGGGGAGTTAGCGGAATCTTCCATACGGATGAACTTCCCAGCTACGGCATCACATCGGAAGAGGTGGCGAAGCTACGCGGGGCTGTAGGAGCAAAGGAAGAGGACGTCGTCATCATAGTCTCGAGCGAGCCACAAAGGTGTAAGGATGCACTTCGAGCTGTTCTGGAGCGAGCCTCAGAGGCGTTAGAAGGCGTCCCGAGCGAGACAAGGGGGCCAAACCCAGATGGGACAACTCACTACATGAGGCCGAGGCCTGGAGCGGCGAGAATGTATCCCGAGACGGATGTGGTGCCTGTAACGGTCACTCCTGAGCGGTTGGAGAGGATCAGGGGGGCTCTTCCCGAGATGCCCGAGGAGAAACTTTCCAAGCTGATAACTGAATTCAACCTGAACAGGAAGTTGGCTGTACAACTCCTCGATTCTGATTACCTCGCCCTCTTTGAAGCCATATCCAGAGAAACGAAGGTGCCGCCGTCGCTTGTGGCTGTGACCCTCACTGAGACCCTCAAGAGCTTGGAGCGAGAGGGTATTAAAGTCGAAGATCTGACTGAGGAGAACCTACAGGAGATTTTTCTTTACCTCGATAGGGACTTGCTGGTCAAGGAATCTGTGCCTGAAGTCCTCACCTGGCTTGCCAGCAATCCTGGGACCTCAGCCCAAGAGGCCATCAAGGCTCTGAGATTGGAGCTGCTCTCTAAGGAGGAGCTGTGGGAGATTGTTAAAGGCAAAGTGAAGGAAAACGAGGAGTTGGCGAAGCGTATGGGTCTTCGAGCAATCGGGCCTCTGATGGGAGCCGTCATGAGAGAAGTCCGAGGCAAGGCGAAGGCAGAGGATGTTCAAGGTCTCGTAGATAAAGCCCTGAGGGAGCTGCTGGGCGCATGAGTCACATTAAATTTAAGTACGCATAGAAAGTATTCTTCTATGCTAGTAATCTTCATTTGATGTGAGTGTCAATGACGACCCCTCAGTTCACTCTTCGCGTCAGGATCGGTGACCAAGAGGTTGAACTCGGAGGAACCCGAGAAGAGGTAATGGCAGCCCTCGAAGACTTGGAGAAAATAATCAATAAGGTATCAAACGCCTTCGGAAGCGACTCAAGAGCTGTTGAGAAGATTATGGCTGACGAACCCTCCTCTAAGGCCGTGTATCCCCTTATCTCGCAGACCCCAAAGTGTAGCGAAGCTGTGCTCAACCTCCTTCGAACCGACTGGGGAAAGGAGCCGAGAACCCTCTCCGAGTTGAAGGAGGGAATGGGGGCAAATGCTATACATTTCCCAAGCTCCACTCTCTCAGGAACTCTGAACTGGCTTGTGAAGAAGGGGAAACTGAGGAGATGGAAAGGCGAGAGCGGGAAGTACCAGTATACCTTGGTGAATGGCGGAGGTTGAGCAATGACGAAGGAAATAAGGATTAGCATCAAAACCTCCTTCGGAGAGATTGTATTATGCGGGGAGACGGCGGAGGAGGTCTTCCAGCTCCTTCAGAGCCTGAACCCGGAGTTTTACACAAGACTGAACTCTGAGATACCTCATTTCGCTCAGGAGAGTAACCTCAACGCTCTTGAAGGAGTCGTTGGGATGACGGCTGATGGGCCTCTGATAGTGACCAAGAGGGATCTGACGCATTATGAGTCCATCGCCCTGATCCTGTACTGTTCAAAGGATAATCAATGTAGTGTAAGGAAGTTGCGCAACCTGCTCCTGTCAAGTGGAAAGAATGTCACTGTTCCAGCCAGATTGAACGAAATGATAAAGAAGGGATACATCTTCAAGCCTAACCCAAAAGCCCCTGAATATAAACTCTCCACGAACGGGACTAAATGGATAGAGGCGGAGATTCTGCCCCGCCTCCTAGCCCAGAAGATCCCTGAATAGTACCTAAACCTACGAGGAATGCTTCATCTGTTTTTCAAGTTGGATGTTCATATCGGCACAAGCCAATAAAAGGCATAGGAGAACCTGTTTTGCGTCACAAGTATAGGCTCCCTCCTTGAAGGGGAGACGCTGGACGAGGCCCTTCTCAAGGAGCTTCGCAACAGCCCTCTCAGTGGCCTTGTAGGTCAAGGAGAGCCCCTCTGAGATCTCCTTGATCGTGAGGGGCCTCCCCATGCTGACGAGATGGACGACGATATTGAATTGGCTTGGGGCTCTGTAAAGCGTGAGCAGGCTTGCCATCCTATCTCTGAGAGCCTTCAACCCTTCCTCACCCAGCGCTCTTCGCCTCCTTTATCTCCTTCCTTATGTCGTCATAGATTCTGGTTAAAATATCGTAGGGCTGGATATTTGAAACATAGCCATCGCTCATGACCTTCACCAACTCTGCCTCCTTGAGTTCACTGAGCCTCGCACGGACCGTCCCCGCCTTCATCTTCAGCTTCTCCGAGATTTCGGCTGGCTTGACCTCTCTCTGGCTGAAGGTGAGATAGCAAAGGATCTTGAAGGCGGAGGTTTTCACCCCTAAAGATCTTAGGGTCTTTAACACCTCTTTCTCAGCCATTCTATTTTTCCTCCAGATGTTTCTTCAGGATGGTGGCCAAGATCGGTCCCAGCTTGTATCTGTAGATGCCCCTTGAGACTCTCTCGACGAGCCCTTTACTGTGCATATTGTGGAGGGCTATGTTCACGGCGTTTACACTTAGACCAAGCTCTTCTGCCACTTCCTTAGTGGTCATATCCTTCTCTTTTCGGATGAGGAGCAGCAGTATCCTTCTCTGGGTGCTCGTTCTCCGAAGGTCCTCGAGGGCGTCAGCTTCCTCTTGGTTCATGGGAAACCACGAAACCCTATTTCTTGAGTAGACTGTGATAGATGTCAGATACGATCTCAGTGAAGGAGATTTTAGAGAGATAGGAACCGTCCTCGTCTTGATCTGCTAATCCCATCTCGAGCAAGCTTCTCAGCGCAGGACGAACTGTTCCCGCCGGAAGCTGTGTTCCCTCCGCTATCTCAGCGGGCTTACTCTTGCCTTTGAAGGATAGATATACTAGAACCTTGAATAGGCTCGTGTCGGGTGACAGCCGCTTCAGAGCTTCACTCCAGAGCTTCTCCATCCGCTTAGCTCGCCCCTTGCAGACGCTTTTCCAAAGTCTCGATGCGGTCTATGAGGTGGATAAGGATGCCTGCCATGTTTAGGGAGTAGTTCCCTCTTGATGCCCTTTCGAGGAGTCCCTCCTCAGAGAGCTTCGAGTATATGGCCTTCACGGAGTTGTAGTTTACTTGGAGGTGGTCCGCCATTTCCTTTGGGCCGAAGTTGGAGTGGGATAGGAAGGTTCTGAAGACCAAATCCTTAAGGGTTTTCTCATCGCTCATTTTTATACAGTTTTTACTTCCTCTATAGTTCTATTTAACTTTACCTTTTGGCTTTAGACTTTTTGGGGCTGTACTTCAAAATATTGAGAGCAAGTTAATTTCTTAATATATAAACAAAGTGGCATTTTGTAGAAATTATGCTCGTTAGACCGCAGGATTTATATATCCTAGAAATAATGTGTTGTATAGAAGTTCCTCAGGCGGCGGTGATATAATGTTGTCGTCTAAACAACGGATCTCAACATGCATCTCCTCAGAGGATGTGGACGAAATAACAAGCGAATTCTCATCCCACCCAGATCTCTGCCTCGCCATAAGGAACCTAGTTCTCAAAGAAATCTCTCTAGACGTCAGCACAGATCTCAATTTAGTGAAGACGATGGCGGAGAAGATCCGTGCAGAAGCTGGTATCGCTGAGATCTGCCGGAGAGAACACTTCACAAGAGTCACGGGCGTCGATGCTGGAGAACAGCGGGTCCCTCTCTCCTCCCGATGGTACGCCGTGATAAGCGCCCTTGCCTACTCGCTGCCTGAGGGCAGATGTTTCTTCACAAACCCCAAATCCATTAAGCTCTCCTATGGGCTTTCGGATCTTAAGTTTAAGAGCATCACCAGCGTGCGGCGGGAGGCTAAGCTCTATGAGACTGCTGTAGACTTTGTGGAGAAAACTCCCAATGTCCAGTTGATTCTCATAGATGGTCCCCTGGTCCTAAGTAACTGGTGGAGAGCAGCTGGAAGAAGCGTAGACCGAAGGACTCTGGTGAATAGGGTAAACGAGTTTCTACGCCTTTGTCAGGAGCGGGAGATCTTAGTCGCGGGGATCGTGAAGCGTCCCTCCGCCCGGTATCTCCTCTACTATCTAGGTCTTCAGGATGAGACGAATCTTCCGGATTCCTTTATCCTTCTTCAAGTGCTTAGGGCTGGGGAGAGGACGGAGGTCTTCTCGCCGAGGTCTGCCCTCAGGAGAGTGGTTCGATCCCCTCCCTTCATGGATGCTGTGGAGTTTCCCATTTACTCGCTTTATGCTCGTCTCTCTAAGGACTGGGCGATACCGCCTATCAGGATTGATCTGCCTGCTTTCTCGCTGGGGTACATGGAGGAGATCGTGGAATACTGCTATGCGACGAGCTATCTCCACGGTATTCCGCTTCCCATAGTTAAGGCCGACGAGGCCGTCAGGATCTCTAAGAAGTTCCTAGATGACGTCTATCTTGAGGTCGTCTCCAGGGTTGGAAGAGAGATGGGCGAGGTCTCATACGTGGCGCCTGTTTGGGGTGAGGGTAAATGGATGGAGATCAGGTAATCGGTCACACCTTCAGCGTCACAGGTGACTACCTTCCCGATCACATAGTCTTAGTGCTGAAGAAGGGAATGGAACTGGCAAAAGGGGAGTTGATCTACGCCCTCCACCCAAAGGGCGAGGCGCCTGTGGTGTACCAAGTGGTTAAAGTCTATCCTCACAGGAGGGTGAGGGAATATGAGGAGCTCCTCCTGAAGGAGGGAAAGGTTATATCCGACTGGGAGGACTCCACGGTCCACGCTGAGGCATACCAGTGGGGATGGATCGACGAGGAGGGGCGTTTAAGGGCGCTCAGATATCCGCTTCCACCGAATACGCCTATCTACAAGGCTGGAAGGGAAGTTGTCACCAAGTTCACGAAGCCCGAGGGGAGCTGGAGGATACTTCTAGGCACGGACCTGAGCTGCGACCTCGATGTTGAGCTCAATCTTCACTATCTCATAAGGCAGTCCTGCCTAATCTGCGGAGCCGTGGGCACGGGCAAGACCACCACAGCGATCAGCATGGTCTCAAGAGGCGCAAGCCTGGAGCCCCCTGTCCGATTCTTCATCGTCGACAAGGACGGTGAATACGTCAGCCTCCTCGACAGGTTTGGACCAGAGAAGGCTGTCAGCATCCCTTGGATAAGGTTCTTCAGGCCCTCGGACATAGGGGCTGAGGACTTTCTGTCGGAGTTCGGTTGGCAGAAAAACTGGTGGGCGTCCAAGGTTCTCGTCGAGGCCTTGGAGATATTAAAGTCGTCGGGGTGGATGCTGACGAAGAGGAACATCATAAGGGCGGTTCAATCAGTCGACGAGGAGGCGATGGGCTTCAAGAAGAAGGGTGAGTTCGATGACTACAAGAGGCAGGTGGCCAACGCCGTGGCCTACTCCAGGCTTATTCCTGAGAAGGATATCAGCCCCCTGGATCCTGTTGAGCTTTTGAAGCTGTACAGCATCGTCGTCATGGACCTCTCTCAGGGGCGGGACAGCTGGTCCCAGAAGCATATTGTCGTCTCCCAGGTGCTTAAAAGGATCTTCTCAACAGCCCTTGAGGACCAAAGCTTCGGCTGCATCATCTTGCTAGAGGAGGCGATGTACTATGCTCCCCAGCGGGGCCTCTTCGAGGTTGGCACGCCAGAGAGTCGGGTTCGGCTCCTGTCTGTTATCAAGGAGATCGCGACGAACGGCGGCAGAAACGGCATCGGCCTCTGGATTGTAACTCAGCGCCTAGCGACTGTTGAGAAGACTGTTGTGACGCAGTGCGCTAATAATCTGATCTGCCATGCTCTTGAGGATCTGGACAAGCAGAGGCTCGGTGAGATCGTTGGCGGGGAGTTTGTTAACCTCATCGGGGAGCTCCCCCCAGGCGAGGCTATAGTGAAGGGCACGGCTCTGAGATGTCGTTTTCCGCTGTGGGTTAAGGTTTTGCCAGAGCTCTATCCTGCCTCGGCTTCGACGACGCCGTTGAAGCGGTTCACTGAGATGGCTCAGGCTATGAACCAAAGCAGGGAGGAGCAGAAGTCTTTGACGGTGGTTCCTGGCTGATCTCCGTTACAACTGTTGTCATGTTTGTTTTTTGGTTTTTCTCAGCTTGGTGGTTAGGGCTGCTCCCGTTGCCTGTAGTGCTGCGCTGAGGTAGAAGATGGAGGTCATGCCTTGGCTTTTCCATGCGTATCCGTAGAGGAGGGATCCCGTCATGACGCCGATGTCCTCGAAGACTCCGTAGATGCCCATGGCTGTTCCATACTCCTTTGGCTCATCATGTCTGTCAACAGGGCGAGGAGGGCTGGGGTAAATAACTTAGCAGAATCGTGGAGGAAGATTTAAATATGAGACAGTGGTTGCCACTGGGGAAACAACGGAGAGTAAGTGTTTGCTGGTAACGGAAAAAATTGAAGAGAGCCATCAATTTGGGAGAGGGAGGATGGAAACATTAGTTTGTTTGCTGGAAAATCTTAGGAGTTCAGTACAGATAGATTCCACGCAGATTCTTGGTCTTAACGCCCCAAAGTTGGATCTATATTTGAATTTTCTGGTTGAAACGGGATTTGTTAAGAAGCTGAGACGTGAGAATAAAATAGTGAATTATGAGATTGCTGATAAAGGCAAAGAATTCTTGAAAGACTACAATAGCCTCAAGAGCATCGTCGAAAAGACTTCTATTTGATTCTTGGATGGGTGAACTTGGCGGATCTCTTAAGGATTAAGCGAAAAGGATCAGAGTATTCGGGCCCTCTCGAAGATGGTTGAGGTCAACAATGAGAAGAAACTTGTGAAAAGATTGCTAACTCTAAATGAGGTAAAAGACTGAGTTGAAGGGGCTAAGAATCTACTGATGACGGTAGAATACTAACCAGCCCCAATGCCGCTCACTGTGCTTTTTTTCTCACTTACGCCGACGCTGTTCTTAAGATTTTGATAAAATAACGGCTGACTTTCGTCCTTCTTTTTTAGGAACCATTGTTCTATTCTTTCTTTTCTTTTTTCTCTTCTCCTTTGACCCCTTCCTTTATCCCCTTGCCAATTCCCTTTACGACCCCAAAGCCTTTCTTGAGCCCTTTGCCAACGACCTCTCCCGTCTTCTCAGCAACTTCTTCGGCCTTCCCCTTCTTCTCCTCTTCAGACATTCATCTCACCTCTTTCATAGAAGCCCTTCAACTACTTAAAGAAGTTATCTATCCTGCCCTAGAAGACTTAAAATCGTCGGATATAACCCTCAAATCAGATACAGAGAAATCAAGACAAGTTGCTTCATAAAGAACGCTCTGATACGACTAGTGCAATTTTAGGCATAACAAGTATGAAAAAAGAAAAATAGAGAAAAGGGACTTGTTTAGGTCTTCTCAGTCTTCTTTTCAGGTCTTGAAAAGACCAGCCACTCAGCGGGTTCAATGCTTGCGTTAGGTATTATATGCAAGACATTGTTGTTGTCAACAATCCTCGTTTTTCTTACATCGACATCCACAACTGTTCCTTCTACTCCAGCGGCTTTAACTTTGAAGCCCACGGCAAAATCCTTGTCAGTTACTAGAAATGCGCCTGAGACAAGGTCCTTAAGAATGCCTGACATGGCTAAGCCTATGCCCAAAGCTAGGAAAGCAAAGATGCTTCCAAGAGCGGCAACCATAGGCGCAAGAGGATTCCCAAAAGAGGATAGAACAGCCAATATCACGAAGTACCAGAAGATACCTGAAAGAATAGACAGAATCATCTTTGAAAGGGCAATAGGCACTCTTGATTTTTCGAGTGTGATCTTCATTGTTCTATTGAGAACCCTGAGAATCACATAAGAGATTATTAGCGTTATTATAGCGCTGACAATCAAAGGTATCGCAGCAACTATCGATTCCAAGAGACCGCTAACAATGTCTAATGGCCCTTGACTAACACTTGATGGAAACATCAGGATTACCCTAATCATATTTTAGATGTCAAAATATTTAAGCGTTAAGAGCAAAACTAATATTGTGAGAAATTGAAATGGCAGAAGTGGCGGCTATCATGAGCCTTATTGCAAGCGGTGTGATAAAGCTGAAGGATCCATGCGTTTCACCGGGATGCAGAATCAGCCCAAAATTTGAGTGCCCATCCTGTAAAAAAACATACTGCTCACAGCACGCTTCAGAAGTTGATTTTGAATGCAAAGATTGCCATAGAAAGTTCATACCAATCCAATCAATACCTGTTGAAGTTTAGCATCAGATACGAGCTTTTTGTGTGTTAGATTAAATTGGTCGAACAATTATGAGAGAGGTATTATAGACAGTTTGGGTCTATGTGCGTCGTAAAAGTTTAATTCGTATAGCTAGATATCAGGATGGAATTGTCTATCGAGGTTCGAACCCACACCGCTCTTCATGTGCTCAAGGGCGCAGCAGCGAAGGTGCTGGGAGCCAAGTGGACCGCAGGCGTCTACGTGGAAGGCATCCACGGCAGGCTCACCATCCAGCTCGAAAGGAAGCCCACTGACGAGGAGCTGGCGCAGGTGGAGCAGGAGGCAAACAGAAAGATAGAAGAGAATGCTCCCATAGAGGAGCTCGAGCTCGATAGGGCTGAGGCTGAGAGGCGATGGGGCGACGCCATCTACGACCTCTTCCCGCTGCCCGCCTCCCTCACCAGGCTCAGGATTCTGCACATATCAGGCTGGAACGTGAACACCTGCAAGGAAAAGCACACAAAGACCACGGGCGAAATAGGCGCCCTCAGAATCATGAAGACAAGGTATAGGCTTGCCAAGCAGCTTCTGGAGATCTCCTTCGACATCTCCACCTCATAGGGCAGCCATATTCCTGTCCAGCAGCCTCAGGTCTTCGACGGCTCCTGAGAGGGCGGGGACACCGTGCCCTGGGAACAGGCGGTCAGGCTTCAGCTCCATCAGCCTCTTGACCGACATCTTCCATGCCTGAAGGTTGCATCCAGGACCCTTCATGTAGCCCAACCTGCCCTGTGTTGAGGCGGTGTCGCCCGTAAACAGGCTGGTGATGTCTCCTTCTCTTATGAGGAGGCAGATGCCGCCAGGTGTATGCCCAGGCGTGTGGACGACCTCGAAGTCGACATTGCCGATCTGCATGTGTTGTCCGTCTCTGAGCACAATATCTACCTTAACTGGCTTGATCTCCAGCCCCTGAGCCCTCGCCATGGAGTATAGGGACATCTCGCCGAAGGTCTCCATCTCCTTCACTTCTGCCTCGTGAACCGCTATCTTGCAGCCCGTCGCCTCCTTCATGCCGTGGTTTCCTCCCATGTGATCAAAATGGCAGTGAGTGATGAAGGCAACCTCCACGTTCCTAGGCTCGAAGCCCAAGCCCCTGATGTTGTCCAAGATCTTCGGCACGCCCCTGCCGCCGCCTGT
>Ga0172364_10004015_pt1 | contig 11736 bp, 9 predicted proteins | sample LakKivSesite10cm_FD_114545 | JGI IMG/M metagenome (GOLD analysis project Ga0172364, IMG submission 114545) | Sediment microbial communities from Lake Kivu, Rwanda - Sediment site 10cm | ecosystem: Environmental > Aquatic > Freshwater > Lake > Sediment | place: Rwanda: Western Province, Lake Kivu... | reverse complement strand
CTCGTCCACGCTGACACGAATGCGGAATCGGGACGTGTCAACCAACGTGATGGCGGGCCTGCCGGCTGAGGCCATCTCGCCGGCCGTGACGTTGATCTCCGCGACCATACCATCGAAAGGAGCGCGCAACGTGGCGTTCTCCAGCGCAAGCTGCGCCTGTTCGAGCGCAGCTCGCGCCTGCACGACGCGTGCCTCAGCAGCAGCGATCTGTGCGTCGCTCGCCCCGGCCAACAGCAGATCGAGTCGAGCCTGCGCCGCATCCTGCTGGGCAACCGCCGCCCACACGTTGGCCTGCCCGGCACGCACCTGGTCAGCGTTCGCCCCGGCCAGTAGTTCATCAAGGCGGGCCTGCGCAGCAGCCAGCGCCTCGTTAGCAGTATAGAGACTGTAATTCGCCTGCTCTTTTCTCTCCTTGTCCCGCTTGTCAATTTTGTCGTACGCAATCTGGGCCACCTTCTGCTGCAAGGCCGCCGCGGCTACGTCGGCTTCGGCAGCCGCGACTTGTGCAGCGGTGGAACCGGCTTTTAACTGGTCGAGATTGGCAGCCGCCGCGCTCACCTGGGCCTGGCTGGCACGCAAGGTGGCCTGTGCTGCTGCAACTTCCTCCGGCCGCGGCCCAGCGCGGAGCTGGGCCAGTTGTGCCTCGGCCGATGCCAGTCCTGCCCGGGCCTGCTGCACCTGTAACGCTACCTGATCGCCATCCAAGCGCGCCAGCACGTCACCCGCTGTGACCGCTTCTCCCACCACGACGGGTACTTGGACTACCCGGCCAGACGCCTCGAACGCCAGGCCCACGCGGGCCTGCGGCTCAACGCTGCCACTGGCCGAGACGGCCACGCGCATCGTCCCCCGTTCCACGACGGCCGAGCGCGTCTCTCCCGCCGGCTGTGCCGCCTGCCGTGACCGCCAGGCAAGCGCACCCACCACCACCGCGATGGCGGCGACACCCAAAACCACGTAAAGCATCGTGCGTTTCATGTCCAAACTTCCCCTCATTGAGCACCGAAATCGAAAGGCCCAGGTTCCAGCGCCAGAACGACGACGTCCCCTTCAGCCAGGCCATCCAGCACCTGTGCAATGCCCTCGTAGCGCACACCCAACTTCACGTCCACCCGCTCAGCCTTGTCCCCCACCTTGCGGTCCACGTAAGTCTGCCCCGTGCTGCGGTCCACGCGCACCACCCACGTGGGGATCATCAACACGCCGGTGAGTTCCTCGACGACGATCGTCGCGTTGGCTGTCATGTCGGCGCGGATGGGAGCAGCGGCGGGGGCCAGACCGATAGTGACGTCATAGTAGACCACGCCTCCCTCGAGCGAAGCGACCGGCGCGATGCGCTCGACAGTGCCGATGATGACGGTGCCCGGGAGCGCATCCAACGTCACCTGCGCCGTTTGGCCGTCGGCCATGCGTGCCACGTCCATCTCGTCCACACTCACGTGAATGTGGAATCTGGAAGTATCGAGTAACGTGATGGCTGGCAGTCCAGGTGAGGCCAGCTCGCCAACCGTGACGTTGAGTTGGGCAACGACGCCGTCGAAAGGAGCGCGCAGTGCGGCACGTTCCAGCGCAAGCTGTGCCTGCTCCAGCGCAGCTTGTGCCTGGGCGACCTGGGACTCAGCATCGGCGACCTGCGCATCGCTCGCACCGGCTACCAGCAAGTCGAGCTGAGCCTGCGCCGCATCGCGCTGAGCCGCCGCGGCCCACACATTGGCCTGCGCAGCACGCACCTGGTCGGCATCCGTCCCGGCCAGCAGCTCGTCGAGGCGGGCCTGTGCAGCAGCCAGCGCCTTGTCGGCAGCCTCGAGATTGTAGCGGGCCTGTTCCTCGGCTGCGCCCAGGCCAGGGCAGATCTCCCGTTTCTCACCGTCCGGGAAGGTAACCTTCACACACTTGAGCGTCATGTCGTGCATGTCCTGGGCCGTCTTTTGCTGCGAAATCATCGAGGCCAGGTCGGCTTTGGCCGTAGCGATCTGCCCTTCCCCAGGCCCGGCTTCGAGCTGGTCGAGATTGGCAGCCGCCGCACTGACTTGAGCCTGATTGCCGCGCAAGGTGGCCTCCGCCACCGCGACCTCCTCCGGCCGCGGCCCACCCCGGAGCTGGGCCAGTTGTGCTTCGGCCAGCGCCAGGCCGGCCTGCGCCTGTTGCACTTGCAGCGTCAACTGCCTTGTATCCAATCGTGCCAGCACGTCCCCCGTTTCAACCGCTTCTCCCACCACGACGGGTACTTCGACTACCCGGCCAGGCGTCTCGAACGCCAGGCCCACGCGAGCCTGTGGCTCGACGCTGCCACTGGCCGAGACGGCCACGCGCATCGTCCCCCGTTCCACGACGGCAGAGCGAGTCTCTTCCTGTGGCTGTGCTACCTGCCATGACCGCCAGGCAATCGCACCCACCACCACCGCGATGACGGCGGCACCCAAAACCACGTAGAGCATCGTGCGCTTCATCGTTTCCTCTCTATTTGTGACCAAAGTCCAAAGATGACCAGGGTCACATTATAGACAATGTAGGGGAAATGTCAAGGGGAAACTGGTAGACTGGTAGATTGGGAAACTGGTTCCTCATCCACCCATTTACCAATCTACCAGTCCACCAACTATCACCGCTCAAATGATCACACTATCAGGAATGACGGCATTCTTGGGGATGACGACGATCCCATCCCGGATGACGTAATGCTCCTCTTCTATCATCTCCTCGTCGGGCACGTGGGAGCGGATGGTGACCCCTGCCCCGATGCGGGCGTTCTTGTCAATGATGGCCCCTTCGATCACACTGCCGCGCCCGATGCCTACGTCGGGCCGGCCCAGCCTGCGATTCTCCGCCTTCTGCTCGGGCGTCTCGTAAAAGTCGGCTCCCATCAGCACCGTTCGCGTAATCCGTACGTCCGGCCCAATGATGCTACGTAGCCCGATCACCGATTCCCGAATTTCCGAATCCTGGATCAGGCACCCCTCGGCCAGTACTGCCCGCTCCAGGTCACAGCCGTCGGCGCGAGAGGAAGGTAAAAAGCGTGGGCGCGTGTAGATCGGACTTTGAGGGTCGTAGAAATCGAACGGCGGATCAGGGAACGTGAGCGACAGATTGGCCTCGTAGAAAGCACGCATGGTACCAATGTCCTCCCAGTAGCCATCGAAAGGAAAGGCGCACACGCGCAGGCCCTCAATCGCAGCCGGGATAATCTGGCTGCCAAAATCCTCGGCCTCCGATCTCTCCAGGACTTGCCGCAGCACGTCATAGCGGAAGACATAGATGCCCATCGAGGCCAGGTAAGGCTTGTCGCTATCCGGCCAGAATACCATAATTTTATACCGGCACTCCGCTTTGCGCCACACGCCCAGCGGGTTTATAATCACCGTATGCATCACGCATCACGTTTCACGCTTCACGCAGAGGTGTCCCCATGAGACGCTTTGTACGCGAAATTGCCTTCCGGATGACGCGGCGCGATCTGCTGCGCTTCCTCGAAGACCACGAAGATGACCTGCTGCGCATCTTCCACGAGGAAATGGAGCAGCTCGATGAGCGGATACCGGAGGAACAACTGTTCATAGACATCCACATGGTGCCGCTCGGCGAAGAGCTGCTGCGAGCCGTGTTGGCGACGCTGAAACGCTTCCTGCGGGAGACCTGAAGCTACTTTCCCAGCGCAGCCCGCACGGCAGCACCGGCGTCCACGACCCCACATCCGTACACGTTGTTCGGCACACCAGCCACACCGCCACACGCGCAGACAGGGTTGTATACCAACGCCGCGAACTCCCCCGCCGGCACCTCGTCCTGGGCCGTACACACGTTCTCGACCGGCCTGGACACGGCCGTCTGGCAGATCAACCTCTCCGTCGCGCCAACGTCGCCGATGAGCGCCGGGGCAGCCGACCACGCGAGCGCCACCAGCCCCGCTACGTGCGGCCCGGCCATTGAGGTCCCACCTGCGTAGCCATAGCCACCGCCGGGCACACTCGAACGCACCTGCCCGCCCGGCGCCGCAACGTCGGGCTTGATCAGCCCATCCGCCGGGCCCCGGCTGCTGAAGCCGACGATTTGCCCCTCGTTCGTCGTCGCGCCGACTGAGAAGGCGGCGTCATAACTGGCTGGGGGTACGCTGGCCGTGCCACACGCCGGGCCGTCGTTGCCCACGCTGACGACCATCATAATCCCCCCCGCACGCAGCGCTTCGACCGCGGGCCGTAGCGTGCCGGGGAAGCAGCCCTCAAAGTCAGGGCAGCCCCACGAGTTGTTGACCACGTGAGGGGCCAGTTTGACGTCCCCGTCGGTGAACGGATCGCCTTCATGCGGGTATGGGGCAAGGAAGAACTCTGTGCACTCGGCGTAAGCCCCCGGGTTCCCGAAGCCGCGCCGCATGTTACGGCAGCCGATCCACTGCGCCCCTGGCGCGACCCCCGTGCGATTGCCCGCGCCGTCGTCTCCCAACACGGTGCCCATCGTGTGCGTACCATGCGAATCGTCGTCGAAAGGAACGGCAGTATCGTCCCAGGCATCGTGCCAATTGTAATCGTGGCTGGCATCCTGGCCGTCCCAGCCCCGGTAGTGAGGCTTGAGTGCGGGGTGGCTCCAGTCGTAGCCCGTATCCTGCCCGGCGACGACGATGCCCTCGCCCGTCACCCCCAGCGCCCACGCCGCATCGGCGTGGATGGCTGCCAGGTTCGGCTGCACTCCCTCGACAGGCGTGCTATCTGCGCCGTAGGGGAACGGGATGCGGCGGGGATAGTCTCGCACGTTGGGGTTGAGCAGCACCTGCGCAACCCCTGGCCTGCCCGCAAAACGGCGCATCAGCCAACGGCGCCCGTCCACGCGGATCATGTTGATGATGTAGTAAGGACGATAGGACACACCCAGCGCATCCAGTTCAGCCCGCAGCGGCGACTGCGTGCGCCGGGCGGTTTCGACCAGCGTCTCGTAGACGTACTGCAGCCGCGCCTCCCGAGCGGAGATTGTACGAGCCGCGCTCAGGTCGGCCTGTTCCTCCAGGACGATGAGAAACCCGTCGTTAGCAAAGCCAGGCTTGCCAGCAAGCACGTATAACCCACCCCACGTACCCCACATCACCCCCATTGCCAACGCGGCGACAGCCAGCCAGCCCCAGGCCGGCGCCCGCATGCGGCCGCGCAACGCCAGCAGCAAGCGCCGCCCTCCCCACAACACCAGCCCCGCCACAATTGTGACCACGGCGACGATCGTGTAACTGAGAACGTGCTGCGGCTCAGGGATACCCTGCGCCAGGACGTCGCGCGGGTCCACAAAGAGGAGCGGCACGGCGCGATAACAAAAGGCCACCGGCCACAGGGGATAGACGCCGCCCTCCCGGGCGCACAGTTCAGTGAGCAGAAACGCCAGCGGCAACAGCGAGACGCCAGTCCCCAACGCGCCCCAAGCGGCCGCAGGAAGAACACCGCCCAACGTGGACAGCCCGTACAGGATGATCGTCGTCAGCGCTGCAGCCCATGGCCGGGCAAACGTGGACGACAACAGGCAAAAGACCACCCCCCAGAAGATCAATACCTGCGGGATCGCCCATGCCAGCGCCTGGAAGGCCAGGCTCAGGCTGGTGAAGCTATCGCCCAACGCGCCTGTCACGGGCCACGGTATCGTCACCAGCGCCGCCACAGCCAGTGCCAGCAAGCAAGTCGCCAGGTCAAACCGACTGAGTCCCAGCCACGCCCACAGCGAACGCCGGGACGCGCCTGCCAGGCGTGGGGCCAACCAACCGGCGAGCAGCGCATAGGGAATGAGAACGCCCAACCGCAGCACACCGACCCAGGCATCCTCCCCGTGAAGCGCAGGGGCAGCCCCTCCAGGAGACACAGCCCGCATCGCCGCATCGAGCGCCACGTAACCGGCGCTGGCTGCCAGCCCCGCCGCGACAGCCGCAGTGGCCCCCCATCCAACCCGGCGACGGGTGAGCCACGCCGCACTGGCAAATGGCAACAGTAACAACACGGCGGTGATGCCGATGGTGACCGCGGCCGCCAGGCCAGGTGATATGACTGTTGTGCCCAGTGTCCTATCGGTCAAGAACATCACCCCGACCGGCGCCGCGCCCGACCACAACAGCATGGAAACAATCGCAGCCACATGGCCGCAACCAGTACGCCCTTCTCCTGTTCTGTCGTTCATAGGAAGCCTCCTGCAGCTTGATTATAGGCCAGCGCACAGTTCCACACAAGTTCCAACCCCTGTTGGATTTGCAGCACAGCGCAAAGTGCGGTAGAATGAGAGCAGGAGATAAGCGATGCCCAGCCCGTTTCCCGGAATGGACCCCTACCTGGAAGAACCAACCCGCTGGCCGGACGTACACCAGAGCCTGATCACGTATATCCGTGATGCACTCCAGCCCCAGATACGTCCGCGCTACCACGCCCGCATGGGTGAGAGGGTGTACATCCTGCAGCCACCCCAGGTCATGTACCCGGACGTCATCCTGACCCGGCGGCCTGTCCGGGAGCCAGCGGCGGTTGACCTGGCCATACAGACGTCCGTAGTGACAGCGGTCGAGGAGGATTTAGACGTTCCTACCATCCTCGTCCTCCCGCCAGTCGAACACCGGGAACCTTGTGTTGAGATCGTCCACGCCGCTGGCGACGAGATCGTGACCGTCATCGAAGTGCTCAGCCCGGCCAACAAGACAACGGGGGAGGGACATCGCCTCTACTACCGCAAACAGCAGGAGATCCTGGCTAGTCCTGCACACCTGATCGAGATTGACTTGCTTTCAGAAGGACTGCACACGGTGGCTATCTCGGAGGAAGGGCGGGCCTCCCTGCCGCCGCATCGCTATCTGGTCAGTGTGAAACGAGCACCTGAACGGTACCGTTTCGAAGTGTACCCTATCCCGCTGCAGCGCCGTCTGCCTCGCGTCCGCACTCCACTGCGAGAGCCTGATCCCGACGTGACGTTGGACTTGCAGGCGGTGTTCACGCTAGGGTACGACAAGGGCGGCTACGCAGACTTTGTAGACTACCGGCAGCAACCACCCGCGACGCTCTCACCAGAGGAGGCGGCCTGGGTGGACGGTCTGCTCAAAGGGAAAGGGCTGCGCAGAGAATAATAGTGAATGATAACTTGCGATGCAAACATCATATCCACTGGGAAAGTTGCCCGCCGAGCACCTGGCCCGCCTGTTGGCCCGCCACACGCCCGCTGACCCGCGCGTCGTTCTGGGGCCGGGCGTAGGGCGCGACGCTGCGGTCATCTCTTTTGGCGACCAGTACCTGGTCGCCAAAACCGACCCCATCACCTTTGCCAGCGACGAAATCGGCTGGTACGCCGTCCACGTCAACGCCAACGACGTTGCCTGTACCGGCGCCACCGCCCGCTGGTTTCTTGCTACATTGCTGCTGCCCGAAGGACGTGCCGATCCTCAACGTGTGGATACCATCTTCGACCAGATCGCCAACGCATGCCAAGAGCTGGGCATAGGGCTGGTGGGTGGGCACACCGAGATCACCTACGGGCTCGAGCGGCCCATCGTCCTCGGTTGCATGCTGGGCGAGGTGCACCCCGGACGATTGGTGCGGCCCGACGGAGCCCGACCCGGCGACGCGCTGCTCGTCACCAAGGGCATCGCTGTGGAGGGCACGGCCATCATCGCCCGGGAAAAGGGAGGCGATCTGGTAGATGTGGATAGAGCGTTGCTGCAACGATGCCAGGAGTTTCTATACGATCCTGGCATCAGCGTCGTGCGTGACGCAGCCGTCGCGACGGCCGCCGGAGAAGTGCATGCCATGCACGATCCAACCGAAGGCGGGCTGGCGACCGGGCTGTGGGAATTGGGCGAAGCATCAGGGGCCGGCCTGGAAGTGGACGAGGCCGCCATTCCGGTCCTGCCCGAGACACAAACGTTGTGCGCACGGCTGGGACTGGACCCGCTGGGGTTGATCAGTTCCGGCGCGTTGTTGCTGGCGGTCGCCCCTGGAGATGCTGCGGCGATCCTGGCCGCGTTGGAGAGAGCTGGCATTACGGCCGCGCACATCGGCCGCGTGGTCGAGCGGGAACAGGGCATCGTGCTACGTAATACGACCGGCAAACGACCGTTGCCCCGCTTCGAGCGGGACGAGATCACGCGGCTATTTGAGAGGTCTGGATGACACTGGATTTCGCTACCAAAGGCACTCTCCTCTACATGGTCGCCTGCGAGCTGGCGTCCACGCTGGATCTGGAAGACGTGTTCAGGCGGGTGCTCCGGGTGATGATAGAGATCTCGGGAGCGGAACACGGCTTCATCCTCCTGCTGGATCCCGCTGGCCACATCGCCCGGCAAATCCCGGCCCGCCCGGACGTAAGCCCCAGTATATCCGACCAGGCCGTGGCCCAGGTGGCGGAGAAAGGCCTGGCAGCGTGGGCCATACGCCATGGCAAAGTGGCCCTGGCCTCCGACGTGCGCACCGATCGCCGCTGGTTCTGTCCCCCGGATGCTCCTGAGGAGATTGGCTCCGCCATGGCCATTCCCCTGATCCACCGCATGCACGTCAACGGGCTCATTGTGCTTCTGCACAGCCAGCGGGGATTTTTCACCCAGTCCCACGTCAGACTGGTGGAACTCATCGCCCGCCAGGCCGCCATCGCTGTGGAGAATGCCCGCCTCCACGCCGAGGTCGAGCAAGAGCGCGCTGCCTTACACAGCCTCATTTCAGGGCTGCCGGAGCCGACCATCCTGGCAGACGAAGCGGGGCGCGTGACCTTTGCCAACGAGGTGGCTATAGAGGCACTGGGAATCAGTGAGATGGGTCAATCCCTGGCCGCGCTGATGCCCCAGGAACAGGCAGAGGAACTGATTGCCAAGGCTACCACCACGGGGCGTTCTCAACGGATGGAGATCTTGTATAGGGACGGGCGTATCTTCGACGCCAAGTTCGCACCCGTGGCGAAGCTGGGCGTCGCGATCTGCCTGAGCGACATCACCTACCTGAAACAACTGGACAAGACGAAATCTCAGTGGCTCACGACCACCTCCCACGACCTGAAAAACCCGCTGGCCCTGATACACGGATTTGCCCAGTTGCTGGCCGAGGAGACGCTCTCTCTGGATGGACAGCGCTGCGTGCGCGGGATTCTCTCTGGCGTGGAGAAAATGCAGGCGCTCGTGAATAGCCTGTTGGATCTCGAACAGATTGGCGCAGGGTTGTGCCACGGGGAAGAACAAAGCGAAGTAGGCCCGGTCATTACCGGCGTGGTCCGCGACCTGCAGCCACACGCAGTCGAGAAGGAGCAAAGCCTGACCGTCGGCCTCCCGGTCGGGCTACCTGCCGTGCAGATTGAGCCACTGCGGCTGGAACAGGTGGTGAAGAACCTGCTCGACAACGCCGTCAAGTACACCCAGAAAGGAGGGCACATCCACGTGGATGCCGAGGTCCAGGAGGTGGGAGTCCTGGTGCGGGTCCGAGACGATGGGCCCGGCATCCCCAGGGCAGCCCGCTCCCGGCTGTTCGAGCGATTCTACCGCGTAGGCTCTCAGGCCACCATCGAACAGGAGGGCACTGGCCTGGGCCTGTCCATCGTGCGCGCCATCGTAGAGGACTGCGGCGGCAAGGTCGGCGTCGAGAGCGAGGAGGGACAGGGGAGCACCTTCTGGTTCTGGCTGCCCAAAGCAAAGCCTCTTTCAGAAACCCCCACCAGCAAGCCAGAATGATCGCTGACTTGCGTTCAGGCCTGGTGCTGGCCGCAGTGATGGCCTGGCGGCAGGTGCTCCAACTGGGACCCTACGTGGCCGGTGGCATCCTCGTCGCCGCGCTGCTTGGCCAACTGGACCTGCCCCGCCGTTGGGGACGTTGGCTGAGCCACACTAGCCCGGGGGCAGTATTAGGAGCAGCCTGCCTGGGTGGGGCTTCGCCGCTGTGCACCTACGGCACGGCGCCGGTGCTGATAGAACTCCTGCGCGGCGGTGCGTCGCCTGGCCCGGCTTTGACCTTCCTCGTCGCCTCCTCGCTCCTCAACCCTCAATTGTTCATCGTCATGGCCGGCGGGCTGGGGCTGCGCCTGGCGCTGGCGCACGTGGCTGGCGTGTTGTGCCTCAGCTTGCCGGTAGGGCTGCTGGCCCAGCAGTTGAGCCCGGAGACTTTCCTGAGTGCAGAGATACTCGCGCCCCCCCTCCCTACCCCCACCCCTGCCCCCCAAACCTGGGGGGAAAGGGCGAGGCCAGGAAGAAGGATTAGAAGGCTATTCCACTCCCTCCTGCGCCTCACCGAGACAGTGGGCCTGTACTTCGTCATAGGCGTGATCCTGGCCGCCCTGGTACAGACACTCGTCCCCGCAGCGTGGATCTCGTCGCTCCTGGGCGCGCGCCGCTGGTACGGTGTGCTGCTGGCGGGCATCCTGGGCGTCCCGTTCTACGCATGTGGTGGCGGAGCGGTACCGGTCATCGCCGGACTGGTGGCCCAGGGGATGAGCGCCGGCGCGGCGTTGGCCTTCTTTCTGGCCGGGCCGGCCACGCGACTGACGGCACTGGCCGCACTCGGTACGCTCCTCAACCGGCGGGCGCTGATGGCCTACGTGGCATACATCGTCGCAGGAGCAGCGCTGGTGGGGACCATACTGAACATAATATCGTGATCCATTCTATCATTGTGGTTTTGCCAGGATCGTCCCTCGTCATGGCAGCCACAGGTTAATCTTGCCCAGGACATGTTCTCTATACCACGCCACCTCTTTCTCCAGGCCCTCTCTTAGCATAGTAGTCGGACTGTACCCCAGCACACTGCGCGCTTTCTCGATGTTGGCGTGTGTCTTCAGTTGATCACCCGGGCGCCTGGGCTTGACGCTTATCCTGGCTCGTTTGCCAATGATCTCTTCCACGGTTCTGATCCCCTCTGCCGTGGTGAACGCAAAGACTGTGCCGATGTTAAAGATCTCACCGATGCATCTATCAAAGCAGTGTAGAACCGCAACCATCCCATCCAGGACGTCACCCACATAAGTGTAGCTTCGCAGATGACCCTTGCTACCTTCATAGAGCGGGAATTCTCGATCTTCGAGTATGGCGCCAATCAGCCTGGGATACAATTTCTCCGGCCGCTCTCGTGGCCCGTACACCGAGAACAGCCTGAGCGAGCAAGCCGGGAACCCCTGATCCCGTGTGAAAGCGAGAACGAGTTGCTCCGCAGCAAGCTTGGTGACGCCATAATACGACGTTGGTCTGGGTTCCGTCATCTCATTGCCAGTAGCGTCGGCTCCGTATACAGACGAGGTGGAAATGTTGATGAATCCTTTGAACGAGGGGGAGCGCTTCACTGCCTCTAGCAGCCGGTGTGTGGCGACAACGTTGTTTCGCACATACGTGTCGAACGGGACCCTGGCGGATATCCCAGGCTGCGCGGCAGCGTGAAAGACGATTTCGACGTCTTCGACGGCCGAACCGAGCTCATCTTTTGCCAGATCGAGCGGCAGAAAGGCAACGCCCCTGGCCTTTATCTGCTCCACATTGAGGGCCTTCAGTGCTCTCGCATAGTAGTCGGTCAGGCAGTCAATACCTCGCACTGTGTGTCCCAGGGCGACCAGGCGCTCGGACAAATGTGAGCCAATGAAACCCGCTGCTCCTGTCACAAGGATATTCATCAGACAGTCTCCTGCCTAACCTGCCTGAGTCCTGCGGCTTGACCTGAGCGCTGTAGCATAGTCAAGAAACAACTGCTCCCGCCCATCCCCAAATGAAAGATCAGGTGGCAGCCTGTCAAATATGCCAACGCTTGAGGCTTCACACCCGTCGCCAACCCCCTG
>Ga0172364_10004013_pt1 | contig 11738 bp, 12 predicted proteins | sample LakKivSesite10cm_FD_114545 | JGI IMG/M metagenome (GOLD analysis project Ga0172364, IMG submission 114545) | Sediment microbial communities from Lake Kivu, Rwanda - Sediment site 10cm | ecosystem: Environmental > Aquatic > Freshwater > Lake > Sediment | place: Rwanda: Western Province, Lake... | reverse complement strand
GGTCAGTTAAATCAAATTTTTTGGTTTTACCAGGAATTTTAGTTTTAAAAATGGGGAAATTCATTAAAAAATATTATATTTTTTCAAAATAGTTAGTTAAATATGTTGCAATTGAATAGCCGACCGTCCATCTGTTTGTAACACTTTAGGTTCATTTTAAGTTAAATTTAGTTTTGAAAATTGGAAAATTTTGCATTTTTTTAAAAATATGTCTTTAAATTTTAGAATAAAACTAATGGTGGGTCAAGAATCTTTCAATTTTGTTATCTAAAAATCGTCAAAAAACTTGACGCTATAGGATTATTATGATAACATCCGAATCAATAAAAAAACAAATCATTGCTCTTTAAAAATTTATCGTACGCAGCTAACTGAATATAAATTTTTGTATTTTGTTAGCTGCGTATGCTTTATCGTGAGAGAAAGGAAAAAAACATGGGCAAGAAAAGATCGATTTGGATGGTGGCAGTGTTACTCATGGTACTCATAGTTCTGACAGGATGCGGAGGCAATGTGGTATCTGAGCCAGAGAACGAAGAGTACGACATTCGGGGCCCCTTAAAGGCAGTCATTCCTGAAAAGGGAGTGTACGGGGCCATGGCCCAAGAGACGCCGGAGGAAAACTTCCAAGGGAAGACTGAAGAAGATCTCTTTGGCAAAGAGGGAAACTTTGGTCTCACCCAGCAAGGAGGAAACTATGGGATGGCTGTTACACTCCAGCCCACAAGGAAATTACAACCTCCGACACCGATGCCAACCACACGCATCACCCCCACTCCTCCCCCCCTGCAACTTGCGCAAGACCTACAAGCGCCTTCACAGGCACAAGAAGTACGTTGTCAAGGATGCTATTCTGAGGCAAGGAAAAAGATCGGGAAAGACCCGTGCGTCCAGGCGGGATCTACACCCGAACCCGGAGACCTTTATCAATGTGGGGCCGATGGAAAATGGCATCCCACAAAAATGCTACCCCAATAGGAGGAAAACATGAGGAGAAATTCCATTCTCGCTGGGTTCTTTTGGTCGGTAGTAGGCATAATCTGCCTCTATCTCAACTTTCGCTATGGAGCGGCGATCTTGCGAGCAATACCAGGGATTGTCAGCGGGCAGAACATCTACATGTCTCAAACGGACGCCAATATGACGGAGATCGTGTTCATGGCGTTCGAGTTCCTGCTCGCCTTGGGGTTCGTCAACCCGGCAGACGGCCTATCGCCCTGGGAAATTGCCCTTCTGATTTGCGGGACCGGATCGAGCTTGATCGATATCTGGTCCAATACCGTACCTTGGGTAGTGGGAAACACCCAGTCTGGTGTCCTACTCAAGGTCTACGGCGCCAATCTGTCTCGCCTCATAAAAACAGGCAACGTCTGGGAGATCATCATCTTTATCCTCGTATGCCTGTTTGGCATCGTTGTGGGGATTGGAGGGGAGATTGCTCTTGCTCAGGCTTACCGAAGTTTTTTCCCTACAACCTCCTCTCACTAAGAACACAGAGAGGCATACGCAGCCGGGAAGGTTGGGTGATGGAATGACAAGATGATGCAACGCGCATCAAGCTCCTTGTCTTCTCTTCTCCAGCCTTCCCGAAGCCTCTCTACTTTGAACTTTCCTGATTGCTCTTTCTAAAAGTTCTTCAATCCTTTGGCGGGTAACACCCATCATTTCTCCGACTTCTGTATGTTCATAATCAAAACCTAAACATAAAACTAAAACTTTCCTTTCATTCGGCTGTAATTTTTCCAAAACACTCCCAAGAAAATGGATTTCTTCTTTTTGAATAATTGATTCTTCTGTTTTTCTTGTTTGCCCATCAAGACTTAACATTTCCTCCCAAGGAAGATCGCATCCCCGCATAGAGCCAGATGATTGTCTTAATACCTCTTCAAGGTAAACAACACCAACTTCGCGTAACTCCATTGCTTCCCTAACTTGTTCTTCGCTTATTCCCGCTTGTTTAGCAATTTCCGAAATTGTCGGTTTCCGGCCAATTCTAACTTCTAATAATTCTTCGACTCGCCTAACTTTATTAATGAGCAATTTTTCTTCTTTAGTAATTCCCAACCTATCTTCAGGATCAAATTCGTTTAAAGAAGCCCGGATCTTAGGAAAGACATAAGTAGAAAACTTATAACCTTTTCGGCGATCATAATCCTCAACCCCAAAAAGCATGCCAATGTCAGCTTGAGCCTTCAAGTCCGGCAAGAAACTTGGCTTATAAGGCCGACGGTCTATTTGTTTCAATTCCAAACCCTTATTTGCTTCTAAAATAATTTCTGCGGCGGCTATACCTTTAAGAAAATCATCAACATCTCCAGCCAAGACTATATGTTTTAAAATTCTTCTTTTAGCTTCTTTACCTGCTTCAACGATTTCCCAAATTTTATTTTGAGTCTCTTCTCCTATTTCTTGCCAAGGTGTCTCTCTTCTTAAAAACAATTCTCTTCTTAATTGAGCTGCCTTTAAGCCTAAATCTTGACGATCTACCTCAACCTCTTCAATAACTCTTCTTTTAGATTTTTGTTTTAAGATTTCTTCAACAAGACAATTAGGCAAAGCCGGAGAAACTTGGCCTGTGCCATTTAAAAGTGTCTTTGGACAATATTGCAAAGGGAAAGAACCTAATGTTTTTTCCAACCTTACATATACGGCATCAAGGGAAAGTCCTAAATTTTTAGCCACTTCCTGCCAGGGCACAAAATCATTCTGAGATTGCGGACCCATGATAAAAAGACCGCGATTCTTTTGTCCTCTTAAACCATCAACTTTGCCGGCAGGAATTCTATATTTTGCGCCTATTCTTAAGACTTCTTCTATTGCTTTTCTGACGGATTCTTCTTGAGAATTGCTAAAGGGATCTTTTGATTTTCCATTTATTTTAAATTCTTCAATTAAATCTCCAGCAATTCTGGGAGATTCGGAGCTAATCAAAACCGGATCAATATTCTCAAAAAAAAGCCAATTTCTAAGTTTTCCAATTGGAGGAATTAATACCTCAGCGGACAATAATGAAGCCTCTTTAAAAAACCTACCGGCCATATCGACCGAATTATACCAAAAATTCTTAAAAAATTTTACTTTTTTATTTTCATTTGTTAAAATTGCCTCGCTAAAATAACTTCTGCCATTACACCTGCCCAAGAAAAATTTAACACAAATGAGCCCAAGAAAAGAAACTTTCAGTCGTTGGGATTTTTGCCGATTAGGCACTTTATCGGTTTTATTTCTTCTTTCCGGCTGCATTGCTTCTCAATCAGAAGACCGCCAAATCAAAATAGAAAAAACACCCTTCAGTTAGGCGAACTTTCAAAACAGCAAATTACGGTGGCTGTCCCGAAAATGACTCAGGATAAATTTGAAGAAATGATTTCGCCTAAGGGAAAGACCATTTCCTGGGCTCAAACCAAACCATCCCAAGCTTAAATATCAGGATCTAAAATATTAGTGTGTCTATTGGAATAACTGTAAGTATCGACGATATCTTTCCTCTATAAGTTTTGGCTCAAAAGCAAATTTTGGCTGTTGATCTGGTAAGGTGGCAAGAGATAAACGTTGCCTAATAGTCTCGGCCTCATTTGATAATCCAACTTCTTTTAAAGAAGCAAGAGAAAGAGCAACTAATGACGGTTCTTTTAAAGGTTGATTATCCATTAAAATTCTTCCTAAGGGAACATGAGTAATCATATAATGAATTTGTTGCCAGAGAGGAGATTTCAAGATTGGTCCTAAGGCAAACATTTGATTGATTTTTCCCTCTCCTACTCTTTGAAGTGTTTCGATAGCATATCTTGCAGCAAAAGCAGTTTCTTCCTTTAATAAATAATAAAAGACTTCTGGACAACAGGGAATTTCTTTTGGATAAACTCCAGGTCCCTGAGGTCCTTTGCCACTACGTCTTTTGCCTGACACAAAGACTCCAACGTCACCAAAAACTTGTTTATTAAAATCATTTCTTCCTAACCATTGGCATAACTCCTCATCTAATCTTGCAAAATAGACATCTTCGCTCTCGCCATCTCCCCTCTTGAAAAATTCTTCGTACTCTGCCAAAAATTTGTTCTTAGATAGAATTAACCGGAAATCGCCCTCTAAGGTAAATTGACGAAGGGAAGTAACCCCACAATTAAAAGCTAAACCAAAGCGATAGTCATCTTGACCGTATCTTAAAACCCAAACCTCATCTCCTGGCTTCAAAACTGGGGGTTTACTTTTTCTTATGGAAACAGCGACCGTTGATTCATATTTTATTCTGGCAGGATATTCTCCATCAATTTTAATTTCGTGAATTATTGGCCCATCAGTGCCTCGATTGAGAAGTTTTATTGGTTGAAGGGGTGTTTTTTTAAGACCAAGTTTTTTTAATATTTCCGGCTCCACGGTTGCTACTAAAAGTTGTTCAGGCTTAGAAGGAGAAAGAAAATTATTTTTGAATAATCTTGAAGGTATTAGAAATTGCCCGTCTGTGGTTAATATTCCCATATACTCAAGAGCATTAAAAGGGGTAGTGGTTAAACCATTTTTACCAGATAATAAAGAAAGGATGTAGTCAGGTAAACCGGCACATATTAAATCTTGGGCTTGAGAGGGAGAGAAAACACCTACCCGTAATAAATCACTCATTGTTTCATAGGTATAGGGTGGGCCTGTTGGAATTTGGCGTCCCTTAGGATAAAATTGTAAATTTTCTAATTCCTTTGCTTGTCTTGCTCCCATGCTCGAAGCATAACTGAAACCGTACCTCTCAAATAAAGGATCATTAGAATCTGTAATGGTTAAAGAAGGATAGATACCAACAGTGGCAATAAGCTGAAAATTAGAAAAGTCAACATTTAAATTTAAAACACTTTTCAATCCAGCTAATGCCTGGAAAGAATAATACTGCAATCTGACGAGTCCTCCCTCCAAAAAAGCTTGAGCAACAGGAATTGACCAAATACCAACTATTTGACCTTTTTCATCAATAGCGCCATATTTACAATTTGAAGTTCCCAAATCCATAACAATCCCAATTATTTTTGTTTCTGGATTCGATTCAGGGGAACGATAAACTTCATTAAGTCCGACAGGTGGGCAACAATTTACTTGCTCTAAAATATCTAATTTTGGTTTTAAACAACTTTCAACTTGTGGCATCTTAAAATCAATTCTCTCCTAAATTTATTATCATTAGAAATTCTCTACCCCCAGTGATTTCTTCCACCCAACGGGTAATTCCTGGACACCAACCATGTTGATAATCAGCCTGAGGCATTCCATACATAACATCATAAGGCAAATCCGTATCTTCAAGAAAATCACTTTCAGTAAGCCAACCGATCCTGCCATTATCTTTCCTTGGTCCCCAGAAGCGAAAATAGAATTGGGGAACTTCGGCTCTGAGACTGTTTTCGTCAATCTTAAGGGTTTCTAACACCTCTCTTCTCCAAAGTTCTCGCATTAGTCTATCCCACCCAATAGTAACCTCTCTATAAGGAAAAAGTTCAACAGGTGGCATTTTACCAGCAAGATATTTCTCTCGTCGCTTTTCCCACCAGCGTCTATTATTCTCAAAAGAAGTCTGAGCATTGAGTAAAGGCCTCCTCTCGGGTAGTTGACTAATGACAACTTCTTTGTTCCTATACATAAATTTGCCTGATAATAATTTGGCACTTATTATATCATTTTATTATTCTTTATCAATTACTGTATAGGCTAAAGGTTTTGGAATATTCCTCCATTTTCAATTAATTTGACTTGCAGGGGAAGGCTTTGTGGAATCAATAAATGCCATCTTGTGGATTCAAACAAAATATTTTAAGCTTAAATCAGTATCTAAAATATTAAGAATTGAGGGGACCCTTGAGATTAAATTAATTACAAGAATCAAAACAGAGAGGATGCTTTTTGTTGAGCAAAGGTATTGTGAACAAAACGAAATTTTGAATTACCAATAGCTTTGACTAAAGAATCAGTTAATTTAGAAGAAAATTCTGGATCAGCCGTTGTAAGTTGTTGATTATAGCTTTGACCCTCAATTAAAAGGTTTAAGTGAGCCATATTGTTCCTCTGCCACTCCGGATAAGTAGCCATCCCTCCAAAGATTCCTATTTGTCCATCAAGGCCAATTTCTAGGCAGACTTTGTGTTTTTCCATTGGATTTTCTTCCGAGTCCCAAGAAAGAATTAGACACTCAGCTGCTTCTTCTTGGGATATCTGAAACGCTTTCTTTACAGGATCTTCACTTTTAAAATCGCGGTTGAAAGCTTACAAGAGAAAACCCTGGGCTTTCAGCCCAGGGAAGCTTATAACATAAGATTCAAGGTAGTTGTTTAACCTGCCGTATGTTTCCTCATAAACCCTTTCCAGCTCTTGTTCTATCTCTTTTCTTTTAGTTTTATCTTTTAATTCTGGAAATTTAAACCAATCTGCTTGTAGGTCATATCCAGGATGAAGACTGCTTATAGCAAATTTTATTCCCCTATGATAAAGGTGACAATCTAAATAACTTCCACAATCTGTGATTCCTATATGTCCACCACAACTCCATGTGGTTTTAAGGAATGGCAATTGATTCATTTTAATAATTAAAGGAAGTATAGTTGGATCAATGAGTTTTTCAAACTCTTCTATTTCCTCTGCGGTTAAGCGTTCTTTCCCAATCATGGACTCTTTATTCCTGGTAATTCCCCTGAAATAATTTTCCCCATTCGCTCTTGGCCGGCGTCAAGCTCGGTTTGTAAAAGTCTGGCATATTCTTCTGGTTGCATCGAAGGATCACTGCAATCAGTGTACTCATCAAAAACCACGCTTCTTACCCCAACAAGAAATTCAACTCCATTCTTAAAGATACAGAAGTTTTCAAAATAATAAAAGTCATCCTTATCCCGGACCCGCTTGCTAAAATAATGGCTATGAATAGGCAATAAAAACTCACCTTTTGACAAATCAATACCTTCAAAAAGTGGATATCGAACCCCAATCTCCCTATCCATAATTTTACTCTTTACAGGCTCACTCACCAGACCCACATAGTCAAAAGAGTCATTTCCTCTTGACGAATGAGTATCCCATATAAATGCTGTTCCGTCCGGCGCAACTAGAAAAGTTTCCTGGAGGGTCGGGGTAGAAACATCAGGTTGCTTTTCAAGAATTACTCCCCACCCAGTTCTTATCCTCGGATCTTCTTCAACCTGACACCACCTCTCTGAGCCAGATTGATAAAACTTAACCCTTTCTTTAGGAGCTAATTTCATTTCACACAGAAGTATTGCGGGTTCATCTTTAAAATATCTACGACATTGGGGGCTAAAATTAACTCCGGAAACTTCTTTTGCCCTCTCCAAAAATCCCAAAACAGCCCTTCTAAGGCTTTCATTCAAGGCCGGATTCTCAGGCGAACGATGTACTTCTCTACAACTTTCGTTAAGTGGAGCCATTTTTTCCTCCTTTAATATTAATTCAAATTAAGGAGAAGATTACCACAAGCTATGGTTAAAGTCAAGTCTTATAGGATATAAAGATCTCTCTGGTGCCAGCAAGGAAAGACCTTTTAGTGGTTTAATGGCTGCTCACAGATCTTTCTCCACTCTTCCCCTTCAAAAGCATATTCTCTAACTGATCCCGGGAACCACTGCCCCAACCAGGAATTATACTGGTCGGCTTTAGTTATCAAAACCTTCTCATGATTCAAATAATAGTCAATGGCTCGGGAATGAGTCCAGCCTCCAATAACAAGAACATGATTCCCTTTCTCTTGAGCAACCAATAAGGGTATTAACTGCAAACCTATGGCAATTTGAATATTCCTAAAATCATCAGGACCATAAAAGCTCTTTCTTAAAAATTGCCCCTTTCTGTTTTCCTCTTGACCCCAATGAGAAGATACTCCTGTTACTCCACCAAGAATCGTATTAAGCTTAGCAAAGAGAAATACAACCCCAGCCAGCTCAAGAAAATGCCTCCGACTCAATTTCTTTTGGGGAATACCAATAAATGGGTCTATCATTAAACTCCCTGCCGCACCACTAAAACCAAGCTCCATTGCCGTTTGTACGGCCCACAATCCGTTGCAAATCGGATCAATGACAAAAACTCTCTTCCTGTGCTCTTCGCATAGATTCCTCAATCCCTTATTTACCCCCCATTCATAAACTCCGTTCTCAATCTTTATCAGATCAAAACCAGGCGTATAGTCAGATTTAGCTGGAGGAAATTCCATCACCACTGCCTTACTTGAAGAAATCTGTTTTTCGTAAAACTCTTTTAAGGGGTCAAAAGCGGAAATCTCATAATTATCTTCCTGCCAATTCAATCCGCTAATCCTAAATTCAATTTCCCCAATTTGCTCATAATATATCTTAAACGGATCATAAAATTCTCCATGACGATCAACTTCTGGGTTACCCATAATTCTTTCTAAAAAAATATGCAACCAGAAGATATTCCATATCACTATGATTGTCAAGGAATATGAAATTAGAAGTTCAAATTTTGTCTGCCATGCCTGTTAGCTTCGCAAGGCGTTGCCTTGCGAAGCTAAACTTCTTGAAAGGGTCTGCCGGTTAATCTTTCCCAAGCTGCTTTAGCTGCTTCCCTTACACCGTCGAATTTTGTTCCTTTAATGATCTTTCCGATTACTTCCAGCCGGCGCTGAGTTTTCTCATCAAGTGACCTTATTTTCATTTCTCTGGGTTCTTCTACTGGGGCTTCACCAACAAAAACCATGCCTTTGGGTCCATAATATCGTTCGAAAATAACCCTCATCCATTTTTGCCAATAACTGCTTGCCTCTTTTGAGAAAATTACTTCGACCAGCTCAGGTTTTTGTCTCAGCTCTGTTAAAATCTCATACTGCATCTGTTCAAGAAGAGGGTTAATTAAATCAAGATTCCTTCTGTCATCAAGAATCCGATTAATCCCTTTTAACGATCCTGTTTGTTGAACAAATTGTAGTTGCTCCCAAACATCTTTATGTTTAAATTCATCATGATGCATTCGTTCAAATTCAGCCCTCCAGAACCTTTCAAACGGATCAAAAGAGAAATAGTCTTTCTTTAGAAAATCAGGATTTTTAACAATTGCCCAACATTCAATCAAAACACTCATGTCAGAGGCATATTCTCGTACTTTCTCTAAAAATGAAGGCTTCCTTAGGCTCTCGGGCAATCTCCCTTGAAAAATAAGGTCTAAGGTTGGAGAAGAAACTCCATTCTCTAACGGATGGTAGCTTTTTAACCGAAAAGCTCCTTCCCAACCCTGACCACTGGGAGGCCATTCTATTCGGGTATAAACTACTCCATCTTCAATCTTAGTGATCCGGAAAATATTTTTTGACAAGGCCTGAGCAGCGCAAGTTAAGGACGGTAATAGTTGTCCTGCCTCCAATTTAGAAACATCTTCAATTACCCTAAGTTCAACTCCAAACATTCTCTTACCACGAGATTTAACAACTTGAGCCTGAATTTCTTCAAGATCTTCGGTCCAGGGAAGTTTCCTTTGAGGATGAAATATTTGTAAAGAATCTCCATAAAGATAGGGAGCCACATCTTTTCCTGCCCAAAAAATCTGAGGTCTTTCTTGAAAGGTTCTCCGTTCAACTCTCCCTTTATTTTCCATAAATTAGAAGCTTAAAAAAGCTTTGTATCCTTCAAAACAAGAATACAAATCAACTTTAGAGGAAATTTCAAACCCCTTCAAAGCTAATCTTTAATTTTCCGCCAAAAACTTCAGCTAAACGTTTAAGAAAAGAAATTGTCGGTGTGGTTTGAGCATTTTCCACTCTTGAAACTACTGACTGCTTAGTCCTAAGCTTTTTAGAGAGTTCTTTTTGAGTTAATTTATGTTTAATGCGAGTTAAAATGATAGCCCTTGCAATTTCATATTCAGGTCTGGTTTCTTCTAAGACCTTCTTAAATTTTGGATCTTTTAAAAGTTGTTTTTTGTGAGTCTCCCAATCCATATTATTAATCAAAATATCACAATTTTGCTATATTGTCAAGACCTTCTTTGATATTCCCGCAATCTTTCTAAAGCAATTTTTATCTCATTTTTAGGAGTCTTCTGGTTCTTTTTGGCAAACCCATGAAGGAGCAAAAATGCTTGACCAACAATCGCAATGTAGAAAAATCTTAAGGATTGCTCTCCTAAAACTCTTAATTCCCACAAGGGAGTATTTATAACTTTCTTGGTATGAGGTAACCCTAATCTTAAGCCAAACTCAGCTAGTAATTCTAGGGTGTTATAAACTTTTGAGCGGGGTTTATCGGGTAATTCTTCAATAAATTCTTGAACAGGAGTTCTGCCTGAAGGAGTTGAATAATATTCTATCTTCCACCTTGCCACAAAATAATTTTATCAGAAACTTACGAATTTAAGAAAGCTTTGTAAGCTTCATAACAAGAGTATATATCAACTTTAGAGGAAATTTCAAAAGGTGAATGCATGGATAAAAGTGGCGGGCCGGCATCAACCACATCCATATTATAACGCGCTAAAAACATGGCAATTGTTCCCCCACCGCCCAAATCAACTTTGCCTAATCCCCCAACCTGCCATAAAACATTATTTTGATTAAAAATTCTTCTTATTTGGGCTAAATATTCGGCGGTTGCTTCATTGGTATCATACTTTCCTCGTCTGCCGGTGTATTTCTCCAAAGCAATGCCGGCACCAATTCTGGCCGTATTTTTAGGATCAAAAACATCTTTATAATCAGGGTCAAAGCCAACCGTAACATCAGCGGAAATGGCTTTTGAAAGAGACAAACAATCTCTTAAATTATTTTCATCATGCTTTCCGGTCTGCAAATATAGCATCTCAGAGATAAAATCAGGGATAAAATTAGACAAGGCACCAGTTGAAGATTCGCTTCCTGTTTCTTCTTTATCAACCAAAACGACAATATTTGAATATTGGGGATTTTTTGTTTCAAAAAGAGCTTGAACAGCAGGGTAGGCACAAATTCGATCATCTTGACCATAACCACTGATTAATGAGCGGTCAAATCCTAAATCTTTAGCTTCTCCGGCCGGCACAATCTCCAAATCCGCACTCACCAAGTCTTCCTCACTAATTCCATAATTTTTATTCAACCACTCCAAAACCCCCAACTTAACTGTCTCTTTTTCTTCGCCCGCCGAAGCCTTGGCGAAGGCGGGTCCCTTTGATACATTTGATACTTTTGATTCTTTTCCTCCCTTTACTGGAATACTCCCAACAACCACGTTCATCTCTTCCGCCTCTATCGCCTCCTCTAATTTTTTGTCCATTTGTTTTTTAGCTAAATGGGGCAAAAGATCAGTGATTATCAAAACTGGATCGCCTGGTTTATCCCCTATCCCAATCTGTATCGCTCTACCACTTTCAAGAACAACTGTGCCAAATATAGCCAAAGGCGTAGCTGTCCATTGATATTTTTTTATTCCTCCATAATATTGAGTTTTTAACCAGGCAATTTTTTCTTCTTCATACAAAGGCTGGAGTTTCAAATCAATTCTTGGAGAATCAATATGGGCTAAAACTAATTTAGCCCCTTCAATTAAAGGTTTTCTTCCAAACTGGGCCAAAATAATCGCCTTCTCGCGGTTGATTCCGTAAATTTTAACTAAGTTGCTTAGGTGACTTAGGTTTTTCGGGGAAATACTTTCCAACCGACGGTAGCCTTCATCCTTAGCTTCTCCTACTACCCATTCCACCACTTTCCTTTCCGTCTTATATTTACTTAAAAATTCTTTGTAATCTTCCGCAAATTCAAAGGCCTT
>Ga0172364_10004012_pt1 | contig 11738 bp, 14 predicted proteins | sample LakKivSesite10cm_FD_114545 | JGI IMG/M metagenome (GOLD analysis project Ga0172364, IMG submission 114545) | Sediment microbial communities from Lake Kivu, Rwanda - Sediment site 10cm | ecosystem: Environmental > Aquatic > Freshwater > Lake > Sediment | place: Rwanda: Western Province, Lake... | reverse complement strand
GAGCAGAAATTATTACTTTTTTTGCTCCGGCTGTAATGTGTTTTTTAGCTCCCTCTAAATCAGTAAATCTGCCAGTGCATTCCAAAACAATGTCAATCCCCAACTTTTTCCAAGGAAGCTTTGCTGGATCAGTCTCAGCAAAAATTCTAAATTTCTTCCCATCAACTACTAGAGAATCCTCAGTAAATTTAACCGACTTTTGATAGATTCCATAAATTGAATCATATCTCAATAAATGAGCCAGAGTTTTGGTATCAGTCAAATCATTAATTGCCACCACCTCTAAATTGGGATGATTATCTAAAATTCTGCGAAAAGCGGGCCGTCCTATCCGGCCAAATCCATTTATAGTAACTTTTATTGGCATATTATTCTCTAATGTTTAACAGTTTTGAAATTTTCTCTTTATCAAATCCCACCACAATTTGGCCATCAATTTCTATTACCGGTGCCTCCAAAGCTCCTGATTTCTTAATCATTTCTTCTTTTGCTTTTTCGTCTTTTGAGACATCAATTTCTTCAAATTCTATATTATGTTCTTTTAAAAACTCTTTCAGGGTATAACAAAAAGGACACAAAAGAGTGGTGAATACTTTAACTTTCATATTATTCACATTGGCCGCCACTACTGGTGGAACTAGCTTCTAAACCAAAACCAGAAGAGAAAGCAGTATTAGATAAAGTTTGAGAGCATTCTTCTGGCGGTGAATTAAAGGCCTGGCAAATCGTCTCTTTAAATTTTTCCGGTGAGCGTGGGTTTACCTCAACCACAACATCATTAATGACCACAGTTGGCGAACCTTGTACTCCATATTTTTCATTAAGGTCAGTATAGACATCAAATCTGGGAAAACTACCATTTAACCAGGTACTTTTATCATTATATTGGCTAGTTATCTTGTATTGCTCATCGGTTTTTGAAATACAGCTTTCCATTTTGGTTGTGTCAATCTTTGCCTCTGACAAACACCCCTCAAAATTTCCATCTTTAACAAAGCAACTCAAATAATCATAGTATTTCTCTTTTTGTTCTTTTTGGATGCAATATTGCCTCAAATTTTCATCAATTTCCTTTTTTTCATGCATTATATAATTGACAAAATATACTCCCATTTCGGCTTTGTCTTTCAATAGATTATATACCGGCAAAAATGCTTTTTGCATTTGTAAGCCATAAGGACAATAGGACATAACAAATAATTTAACATCGGGCCTGTCTGTCTTTTGGATTTCTTGAGTTGAAGTTGCTTCTCCTGTCTGGGTTAATGTTTTCTCAATATCTATCCCCTCTTCTGGAAATAAAATCTTACCATCTTTTGTCACATAGGAAACAAATTCCTGCTCCCCTATCTTAAGATGGAATTTGTACAATCCATTCTCTTCCGCCACATCTACCAGAGTAGCAACAATGCCCTTTTGGAGGAGATTTTCATTGATATAATCTACCGCCTTTTGGGCTACTTTTTGGGGAGTTTTTATCCTATTTAAATAAAAGTAGGTTCCGCCAATTGAAATCCCGACAACTAGAATCAATATCAGTATTAATTTGTGTAAATCTTTTAACATATATTTATAATATCGAAAATTTTATTTTTTGCAAGCTCCATTTAACTCTTTGAGTAATTTTTCAACATCGATATTATACAATCTACAAACATCACCGATTTTCAAATTCTCAATTTCCATTTTAGCAAATGGACAACTCAAACAAGGCAAGTTGTATTTTGCCAAAATTTCAACTAATTCTGGTCTTTCTAGAATTTCAGCTAGATTTGTATTTTCCGTAATTTTCTTTTCCATTTTTATCCCGCTAACCAACCTCCGTCAATCACTACGGTGGAACCAGTCATATAGGAAGAGACATCCGAAGCCAAAAATAAGACCAAATTTGAAACTTCTTCTGGTTTTCCGACTCGGCGAAGGGGAATTCTGACCAAGGTTGCTTCCATCATTTTTGGATCAGTTTTTAATGGATCAATCATTGGTGTTTCAATTGCTCCGGGCGCAATGGCATTGACTCGAATATTATAGGGCGCTAATTCCAAAGCCAGGGTTTCGGTCATTGCCACAATCCCACCCTTTGAAGCACAATAATGAGCTAGGGTTGGAAAACCAACTCCTACTTGTCCCATGGCAACTGAGGCAACATTAATTATCACTCCCGATTTTTTCTTTACCATTTCTTTAGCCGCTGCCTGGGCACAGAGAAAATATCCCTTGAGATTGATGTCCAAAGTTCTATCCCATTCTTCCTCGGTCAATTCCAAAAAGGGCTTAAACTGACAGATTCCAGCATTATTTACTAAGATATCTATTCTCCCCCATTTCTTTACGACTGCCTGAACCATTTCATCCACTTCTTCTTTTTTAGTCACATCACACTTTAATGCCATTGCTTCTCCCCCATTCTTTTTAATTTCCTCTACCACCTTCTGGCATTCTTCCAAAGAAATATCCGAAACCACTACTTTTACTCCCGCCCCAGCTAAGGTAATGGCATGCGACCTTCCCATCCCCCGCCTCGCTCCGGTAATAATGGCAACTTTTCCTTTTAAATTTGTATTCATTATAATCAATTCCTGTTAATTTTAAAAAAACGACCTTTGGTTATATTTTAATATTTTACTCTTTTTAACCAAACATTAAAAATTCCGGCTTAAAGATTAACAATATTCCTAAAACAAGAATTAAAAGACCTGCCACCAAAGTTGAATATTTGTTATATTTGTCCGAAAAACCAAAGCGACCCAATGTGAAAAAAGCGAAGCCAAAAACTAAAAGATCGTCAAGCATATATAAAATATTATAAAAAAACAGGTAAAAATAATATTGAATTCCACTAATATTTTGGAGGGCCAAAATTCTGGTATACATTACGGGAAAACCGGCCGAACAGAAAAATTCAATTAAATTTACTCCGAAAGCTAAACTAATTACTCCTAAAATTGTAGCTGGAACAGTCGAAGGTTTTAAAATATTTTTCATTTTATCCATTATTTTCTCTTGAGATTTTGAATGATTTACAACTTTACAAACGCCGGGCCTCCAAGTCAAAAATTCTCTAATTCGCCAAATTCCAAAAGAAATACCAAAAATCCCAATCAAAATTCGAGTCAGGGTAACATACCTCATTGCCAAAAAGATATTTAACCAAGCAGTCATAAACAAAAAATATAATAATCCTTCGGCAAAAATAAATGTTCCTCCAACCAGAACTATTTTTTTCCGAGACCTCAGCGGCAGCAAAAGAGAAATTAAAACTAATAAAATCCACATTGCGCAGGGATTAAACCCGTCGAGGATCCCGAAAATCAAAGTCAAAACTGGTAAAGACAGTTTTGAAATATCAATTTCCCCAAAAATTGGAATTTTAATTTTTTGTGGAATTTGTGGTCCCTGGCCAATACATTCCTTTATGCAACTTTCGATTTGGGTTCCAATTTGCTCATCAAAACCAATGAAGTATTTGGTGGGAGTAAAGGTTACCGGAACAAATCCTCTTTCCTGCCCTGGTACTTTATATTTTTCATAAAAATCATTTAAAATTTTTTGATTCTCCGGATGAAAGAACGTTTCATATTCCTCTATTTCAAGCCCTGGATATTTTATTTTCAATCCTTTTAAAAACTCTCTTTCTTGGGCACAATGAGGACAGATGGCACTGTAAAATAAATAAATCTCAACTTTTTGCTGAGCAAAAATAAAATCAGTTTTTATTACAAAGCCTAAAAAAACAATTAGAAATAAAATTAAAAAAGTTTTTTTCATTTATTTAAAAGTATTTTAGCAAATTATTCCTCCGCCTAAAAGTTCCTGGCCACGATAAAAAACCACTGATTGGCCGGGGGTGATGGCGCGCTGGGACTTTTCAAATGCGAGATGATGGGTTTTAGATTTTGGGTGATAGGTTAGAGTTGCTGGAGCTAATTGGTGGCGGTAGCGGATTTTTGCCTTAACCTTTAATGGAAACTCAGGAATTTTTCCGGAAATCCAATTGACATTTTGGCAAATCAATTCTTTTTTTAGCAAATCCTTTTCATTTTTTGTCACAATTAAAAGATTCTTTTTCAAATCTTTATCCAAAACATAATAAGGTCCGCCGGGGAGCCCAATTCCTTTTCTTTGACCGATTGTGTAAAAATATAGACCTTGATGCCTGCCAATTATTTTTCCTTGAGTATCAACTATTTTCCCTGGTTTTTGTTTGAGATGCCGAGTTAAAAAATCATTTATCGTTGTCTGAATAAAACAAACTTCAACTGATTTTCTTGCCTTCAAAACTGGCAATTTAAATTTTCTTGCCAAATTTTCAACTTCTTTTCGGGTGCAATTTCCAATTGGAAACAAAATTCTCTTTAACTGCTCTTGATTTAGCATCCACAAAAAATAAGATTGATCTTTATCTCTATCTTTTGCCTTAAACAATTTATATTTTATTTCTTGTTTCTTGTCTCTTGTCTCTAATTTTCTTGCATAGTGTCCTGTAGCAATGAAATCCGCATCTAAAGCCAAGGCCTTTTCTAATAATAATCCAAATTTTATTTCTTTATTGCATAAAACACAGGGGTTTGGAGTTGTCCCATTTTTGTAGCCATTTAAAAAATATTCAATGACCCTTCTTTTAAATTCCTTTTCAAAATTGAAGTAATAAAACGGAATCTTTAAAGTTTCAGAAATTTTCTCGGCCCTTTTTTTATTTTCTTTAAAGAATGGCAAGTCGGCCAATTTCATGAAAAAAGAGACGACATTAAAACCAGCCTTTTTAAAAATAGCTGCCGCAACAGCCGAGTCAGCTCCCCCCGATATGGCAACCGCGACTTTCATAATTTTAAAAATCCACTGCAAATTAAATCGATTGCCTCCCTTTCTGTTAATCCCCTCATTCTCAAATAAGTTAATTCTTCCTCTGAAATTTTTCCAATTAAAGCCTCATGAGTTATTTGGGCATCTTTGTTTTGGCAAATTAGAGCCGGAATCAAAGAAATTTTTGAATCTTTATCTACCATTAATCCTTGGCAATCCAAATGACCTTTTGATAGAGAATTTGCCAAAATCATGCTCTGGGCTAAAATTTTTGAATTTTTTCTCCCAATTAATCTCAATTTCACAATCCCATGAGAATTTTTCCCTTCTAAAAGCAATATATCTCTAATTTTTATTTTTGAATTTTCCCCATTGACAATAAAATTCACGTTTGCACTTGAACTTTCTTTCAAGTGCAAAATTGTCCTCAATTGCAAATTTTCTGGAGGAAAAAGATTTTGGTAAGTATAAATTAACTTTGCACTCTTTTCTAAAATGAACTCATAATCTGGATTGACAAAATCTTTTTGACCCCATTTGTGGAAATGATTATATTCCAAGGAAACTCCGCTTTTTAATAAAATTTTTCCCTTTGCATTATGAATCCCATAAAGATTATCTTTTGCCGCATTGCAAACAATGTTTGCTTTAGCCTTTATTCCTCTTTCAATCACCAATAAATTTCTTAAATCTTGAGAAACTTTTGGCGAAGCAATTGTAATACAAGTTGATAATGGAAAATCAACTTCCTTTTTCACCCAGACAAAATAGCCCTCCTTTGGCTTTTTTTCAAAAAATTTTCTTGTCCAATTAAATTTTTCCCAAGCTTCAGGAGAAGATAAAATTTCAATTCCTTTTCCTTCCAGAACTTGCATCACTTTGTGATCTATTTGCCAAAAATTAAATTTTCTTGAGACATTCTTTGCATTTTTCATATCCATATTTTTTTATAGTTTTTAAAACCATTTTAAAATCTTTACTTTTGCAAACAATTTTTCCATCCACCATCACATTGACTAAATCTGGCTTCAAAAAATTTAAAATTTGGCCCCAATGAGTAATTAATAAAATTGAAATATTTTTATTAACCAACTCCTTTTCAATTATTTTTGCTACCCTTTCTAATCTTTTTATATCTAATCCGGAATCAATTTCATCAAAAATCACCAATTTTAGATTTAAAGATAAAATCTGAATCAATTCTGAAATCTTTTTTTCGCCGCCGGAAAAATCTAAATTTATCTCTCTTTCTAAAAGAGATTTGACCTCCTCAATTTCGATTTTCCCTTGTCCCGTAGCGAATTTTTGCTGCCTCGGGATTTCAGAAATTTTCTCTAATAATTGAGAAAGTTTCACTCCTTTTACTGCTGGTGGCGATTGCCAAACTAAAGATAGCCCTAATTTTGCCCTCTTTTCGGGGAGTAGCTTAGTAATATCTTTTCCCTCAAGAAAAATTTTCCCTCTAACTATTTTATATTTTGGGTTTCCTAAGATTGTGTGAGCTAAAGTCGATTTTCCTGAAGCATTGGGACCCAAAAGGGCCTGAACCTCTCCCTTTTTTATTTGGAGGTTTACTCCCTTTAATATTTCTTTCCCATCACCTTCGACTTTTAATTTTTCAATTTTTAATAAAATTTCTCTCATTTTCTTGCCCCGTAGGAAGCCGACTTGTCCCGTAACTCGCCGGAAGTGCCGATATGGAAAGACTTTCCTGCGGGGTTAATTAAATCGGCTAAGGTTAGTGAATTTAAAACCGAATTTAGGGAATCTTGGATTTTTTTCCAAAAACTTTTTGTTAAACATTTTCTTTCTCTCGGGCAAGAGTACTCGACCTTTTTAGCAATGCATTTTACTAAAGCCATCTCGCCTTCTAAAACCCTGACTATATCCCCTATTCTGATTTTCTGAGGTAGTCGAGCCAAAAAATATCCGCCCTGAACACCTTTTTTTGATTTAACCAAACCGGCTTTCTCCAACTTTGAAATTATTTTTTCTAAATAATCAAAAGAAATGCCTTCCTTTTTTGCAATTTCTCTGAGAGAAAAAACTTTGCCTTTTTTAAAAACTTTCGCTAAATAAACCATCGCTCTTAATCCATATTGAGATTTCGTAGAAATTTTCATATTAAAAACCGACAATTTTCGTCGGCTTTAGTTTAGCAAAAATCAAAATTACCTGTCAAGACTTTACAAATAATCCACAAAGACAATGACCGTCTCTTTCAATTTCTTCCCGATGCCATTGGCAGGGACAGATTTTTGGCTTATCTTCTTCTGGATTACCACTCACCCTTCGGCAAGGACAATATCTAGCTCCGTATTTCTTTTCATTTTCCAATAAACCTTTTACCAATCTTTCTACTACTTCTCGATTTGGATTTAACTTAAATCCATTTCTCTCAGCATATTCTTGATAGTTTCTAATCAGGAGCTCGGGCTCTGCTTGGGAGGGAGAGTTGTAGTCTTTTAACATTTTATCTAACAGTTCTCTCACTACCGGCTCGGGTCTTGCTCCAATAAATCCACTGACTGGTTTTCCATTTTTAAAAAGAATAACAATCGGAATTTTCTCAATTCCATATTTTTGAGCGGTAAGAGGAGCAGCGTCCAAATTTACTTTAGCCAAAATAATTTTATCCTTATATTCTTCAGCTATCTTTTCTAAAATTGGGCTGAGGATAAAACAGGGGCCACACCAAAAAGCCCAAAAATCAACCAAGACTGGCTTTCGGGCATTTTGAATTTCTTTCTCGAAATTCTCATCGGTTAAAATAATCATTTCTATTTTCTATTTTCTATTTTCTCAATCGCTCCGTAAGGACAAACACTTTCTCCGCCACATTTTTCGAGTTTTTCTGAATCTATCACCCTTGCCTTCCCATCTTCTTCTAATTCAGTCGCTCCTTCACAAGAAGCCACGCAAACACCACAACCCAGACATTTTTCTTTATTAATCTGATATGGCATGATGATACGCGAATTTTTATGCGAATTAGATCCGAATTATATGCGAATATTCGCATACCATTAGCATAAAATTCGCATACTAATTCGTGTAGATTAAATTAGTCTAGTTTTAGTTATTTTGGCAATTTCGGAATTTAATGCTCTTAAATGACCTTTATTTAATTTATGAATATTGTTTTCCCCGCAAGCCCCGGCAATCATTTTTATTTCTTCAGTGCAGTTTTTAATGAAACTGGCAACCCTTTGAGAAGCCTCCTCTATATTTAATTTCTTTCTCAATTCTGGATCTTGGGTGGTGATGCCGGCTGGACATTTCCCAAGGTAACACAATCTGCAATAATTACAACCCATGGCCACTAATAAAGGAGTAGCGCAAAAAACCGCATCGGCTCCCAGAGCCAGGGCTTTAGCAAAGTCAGCCCCGGTATTCAATCCTCCACCAATCCATAATTCCTGTTTTGCTTTTCTCTTATCCAATATTTCCCTTGCTTCCACCAGACAAGCCAAAGTAGGAATTCCAACTTCGTTTAGCATCACTTCTGGCGCAGCTCCTGTTGCCCCTCCCTTTCCATCGATTGCAATTATATCGGGATTTGCTTTTATTGCCAACTCAATGTCCTTTCCATCGGGAGCCCCTAATTTCAAAATTATTGGAATTCCACCAGTAATTTTTCTTAGCCATTCTATTTTCTTTTCTAAATCATTAATATTTTTTATATCCAGATGATAAGCCGGAGAATGAATATCTTTCCCTAAAGGAACATTTCTAATTTTGGCTATTTCTTCAGTAACCTTTTCAGCAGGCAAAAGTCCTCCTTGCCCAGGCTTTGCCGATTGCCCAATTTTAATTTCAATGGCATCGGCTTTTTTTAAGATTTCTTCAGAAATTCCAAATCTGGCTGTTGAATATTGAACTATCAAAAATTTTGAAAATTCTCTTTCTTCTGGAAGCATTCCTCCTTCTCCAGTATTTTCGATTGTCCCAGCTAAAGTGGAAGCTTTTGATAGGACAATTTTTGCCTCCCTCGAAACTGCTCCAAAACTCATTGCTCCGATAATTATCGGGGTTTCAATTTCAATTGGTTTTTTACTATTTTCCCCGATAATTGTTTTTGAACTAATTTTTTCTCTATAATAATCCACCGGTCTTCTTGCCAATTGAGCCGGCACAAAAACCAAATCATCAAAGCTGATTTTCCCGAATTTATTTCCTCTGCCGCTTGAAATTGGAACTCCTCTTACTCTTTTTTGAATTTCTCTAATAAATTCCTCTGGCATATTTTAAAATTTTTTTCATCAAATCAATTTGTTTTATTTTTCCAAGTTTTCCTCTTTGACATTCTTTTTCTGAAAACCCACTCAACTTTTGCTCTGCAAAACTGAGGCGGGCAAGTTTTTTTGCTCCATTACTATAAATTAGGATGGGTATGGGTATTTTACAATGGCTTTTCAAAATTGAGCAGGTTGAGTGATCGGCGGTGACAGCAATCAAATTATCTTTTAAATTTAATAAAGGCTTTATACTCTTATCAATTTTTCCAATGAATTCTTTTTTGGATAAAAAATTCCCGTCTTCGGCCAAATTGTCTGCGGCTTTAATGTGACAAAAAATAAAATCGTACTTTCTTAGACCATTTTTTGCCGCCAAAATTTTCCCTCTGAGATTGGTATTGGGAAGGGCATTTGCCCCTTTAACTTTTATTTCTTCCATTCCAAGATATCTTCCTATTCCCTTGTAAAGTGCGCCACCAGCAATAAAGGCTGACTTTAATCCATATTTTTCTTTAAATTTTTTGATTTTTTTCAATTTTCCAGCCCCTCTAAATAAAATATAATTTGCGGGAAGTTTCCCTTGCCTTTCCCTTTTTTTGTTTAGGGGATGATTTTTTAAAATTTGATGAGTTTTTTCTAAAAATTCATTCAAAATTTTAGCAGTAAATCCCTGGGGATAAATTTTTAAAGGCTCGACTCCTACTTTTTTGGGGTCGTTCTGACTAACAATTTCCAGTTTCCTTTTGCTTTTTATAATAATCCCAATTCGATGGGAAACTGCTTTTTTAATTAAAATTTTTGCTCCCTCAATTTTTGTTTTGTTTAAGACATCAATTAAAGGCTGAGTGTTTTCAATCCTTCCGGCTCTTCGATCAACGATTTCTAATCTTTCATTCACGGTGGCAAAATTCCCCCTCAAACAAAGATCACCTTTTGAAATTTTTGCCCCAATTCCCAGAACTTCAAAAACCCCTCTTCCTGGATTTGAAATTTTTGGGTCGAAACTAAAAAGAGCCAAATGGGTATCCTCAGAAGTTGGCAATTTTCCTTTTTCAACCCAAGGTAAAACCAATCCACAAATTCCATTTTTTGCCAAAAAATCCAAATTGGGCGTTTTGGCAGCTTCCAAAGGAGTTTTATTTCCCAATTGAGGAATAGATTCATCTCCGAGCCCATCAATAATAATTAAAAGAATTTTTTTCATATCATCTAAAATCCCGCAGAGATTTAAGCCATGGCAAAAATATATGTCACATTTCTAACGAAGTTCTTCTTCGATTTTTAATAATCGATTGTATTTTGCTATTCTCTCTCCCCTGGTTGGAGCGCCAGCTTTTATCCAACCGCAGCCCAATCCCACCGCCAGGTCAGCAATGAAGCTGTCGGAAGTTTCTCCACCTCGGTGGGAAACTATCACTCGCCAGCCGTTTTTCATTGCGTATTTAGCTGCCTCTATTGTTTCAGAAACTGTTCCAATTTGATTGGGTTTCAAAATTAAACCATTAGCGGCTTTTTTATTTATTGCCTTCTTAATTCTCTCTAAATTAGTTACTAAGAGGTCGTCGCCAACAATTATAATTTTTTTGCAAAATTTTTTAGTAATTTCTTGAAATCCTTCCCAATCTTCTTCGGCAAAAGGGTCTTCGATGGCAAAAATCGGATATTTTTTAAAAAGAGTTAAATAAAAATTCAAAAGTTCTTGGCTATTTAACCTTTCTTCTTCGAAATAATATTTTCCCCCTTGATAAAAAGAGGAGGCAGCAACATCAAGAATTATTTTTGCTTTATTTTTGTAACCTGCTTTCTTGATGGCTTCCATTATTAAATTAAGAGCCTCAACAGTTTTTTTCAAAGGTGGTGTAAACCCTCCTTCACACCCCACATTTGTTGCCGCTTTACCGTATTTTTTATTTAAGATTTCTCCAAGGGTATGATAAATTTCGGTTCCAATCCGAAGATTTTCTTTAAAAAAATTGGCAGTAGGAACCATCATAAATTCTTGGACGTCCAAGTCGCCTCCTCCGTGGAGCCCGCCCTCCATTAATAAAAAACAGGGAGTGGGTAAAATCGGTCTTCTTCCAGCTAACTGACTAACGTATTTCCAAAGGGGGGCATTTTTAGTTGCAGCGCCAGCCCGACAGACAGTAATGGAAACCGCCAAAATTGCATTTGCTCCTAAACGAGATTTATTTTTTGTTCCATCAAGTTTTATCAAAAATTCATCAATCTCTTTTTGCTTGGTCGGGTCTTTTCCTTTAAGTTTTGGCCCAATAATTTCATTAATGTTTCTGACTGCTTTCAAAACCCCCATCCCATGATATCTCTTTTCTCTATCCCTCAATTCCACTGCCTCATATTTTCCTTTAGAAACTCCTGAAGGAACCGAGGCTAAAAAAACACCTAAATTGGTTTCTAATTCAACCTCAACCGTTGGATTTCCCCGCGAATCCAAGATTTCCCTGGCTTTAATTCTTTTAATTTTAGAGGTTTTGTTTTTGTAAGTAATCATAAGTAGCTAAAGCTGCCTTTGTCCCTTCGCCACAGGCAGTGACAATTTGTTTGAATTTCCCAACGTTGCAATCACCGGCGGCAAAGAGACCTGGGGTTTTTGTCTGACAGGTCTCAAATTCAACCACAATTTCATCTCTTTCATTAAAATTAACCAAATCCTTAACAAATGAAGTTGCGGGCTGATTT
>Ga0172364_10004011_pt1 | contig 11738 bp, 14 predicted proteins | sample LakKivSesite10cm_FD_114545 | JGI IMG/M metagenome (GOLD analysis project Ga0172364, IMG submission 114545) | Sediment microbial communities from Lake Kivu, Rwanda - Sediment site 10cm | ecosystem: Environmental > Aquatic > Freshwater > Lake > Sediment | place: Rwanda: Western Province, Lake... | reverse complement strand
GACCCCCACCGCGCTGTTGCAGCAGCCCGTGGTGTTGGCGCAAAGCGCATTGACCCCCATCGCGCTGTTGCTGCTGCCCGTGGTGTTGGCGCAAAGCGCATTGACCCCCATCGCGCTGTTGCTGAAGCCCGTAGTGTTGCTAAGGAGCGCAGCGACCCCCATCGCGCTGTTGAAGCAGCCCGTGGTGTTGCAGAAGAGCGCATCGCGCCCCATCGCGCTGTTGCTGCAGCCCGTGGTGTTGGCGCAAAGCGCCTGGAGCCCCATCGCGCTGTTGCTGCTGCCCGTGGTGTTGGCGCGGAGTGCATCGACCCCCATCGCGCTGTTGTTGCTGCCCGTGGTGTTAGAGAAGAGCGCACCGACCCCCACCGCGCTGTTGCAGCAGCCCGTGGTGTTGCAGAAGAGCGCATTGACCCCCATCGCGCTGTTGTTGCTGCCCGTGGTGTTGGCGAGGAGCGCATTGACCCCCACCGCGCTGTTGTTGAAGCCCGTGGTGTTGCAGCGGAGCGCGCAGGCCCCCACCGCGCTGTTGCAGCAGCCCGTGGTGTTGGTGCAAAGCGCATTGACCCCGACCGCGACGTTCAGACACCCGGTCGTATTCGCAGCCAGAGTGCTCGGCCCCACGGCTACGTTATTGGCACCAGTGCCTGTGACGATTGCGGTGCGCAGGATCTGCCGCACTGCCGGCTCGTTGACCGCGCCGGTCTTGCTGACTGAAAAGCATGTGTTGCCACCTACCTGCAGATCCATCAGCAGCGAGGCCGCGTTCGACGCGGTGTCGGTGACGTTAAGCTTTAGCGCCGTGGGGGTGCCCGTCGTGTTCCACGTCTGCGCAATATCGAACGAAACGGTGGCGGCCGATCCCGTCAGCGACGCAGGACTGAGCGCGAACGCACGCGGCGCGGTGTAGGTGTCACCGGTACCGGGCGCACGAATCTGCGGGGTAGCGGTGTCGAGTGCAAGGACTTCAAAAGCGGCCATGCGTTACCTCAAACCGGGTTATAGCTGGTGCCAGCACTGTCCAACACAGCCTGCGGCACGGTGAAACCCGTACCAGCGCTGTCCAGCACAGTGAGCGTGACGGTATAGGACGGCGTACCGGCGGATGGCAGGACGGTAAAACCGGACGAGCCGCCGAAAAGAAGCGTCCAGTAGGGAAGCCCAAAAGCAACGGCAAAAGCCATCAGAAAATACGCCGAATATTCGTCGCGTTCGTAGTCGAACTGAAGACGCGAAGCACCTGCACCGGCAGGACGGATCCCGCCGGGACATTAGTAAACGTAATGTCCGTACCCTGCGCAGTCAGCACACGGATTGTGCCCCCGGAACCTGAAAACACCACCGACGACTCGGGGAAATTCACAGTATCGCTGGGCGTAACGGTAGCGGCGTCCCCCGGAAACATCGGGAACGTCGGGGAATAATTGGTCTTTGCCACATGCGGCTCCCGCCCCACCCCTACGGGCAGGGCCTAGAGATCAGGGATCAGACTTCGGTCGTGGTCGGAGCCTGCGCACCGTCCGGCGCCCGCTGCACGTAGGTCACAGTGATGACCGCACGACCCACACCGGCCGCCGTACCCACTGCATAGCGCACGAACACCGGCGTATCCGCCGTGGTGGAGGTCTGCCACGCAAGCTGCGTCGCCGCCGAAGCCGTGCCCCGGAAGCGCCCGCCACCCGTCGTGACCACCGCAGCCATCAGTTCCGCACCACCCGAGGTCGTACCGACCGAGATGGTCGCAGTCGACGTGCCTCCAGGCACGACAACCTGATCCGCCGTGATATCAAGGATCTGCGCCCCCTGCGGCAGCAGCCCCATCTGCGCATCAACGTTGCTGACCCCGGCAGTCACGACACCCGTGTCGTAAGACTGCGACAGCACAACAACTCCGGTATTGCGCACCGTACGACCGCCAAAGCGGATCGTGCCCGAACGAATCGGGCCGGAGAAGGTCGTGAACATAGGATTACCTCAGGTTATAGCGCTTAGCCAGAATTCCGACGCTATTGGGAGAACAGCCAAGCGCTCTGGCGAGCGCTGCGAAAGTCTTGTCCGGATTGTCTTGGATGAACTGGAGCTTCTCGTCCACGCCACGGTCATAGCTTGCCCGCTTCGGCGGAATAACCTTACCGTAAGCAGCGGCGTAGCGCAAGAAGAGCTTCCGGGCTGAACTCGGTTCGATCCCAAAGGCCCGCCCGCGCTCCGCGTAGGACAGGTGCTCGTTGTTCATGATGTACTCGATCTTGCGGCGGTGCTCGGGATCAGCCAGCCTGCGGGCGGTTTGCGCGTCGCTGAGCTTCTTGCTGATCGTATCGTCTAAGGGTTTGGCTTGCGCCTTCTTCGTCTCAGAAATGCGTTGCTTGGTGTACTCGGTATGCGTGCGGCCCAGCATCGGGAAAGCATCGCAAGCAATATTGTACCCAGCCGCTTCTTCAAACGTCAGTTTACCCTTGAGTACCCCGAGTTCGATCTCACGAGCATTCTGCTCTTCAGCACAGGACACTTCTTCAATCCACTCAAAAACACCGTCACCGTAGGTGTTGAACGCGGTTTGCAGGCGCAGATTGGGGTGTTCGTTACGGCGCAGAAGTCGAAAATGCTCGGCCCGCCGCTTGGCTAGGTTTCGAGACGAGCCCACGTAGCAAAGCCGTTCCGCATGGTTGACCAGTCGGTAGACACCAGTGGTAGGGGCTGCGTAGGGCATGAGGCTGAACTCTCCTGAAAACCATAGTACGCCGAAAAAACACGCCCGTCAAACACGGGGCTCTCCGTTACATAGCTCAGGAGGCCGTAATGTACCACCGGTACCGCGAAGAGTCAAGCGGGCAAAAAAACCCCGCCGAAGCGGGGCTCTGCCTTAAAAATCAAGGACTTACGTCATGCGCCAGGGCTTCCCCACATACCGAGCGGATCGCTCCATCCAAATGAGTATCTTTCACGCGCCTTGAAGCGGCTGTTTCCGGTATCAAAATCGCCATCGAGTGAAGTCGACATCGGGGTCCGCACGAAGTGCTTCAGCCCGTTAGGCACATCCGTCATGAGGAACCACGCATTGGTATCGGTCAAAAAGTGATTGACCGTATAGCCTTCCGGGACGGTGCCCAGGGCTCGCAGCGCGTTGAGGTCATTGTCGGTCGTACCAACACGAAGCTCGGTGCTCAGCAGCCGCTTGGCGACGAACATGTACGCAGGCGGAATCACCAGCTTGCGAGGCTTGGCTGCAATCAGCAGCCCACGCTCGTCCGTCCAGGCAGCGATCTGAATAACCGCCGCTTCCATCGAAGTCTCGTTCAGATCCACCCCGGTCGCAGGTGAATTGAAGTTGACCCCACCCAGCGTCAGCGGGTGACCCACCCGAGTCGAGCCGGAGTTGTTGCCGAACAGCGTAGTGCCGTCACCACCGAGAAAGCTTCCGTTGAACCCGTTGTTCAGGATGGACGCCGCCTTAACCTGCTTGGTGTACGCCATCGCACGCGCAAGCGCCTTGGTGTACCGCGCCGACAGCGAGTCATAGAGGTTGTCCTCCATGGCCTCCTCGGTGATCGCAAAGCCCAGCGCGATCGTCTCGTGGGTATACCGAGCCGTGAACGCTTCTTGCGCGTTGTCGTAGCGGATGGCCGCGCCCTCGGTCTTGACCGGAGCCGCGCCGAAGCCGGAAAGCTTCGTCTCTTCCTCGAACGAACGCTCGGAGCTTTCGACTTCGAAAATCTCCTTGTGCTCTTCGCCGTACCGCGCGTACTCCAGTCCGAACAGCGCGTTCAGACCAGGGAGCAGCTCCTTCAGAAGTTGGGAACGAGAAATTGCCATGATGAGTTACTCCTTACGCCCCAACCGGGTTCTGGTAAGCATGGAAGCCGGTATTGAGCTTGACAATGACATCTGCGAAGGTGTCCGTAGCGGTCTCCGCAACGATGTCAACGATGCGCAACGCCAGCGTCGTGGTAACCGCCACGTTACCCCAATTGGAACCAGTATCCAGCGCCAAGCCCGAATTGCCAGTCGCAGTGCTGCCCGCGGTAGCAAAGCTGATCGGAGCATTACGGCCGATGGAGGCAAAAATACCGCCGGAGAACGACCCAACCGCAGTAGCCGCCTGGATCACGAGCAGGGCATCAGGATCATCCATCACGCGAACGCGAATGTTGGTGTACCCGTTGGTGACCGCATTGGCCGGCAGGTACTGCGCAAACACCTCATAGCGCAGCACCGGGTCGACGTACCGCACGCCAACGCACACACCGACCACGCCACGCGGCGCACCGGAAGTAGCGTTACCAGCGGTAGTGCCAAGACTCATGGCAACCGGAGAATCACCGGTCACTACCGCCGAAGGCTGCCCCGAAGCGATTTTGACCAGATCACCGAAGAAAATAGCGTTTGCTGAGTTCGAAGTCATCCGGAACTCCCGGATGACCCCGCCGTTGAAGGACTGACCGCCGATCAGGTTGACCGGTCGCAGCCCGTAGGGGGAGGCAACATTTGCCATAGTAAAACTCCGTTATTAACCGTTACCAAACCCGCCACGCGTCACAGACGTCTTACGGTCCGAGAACAGCGGCATACGCGGGTCGTTGTTTCGCATGTAGTGGTTATTCACAGACTCCATCTGGGCCTGCGCCTGCGCGTTGTAGTACTCGTTACGGGCAGCGACCCTCTCGATGGCGATCTTGCAGAGCATCAGCCCGCCAATCTCGACATTACCGGTCTTGGCGTTGCCGGACAGCATCAGTTCCGGATGGTCCACAGCCTTCACAGGCTCCCAGCCTTCCCGCATCCGCTTGGAGACGCTCGTAGGTTCCGCCTCCCCCAGAATGTGCGTCGCAATCCAGCGAAACACGTACCCAGGCTCGGGGTTCGGATCCGGCAGCGTGCTGGGCGGCACGTACACCGCTCGCGCGGTACGCTCTCGCGTGGTCATGTCACGCGGGGTTCTCACAGGTTGCTGATTGGTCTCAGCCATTGCCCTTCTCCAACCGTATCAGTTCAGCGGCGTATTGCTGCGGGGTAATGTTGAATCGCTTGGCCAGCGCCACCTGAGAGGCGGTCAGCTGCACCTTGCGAGGACCGGAAGCGCGTGTGGCAGGAGCCACAACGGTATGGGGTGCGTTCGAGCGTCCCGGCTTTACCGCCTCACTGGCGCGGTCGGAAGACGAACGAGGAGCTTCGCCCGAGACAACCTCGGGGAACGTAGCCTTCAGGCGAGCGTCAATGCGCTCGAAGTACTCATCGGAGCGGGGGTCCACCCCCGAAGCCACTAGCTTGTGATGCAGCCCTAGTGAAAAGCTGGTGATTTCCTCGTATCCCGGAGCCCCGAACCACTGGTTGCGTGCACGCCAGCGCGTGGTTTTGTCGTCGAGACGGGTCTCAGGAACCGAATCCGGTATTTTTACATCAACTGCGCCTTCTTGTAAAGCGAGTGGTTTGAAACTCTTGGCAGCCTCCGAACGCAGCTTCGCCTCAGTAAGGGCTTCCTGCGCGTTGATCATCGCCTCGGCGTCCCCGGACTCGTACGCCTCCTTATAGCGGCGCTTGGCGAGGTCGAGAGAGGAGTCGGCTGCCGACTTGGCGGTCTCGGCGAACTGCTTCTCGCCGGTCGTCACGTATTCCTTGAGCCGCTTGTTCTCGTTGAGCAAGTGCTGCGCCATGCGACGCAGCTCCTCCTGCTCCCGCGCAAGCACCTCCTTGGCCCGACGCTCATCGTGCCGGGCGTGAGTCAGCTCCTTGATGCGTGCCTTGACCTTGTCAGAATAGTTCTCCAACTCTTCGTCGGTCGGCTCCGCCACGGGCTTATCCAACGGCCTGCGGCCGCGATCGGGCTCGGGCGTGTCATCGATGATCTCGATGTCGATCGTGTCCTGAGACGACGCCTTATCCTTGCCCGCCGCCGACTCGGCGGTGTCCATGACTTCGTCAGGGAACTTGAACTGTTCGCTCATGATGGCTCCTTACACCGCCACTCGGGTCACACCACGGGGATCCTGCACAACCGCCTCGATCTGGTCGTCATGCAGCAGGCGGAACTCCTTGCCGTAGATTCGGAACCGCGTCCCGGAGTACGTCCGCACCAGCACGAAGTCGCCTTCCTTGCACCACGGCCCGGAGGGGAACTTGGCCACGTCCTTATATGCGTCCGGCCCCAGTTTCAGCACGAACAGCACGGTCGTGGCGTGCTCCTCCTGCTTCATGAGAGCGTCGGCCTTGACGAGCGACGAGTTATCGAACCGGTCGGAGACATCCGGCACGATGCACAGGACTTTCCAGCCGGTCGGATCAGGCAATTGCCTCGCTTTTTGCTCGGGAGAGTCCTGCGCCCCCGGCTCCACCGCCGGCTGAACGGGCGCGGGCAGCGTAATGCCCGGGGGTAGGTACAGATCAGTCATGAAATTAGCCTAAAAAGCACGGGAACCGTCCCGCGAACGTAGAAATTAGAAATCATCGGCCTCACGCACCGCCGCGATGAGGTCCTGCACATGCTGGTTCGCCAGCTCAAGCCCGCGAACCACACCACAGTGGTACTTATACTCCGAAAAATCCTTCAATGCACCTCGACTGAGGGCATCTTTCTCGCTAAGCACGTCCTGCAGCAGCTTTTCGCGCAAAACGCGGGCAAAATCCTCGACCATGGCGGCTTAGCCTTCGTCTGTTGCGGGTTTCGGACGGTTGCGAGCAGCGTCCAAGCGGGTTTTGGCGATCTCAACGCCCAGACGGGCGCCATCTCGGACCTGTTCCGCGGTCAATTTAGCTCCATCGCCTTGTTTCTGTGCCGCCAGACGCATCCCTTCGAGCTGCAGGCGCCCCGCCACCTCGGTTTCCCGAATACCCAGCTCATCGGCTTTTGCCGCCGCATCGATACTCAGCTTCTGTTTCTTCAGCTCAAGCTCCTGCGCACGCAGTTTCAGCTCTTCCTGCTGCATCTGGACCACGGGATCCTGCGCCTGCTGCTGCGCTTGCTGCTGCGCGGCTTGCTGCTTGCTCTGATCGAGCACCTGTCGGGCCGCCTGCGCCATCATCCCGGAGAGCGCAAGCTCGACCTGAGGCGGCAGCTTCTCATCTTCCGGAGGCAGCGGCATGCCAAGCTGCTGCTCGATGCGCCTGCGGTACGCATAGCCCACGTGCTCGGCCACGTGCGCCATCATGGCGCCCATGATCGCCTGCGCCTGCGGGTTCTGACCGATCAACTGCATGACAACGGGGTCCTGCGCCGCCGCCATATGCACCTGGATGTGCGCCTCATGGTCCTGGTAGGCGAACGCCTTGAGCGGTTTGCCCTTGAGGGCGTTCATATTCTCCGACACCGGGTCGAGGGGCTTCTGGTCATCCGGCAGCGGCACAAGCTTCTCGGCGTTCTTGATCCCGAGGACCTCCAGCATCCCCCGATGCAGCAGCGGCATGTCGTAGACCTGAGGCGCCATCTGCGCCAACTGAATCACCGCCTGATACTGCACGACCCGCTGCGCCATCGTGGCCGCGTTAGGGTCGCTCACGGGGATGATGTCAACCTGCGCGAAGTCGGACCGCTTGGCGTGTGGTGCGCCCGTGTCGGGCTGGTAGGCGTACGCGTCGTCCGTGTAGTCGCGGATGATGCCCGCAATCAGCTTCAGTTCCTGTTTCAGCGCAAAGTGCACGCGCGCCTGCACCGCCGTCATGACCTTGAGCTGCCGCTCAAGGAGTGCAAGCGTAGTGCCGACCGGCGCCTGAGCGCTCATATCGGCGATTTTCATATCCGCGGTTGCGGCGAACCGCCGGCCTTCCTCGACGATGGTCCCGAGCAGCGCAGCCAGCGTGGCGCTGGGCTCCTTGTACGGCAGCGGCAGGATGTTGTCCCGTATGGTCCCGGAACCTACATCGACGTCCCTGAACTCCCCCGGACTGATGGGCGTGTCGTCCCCCTTGATCCGCAGCCCCCGGCTCTTCAGCCCTCCTGGCAGGTTGGAAAGCGTCCCGGCATCGACAAGCTGGCGGATGAGCGAAGTGGCGCTCTGCGCGTAGGCCCCGATCAGATGGAACAGCCCGAAGCCGTACGCCCCGAAGCCGGGGATATATTGGTAGTGTACGAAGTGCTGACGCCTTGTCCGCAGGGGGTCGTCCGGCTGCCAGTTGCGCCGCACGGCCAGCACGGTTCCGTCCTCCAGCAGGGTCACGACATAAGGAGCGGCGATCGCGTTGGAGGGGTCGATGTCATCGTCCTTCGCGGACTCATCGGCGTACTTGTCCTGCGAGATCACCAGATCCGCATGCGCCTCGAACAGCGTATACCGCTCATCCGACATATCCCGGAAACCGGTCTCGGCGTCCTTGGCCTTTTGTACTTCGTCGATGATTTTCGTGGGGTCCGGCAGGGTGATGTCGCGGTAGAACCCAGCGTGCTGCAGCTTCAGGATCTCGTTTTTCGTCTTGCGCATCCGATGCGTGACGCGGTAGCAGTTCTCGATGTTCGACGTCCCGTACGGCAGAATCATGTCCTCTGCCGGCACGAAGATGGACACCTGACGAGCAACAGAGGGGTCGTAGTACACCTTCTTGAAGGCGGAGCCCGTTGCGGGAAGCGACCACAGCATCCGCTCATGCTCCGGGCGAAACTCGACCATCCGCTCCGTCAACTGGTAGTTCAGATCCGCTTCCACGCGGGCCGCAGCCTCCCGCTTATCAGGCGTCTCCCTGCCGATGATCTTCGTACGGACGGGCCCCTGCGCCGGGAACGTCTCCACGATCGTCTCCGACTGGAACCGCACGACCGCTTCCGTGATCATGGGGTGATGCACCCCGCACGCACCCTCCCAGGGCTCGGATCGCGCCTCGTAGTTGAGTCCAAGCAGCTTGAGCCCTTCTGTGTACGTCTTCTCCCAGTCCTTGCGGGACCCGATGTCGTTGGTGATGTCTTCCAGCAGCCCGGAGGAGAGCGCGCTCAGCACCCCGTCTTCAAGCGTCTCGGCAAGGTTATCGGAAAACTCGTCTTCCTCGGCCGCATCCGCATCGAGCGTCAGCTCGACCCCTCCCGCACGGATGGTCACTTCCTCCGGATCGACGATCTCGATCTCGATGGGCTCTCCTTCAGGCTCAGCCAGCCCTCGGGGCATTTCGTACAGACTTCTTTCGATCGGCATCATCGCCCCGCTTTAAGCGTCGCCCGGTTGGTCTTGGGGTTGTATGTAAAGCTGCTTGCAGAGCGGCCCGTGCGTGTAGCGGCACGATCCTTGGCGCGCTCTTCAGCAGTCATCGCATCACGCGCCCGACCGGCGGCCGTAAGGTTACCTTTTGCATCCACGTGCCCTCGATCCCGCAGAATCGCGATCGCCATGTCGCGATCTCCGACCTGCGCCGCAAGACGATCGATAAGGCTGTTGCGGCCAAGAAACTTCTGCGTCGCCATAATGGACTCAATAGTACGACACACGCCTGCGGTACGGCAGCGGGTCAGGATCTTCGTAATCGGAAGTCAGTCGGAGCAGCCCGCCCTGCCGGATCCTGCGAAGCGCGAGCGTCATCGCATCACACTGATCGTCATGCTCCCCGGAAGGGAAAGCGCAAATCTCATCAACCACCTCAGTTGCCCATCGGGTTTCCGGGAACCACACCTGTCCGGAGACGAACATATCCGCCACGGCGTTCACACGTGCAATCTTATCCTGCCCTTTGCCCGGGGAAAACTCCTGCACGAATATGCCGGAGCGACGCAGCTCGTCGATCAGCGGCTGCCCGGAAGCCTTCGCCTCCACGATCAGCGCATCGGGCTCCCATTCCTGCACCTGCTCCAGTGCGATCCGCTTCAGCTCCGGAAACTCCACCTTGCGCCGGACCGAATTCAGCAGGATCACGTTGTCCACGCCGTCCTCGGTCGTCCATACCCCCCATGTCTGGCACACCGAATAGTCCGACCGGTCCTTGGTCGTCATCGCGGTATCCCAACTCTGCACGATGAAGTCGCACTCGGGAGGGGTGTCTTTTTCCCACCATCGGATGTGCTCGCGCTTGATGAGCGCCGCTTCCTGCGCAGTCGGAGACTGCATGTACTGGGCGTTCCATTGCCACGCCGCCATGGACGCCTTGGTCCGCAGGAGCGCTTCGAGCGGCCACTGCTCAGGCCACAGGGACTTCTGGATCTCCGCAGGTGATTCGGGGTCGTCCGGATCGTAGTTTGGGTTTGGCGTCGTGAGGATGGCAGGAAACTCGAACACCTCATACTGGTCGGCGTCGGGGTTCATCGCCGCATCCTTGGTCACGCGCCCTATGAGGTCCCGGGCGGCCCACCGCGTGTGCAATATGCACAGGCGCCCTTCTGGCATGAGCCGTGTCCGCAGGCCCGAACGAAACCACTCGTATACCGTATCGAGGGAATCCATGTTCCCCGCCTTAAGGTCCTGTTCGCTGTGCGGATCATCGACGACAATCAGATGGCCGCCACGGCCGGCAATCGCACCGCCCACGCCAGTGGCGAACACCGCTCCACCCTTAGTTGTGTTCCACTTGCCCGCAGCCTTGGCGTCCGCAGCGATGGCTACACCCGGAAAAATGTTTCTGTACTCGACGCTCTGCATCAAGTTACGCACCTTGCGCGCCATGTCCACCGCAAGATCCGCCGTATGCGACGCCAGGATCAGCATGTGCTCGGGGTGCTTTCCGATGTACCACGCCGGGTAGTAGATGGAAATCATCTGCGATTTCCCGAACCGTGGGGCGATGCTGACAGCGATCCGGTCCTTCTCGCCGCGCTCGATCTGCATCAGCAGCCCACCCAGGCGCTTCAGATGAACGCCAAACTTGTATTGCGGATCGACCGCTGCGATGAACGCCAGGAAGTCAAGCTGCGCAAGCGCCACCCGGCGGCGCACTTCAAGCTCGTCCAGCAGCGCAAGCGTGGAGATCAACTCCTCGTGCGTCATGCTGCCCACGCGCGACAGCAGCGCATCAGCGTCAATCCGCACTGCCCGCACTCCGCACCAGCATAGGATCGTCAGCGTTGATGGTCTTCATGAGCCGTTCCCGCAGCAGTTGCTCCAGCTCTTCGGTCGGACGATGCTTGAGGGTGACCTCCGTCTTGTCCGTAAACAGCCCGACATCGGAAATCTTGCCTAGCAGCTCATAACACTTCAACCGGATGCGGGGGTCCGGGTTCGTGCTGTCCAGCACCAGCCTATTGGTGACGTAGGTCCGCAGCTGGGCGGCCGACTGCACCACGATCTTGTCGTACTCATCCAGGATCGCCTTCAGATGCACGACCGCCCCGGGGCTGCTGAGCGTCACCGCCGTTGCAGGCACTGTCCCGATGAACACCTGCCGCGCCCGCGCAATATCCGAATCTTCGACCGGCACCTCGTCGCGTATCATTGCAACAGAGGCAAACATAGTGTTGACGCGATGCGTTAAATCCTTAAACGTCGGTGGGTACTCGGCGAAGGAGATATCGTCGTCGACAGGCGGAAATTGCATAAACACTTCGCTCCTTCGGGGAAGTGTAATGCATTACTGTTTTAACAACAAGCCCGAAAAGGCAGGCCCCGCCCTCGCCCGCAACGGAACACAGTTAAGACATACTGCAACTTTTGTAGAAAAATTTTGGGGGCGTAGCACATAGTTTAGCATAGTGAATAATAGGCGGGTGTGGGAGCGTCGCACATAGTTTAACATAGTGAAAAACAGGCGGGTGTGGGAGCGTCGCACATAGTTTAACATAGTGAATAATAGGCGGGTGTGGGAGCGTCGCACATAGTTTAACATAGTGAATAATAGGCGGGTGTGGG
>Ga0172364_10004009_pt1 | contig 11741 bp, 11 predicted proteins | sample LakKivSesite10cm_FD_114545 | JGI IMG/M metagenome (GOLD analysis project Ga0172364, IMG submission 114545) | Sediment microbial communities from Lake Kivu, Rwanda - Sediment site 10cm | ecosystem: Environmental > Aquatic > Freshwater > Lake > Sediment | place: Rwanda: Western Province, Lake... | reverse complement strand
TTTCACGGTGGTGTTCATACGGGTGGTAATCTGTTGAATATCCTGAATGAGCCCCATCGTCAAAATCGATTGAAGCATCGCCGTATATTTTCCAGGGATCTGTTTACCACTGGCGACCGCCATGTTTTTCAGAGCAAAGAGAATCTCAACAGGAGCAACTTTTTGTGGGCAGCGCTCCCTGCATTTCAGGCAGGTCATGCAAGTCCAGATAACATCAGAGTTCACGAGTTCGTTGATCAGTCCTCGTTTCAGAAGAGCGACGATTTTGTGTGGTTCGAGCTCAAGGAGTTTGTGTGCCTCGCAGCCTGATGTGCATTTTGCGCATTGGTAACAGTACTCAGAAATTTGGTCTTGTAAGCTGCGCAGTCGATTGCGTATCTCTTTTTGTTGGTCTGACTGCGGCTCCCCCATAGAAGTCAAGTCGACAATAGTCATTGTTGTCTCACTTTACTATTAAATTAACAATCGTTAACTATATATATTTTTCTCCTATTTCGGCACATGGTTTATCGATAAGAGATATTTAAAACTATCAATAATTTTCCTTCAGTCAAAACAGAGTGGTTTAATATAGCTCCATTGATATCGACTCACGAAATCAGGGGAGCATATTCTATGAATCAAACAAGCGAAAAACAACTACTTGAAAAAGCAAACAAACCAGCAAAAGACGCGATGCGACTCCATCCTTTTTATCATGGGAAAATCGAGATAGCCCCGAAATGCCGGATCAAAGATTTCAATGATTTCGCAATCTGGTACACACCTGGTGTTGCTGAGCCGTGTAAAGAAATTCAGAGACATCCCCTCAAAGTTTATGATTACACCAACAAATGGAACACGGTCGCGGTGGTCAGTGACGGAACCCGGGTTCTTGGTCTCGGAGATATTGGACCTGAAGCTGGACTACCCGTGATGGAAGGAAAATCACTGTTATTCAAATATCTTGGAGGTGTCGATGCCTACCCGCTATGCCTTGCGACAAAAGATCCTGAACAGATCATCCAAGCAGTGAAATGGCTCAAGCCGAGTTTCGGTGGCATCAACCTTGAAGACATAGCAAAACCAAAATGCTTCTACATCCTCAATCGACTACGAAAAGAAATGGATATCCCTGTCTGGCATGATGACCAGCAAGGAACAGCAACCATTGTCGTCGCCGGTGCACTCAACGCACTCAAAATCGTAGGAAAACCACTAAAGAGTGCCCTTGTCTCCATGGTCGGAGCAGGAGCAGCAAACATTGCTATCGCCCGTGTATTGATCCATGCAGGCATTCAGCAGAAAAATATTATCATGGTCGACAGCAAAGGCATCCTTCATTCCTCAAGAAAAGACCTGGAAAAAGAACAGAAAGAGAACCCTGAAAAATGGACCATGTGCCTCAAATCGAATGCAGAAGGAAGAATCGGTGGGCCAGCAGACGCTCTTAAAAACACGGATATCTGTATTGCAGCAAGCAGACCAGGACCAGGAGTCGTTAAGAAAGAATGGTTACGCACCATGGCAGAGGATTCCATCCTGTTTGCTACCGCTAACCCCGTCCCTGAAATCTGGCCATGGGAGGCACAAGAAGCAGGAGTACGCATCATTGCTACGGGCAGATCGGATTTCCCGAACCAGATCAACAACTCCTTAGGATTCCCTGGTATCTTCCGAGGAACCCTGGACGTACGCGCAGAAACCATCACCGATGACATGTGCGTTGCGGCAGCCTACGAGCTAGCAAAAACAGCAGAAGACCATGGACTCCGAGATGATTACATAGTTCCCACCATGGACTCCTGGGAAGTATTCCCAAGAGAAGCGGTCGCTGTTGGTATGAAAGCAATTGAACAAGGTATCGCACGGGTCAAACCATCACGACAAGACTTGTACGATCATGCGATGGAACAAATAAAAAGAGCACGGGCGATCACCCAGAGCCTCATGAGCAATGGTTTCATAACACCCGCACCAGAATAACCTATTTTTCTAGGAGAAAAAGTTCTGAAAAAGAAAAGCCTTAAATGAGAATAAGAGTTCTCGGTTTCCGGGGCTACTACCCTTTTAAAACCTTAAGACCCTTAGATGCGGAAAGGTGTCTACGATGAAAAAAATACAAAGCATGTCAAAAAAAGATTTCACGTCTTTTGTGAACACACTCATAGCATCAAAAACCTATGATGTCGTTGGTGTAAAAGCAAAAGGGGAACGGTTCGTCTACGACACGCTCGACACTGCTGACGATCTACGTCTCGATTTCGATGTCACCATCATTCCACCAAAGAAATACTTCCTCCCACAGTACGAGCAGATGATGAAATTCTCCTTAGAAAAACCGTTTGATGTTCACCCGACCTTTGACGACCAACCACGCGTTATTATCGGAGTTCACCCGTACGATATCATAGCGTTACAACAATCAGACGCGGTCTATCTCGATGATCAGAAAGATGATTTCTATAAAAAAAGACGGCAGAACACGATTCTTATTGCTTGTGATATCCAGAAGGTTTCTGAACGATCCTTTGCCGCAAGCATGAAAACCAATATCGTCGAGGACGGCTTTGATCTCTTAGTCACCAACATTGGTAACACCTATACCATTACCATTGGAACCGAAAAAGGAAAAAAACTCCTGGAGAAATATGGAAAAACAAAGGATGCTACCACCGAGGAAATAAAGAAAATTAAACAAGTCCGTGACACTCTCGCATCCAAATATAAACAGAAAGTAAAAATCGACAAGAAAGAATGGCCAGAATACCTCGTTGCGAACTATCAGAACGCTATCTGGGAGGAGCATGCTGACAAGTGCATGGAATGTAGCTCCTGCACCATGGTCTGCCCCACCTGTTACTGTTACGATGTCCGAGACCTCGTCTCCTTAAACATGAAAGATGGACAACGATTACGCACCTGGGATGGTTGCATGCTCAAAGAATTTACCAAGGTAGGCAGCGGTGAAGTCTTCCGTGATGATACGAAAGAACGCTATCGACATCGGTTCTTCCGCAAAGGGAACTACCTACCCCAACGCTACGGGTTTGTTGCTTGCGTTGGATGCGGGCGATGCGGTATTGCGTGTCTTCCCAATATTGCTGATCCTTGCGATCTCATGAACGAGCTAGCACATTTTGGAAAAGAGGAAGAAACAGGACGCTACTTCATTAAACAAAAAACAACAGTCGTTGAGAAAGGAATCATCCATGTCCCGCGCAGTGCAACCATTCGAAAAATCCAGCATCTCAGCGATACGGACACGTTCTTTGAACTCGAACTTGATGATAAAAAACCATTAGGACATGATCCAGGTCAGTTTGTCGAAGTCTCCGTCTTTGGGATTGGTGAAGCACCCTTTGGGGTCTCCTCACCACCAACAGACACCCCACTCTTTGAAATCATGGTACGACGTATTGGGAATGTGACGACAAAACTCATTGGAATGAAACCAGGGGATAAAGTCGGTATCCGGGGGCCACTAGGAACCGGTTTTAATATGAAATCATTTGAAGGAAAAAACCTTATTTTCTGTTCTGGTGGAACCGGGATGGTACCAATGCGATCGGTGATCAATTACGTGGTTGATAAAAAACATCGTGACAAATACAAGAATATAACGATTCTTTATGGGGCGAAACGACCGAAAGAAATCGTGTTCATGCCTGATGTCGACAACTGGAAGAAGGTTCATGACCTCCAATGTGAAGTCACGGTCGATAAATGCGAACCAACAGAATGCTGGGGCGGGTGTGTCGGATTAGTCACTACCTTATTCCCCAAAGTGCGCATGGATAAATTCGATTCGAAAAACACGATAGCAATCGTGATCGGACCACCAGTGATGTACAAGTTTGTGATTCAATGTTTGAAAACCATGGGGATAACAGATGATAATATTTATGTCTCGTTGGAACGTCGTATGAAATGCGGGGTAGGGAAATGCGGGCATTGCCAAATCAATGGTATCTACACCTGCAAAGAAGGACCTGTCTTCAATTATCAACAGATTAAACAACTCCCGGAGGCATTCGAATGAAACAGAAACCACGTGTTGCCGTCTTTGATTTTGCTGATTGTGAAGGCTGCGAACTTGAGATCGCTGATCTTGAGGAAGAAATCCTTGATCTTATCGAGATCGTTGATATCGTCTCCTTCCGTGAGGTCATGAAAGAGCATTCAGATAATTATGATATTGCTATTGTGGAAGGCTCGATCATGCGACCGATCGATGAACAGCGACTACGAAAAATCCGCAGTCATGCAAAAGTCCTTGTTGCCCTTGGAGCTTGCGCGACCATCGGTGGGATCAATAAAATCCGTAACCAATGGATGCCTGATGAAGTCATGAAAGAGGTCTATGGTAATGCGAATGTGAAGGGAAATGAACTTTTTAATGTCAATAAAACAAAAGCGGTAAACGAGGTTGTCCCTGTGGATTATTATATTCATGGCTGTCCAATTGATCGTGATGAGTTCAAACACGTCATCACCTCGATTGCACTGGGTAAGAAACCTGAGATTCCGCGGTACCCTGTGTGTGTGGAATGCAAAAAGAATGAGAATATCTGTCAATTTGAGCTCGGGAATTTTTGTCTTGGACCTATCACCCGGGCAGGATGTAAAGCAATCTGCCCGACCAACAACAGTCCATGTGAAGGGTGCCGAGGGCTGATCAAGAAAGCAGAAACTGAATGCGTGAAGGAAGTCCTGGAGCGCTATAAGCTCTCCTACGAGGATATCAGACGGCGATGTACCATGTATAACTATGGTCGCGAGGAGTGTGGTGTCGATGAGTAAAGATTTTTCGATTCATGTTGAACATGTCACCCGCGTCGAAGGTCATGGAAATATTACGTTAAATGTCAAGAACGGTAGTATTGAGAAACTGGAATGGTCAGTGGTCGAAGCACCACGGTTTTTTGAAGCGATGCTTCGTGGACAGCAGTTCAACGAGCTGCGTCCCATTACCTCCAGAATCTGCGGGATTTGCTCGATTGGTCACTCCCTTGCCTCCTTGAAAGCGACAGAGGACGCTCTGGGTGTGAAGCTGTCTGAGCAAACTGAACTGTTCCGTAGGCTTGCGATCCATGCTGAGAACATGCAAAGCCATATCCTCCATATTGGATACTTGGTTGCCCCTGATCTTCTCGGGGTTGGCAGCGTATTCCCGCTCATTGGTTCAAAGCATACCGATACCGTGCTGAAAATCGTCAAACTCCATAGGCTTGCCAACGAAATGTCTGATCTCATCTGCGGACGAACCATCCATCCTATCAGGTTAGTGGTTGGCGGTTTTTCCATGTTTCCCACAGAAAAACAATTAGTACATCTGCAGAAACGTTTGGAGGAAGCACGCAGTCTCACCCAGGAACTAGCGACCGTTATTCACAGTGTTGCTGATAAACTCCCAGCGTTTGAACGAGAAACCGAGTACATCGCGTTGAGCACGCCGAAAGAGTACGCTTTTTACGATGGTGATCTCACCTCCACCGATACAGGGACATTGAAAGACTATAAAAAATATCAAGAAATCACGAATGAATATCTTGTTCCTCAGTCTACTGCAAAGTATGCGAAGCATCATCGGGATTCCTACATGGTGGGGGCATTAGCACGATTTAATCTGAACAGCAAACAACTCCACCCTGCTGCACAAGACGTGGCCAAGTTATTTGGACTGAAAGCAATAAATTACAATCCGTTCATGAACACGATCGCACAGCTCGTGGAGTTCATGCATAATATCGAAGACTCACTGCAGCTCATTGACACCGTGCTCAACCAGGGTATAAAAGATGAAAAACCTGTCAAACCGAAAGTACAAGCAGGACGCGGTGTTGGTCTTGTCGAGGTTCCACGAGGACTGCTGATTCATGATTACACCCTGAATTCCAAAGGATACTGTACGAAAGCAAACTGCATCATTCCCACAAACCAGAACCATGCAAACATCCAAAAAGACATGGAGAAACTCGTCCCTGAAATCATCAACAGACCAGAGAAAGAAATCGAACTCACCTTAGAAATGCTGGTACGGGCGTACGACCCCTGCATTTCCTGCTCTACCCACTACCTTGATGTCACCTTCGTATGAAAAAGATAGGTATCATTGGGATTGGAAACCTCCTACGCAAGGACGATGGTATTGGAATCATTCTTCTTCAGCAGGTTCAGAAAAAAAAATTCCCTGCAACTGTTGAATGTCTCGACGGTGGTATCGGTGGGATGAACCTTCTGCACGTGCTTCCTCGTTATGAGAGTGTCATTATCATCGATGCCGTGGATTTTCATGGAACCCCGGGGGAATGGCGGTACGTTTCGCTACAGGATATTCGAAGGAAAAAAGAAATCATACCTGCATCAACCCATGAAACTGATTTTTTAAACGTACTACGTCTTTCTGAAGAATTACAGGAGCTACCCGCGCATGTCTTCATCTTTGCGGTGCAACCAAAAGACATGACTGTTGGTACGACTTTATCAGAAGAACTCACATCGAAACTGGATACTCTCGAATTGAATCTTCAAAAAAAGATACAAGAACGTATCAAAGCAAAAAAATTGTAACGTGGAGAAGATTATTGTTTTTTGGTAAGCGGATTTGGTCCTAATTTTTTTATTTCATTCACAAACTCGGTGACCACGGAGGCAAACTTTTGGCCTTCTGAGGCAGAGATGTACTCGAACCGCACTCTCTGCGGCTCAATACCCATGTCCTCAAGAAGTTTTTTAAGAAGTTTCACTCGTCTGTTCGTTTTGTAATTCCCTGACTGGTAATGACAATCCCCAGGGTGACATCCTGCGATAAGAACACCATCCGCTCCTTTCTTCAAAGCTTCAAGGACGAATGCTGGGTCAACACGCCCTGAACACATGACTCTGATTGATTTTATGTTGGATGGGTATTTCATCCTGCTGGTTCCTGCAAGATCAGCACCAGCGTAGGAACACCAGTTACAGAGAAAACCGAGGATGTTGGGCTCAAAGTCTTTGGTTGTTTTACTCGTCATGTGTAGTTCCTCTGCGTGTTTTTTAGCTCAGACAGAACCATTTGTACTGCTCGTGGGATTGCAGCTTCAACCTCATCACTTAGCTGCTCACCAAATTCAAAGCTCGGGTTAACCACGATACCGACAATGATGATCTCCTTAGGAAGATGCTCTTCACCAATCCGTCGTGCTAAAAGTAGTGCTTCAGGCAGTGACACATCATGGGGGTTCCCAGCATGGGTCACCTTGGTATCTGATAACGAGAAACGGTGAACGTCCCCTGGTCTGCCTGCTTCATGGCGTACTGCATCAATAAGAATCGCCCGGTCGTACCCTCTCATATGATCAAGAAGGTTCAGTCCACCAGTGTATGCAGTATCGAGAACGACGGAGGAATCATGCACCATATGTTGCATGTGCTGCACGACATGGAGCCCAACCCCATCGTCCTGGAGAATCGGATTGCCGATACCAAGGATCAGTGTTTTCATAGTACGTTCTTTACTCCTGTGTAAGAGAATGAATTAAGGTTTTTTTATGATTATAAATATGAACCGCCAGTGGCATGCCACCAGGCAGGGTGTGTGTCGCACAAGCAAAACATGGGTCGTATGCCCGAAACGCCATCTCTACTTTGTTCAGTAAACCATCGTCAACCTTTCCTTTCTTGATAGCGCCTTTGGCAGCATCACGTACGGACATGGTGATTGCACCAGCATTATTCGTTGTTGCAACAATTAAATTTGCTTTTTCCACTAACCCATTCTTATCTAATTGATAGTGATGGAAAAGTGTCCCACGGGCTGCTTCTACCACGCCGATACCTTCCCCAGGTTTTCCTACGGGATTCCTGATAGTTGTTGAGGTAATGGCTGCATCGTCGATTAGTTCTTTTGCTCGTTCAGTGGCATAGAGGAGTTCAATAAGTCGCGCCCAATGGTACGCAAGCGTTGAATTCACTGGTTTACCACCAAGTGTGTCAAACATCTTCGTAAATTCTTTCTGAGCAAGTGGTGTTGCCATAGCATCTGCTGCGTTCAACCGTCCCAGCGGACCAACCCGATAGACCCCACTGTTTTTACCATCCTGTAGTCCATGCCAGCCGATTGCTTTCAGATACGGGAATTTCATGTAGCTCCATTCTTCCACATGTTCTGCAATATGCTTCGCGTAGTCTTTCCCTTCAAAGCAGAGGTGCTCGTCTCCCTTCTGATCGGTCACACGAACAGTTCCATCGTAGAAGTTCACTTTGTTGTGTTTGTCGACCAGTCCCATGTTGTAGGTTTTCAGCGTGTAAGGGTCCGAACGGATTAACTCCACGTACTGTTTATTGTTCAGGACGATATCATGGAACAGCTGAAGAGAAAATTGTGAGAAGGACACGCAGGACGTCACCATGTCTTTAATGTCTTTTACTTCTTCTTTGTTCAGTCCTTTGGAGACCCCACCAGGCAGACCACACACGGGATGGGTTGCTTTTCCGCCTAAGATTGCAGTGATCTTCTGACCGTACGCCCGATGTTTAATCACTTCTTTTCCGACATCAAGACCAGCTTTTTCTATGACGCCAAGGATGTTTCTCTTCGCTGCTGGTGCTTCTGGTCCGACGACGAAATCAGGACCACCAAGGAAATAGAAATGAAGAATATGATCATAAATGATGTACCCACAGTAGAGTAATTCTCGAAGTTTCTTTGCTGCCGCGGGTGGATCAACATGGAATGCCATATCCAAGGCTTTGGTCGCAGCAAAATGATGAGCAACCGGGCAGACCCCGCAGATGCGTGAGGTGATCTGTGGCATGTCCTCAGCCCGTCTTCCTTGAGAAAACCGTTCGAATCCTCTGAGCTCTGGAATCTGCAAATAGGCATTAGCCACCTCACCGTTATCATCAAGAAAGATGTTGATTTTCCCATGCCCTTCTAAACGAGTAATCGGATCAATGGTGACGGTTTTCACTTTATCACCTTCCGATTTAACAATGACACTGGTAACGTGTATTTGTAAAATGTTCCCACGACGTCTCGTACCTGTTCCATGAGTGCGTCAACTTCTTCATCACTCATGTCTTGCTCTGCTTCGATACCAAGAATGGAGGCAAGAGCAGAAATCATGCTCGCGCCCTGATCCAGTGCATTGGGAAGAATCCCACCACAGCCGGTGCACGGCATATTTCCTTCCATGCATCTGCCCCGGCAACCGGATCGCGTCGCTGGCCCCATGCAGATGACGTTTTGTTCAAGAAAACATTTCTCCTCTATTTTTTCGAGTTCGTAGATACGTTTTATCGTATGGATTTTCTTGTCTGATTTTTTGAATCTACATTCATCGCAGACTGATTTTAAAGGAGCAAGAACCGAACCTTTCGGTGGTAATTTTTTCTCAATGATTGCGTTAAAAGCATCCATGATCATCCATGGTGGAGGCGGGCACCCAGGCAGATAATAATCAACATCAACAACTTGGTCAAGGCTTTTAACAGTATCATAAAACTCAGGAAGACCAAGGTCTCCTTCCGTGATGTTTGAATGGGGCTTTGGAAGAATGCCCTTGGGGTTTTCCGTGGAAGGATTCTCAAGATACGCTGTTTTAAAGACTTCATCCCGGTTTGCTAAATTCGCAAGACCAGGGATCCCTCCACTAACTGCACAGGCTCCAAACGAGATAAGGATCTTCGATTTCTTCCGTAGTAATTTTGCGAGATGTTCGTTTTCTGTCGTTCGAATCCCACCATTGAACAGGCACACATCAATACTATGATCAGGGAGGGCCTCGATATCTTTGTACTTGGTATCAACAGCGACAGGCCAAAACACGATATCAGCAGCTGCAACTACGTCTAGGAGTTGTTCATCCAGGTCAAGCATTGCTATTTCGCAACCACCGCAACTTGCAGCCCAATACAAGGCAACCTGAAGTTTTGTTTTCTCTTTGGTCATAGAGGCATCGTTTCTCCTAAGAACCCCCATGGTACTACTGCGTCTCTCAAAAAAAATTTCTGAGAGAGTGACAAATTTCTATTGGAGATAGAAAACAGGTTTATTATATTAACCTATCAGTACATCTCCTTGGGAATCAAAGGAAAAAAAATGATCTAACACATTTTAATGAGATCGGTTTGATCAATTTTTATTTTACGTTCTACCAAGGACCCTCCGTACGAATCCATGGCGACCACGAGTGGTCCAAACTCCTTCATTTTGAACACCCAGACTGCTTCAAGCATCCCTAAGCTGTCTAACCAATGAACATCAACAACTTTTTGCACACAGTCTGCGGCGAGGGCTCCGGCCCCTCCGGGGTAAACTGTATAGACTGCCGTATGTTTCTGTAACGCTTTTGCAGTCCTCTCACCCATCCCACCTTTCCCAATAATAAGGGGGATACCGAATTTTTCTATGAGTTTGTCTTCGAAAATCTCCATCCTGCTACTGGTGGTCGGTCCCGCGGAAACAACATACCATTTCTTCCCTTGTTTCTTCATGAGAGGACCACAATGATATAATGCCATCTTCGAAGGGACAAAAGGAAGATCATCTACCTTTTTTTGAAAGAGCAGCTGATGCGCAACATCGCGTGCTGTGAAAATATTACCTGACACGTAGAGGAGGTCACCAACATGTAATTTCTTGACGTCTTTTTTCGTCACCGGGAGTGTGAGGTGATACTCCATTTATGGTACCTCCCAGGACCCATCAGCGTGAATGACCATGGTTGACCGTCGATTCGCCCAACATTGTATCACAATACCGACTGGGAGACTTGCGGGATGACGATGTGCTTTTTCGATATGAACATCAAGCACTGTTGTTTTCCCCCCAAGACCCATAGGTCCGATACCGCTCTCATTTATTTTTTCTACGAGTTCTTGTTCCATGGCAACAACAGGTTTCTCTTTGTGACGGATTCCGACAGGTCGTAACAGTGCTTTTTTTGCTAGCATCATTGCTACATCAGCCCCACCACCGATACCGATTCCAACCACGGTTGGTGGACATGGTCCTCCACCTGCTTTGATAACCTCTTGAAGAATGAATTCTTTTACACCTGGAATGCCGACACCTGGTTTGAGCATACCAAGCCTGCTCATGTTCTCGCTTCCACCACCTTTTGGCAATGAAACGATATGAATATCCTTCCCTTCGCAGAGATCCCATGTGATGGCAGGAATATAGGCTCCTGTGTTATCCCCCGGGTTCCTTCCTGTGAAAGGATCAACTGTGTTCGGACGTAAGGGGATGGTGACGGTTGCTGTTTTCACAGCGTTGATAATCTCCTTTTGAATGGTTTTTCTGAACGGTGAATCAACACCAAGAGAGACAAAAAACGTTTGAATACCGGTGTCCTGGCAGATGGGACGACCTGTTTTTTTTGCTAGCGTAATATTTTTGAGTATTGTTTCGAGCTGGATTTTTGCTATGCCTGATTCCTTTTTATACGCTTGTTCAAGTGCACGTATGACATCGCGTGGTAGCTCGGTTTCTGCTTTTTTTATTAATGATACGATGCCGGTTTCAATGTCTTGCTGATTCATCAACGCACGTTTCCTCGGTTCCTTTAGAGTCCTCTGAATGGTCTTTTGATTATAAGGTACTCCATGCAAACGTGGGAGGTGTTCCTACGGTGATGTACACTACTTTGTCCTTTTTGGTGTTTTTTGCACGGTGCTTTAGTGATGATTTATGCCAGAGGATATCACCTTCAGTGAGTTTATACGAATGTTCACTGACCGTGTATTCCATTTCTCCTTCGAGAACAAGGTGCAGT
>Ga0172364_10004006_pt1 | contig 11744 bp, 21 predicted proteins | sample LakKivSesite10cm_FD_114545 | JGI IMG/M metagenome (GOLD analysis project Ga0172364, IMG submission 114545) | Sediment microbial communities from Lake Kivu, Rwanda - Sediment site 10cm | ecosystem: Environmental > Aquatic > Freshwater > Lake > Sediment | place: Rwanda: Western Province, Lake... | reverse complement strand
GTAATGCTTGTCATCGAGGATAAAAAATGAAAATAAAAATTTTTTGAAGTTTCTTCACAAAAAAGGATTCGACTAACGAATCCTTATAAAAGATTAAATTTAATTAGTTTATCCGAAATAAACTATTGCTTTACAGTTTGAACACTTAACCAATTTAACTCCGCTAGCATGACGTACTGCCACGTGGGTTTTTTCGTGGGTGCAGGGTTTCTTTTCTTGTTGTTTCATAATTCAAAAATAAGGTTAAGCCTCGAGGTGAAAAAATGAAACCCCAATCACTTGGTGTATTCATTATAGAAGTCCTGGATTTCCTTCATCACCTGGTCTAAAGTCCAACCGCTGGGTGTGGGATCGTCGTTCCATCGAAAATGAGTCATTCTGGCTAGATTCCTAACTGGAATCGATTTGTCGTGGGTAAACTCTGGTAAGCCTCCGCCTCCTAGTGAATCTAGAAGATTACAACGGAATCCAATAACAATTGGCTTCCCATTAAATTCCTTGGTGTAGGAAACGTTTTTCCCTTTGCCCTTAATTTGCCAACCTGCTGTGGCCATGTAGATGTCCATTTGGCTTTTTACACTATTCAGGGTCATATCAAGCTCAAGAGCTTTTTCTTTCTTGAGTCTTTCGACAAAGGAATAGTATTGTTTGATTGTTGAGTACATGACGGGGTTGAGTTATTTACTCCATAAATGTATGGATATGGTACGAGGAGAAAAAAAAGAAACTTAGAATTTTTTCCAAAATAAAAGGGGAACTCGCTTAGCGAATCCCCCAGTGGGTCCGATCAAACAACGTGAGGGGGGACCCCACCCCTCAAGGTCTTTAGTTTATAGTTCGGCGGCAAAGTTGCATTCTCCCTGTTCACCCACACAGTTTTCGATCTTGAGACCGAGACAAAGTCTGGCGTAGTGCTCAAGGTCACACCTAACCTCGGGTACGGATACTTTTAGATGTTTGGCCAACATCTCATCGTTGTAGCTTTCGTTTTCCTCAAAGAATTCATCAATCTTTTCCCGGCGATCTCCGAGAAAGTCCAAGCACTCCTGGATTCCCTCCTTGATTGATTCTGTGTCTTCCGGGCCGAAGTGGAAGTACATTTCAACTGCTTCTCCTATTTCATCCTCCTCTAGCACTTCCCCTTCTCCGTCTATGTAGTCATGAGTGCCACCGAAGTGGATTGCGTCGTCTGAGCCCTGGACAGCGAACCAAAATTTGCCTTCGATGTCACCTGAATAATAACGTCCCATTTTTAAGATTCGTAAAGGTTAGACAAAGCATCGGCGATTTCGCCCAACGCCATCTTAGTTTCTAGACCACCGTGTCCTCCGATGTGCCACTCGACCATTTCCTCCTCGTCCAATGGACGGTAGTACTTCCAGTCGTAAACGGTGAACACGTCACCTGATTCTGTTTCCAATGTCCAATCAAAGTTGGTCTTGTCCTGGCCGTCGTTATTTTCGAACTTGGGCTCCCCTAGAATGCGGCGTAAGTCAGAAACCCTAGCGTGAAACTCGTCGCCGAAGAAGCTGGTTCCTGAAGAAGATTTTTCTGTGTATTTCATGATGTGTGTTGTTTGAAACATCAAAGATAATTAAAGGGGGCGAAAATAAAAAATGAAACTTAGAGATTGTCCATTATTTCACTAATGATATCTCTTTGGTCAACATCAGGTTTGTCTTTCAGTGTTGGGGTGGCATAGAACGTCAAAGTGCCCTCACCTCGGTCAGAGGTTTCGTAGTCGAAATCTATTTCATCATATTGGATATCCTCCACCATTCTGTCTGCTACTCTATCCCAATTCACGGAGTTGAAAGCTGTTTCAATTTCATCTAGGGTGTAGTAGTTTACCCTTTCATCCTCATCGGCAACTTCCTTGTTAAGAGGTAATTCTAAAAGGTCTGATTTAATTTCGTTCCACAAGGAACCATCATCGAACTCTGAGGTGATACCTCCGACATAGCTGGCTTGGATTTCTAAACGCCTTTCGTTAAATGAATACTCCACGGCATTTTCATCCCCAATCGAACAATCGAAGTATTCATCATAATCGATGTCTGCTAAAACATCTTGGATTTCATCTTCGGACCAAGTTCTTTCATTGGCTCCGAGATCCTCGAGGTCTTTCATGAGACGCATCTCATCAGAATCCTCAAAAAATTTGTCGAAAGGTTTTATATTCATGGCCATGCAAGAGTATTATATATCCACGACCAAAACACGGATTTGGTCGTGGAGTTGTCGGATCCGTAAAAAAACCACACAAAAAAAGTCTGGCACAAACCAGACTCTTGGGTGTCAAATCCCTATAACTTCCTCTTACGCAGGATTTAGCAACTTACGAGAACTTTCAATGAAATTCTGATAAGCTTCCTCGCCCATGTCCTCTTTCAACTGTCGAATGAGAACCTGAAGGAGCAATTGTTTTTCCCAACGTTCTAAAGCATCTTGAGTTTGCTTGATCTCTTTGTTGACCTCAAGGATGCGGTTCCAGAGATAAGATTGACTTTTTGACATACTTTGACAATTATTTTACTCCTCAAATATAACTCCTATCCTCGAGGTGAAAAAATTTTTGTCTAAAAATTTGAGCATTTGTTCAATTTTTTTTGGAAATCATTGAACAAGGGTGGGGGTTTATTAACATCTCACACAAAAAAGACCCAGTTAATTACCAGGCCTTCTTTGACTAACATAACAAATCAAATGATAAGTCTCTCCTCAAATATAGTGGGTTTCCTTTAATCTTCTTCGATTAAAATGATTTTGTCACCCACCTTAACCTCTTCCCAAATCAGGTCGTAGATGAAGCAGATTCCCCGTTCCCCGTTCTCCTCGTACTCGAACACCGCATCATCCGAAAAGTATGAGGGATCTGAAAGGTACACCTCAATTTCACCCGGGGTTTCATAGAAGTCCTGTCCTCCCCAGTTGTCAACAGTTTCTGATATTTTTAATATGTGTTTCATAATTTCTTTAGTTGGGTCTGAATTTTCGAATCCCCTTAATCATCATTTCCATTCTTTTGTCTGGGTCTGGTTCAAGAACACACCCCTTTGAACCCTCCTTATCCCGTATCCGTTTGTTAAGAGGGTACATGGTTTTGGTTGGCCATCCACCATAGTGGATCCACTTGGAATAGCGACGAACATACCCATTAGCATAGGTGATGTACATGTATTTTGTCACCGGGTCCATGAAGGCCCGGTTACCTCGCTTGGCCTGGCAATTGGATGTGATTTCCACAATATTGTTTAGGTCACCACCGTATTTTGAAAGTGGTCCTACCACTCCCAGTCCGATTAAGTCTTCTAAAATTTGCTCCACGATTTCCGTTGTTTGATGAAGTAAATGTATTGAGAATTTCCGAAAATAAAAAATGGGACCACAAAAAAAGTGCCCCCGAAGGAGCACTTGTTCTTTGCAAGGGGTTCCGATTAAAGAACTTCCTGAACCAATTTGTTGGTGGTGTAAAAGGTGCGGGTTGAACCGTCCTTACGAACACGTACCAATTGTTCGCCGTCGCCGTCTGTAGCGGCAAGGAAGTCGAGGATAACCTCTGCTCCTGGACGCATACGAGAAACTTTCTCGGGCTCAATGGTTTTCTTTGAGAAGACGGAGAGATGAGTCTTCGTCGTCACCTTAAGGGTTTTCTTTACGAGTTCGGCAACTGCGGCCTGCTCTGCTGTGGTTTGTTCGTTTTTCATGAATCTACCTGTTTTAGGATTTCTGGTTATTGTGTACATAATTGAATCACTCCGCTAAATTAAACTTGGAATTCTAATTAAAAAAATTTCTATGAGGTTTTTTTTGGAAAAGTTCCCATTAGTCGTTACTTAATGAGATTCCCAAACTCTTGAACATCTCCTCAGCCTGTTCGGGCATTTTGGCGTTGGCATACCTTTCCCGTTCCTGGTCGTGCATGATTTCCTGAAAGGCCATCATGGCGATTGCGAACTCTCTTCCTTCTCCTCGCTGGATAGCCAGCATAGAGGTGAGGGTTGCATGTCCGATCAGAGCCATGTCCATGTCTCCGGTTTCGGTTCCCATGGCAATTATCGCTTTCGCGTTGTGGGCCATGGCATCTAAAATTTCTTGTCTAGTCATGATTGTGTTGTTTGACTTAGTAAATTTAGAACTAAGACCCGTTGGAAAAAAACGAAACCAAAAAAAAGACTGGGAAATTCCCAGTCTTCCATTTCCCGGGCCTATCCTTATTTGGTTAACCACAGGAAGAAAAATTATAATCGATATTTGCTAGACCTTTCTAAAAATTTTTTTATTTCGACTAAAGATGAACGGCTATTTAAAAAATTTTTTATTTCCTCTAGAGAGAACCTGTTAACATGTGCCCGATAAAAATACCCACCCACATTCTGTGGTGCCCATGCAAGTGAGGTAAGACGATTCCAAGTGCAATCAAAAGTCCCACCAACATTCTTTGGTGCTCCATAAAGAGTGGTAAGTTCGTTATATTGGCAATCAAAATTCCCCGCCACCTCTATTGGTGCTCCATCAAGAGAAGTAAGACAATTATCACTGCAATCGAAATCCCCATTAATCTTTTTCGGTGCTCCTTTGAGTGAGGTAAGTGCGTGCCCAGAACAATTGAAACTACCCCCCACCTTTTTCGGTGCTCCCTTAAGAGAGGTAAGATAGGGAATTTTGTTAAGGTTACCTGTATTTTTGTTAAGATGGAAATGTGCGCAATCAAAATTCCCCGCCACCTCTTTTGGTGCTCCTTCAAGGGAGGTGAGGTTGATTTGACAACAAACGAAATTTCCGCTAACTTTTCCGAACTTAATCCCAAAAAAGTTATTTAGATCGCTATGCCACCCCCTCCCGGAATCAAAATCACCATCCACATCCACAAGATCTGTTGTTGGGTCATAAGTCCAAGTGCCCTTGGTGCCTTCGTTTAAAAAATCAATCTGTTTTTGAGTTAATTCATTAGACATCATTATGTCCTCCTTTCTACAAAAATAAGGCTTAGGATTGATAATAAAAAATGGGAACACAAAAAACCCCAGAATTTCTCCTGGGGTTTCTAATTTGGCTTATTTAAGTAAGCCTGGTCCGAGGATTTCCTTTTTGGCCTTGCGGACCTTGATGATTGAGTCCAGAGCGTAAGTGCGAACGATAACCTTATCGACCAAACCTCCTTGATCACCCTCCTTCTTTTCCTTCACCCCGATGATTTCCTCTTTGGTGATTTCCACCCCGTCCAAAAAGTACTTAACCTGTCCCGCCTTGAGGAAGATGCACTCGAGGTAATCGTTTCCTTTGTGAGTAACAAATGGAGAGTTAGGAACTCGCTCTCCCCATTGGCGTGGTCCTGGCTTCCAAGTCTCCCCTGAGATGGCCTCGAAGAGTTGGGTGGTGGTGGGGATAGACTCCTGGAGTTGTTTCTTGAGGCGGCGAGTTACCATGTTGAAGTAGCCTTTACCGCTTTTGAAAACCATCACCTGTGAGCCTTCAACCAATTTGGTGATACGACCTTGGTGAGGATTGTCCTTACCCCCGGCCAACTCCATTTTGGTGAGGGTGTCGATCCCGATGATCTGACATCCTTTAAAGTTGTTGAGTTGTTCTTTTACTGACATGATTGTGTTGTTTGATGAAGTAAAAGTAGACAACTTCTCCGTAAATTAAAAACAAAATTTAGAATTTTTCTTAGTTTTTTATACGGTGCAAGTCTAAAAGTGCGCAGTGAAAACCTCTAAAAGTGCGCAGTGAAAACCTCTAAAAGTGCGTAGTGCATCTTTATCGCAGGGTTGAGGAAACTCCACGAGGTTTCCTGCGGCTGCTACATCGGTTGCCGCGTGGAGTTTTGGAGCAATCAAAACCCCACGGGCCCTGAAGATATATGATGAAAGGAATTTAGTTTTTGGGGTGGTAAGGAGTGGTGATGCCCATTTCCTTTCTCTTCAGAACAGCATACTGTCTTTCTGATGCTTTTCCTCCTTGCCTCTTGAATATGGTATCCAAGACTGCGATGAGGTACTTATCATTATAGCAAACGTTTCTCCAGTACCTTTCGTTCTTTAGTTCGAAGGGGAACTTGTTGCTAGGACCTGAGTTCTCTAACAAGTATTCAGAATAAGTGAGAATTGCCATGCATTATATATCTCTCGCCTACGTACGTACGTGAGGGCCCGACATCTTGAGTATGTTACGGACATACTATGTATTAGCCCACAAAAAACCCCTCGTGTAAACAAGGGGTTGTTGTTCACACTTAAATAATAAAGCTTCTGAAGAAGAAAGGATCTCCTGTCATATTACCCTTCTGTACACTTTCCATAATAGCTTTCTCGCCCTCCTCAATTGATTCCACCACCTTAGGTTTGTTCTCAAGCTCTTCCACCAATTTCATAGGAAGTTCCATTGCCCTGGTCGAGAGAAGAGTGCTTTTCCAAATCTCCGAGATAACCTCTCTGGGCTGGTTTTCAAGATACTCCTTAATCTCGATTTTCTTCTCGCCTTTGATAATGAAGTTGAGTCCTCTAACAGGGCCGAAGTGGTGGTTGACAAAACTAATAAGAATTTGATTTTCTTCTTGAGTTAGGCTCTGTTCTGCTTTTTCTTTAATCATCCTTTAAATGTTAATATCTTGTTTAATTACTCCGCAAACTTATTAACATCCCCCGTTACAAAAAAACGAGATTTGATAAAATTTTATCATTCCCACAGAAAAGGCGGGGAATTAACCCCGCCCTCCGTGAAGAAGTGACTACAAATCCTAAACGCCTTACTTCTTCATCATCGATTCGTTGGTCTTACGACCACGTACCATATTGTAGAACACACTCATAATCTTCTCGTTGTCCTGGATACCGTTTACCACGGTGCTCACGAAGCCTTCTGAGAAGCCGGTCATTTTAGCGACCTTGCGGATATCCCCACGACGTCTACGAAGGTTGGTTTGAGCAAGCTTCACGTTGTAAGGGATTTTATTTGCTTTGCCCTTAGACTCTGGTGCCGGCGAGACTTTCACCTTCGCCTTTGTCTTAGGTTCTGGAGTAGCAGGTACTTGTGCTTGTACCTTATTTACCACTTCAGGGAACTCAATCTCAGATGTGAATTCCACTTTACGTTTTTGGCGCTCGCCCCAAGTCAATGGGCTTGCTTTACCTTTTCCGGTACGTTTAATCTTACCTGGAATTGCCAGTACAAGTTTACGACCGAAGATAGCGCTACGCGTTCGGCCAAGAACTTCGGAGATTTGGGTTGCATTGCAACCTTTAAGAATTAACTCTTTCAAGAGGGCGTCGTCTGCGGGAGACCAACGCATGTGGAGGAAGCTGGGCTTTTCTTTTTGTGTCATGCTAATTATTTTTTGTTAGTTACAGGTTTAATGATTTGACTGTGCAAATATAATCAATAAACCCCAAATAAAAAAATATTATATGAAAAAAAACTTATTCGGTTAATATTTTTTCTTTTTTTAACTTCTTAGTCCGACCTTCCACCTTTTCTGGAACCATACACTCGGAAATAGATTCAACAACCAAAGTTAAACTTTTTAAATTCTCTACTTCCTTCTCTGTAACGCTCTCACCTCTCTTTTGGCGGGCTTCCAAGTCTAGAGCCATTCTAAACAAGATGTTGATTTCTTTTTCTAGTGACATAACTGTTATGCTATTAATTGCTTGCGCAGGTTTTCAAGATAACTAATGCTCTCTTGAATAGCCTCTGAGTGTTCTGGTTCTTCATGGGGTTGCATTAGGTCATTATTATAAACTTTAAGCCTTTGATTGATCTCCTTTACGCTTTGCAATATTGACGGTGCAATTGCTTCGTCGTTAAGGAGTTCCGGATTGAAAAAAACAGCCTTTGCGTAATCTTCTAGTGTGATACTTTGCATAATGATTAACTTGTGCATGTTTTATTAAATTATTTCATTCCGGTTTCGTCAATGGCTTGACGAAGCTAAATTATTGAAATAGACCGCACAGAAAAAACGAATCACAAAAAACGGAGTGTCTTGCGACACCCCGTCAGGATCTTTAGTGCAAACAACCAATCCTTTTTGTACCCCCGGAGAGACTCGAACTCTCAAACCTTTCAGCGCCAGGTCCTAAGCCTGGTGTGTCTACCGATTCCACCACAGGTGCATATTCTCTAGCACCACTGGACAAGTCCGTTGTCCCGTGCCATTTCGAATGCCTTTTTGAAGTCCTCCCAGTTAGCCATGTAAAACTCTTCTACTATTCCGGGTTCGTTCCCAAACTTCTTTTCGCAATACTCTTTGAAGAGCTTTTCATTCTCGGGGTCAGCGAATTGTTGGTAAAGCTTTTCTGAAACCTTCGTCCCGATTTGTCCATCGCAGTCGCTGAAGTTGATCAGTTCGTAAAAGGGTGAATCTAGAAGAGAATCAGAATCCTTCCAGAATTCTATATCAGTCATTCCGTTGAAAGCCTCACAAAGTGCTCTCCGCCACCCGTTGTAGGATGAGTAGGAGCCAGCACGAAAGTGAAAAGAGTCTGCGCAATCATACCAACCCTTCTCCAAGTCCTCATTGTATCCAAAGTTGTCGTGTGACACCCGGATGTTTTCCTTTGCGTCGGTTTTACTCAAACCCTTGTAAGCAACGATATCTAATCCCATATTTTAGTTGTTTCTTCAAATGTAACGAGATCCCCCGTTAAGAAAAAATGCACCATACCCCATATACGACCAAAGCCCCTAAAAACAGAAGAATACTATAAGCCACGAAAACGACGTTGGCGTCCACCTGTTCGCGGGATCTTCCCTGCCATTCTAGCGGATCGTGGGTGTACTGATGGATGAAGTCTTCCCTTTCCTGGTCGGGCTTTAGCATCTCGTACATTCCCTCAACACACTTCTTTCTGTCACACAAATACAGAAAGCCTTCATCGAGTTGTGTGAACATTCGACGGGTGGCTTCCCTTTTTTTGCAGACCGAACAAATGGGTGTTTCCATCTTCTCTTTTTTGTACGCCCGACAGGATTCGAACCTGTGGCCCTCTGCTTAGAAGGCAGATGCTCTATCCAACTGAGCTACGAGCGCATACTCTTTATATAGACAAATTTAAAAGAAATTGTTTCAAAGAAAAAATGAAATCATCTATACATGATCACATAATCACCAAAGTAGTGTTCGATTACATCCAACAGATTCTCGTAATCTCCTAGCATCATCTCTTTGACGATCATATCTCCATCAAGACCAAGATCTTTGGCCCATCTCTTGGCCATGCCCATAAGGACGAATGCGTTCCCGTCTGGACCTGTTAGGTCTATCTTGGGACGTTTGTCTTCTTGTTCTTCCTTCTTGACGATCATAGATGTTTATATATCACAATAGTACTAGAAACGTCCGGAAGAAAAAAATGACGCCTCCTTCTCTTGAATTCTTTTGAAAACCTTTGGTGATTCTTTCTGAAGACGTGTCCTGATTCTCCTCTGCCAATATCGGGAATACTTCGTGGAACCCCAGAAGTGTGCATAACCCTTCTCATCTGCAGCTTCAAAAAATCCGGGAGATTTCTGTTCCCGCCCATTAATCATCTCTCCGACGTGAAGGTTATAATCCTGACTCATCGTGGTTAAAAGGCTTTGCTCAAGGCAAATGTTCCAATCCCTATCCGATGGTATCCGAACCTCTTGGAGTTCCAATTTAAAGATAAGGTCAAAGTATTCGAAGGAATATCTTTTAAAGAAGTCGAAGTCTCTTACTCCAAAAACACCTGTGTTGAAAGTGAAATTGTACCGAGAGAATTCCTTTGCCGCATCCGAGAACCCACTAATGGATTCAATAACCGGTGGGTAAGTGGAATGGTAATGCTCCCCCATCTCTCTGGATTGCACAAAAATATCCCATGGTTTTTTCGCGGCCTCATAGCACTTTTGGTCGAGGAAAAACACATCTCCATCTATATGAAGTGTGGGCTTGGTTTGAACCGATAAAGAGTAGACTTTTCCCGCCGTCCAGAATTGAGGGTCGACGTGTGCAATATCATTTAGATCTCGAGAGACCCGTTTGTAGGGAATTCCCCCTAAAAGCTCCGCCCCATGATCATCTGTAATCAGATCGATCGATTTACCATGTCGGTTGATGAGAACCGCAGATAGAGCAAAGCAATAAAGATCGTCGAAGAACTTGTCTTGCAAACCCCACCTACCTTGGAAGTAGGATTTTGACCAGAACGAGTGAATAAACTTCACGAATGAAGAATGGGACTAGCAATCGTAATTACAGCTTCTTCCCGCCAATAGGCTTGGCTTTCTTCTGATAGGCTTTGGCAGGTCTACCTGGCTTTTTAGCAGGAGTTGCAGCTTTTGGTTCCTTTGCTAGTTCCACCACGGTTTCAGTAGCAGTCTCATCTGCTTTTTCTGCAACCACAGTTTCCAAACCCATCAGTCTTCTTAAGTATTGAAAAATTCCCATTTCTTAAACGATTTCTTTTATTATTATACACTACGTTTGTAGAATGTTCCCGCCGGATCCATGCATTTCAAGACCTTTGTCCAATAGACCAAGTTCTCCCTTAGCTCTGGATGTGACTCCGAAAGGTTAATAATCTGTTGCACGTCTCTGACCGCATCTTGAATATGCTTTTTTGAACATAGCTCCTTGCTTTTCTGTTCAGGAGACTCTTTGGGAATTTTTGGGGTTTTGACCATAGTGATTGATTATAGTATGCCTTCTACTGAAATATTTCTCTGTCTTGCCCAAAGTTTCATCTTTCGAAGCGCCTTCGAGTAAATCTGTCGGATTCTCTCGGATGAGTACTCTAGGTCATCGGCGATGCTCGTGAATTCTTGATAAGAGATTCTGCCGATGCCGTGACGTCTCTTCACAACCTCCTGTTCGAACCACGAAAGAGGCTCCATCAGGCATTCGAGAGTTTTCTGAACAGATTCTTCCCGAATGAAATCCTCTGTGGAATTCTCCCCGCTGTTGTAGACATCTAAAATCGTGGTCTCCTCATTCTCTCCCATTGGCTTATCTAATGAGTAGACCTGGACATCGTTCATGAGGATCTCCCTGAGACTTGACATCTCCAGTCTCTCCGCGGTCTTATAATTTGCCCTGACATATTCCAGGATCTCCTCTTCGTTAGGCTCTTTTCCCTCGTCGTTGTAGTACCGGGTGCGGATCTCGTTGATCTTGCCCAGAATTCCAATTTGGCTCTGGGGAAGTCTAATGGTGCGGGAGTTCTTCATCAAAAAGTCCAGCATCTCTTTCCTGATGTGCCACACCGCAAATGAAATGAACTTAAATCCCTTGGTGGGATCAAACTTCTTGGCGGCGTCGATGAGGCCGATATTTCCCACCGCGATTAGGTCTAAGACCGTCTCAGGATCCTTGGAGTACTTCTTAGCAACAGAGATTACGAATCGTAGGTTGCATTTAACTAGGGTCTCCCTTGCTTTTTCGTCCCCTTGTTGGGCCAGGAGTGCAACTTCATATTCCTTGTCGGCGGTCATCGGTTTGGTCTTCTCCACCTCTTTCAGATAGGAATCCATCGATTTGGTTCCCCTGATCGTAAAACTTTCCGTAATCTTTACTTGTCTCACTTGTTGCCTATCTGCGTAATTCTTTCATTGTATCCGCAGGAGATTTTATGATTTCCCCTTTAAATAAATTTCTTATTCACTCATCATAATCAGAATCACTATCAAAGCGATCCATGCAAGGGTAATCATCCCGAGTGCAAAATTTTCTTTAATTTCTTTTCCTGATTTATTTTTCATGACGCAACAAATGTTTCTTT
>Ga0172364_10004005_pt1 | contig 11744 bp, 11 predicted proteins | sample LakKivSesite10cm_FD_114545 | JGI IMG/M metagenome (GOLD analysis project Ga0172364, IMG submission 114545) | Sediment microbial communities from Lake Kivu, Rwanda - Sediment site 10cm | ecosystem: Environmental > Aquatic > Freshwater > Lake > Sediment | place: Rwanda: Western Province, Lake... | reverse complement strand
GCTTACCACATTACTGCTCCCTCACCTGAAGGCGAAGGAGCCTCTCAGGCTATGAAAATTGCTTTAGAGGATGCGAAAATTAAACCAACACAAGTTGATTATATCAACGCCCATGGCACTTCAACTCCACTAAATGATAAATTAGAAACTCTATCTATCAAAAAAGTATTTGGTAAACATGCTTATAATTTAAAAATTAGCTCTAATAAATCTATGATTGGTCATTTATTGGGAGCAAGTGGAGGAGTAGAGGCCATTGCTACCGCTCTTACTATAAAGGAAGATGTTATTCCTCCTACTATAAATTATAATTGTCCTGATCCTGATTGTGAACTAGATTATGTTCCAAATAAAGCAGAACATAAATTAGTGAAATATGCTTTATCAAATTCATTTGGTTTCGGCGGGCATAATGGAGTAATTGTTTTAGCTAAATATGAAGAAGATAGAAATTTCGGATAGCATGATTAGTATATAGTATCGAGTATCGAGTATATAGCAAATAGGGATAGTGGATCCGTGGAGAGTATAGAATCAGTTATCTGGTTAGTTGTTTGAGAAAACAGAAGAAGGAAGCCAAATACGTATCTCGTGAATCGTATCTCGTATGTATAGTTACCCAGTTACTCAGTTTACCGGTTAAATTGTTAGTCTTAGATGAAGATATAAGTTCTGCTTTCAAGTTTCGAGTTTATAGAGAGAGGCAGGGGTTTGATTTATTAAACCCATCTCTTACTGAAAACCGTAAACCAATAACCGAAAGCTTGTATTTAATGCTAACGACTAACGACTATTTACTAAAGACTAATTTATAAGGTAGTATAATAATTTTGAAAAAAGAAAAAGTTTCTATATTAACAAATTTAGAAAATAAATTAAGTTATAGGTTTAAAAATTTAGAACTTCTTAAGGAAGCCTTAACTCATCCCTCCTTTTATAATAAAGATGAAAAAGATAAATTAATTAATAACCAAAGGTTGGAATTTTTAGGTGATTCGATATTAGAGTTAATTGTTAGTGAATACCTATTTCATAAATTATCTTCCTTTTCCGAGGGCGAACTGACTAAAATTAAATCAATTATTGTAAGCAAGCCTACTATTTCAAAATGGGCAAATCATCTTTCTTTAGGAAAGTACATTGTTTTAGGGAAAGGGGAAGATCTTACCGGAGGAAGAAATAAATTATCTATTCTTTCAGATTGTTTTGAAGCTCTATTGGGAGCGATATATTTAGATAGTGGTCTTAAAAAAGCTAAAAAATTTACCTTATCATTTATAAAAGATGAAATAGATCTTATTATCCAGCATAATTATATAGAAGATTACAAAACTTTACTGCAGGAAATATCACAAAAAAAGATGAAATGCCTACCTGAATATAATTTAATTAAAGAAAAAGGGCCAGATCATAAGAAGATATTTTGCATTGAGGTAAAATTAAAAGAAATATATTATGGAACTGGTTTTGGTGACAGTAAAAAAGAAGCTGAGCAAAATGCCGCATATAATGCTTTGAAAAGATTAAAAATAATAAAGTGAGGCAAAAAATGTTTCTTAAAGAACTTGAAATTTATGGATTTAAATCTTTTGCAAAAAAAATAAAATTCTCATTTAATCCTGGTATAACTGCTATAGTTGGTCCCAATGGATGTGGAAAAAGCAATATTACTGATGCAATTAGATGGGTATTAGGTGAGCAAAATATCAGGTCTTTGCGGGGGAAACAATTAACAGATATTATTTTCTCAGGAAATCATAATGAAAAACCTTTAAATGTGGCAGAAGTATCTTTAGTCTTAAATAATTCAGAGAAAATTCTTCCAGTAGATTGGGAAGAAGTAAATATTAAAAGAAGAATTTATCGTTCTGGCGAAACAGAGAATTTTATAAATGGAATTCCCTGTAAATTAAGAGAAATTCAGGAATTATTTATGAATACTGGATTAGGGAAAAATGCCTATTCTATAATTGCCCAGGGTGAAATAGATCTTGTTTTAAGCGCAAAACCTTCTGACCGACGTTATTTATTCGAAGAAGCTGCCTCTATTTCTAAGTATAAATCTGAAAAACAGAGAACCTTGAAAAAAATAGAGGAAATCGATAATAGCTTAGATAAGACTACTAATATAATTTCAGAAATTAAAAATCAATTAATAATTTTGGAAGAAGAAGCAAGACATTTAAATAAATATAAGGTCTGTCAAGAAAAAGTTAGAGATTTAGAACTATTTTTAATTTATCAAAAATATAGTTTGTATAAATCGAATCTCTTAAAAATAGAAGAAAAGATAGAGTCATACCAAGAAAATATAGAAAATATTTTGATGAATATTAAAAAACAAGAATCAAAGATAAATATTTTAAATGAAGAGTTAATTAGTCTAAAACGAGAAGAAGAAAAATATAAATACGAAAATTATGAATTAAGCAATAGAACAAAATCAATTCAAAATGAATTTAATCTAAAGTCTCAAAAAAAGGTTGATTTTGAAAAAAGATTAATAGATTTAGATAAAGAAGTCGAAGCTATTAACCAAAAAATATCTTTTTTAAATAAAAACAAAAAAGAAATAAATTTGAATATTTTGGAAATAAACCAAAAATTAAAAGATTTTAATGATAAATTAGGTAATTTAGAAAAAGAATTTAAGAAAAAATCAAAATTTATTAATTCAATTAACCTAACCAGAAACAAGTTTAAAAAAGTATTAGATACTTTTTATGAAAAGGAGTTATTTTTAAAAGAAAGAGAAATAAAATATAAAACTACTCTGAATATTCTAAATTTGAATCTAGATAAAACTAAAGAAGAGAGAAAATTATTGGAAGAGCAAGTTATAATTATGATTAAAAAAGAGAGGGATTACCAAAAAGCTTTGGAGGAAAGTGAAAAAAATCTTGGAAGGGATAAATTAAAAATGAATGGACAAAAAATAAAGGAAGTTGAAAATATATTAAATAGATTAAAATTGTCTTTAGAAAAAGATATTCAAGAAATTAATTTAAAAGAAGAAAGAAGAGATATTTTAACAAAATCAATTAAATGCTATTTAAATACAAATGAAGATAAAATAGAAATATTTTATTCTAAATATAACCAGGGAATTCCAGATGGTATTTGTAAAAAATTAATAGAACTTATTGATTATGTCCCTCAAAAATATGAGAAAATTATTGAAATTGCCTTAAAGGAAAGTTTAAACTCAATCGTAGTTAATGATATATATTCTGCTCTCAATATTATTAATTCATTACCAAAAGATGAACTACATGAAATAAAATTATTGCCTTTAGATTTAATAAAAAAAGCAAAAGTGCTATCAGAAGGAAAGAATAAAATATGTGGTGAAAATATCTGTGGTTTTGCTGATGAATTGATAACCTATAATAAAACATATCATGAACTATTCAGGGTATTATTAGGCAATGTTTTAATTGTGGAAGATACAAGAACTGCACTTAATTTTTCTAAGCAATATTTAGGAAAATATAAGATTATTGCTTTAAATAGTATGGTAATAGATTTTGATGGGTCTATTAATATCCCTCTAAATACAAAAGGTAAACAAAAAAATGTTTTTTATATAGAAAGAGAAATAGAGAAATTAACTAAAGAAATAGAAAATCTAAAAATTCAAGTAAGAAAAAATGAAAACTATATAGAAGAAAATAATAATATTTATAATTCCTTAACCAAAGAAAATAACAAAATAAAAAAGTTATTACAAGAGAATGAGGAAGATACTATTAACAATATAGATAATTTGAATAAAACTATTATTTCTATTAATGAATTAGAAAGAACTTTAAAGAATCTTATCCTTGAGGAAGATAATATTTTAAAAGAAAAGAAAATCATTTCTAAAAGATATTATATATTCGAAAAAAATTATAATGAACTTTCTAAATATAATATAAATATTAATAATACAATAAAAATTGTGAATAACATTATTATCCAAAAGAATAACTATGTAGGTAATATTACAAAAAATATTAATGAGGTTAATAATTTTATACTGGTAAATAAGGAGAAACTGATTAATCTAAGTGATAAAGAAGAAAATGTTTCTTCCTATCTAAATGAATATATTCCAGATTTGGAAGAAAAGAAAAATATTATAAAAGAATATAATCAAAATCTTAATATAATATTAAATAAAATAGAAGAATATACTGTACAATTAAAAAGATTAAATTTCCAAGATTCTTCCTGTATAAAAAAGAAAGATGAGTTAGAAATGGTTATCCAAGAAAAAACCACTTTGTTAAAAAATTCGCTATATGAAAAAGATAAGCAACAGAAGCTATACGAACAAATCAAGGATGAAAAGCACAAGGAAGAAATATTAGAAGTACAATATCAAGAAAAATATGAAAACATTGAGAATGAGGTTATAAATAGTTATAAATTACCTATGGAAAAGTTAACCTTGTATAATAATAAATCTTCTTCTCAAAAAGATGCCAATCAAAAGATAGAAGAATTAAGGGATAGTATTTTAAAAATGGGACAAATAAACTTTGATGCAGAAATCAGATACCAGAATCAATTAAAACGCTATAATTCCCTATGGGAAAAATATAATGAAATATATCAGGCAAGGCGATCATTAGTGGAAATAATTTCCGAAATTGATCAAATTGCTTTAAAACGATTTAAAGAAACTTTTGATCAGGTAAAAATACATTTTAATAATATATTTAAAAAAATGTTTTCAGGTGGAGAAGCAAAACTATTTCTCAGTTTTGAAAAAGATGTTTTACAATCCGGGATAGACATAATTGCCCGTCCTCCTGGAAAGAGAACACAAAATATAGAATTACTATCCTCAGGCGAAAAAGCTATAACTGCTATAGCACTTTTACTAGCCTTATGGAAGGTAAATCCGAGTCCATTTTGTTTTTTTGATGAAATAGATACTGCCTTAGATGAGGTAAATGCTGAAAAACTTGTTTTTTTATTAAAAGGAGAAGAACTAAATCGATCACAATTGATTATTATTACTCATCAGAAGAGTACAATGGAAGCAGCAGATACTTTATATGGTATAACTATGGAAGAATCGGGTATTTCAAAATTAGTTTCTGTTAAATTCCAGAACTAAAGGAGAATATTAGAAAATATTGAAGATTATAAATATTATTTCTCAGATTAAAGATGGATTAAATAAATCCAGAAAAGATTTAGCTGATAAGTTAGAATGGTTATTTCGCTACTCAACCAATAAATCGGATTTTTTAGAAAGATTGGAAAAATTACTAATATTATCGGATGTCGGAATATTAGCAACCAGTGAAATAATGAGCAAATTTGAACAGATAAACTTCAAAGAATATAGAGAAAACAATTTTATCTTTTTTAAGGAAAAACTAAAAGATATTTTAATAGATATTTTAAATTCTAATGCTTCAAAATTTAATGTTTATAAAGATAGATTAAATATTATTATGATAGTTGGAGTAAATGGTTCGGGAAAGACCTCAATAGCAGGGAAAATTGCTTATCGCTTAAAAAAGGAGAGTAACGATATTTTATTGATTCCTGCAGATACATTCAGAGCTGCAGGAATTCAACAGCTTAAAATTTTAGCTGATCAATCAGGGGTGGAGATGATAAATACTAAAGAAGGTGCTGACCCAGCTTCAGTAGTATATGATGGGATCAGTGCAGCTCAAGCACGTAAAAAAAATGTTATTATAGTTGACACTGCTGGTCGTTTGCATACTAAAATAAATTTGATGAATGAATTGGAAAAAACAAAAAGAGTAATTCAGAATGAGGCTAGGGAATTTTCTTTAGAAATATTGCAAGTGATAGATGCCACAATGGGACAAAATGCTATATTCCAAGCCAAATCTTTTAACGAATCATTAGGTGTAACGGGGATTGTTCTTACTAAAATGGACGGGACAGCCAAAGGAGGAATAGTAGTTGCTATTAAAAAAGAGTTAAATATTCCAGTTAAACTCATTAGTTTAGGAGAAAAATTAAATAATTTATATAATTTCGAAGCTAATAAATTTGTTGAAGCTCTTCTTGATTGACACTAAAGGTAATTTTCTATATACTTATAAAGGTATTTTGACAGAATAGGGAATGATAAGTGACTCAAAATAAGAGGAGTTATTTTTTTATGTTTGCCAATCTGACTGATAAATTTCAAATAATATTTAAAAAGATAAAAAATAAGGGGAAATTAAATGAAAATGATATAAAAAATTGTCTTCATGAAATTCGTATCGCTCTTTTAGAGGCTGATGTAAATTATAAAGTAGTAAAAGAATTTATTAGTGATCTATATAGTCAGGTACAAAAGGAAAAGATATCCGAGAGTCTCACGCCTACTCAACAAATTATAAAAATAGTAAATAAAGAAATAACCAAAATATTAGGTTCAAAACAAAATGATATTATCATAAATTCAAATCCTCCTACAATAATATTATTAGCAGGATTGCAAGGAACAGGAAAAACTACTACCGCGGTAAAATTAGCTCATTATTGTAGGGAAAAAGGTCATAAGCCACTTTTAATAGCAACAGATATACATAGACCCGCAGCCATTGAACAATTACAAGTATTAGGTGAAAAATCAAATTTACCAGTGTTTTCCATGGGGAGAAATGAAAATGCTGTTAATATTATTAAGGCTGCAATAAAATACTCTAATAAAAAAGATATTGATATATTAATTATCGATACAGCTGGAAGATTGCATATTGATGATAAATTAATGAGTGAATTACAAGGAATTGAAAGAAATATTCCTCTTCAAGAGAAATTATTAATAGTAGATTCAATGGCAGGGCAGGATGCGATAAATTCAGCTAAAATATTTTGTGACAAAATCAAACTAAGTGGTATTATTTTAACCAAGCTAGATGGCGACTCTCGTGGTGGAGTTGCTCTGTCATTAAAAAAAGTTTTAGGAATACCTATTAAATTTATAGGTTTAGGCGAGAAGATTGACGATTTTCAATCTTTTTATCCAGAAAGAATGGCTTCTCGAATATTAGGGATGGGTGATGTTCTAACTTTAATTGATAAAGTTGAATCTGCTTATAATGAGAAAGAATTAAAAATATTAGATAAAAAAATAAAGAATCACAATTTTGATTTAAATGATTTTTACTTTCAATTAAAAAAAATGAAAAATATCGGTTCAGTAAATCAGATTATGGATATGATTCCAGGTTTTAATAATATAAAAAACAATATAAACTTTAATAAATTAAGTAATGAAGGAAATGAGTTGAAAAAAATTGAGGCTATCCTAAGTTCTATGACCATTGAAGAAAGAGAAAATCCTTATATAATTAATGGAAGCAGGCGAAAAAGAATAGCCCAAGGAAGTGGAACGCAAATTCAAGAAGTAAATAGAATATTAAAGCAATTCTATCAATTAAAAGAAATATTAAAAAAAGGACCAATAATAAAAAATATTTCTTTTCATTAATATAGCGTATAGTGTTTAGCATATAGCGTAGAGTTAGGAAAGAAGAAGACAGAATACAAAAACCAAATTAGTATATGGTATATAGTAAAAAAATATAAGAAAAAAAAATTAAAGAATAAATATGAATAATCTTTATTCCTTCTCTTTTTGACGGGAGAAGGTTAAGGCGAAGGTAATCAAAATTATAAATTATGCAAGACAAGCATTTCGCTAATCATAATATACGCTGTACGCTGTACGCTGTACGCTATATAGGTTTTGAATTTTAAATTATAGTTTATATTAAAAAAATTAGAAAAATATAAAATGTAAATAATATAATGGAGGCAAAATGAATGTCAGTAAAAATTAAACTTAGAAGGGAAGGTGGCAAGAAAAAACCTTCCTATAAAGTGATAGTAATCGACTCAAGGAAAACCGGTGAGGGAAAATTTATTGAACAGTTAGGATATTATCAACCACTTGTAACTCCATATATTTTTCAAATTGATAAAGAAGCAAGTTTAAAATGGATGGAAAAAGGTGCCCAGCTTTCAGAAACAGTCGAAAATTTATTTAAGAAAGTAGGGATATTAAAAAATAAATAGAACTACGGGGTGGTAATTTTGAAGGAGCTTATTGAGTTAATTATAAAGGGAATAGTAGATAAACCTGATAAAGTAGAAATAAATCAAATTATCGGAGAAAAAACATCAGTATTTGAGATAAAAGCTGACCCTAATGATATTGGAAAAATAATTGGTAAACAAGGTAGAAATATAAAATCAATAAGAACTATTATAAATGCAGCAGCACAAAGAGATAGTAAACGAGTGATCATTGAGATAGTTAATTAATCTTATTTGATATGCTTGAGGGAGGAATTTCATTGAATGAGGATTTTATTATAATTGGTAAGATAGTTTCAACTCAAGGTAATAAAGGGGAAGTTAAAGTTGCTCCCCTTACAAATTCGATTGATAGATTTAATAAGTTAACAGATGTTCATATAAGAAAGGAAAATAATAAAAAATTATTAAAGGTAAGTAATTTAAAATTTAAGAAAAATGCGGTTATTTTAAAATTAGAAGATATAGAAAATATTGAGAAAGCTAAGATGATTGTCGGGTCTTTTCTTGAGGTTAAAATAAGTAATGCTGTAAAATTGCCAAAAGACACTTATTTTATCTTTGATATAATCGGACTTGAAGTATATACTAATAAAAATGAATTACTGGGTAAAGTAGACAACATAATAAGCACTGGAAGTAATGATGTATATGTAGTTAAAAATAAGAATAAACAAGAAATACTAATCCCAGCTATCCGAGAAGTTATAAAGAATATTGATTTAGAAAAAAACGAATGACCATAAATATGATTGATGGATTAATATGAAAAATAATTGCTTAGAAATCAATATATTAACCATTTTCCCTAATATGTTTAAAGGTCCTTTTTCCGAAAGCATATTAAAGAGAGCTCAAGAAAAAGATTTAATTAAAATAAAACTGATTGACCTTAGAGATTTTACCTTAGACAAACATAAGACAGTAGATGATTACTCTTATGGTGGCGGTCCGGGTATGGTTTTAAAACCTCAACCAATTTGGAATGCTGTGGAAATGATAAAAAAGAGTAGTGAAATTTTCTTACCTTTAAAAATTATAATTACTTCAGCACAAGGGAAGATCTTTAATCAGAAAATGGCTAAAGAATTAGCTAAAGAAAAACGAATATTAATTATTTGTGGTCGATATGAGGGTATAGATGAGCGTATCCCCAAACTCCTCAATGCCGAAGAAGTGTCAATAGGTAATTTTGTAGTTAGTGGAGGAGAATTGCCAGCCATGTTAATGGTAGATGTAATTTCAAGAATGATACCCGGAGTTTTAGGCAAAGAAGAATCTATGATTAATAATTCATTTTATCACGAATATCTTGATTATCCTCATTATACTAGACCGGAAGAGTTTCAGGGTTTAAAAGTTCCTAAAATATTATTATCCGGAAATCATAAAGAAATTGAGAAATGGAGAAAAAAGCAATCATTTCTAAGAACTTTAATTCGAAGACCTGAGGTTTTTATAAATAAAAAAATAACTAAAGCAGAGATTTGTTTGCTGAAAGAAATAGAAGATAATTTTGAAGAAAGAGAATAATACAATTATTTAGAGGTATAGGAATTTCAATAATTCCTATACCTCTAAATAAGGAATATGATTTATTATTATGAAGAATATTAAAGACAAGATATTCAAGGGCGTAATAAATATTGAGGTGAGGGCAAATTAAGGGGTTTTCAAGGGAAAGAATTCCCCTTGAATATCTTGGTAAGAGTTATTAAAAAAAATTAGGAAGGATGATATTATATGGTAGATTATATTAAACAATTAGAGGAAGAACAAGTAAAAAAAGAAAATAATATATTTGTACCTGGTGATACCGTTGAAGTATACCAAAAAATTATCGAGGGTACGAGAGAAAGGATACAAATTTTTCAGGGAATAGTGATAGCTAAAAAACATAGTGGAAGTAAAGAAACCTTTATGATAAGAAAAGTTTCTAAAGGTGTTGGGGTAGAGAAAATATTCCAACTTCATTCACCAAATATTGAAAAAATAGTAGTTTTAAAAAAAGGAAAAACAAGAAGAGCAAAACTATATTATCTAAGAGACAAAATTGGGAAGAGTAGCACAGTTAAAGAAAAAAGATAATGATATGTCACTTCAAATTAGAAAAGAAACATTGAAAAAGTCAGAATTAATTATATATAAATACCAAAAGAAAATAGAAAAAATATATTCAGAAAGAATAAGGGTTATTAATTTATATAAATATGAAGATCGACTTAGAAACGAAGGATATTCATTGATTGCTGGTATAGATGAAGCTGGTCGGGGGTCATTAGCTGGGCCAGTGGTTGCTGCTGCAGTAATTTTACCAGATCAATTATTTATTTTCAATATAAGAGATTCTAAAAAATTAACTTCCAAAACAAGAAGGGAATTATATTACACCATCTTAGGCAAAGCAATAGATATAGGGATTGGAATTGTAGAAGCTAACATAATTGATAATATAAATATTAACCAAGCATCTTTCTTAGCGATGAAAAGAGCTATTCTAAATTTAAAAAAACCTCCTGATTATTTATTAGTAGACGGTTTTAAAATCCCTCATTTAAAAATTTCCCAATTTCGATTAATCAAAGGAGAAGATAAAAGTATTTCGATAGCTGCTGCTTCAATAATTGCTAAAGTTTATAGGGACAATATAATGATTAAATTTGACCAAAAATATCCCCAATATTGTTTTAAAAAAAATAAAGGTTATGGAACAGAAGAACATATAAAAGCATTGAAAAAATACGGTGCTATAGAAATACATAGAAAATCTTATAATCGGGTAATTACGATATAGCTAAAATGGTAGATCAGAAATGGGTTAGGATTTATTATTTAAAAATGAGCAATATAGGGAAAATTGGTGAAGAGGCAGCTTCTAAATATTTGGAAGCAAAGGGATATAGAATTAGAGAAAGAAATTATCGTACTTTTTTAGGTGAAATCGATATTATTAGTGAGTATAGAGATAGTATTATTTTTGTTGAGGTAAAAACCAGATGTTCTGATAGATTTGGATACCCGGAAGAAGCGGTCAATTCGATTAAGCAGAAAAAAATAATTAAAAATGCCTTAAGTTATCTGGCTAGATATCATCTTTGGCAAATAAATTCCCGTTTTGATGTAATATTAATCAGCATTTCTAATAATAAAACTATAAAAGATATAAAACATATTAAAAATGCCTTTTGTGTCGACAGTAATAATAGCCCTTTTAATTAGTAAAGATTATAATAAAAGTAGGTGTTTTTTTGTTATCTAAACTATACAGTGCGACCATATTTGGAGTAGATGCTTTTATAGTAGAAGTCGAGGTTGATATTCGACCGGGCTTACCTTTATTTAATATAGTGGGATTACCGGATACAGCAGTTCAAGAATCTCGAGAAAGAGTTCGTTCTGCTATAAAAAATTCTGAATTTGAATTTCCTTTACAAAGAATCACCGTAAATCTTGCTCCAGCAGATATCAAAAAAGAGGGTCCTGTTTTTGACTTACCCATTGCTTTAGGTATCTTAGCTGCCAGTGGACAAATTAATTCAAATCTATTAGATAAGTATCTAATTATAGGTGAATTATCTTTAGATGGAAGTATTAAACCAGTGAGTGGAGTACTTCCTATTGCCTTAACGGCTAAAAAATTAGGTAAAAAGAAATTAATAGTCCCACAAGCAAAT
>Ga0172364_10004004_pt1 | contig 11745 bp, 10 predicted proteins | sample LakKivSesite10cm_FD_114545 | JGI IMG/M metagenome (GOLD analysis project Ga0172364, IMG submission 114545) | Sediment microbial communities from Lake Kivu, Rwanda - Sediment site 10cm | ecosystem: Environmental > Aquatic > Freshwater > Lake > Sediment | place: Rwanda: Western Province, Lake... | reverse complement strand
TTAAATTCTTCTAATTCCATGTATAAATCGTAAACAATACTTGGTAAAACAATTCGTATGTCTCTTCCAGTACGAGATCTTTTTCCCAAATAATATCTGGGTATTTCATCTGATATTGGTATCGTTGTTATTGGAGAGGAAGAGCCCTGTTTTAAAAAATTATTGGAGTTTTCAATATTTCTTTCCAAATCACCATAAATTAAATCAAATGTATTTAGATATTCTTCGGGAAAAAACAATATGGCATTCTCATTAAATAAAGAATCACAAAACGGATCAAAACCATTGTTAAACAATATAAAATTGGTTGCTCCAATCTTCAATGTAATAAATCGTCTTGGATTTGTAGTAAAATAAGGTAAATTATTTATCCTTTTTCCCGTGCTCGTAAGAGCAATTGATGTGTATCTATCTGTTAAAACTGAGAATGTACCATGATTTAAACTCATACCAATTACTTCTCTCCAAAATCAACTAAAATTATAATCATTTTTTACTTAAATAATATGAAAACCATATTATTTAACATAACAATAAAAAATGTTGATTTTATTCAATTCGTAATTCATCTACTCTCCAATCTTCAAATGTACCATTAGGTAATGGTCTCCTAATTATGTAGGGAATTTTTCCTTCCTTTAATTCCTTCAAAGCAATATCAATCGGATTTTCCAAATTTCCCACTTCTACTAACGGAGGAGCTCCTTTGGAAATCTGCATTGCTCGCTTTCCTACTACTCGCGCCTTCTCATATTTTGTCAAAAAAGGAATAGTTCTCCTATCATTTTTCTTTATCATATCACTGTAAGTTTCCTTAAAATCAATAACATCATCATGATTCTCCACTTCTTTTACATTCAGGGAACCATTCTCCAAATTTTCCTCATTTCCCTCATTAACCCCTAAATTTTCATTATTATTTAAACCTCTGTCATTGTTGTTAGACATAGCTTATATTACTATTATATATCTTTTAAATCCAATTTTTTTCATTTTTTTTTCAAGAAATTTGATTTTTTAGTCCACTTTACACTATGAATAACTATTCAATAATTAAATACATATATTCGGGATCTTCAAGAAAAATATACAAAGCTATTGATCTTAGAAATAAACAAACTGTAGTAATTAAGAAAATAAATCTTGTTAGTAAATTAGAAAATTTGGAAGATGTGTACAATGAATGCAAAATAACTATGTTGTCTAGATGTGACTTTATTGTTAAATGCCAAGAAATATTTTACACCGATGAATTCGTCTGTTTAGTTTTTCCATTTTATGAATATGGTGATTTGCAAAATTTTATTTCCAAACGGAGGAAATTATCGGAAGACGATATTTGGAAAATAATTACCCAACTTTTTATAGCAATCGATTACATTCATAGTAACAATATAATTCATAATGATATAAATATGCAAAATATTTTAGTCAGAGATAATGGTGATATTGTTCTAGCAGGTTTTGGAAATTCCAAAAATCAGGGAGAAATTGGATATCATAATGATATTTGGTCAGTTGGAAAAGTTTTGTACGAACTAAAAATCAAAAATAATATTATTGATTTCAAAACAGAGTGTTCCTTCAAAACTGAGTGTTCTCCAAACCTAGTTTCACTTTGTAATAAATTAGTCCAAAAAACGATTTATTTAACTCCTCCAATAGATATAATTTTGCAATTGCAAACTATAACAGATATTATGATCAAAAACTGTTTGGAAAGATGTAATCATAATATAAATAAATTGTTTTATAATTCCAAACAATCCCTCCAGAGTAACTTAGCTTGCCTATTATAATTTTCAATATTTCCATTCAGTTTGACAAACCCGACAAATAAAAACATGTTTCAAACTATCACCCTCATTAAAGAAAATAGCCTCTTTTTTATCAGAATTTTTGTGTGTTTCGCATTTACTATTTGGACAAACATATTTATTTGTTCTTGGAAAAGTGGGATCATAAATATAATTTTTTCTACTTCCAAAAGACGAAATCGTATTTTTGGAATACGAATTCTGAGAAATTAATACTTTACTTGAATCCTTCTTAAATCCACATGTTCTACAAAAATTAATCAATTTTCCATCCTCCTCCTGATAATATAAAATACTTTCACACTCTGGACAAAACTCCATTTTATTCTTACATTATATTACATATTTTTTAAATCAATTTTTAAATAATTATAAAAAATTCAAGTCATCGAAACGAATTAAAGCATCCTCCAGTATTTTTTACCGTTTTTATTTAATAAAACTTTAAATTCAACCCCATCAATAGTAACCGTATGATTCGCTTCAAAAATAGAAGCTGGATCACTCGGTCTTTTTTGCGATGGTTTTAAAATTTGGTCAATAGGTTGAGGTAGTGGTAATGGAACAGTAATTTCAACTGGTAAATCTGTACTTGGACAGTATTTCATACCAAGTTCAATCATTTGGTTTTTCAAATCAGTATAATTTAATTTCCAATGGCAACCATATCTGGGTCGGATTTCTTTACCATCATGTAAAGTAAGATTACGACTGACACGTTCCATAATTTTCTTGAAATCACGCCGAAATCTCGCTATGATTTGTGGAAGTAATGGCTTGAACAATTCTGGACAATTATTGATTTGATCAATTATTCCTACCTGGAGAGAGCGATATTCTACCACCAAATTGTAGGAATCGATATCCTCTTTTGATGCCTTTTCCCATCCTGGTTCATTTTTGACTGGTTCATTTGTCATAACAAGTGCGATGATTGACATAAGAATAGTCTTGGTCGTCATAACTGGAGTCCAACTAGGACCACTCCATGTTCCCAAAATGGACAGACATATTTTTCCATCCACATATAAATTGGGATTAAATCTGGTTCTTCCATCTGTTGTACAGAATTTACCAGTTGGAGGCATAAGAGGAAAATTGTCGGTGTATGTGAACTCAAAAAAGAATGGGGCATCCTCATAAGGAGTGCCTTCTTGACCGGTAATTACTACCCAAATTTTCTGAATGTTTTCTTCATCAATGTGCCAGTAAATTCCACTTTGTATAAATTCATCGGCATTTTTGTTAAGCTCTGAAACATCGTTCAGAATACGTTTCTGAACCTTAGGCAATAAAGTGCACTTTGTTACAGACATAATTAATTCTATTACTACTATTTTTTAAACCATTTTACTATCATTTTTTTTCCTGATCAATGATATTATCATTTTTGTGGTAATAAGCGTAAAATTACCATATAAACCTATATTTTAGTATTTAAAGATTTTTTATTTTATTATTTAAAGAAATGGATAACCCCATGACTTTAGAAGATAAAAAACACAATTATACTGAAACTGAAAAACAATTTTTAAATTTACTCAATGAAACTCGTTTAAAAAAAGGAAAAGCATCACATACAGGAGTAGGATGGTGCACTGGAAAATATTTAATAGAGGATAATAACTTAACAGAATTTTACAAAATATATGCAAAAATGATGCAACAAAATAGCGAAATATTGATAATTGAACAACATGCCGATATTGGACCGATTATAGTAGATATAGATATGAGGTTCAAGCTGGAGATGACAAATCGGGTATATGGGTTTTCATTTATAAGGGAAATATGTGGGGAATATATAAAACAGATAAAGGAATATTTTGATTTAAGTGAGGAGGATATGAAAAAATATTTGGTATCGTTTGTTTTTGAGAGACCTGAGCCTTATGAGAGTAAAAATCAGATGAAGGATGGTATTCATATAATGTTTCCTTTTATAGTAAGTGACCCATCAGTACAACATATTATAAGGGAGAATGTTATAAAAAATCTGGAAGAATTGTTTAAAACACTTCCGTTAGAAAACAATATATATAATGCGATTGATAAGGCGGTTATAGATCAAGTTGGATGGTATATGTACGGTAGTACTAAGCCGGGTGTAAAAAGATATGAATTGGTGCACATTTTTGATTATAATTTAAATAGTATAGATGGTCGAAGATATAATGAGTTTAAATTACCGGAGTTATTGAGTATCAGAAATAAAACCGAAACTACACCGATAAATGAATCGAAATTCGAGGAGATTAATAATTATAAATTAAAGACTCAACAGAAGAAGCAGGCAAGAAAGAAGGAATCTTCCTCTTTAACACAGGAGGACTATTTGGAAATATATGAATTAGTAAATATTTTGAGTCCAAGTCGAGCAGATGATTATGAACAGTGGTTAAATCTAGGATTTGCTTTGCATTCAATTGATCCACAAAATGAGGATTTGTTGGAAATATGGGATGAGTTCAGTAAAAAAAGTCATAAATATGAGAAAAATGCATGTCATGATAAATGGCATAAAACCATGGATAGCAAAATCGGCGGTTTAAATATAGGAAGTATTCATTATTGGGCTAAATCAGATAATCCTGATAAATATAAAGAATTTTCTAACAATCAAATAAGAACATATATTGAACAATCGTTGACTGGTACTAATGTTGATATTGCCAAAGTAATGTATAAAATGTATAAACATTTGTATGTGTGTGCTGGAATAAAAACTCAGAAGTGGTTTTATTTTAACAGACATCGATGGGTAGAGGACGAAAGTGGTATTGGATTAAGAACAAAAGTTGGACATGATTTAGTGCAGGAGTATTGTCGATTGATAAGTTATTTAAATGAAAAACTTGGGATTTTGGAGGATGAGAAGGAAGAGGAATTGGATAAAAAGAAAAAGTTCGAATTAGAGAGCAAAATTAAGCAGATGAGTAATAGAATTTTGCGGTTGACTGATATCACTAAAAATTTAAAATCCACGTCTTTTATTGATAATGTTATGAAAGAATGTAGAGGTCTTTTTTACAATAAGGAATTTATGAATAAACTAGATGAGAATCATTTTTTGTTTTGTTTTAAGAATGGAGTATTGGATTTGAAAACAGGAGAATTTCGTGATGGAAAACCAGATGATTATATCTCACTATCTTGTGGAGTAAATTATGTTCCTTATAAACCCGACTTACCATGCATGGATGATATAAATGATTTTTTGGATAAAGTACAAACTAATCCAAATCTTAAGAAATATTTATTGACTTTACTTTCTTCACTTTTGGAAGGTCATAATGCAGATGAAAGTTTTCATGTTTGGACAGGTACAGGAGGCAACGGTAAATCAAAAGTAAATGAATTATTAGTTGAAGCGATGGGTGAGTATTCATGTAAATTTCCAATTACCTTATTTACAGGGAAGAGAGGTGCTAGTAATGCAGTTAGTCCAGAAGTAGTTGAAAGTAAGGGTAAGAGGTATGTTTATATGGAGGAGCCGAGTGATGGGGACAAAATTAATGTTGGTTTGATGAAAGAATATACTGGAGGTGACAAAATAAAAGGACGAGGATTATGGGCTAATTTTATTGAATTCAAGCCACAATTCAAGGTGATTTTATTTTGCAATGATATGCCAAAAGTACCAGCGGAGGATCAGGGTACATGGCGTCGTATGAAAGTTTTAGAGTTTTCCAGTAGTTTCAAGGCTAATCCGCGAAAAGAAAATGAGAATGAGTTTAAAATAGATAAATATTTGGGAGAAAAGATTCCAAAATGGGCGCAATCATTTATGGCACTTTTAGTGCATTATTATTTTACCATATACAAAGTGCAAGGAGGATTGTCAGTACCACAGGAAGTTCTTCAATACACTGAAGAATATCAGAAGGATATGGATATTTATGCAGACTTTATAGATTCTAAATTAATAAAGACTGATAAGAAGACTGATAAAATTAGTCTTCAATCGGTTCATGATGATTTTAAGATTTGGTATCAGGCAAATTATAATTGTCAGAAATTTCCACTAAAGCGGGATATGAAAAAGCATTTTTCGAAGAAGTATGGTCCAAAAACATGTACAACTACACATATTATTGGTTTTATAAAGAATCAGAATGCGAATGAAAAAGATGAAGAGGATGAAAATTAGGCAAAAGGGTTATCTCCAAGGTCAAAGGTTTGTTGAACAGTATTTCCGAGTCCTTCCCAAGCTTCAGGATAATTGGTTTGTGCAAAAGAAACTCCAAAATAAATAATCATAACAAAAAATAAGATTGCCATAATAGTTATTATGGATTTCAGTGTTTTTGCAATTTGTTCTTTTCTTTCGAAATCTATATTATTTCTATAGATGTCTTGAGTTATTGTATTTATTTGGCTATTAACATTATTCAAACGGTTATAGGTCTGTTGAATATTCGTATTTGCATTTGCGAGTAATCTATTTTTATCAGCGAGTTGGTCATTCGCACTACTACTTGCATTAGTTAAAACAAGCAGTTGTTGGCTGTGAGTGTTCAATTGATCTTGTAATTGGGCACTTTTGGCTCCAAGTGCAATTTGCTCTTGTTTCATTTTGTACTGAGTTTTGGCATCAGTAACACTAACATTATTATTTAACGAGTATAATTTGATTTTGATTGTGTCTAAATCATTCTTTTTGTCACTGATTTGTTTTCGCAGTTTGGTTATCTCATTTATCAGAATAGTTTTTGTATTGCCTTTTACACAATCCATATCAACATCACATTTGGCATCACTCACTGGATAGACTTCAAAAGTAGCATCGTTCGAACCTTGATCATCAATTGGGTCGAAATGATCACCAATATAACAAGTACCGGTAATATTAATATTACTATTGTTTTTGGAAGAACTATCTGGTTCAATTGCGATAAATCCTTTTCCTTCGGTTTTGGCCATGTTAAGACAACGAAGGAGAGATATTCCATTACCGACTTTGCTAAAACCTTTTTTAACTAAATTGTTTGAATCAATTGTTCCAATATAATATTTTGACATTACTAATATTATTTATAAATTAATTTCATTGAAAATCTCTTATTTTTGTGACAGTTGGTTCAGCAAATGCCACCCTTGAATTAAAAACAGTGACAAAATCCGCCAATTTAGCATTCAAAAAACTATCCATTGTTGGGTATTTCTTTTTGAATTCACTGGAATTAGTAATATAAGAAATGAAATCCTGATAAACCTTTTTAATATCCTTCTGGTGTGAAACAGCATCATTTATCTTTTTCAACCAATTCTGGTAAGTTTTTTCAGGAATCATTTCATCCAAAAAATAATCCCAAGTGTCAACTAAAAATGCACCTGCATTTGATCCACTTTGTGTTCGTATCTCATTATATTTTTGACAAACATTACTAACATTCTGCTGGAAATCTGAAACCATTGGAAGCTTAATATGTGCCCAATAAGGTGGAACTGATTCATTCACATTTTGGAGATCAATCACATCTAACTTTTTAGTAAAACGAGGATCATCAACACTTATTCCTTTTTTCTGTAACATTCTCAACCACATTTCAAAGAAAAGACGTTGGATTGGATTTTTAATTTGATCAAGCTTCTGGGAAATTTCTTTTGGAAATGTTAGTATTTTATCTCCAATTGCAAAATCAATACTTCCCATGGCTTTTGGAGCAATTTGCTGTGGAGGAGCTGATCCATCGTAATAATAAAATGGTCCGTTAGCCTTCAACATATAATCTCCTTTATCATATCTTTTATGATCACCTTCCTCGGCTTCTTCTGGTGGACAATCACATTCTCCATAAACAAATTCAGACAATTCTTTACTCAATTCATCTTTTTCCTTCTCATAATATTTGGAAACAGCCTTCTCATATTTGGAAATCTGTTTCATAGTTGGTTTCAAGAACTGCTTGACTTTATGTTTATTAATCATAATAACCATGTAAATAATATAACCGAAGATCATGGCAAAAATAATTCCACCTCCAATATATGAAGTTACAATTCCAAAAAGGATCATTAGAATGGGAATGACAAGGAGAGGTAAAAGGATAATAAAACCAATTAATAATCTTTTAGTTAAAAGTGCTTTTTTAACACTCTCCTCATTTAACTCAATTATTCTTGTTTTAGTTGCAATATCATTCGCAATGTCTGACATGGCATTCAATTGCTTATTCAATTTCTCATTTCCAATCTCCACCAAATCCTGGTGTTTATTTATAATCTCACTCTGAGTATTATATATTTCCGCTTTTTTGTTGTAATTAGAAGATAAATTCTTAATAATTTCATTAAGATTATTCTCTATTTTTTGAGTAGTGTTTTTGTAAATTTCATTTTTGTGGTTATTAACCCAATCTGGATCAGTTTTTATTTTATCCGCTACAACTTTTTTATAAATGTCGAACTGCGAACCAGCTAATTTAGTCACTCCATCATTTGCTGAATTTAAATTATTATTTAAGGATTTACATGCATCTAATAACTGGAATATCTTAGAATCTAATTGATAGAGTTGGACTCTTCCACCATTGTCACAATTAGTCTCATATGTTCCCTTTTCCGTGAAAGGTGCATCAGAACCATTTGATGCTAAATAGACATCGTTGCCAACCATTGCGAAAAAATTTGGACGAATTCCCTTGCTATTTAAAATAGCAATTTTTGTTGCTTCAATATAATCTCCTCCACTGACAGTTCCAATTTTAATAACTGATCCTTGAGCAATATCATCGCCTATACTTGCTCCATATTGACATTGATAAGCCCCTGGAACCTTTCTGGAGACTTGTGGCCAGTCTGCACCGCAACCTTGTGCCCAATCTTTTTTGTTTTGGTCACTATATCCTGTAAAATAGGATGGAGGTTGATCGTTACCAATTAGGCAATCACCAAGAATTCTAAGCTGACAACTTGATTTTCCAGAATTACAGGGACCGGAGTAAGAATCGGGGGCGTAACAACCGGTGCCTTTTTGTGTCCAACCAGCTGGACAATATTGTGAATAATCTGCGACATTTTCAGTGTGTTCGGGTATCCATTTTGGATCAGACGATTTTTTGAAATTATAATCACCTATTTTTTGTACGTATTTTTGGAAATTTTTTTTGTTTCCTTTGAGAATTAGATCTAAACAAGTTGTTGAATAAGTAAATCTTTGAGCGTTGATATAATTTTTCAAGTAATTTGGATTATTTTTTATTGAATTTGGAGAACTTTTAATTGATTGCAAAAATGAATTCATTACTAATATTTTATAGAAAATAAAATAATAGAAAGTTATTTTTTGGCAATTGTTTCATACCCAGGAAAAAATTCACAAGGGATTTTTGTATGGAAAACTAGCCCTTTATTCATATTTGTCATTTTTGTTGGATCATATTTCCAGCGACAAACATAAGTAGGAGAATGTTTATCTCCTTCATAATATGGTTTCGGCTCTACACCTTTTCTAATTTTTTCAAATCCTTTTAATGTCGCTCCAATTGTTGGAACATCACCTTCAGTCCACTTATTCATACTGTCATCCAAATAAACCTCATTTCCATGATTATAATCATATGATGGCTCCGGTGGCGTTTCCTCCTCTTCAGATGGATTATATGGTCTGCATTTCTTCGGACATTTGTGCACCAAACTTTTTGGAAATACATCCTTAATAAATGTTCGTGCCATATCCGTACTTGTCTCCTTCCCTTTATTGATAATGTTAAGCATATCACTTTCACCATCTCTCCTAAATTGAATGAAAACAACAATAAATGTTATCAAACCACTTATTAATATTGCTCCATATCCATATAAAGGGCGTACAAAACCTCTTGCAGTTAGAAATAGTGGAACTACCATCAGAACTAGATATAAAATAATGGATTTCATTGCTCTTACAGTAAGTTCCTTTGTCTCACTAGTGTATTGATTCATAAGAATAATTTTATTTTTTGTAGTGATCTCATTATTAATGTAATTAAGTTTTACCATGTTTTCATTGAATTCTTTACTGAAATTTTTATTGGATTTATCTAAAATCTTTGATTCAGTTTTATTCAAATCATTTTGGACACTTAATAGATTTTTCCAATTATTAACTTTCTCATTCATTACTAAATTCTTTGAATTTTTATAATCAGTCACTGCTGACTCTTCGTTGTGCTTAATAACATCATATTTATTTTGTAATTCATCACTGCCGTAAACATTTGAAGCATTATCTTTCACATAATTTAAATTCTGTAATGTATTCGATATATTTTGATTATAAGTATTAATGTCTTCCATATTATTTAATAACATTATTTTTTGAAATAAGAAAATCCCAACAAGATTGCAACAAAAATAAAAATAACAATTGATAACCATACATAAGTCATCTTTTTGTAATAAATATTTCTATCAATTGTAAGTTGTACTTGCTTATTACGATTCTCCAAAATCTCCATTTTTCTTCTGATTTCTTCCTTATTACTTTCAATAATGGAATTAGTTTCATCTAATTGTTTGACTTGATTATCCAAATTTAATGTATGTTTTTCTATGTTTTCCTGAAGATTCAGGATTTTATTATGGAGGTTTTGAGTATTTTGAATCATTTTTTCGGTGCCTTGTTTAAAATTATTTATGCTTTTGTTATCTAAAACATTTGGAGAATATGATTCGAAATTTTCTGTGCTATCATAAATTCCCTGATTATATACTGAATTTCTCATTTTAATAAAATGAGAAAATTATTTACATTAAATTATTTGCAGATCCTGTTTTGTTAAAAAAAGAATACATCAATAATATTCCAGCAAAAATAGCAATAATAACTGCAAGGAGTGTATATATAACCTTTTTCTTATAAATATTTTTTTCAATTGATAGTTGTAACATTTTATTTCTGGTTTCCAAAACCCTCATCTTGTCTTCAATCTCCTGCGATTGTCCAAAAACCTGTTTCTGTTTTTTCTCAAGCTGGAGAGATTTATTTTCAATCTCGGAATTCTGACGATCAATTTGCGCCTGTGTGCTTAAAATATTAGTTTTAACATTATTAAGCTGATCAGTCGCACTTGTTGCCTGATTTCCGTTTAATTTTAATGCATCCTGAAAATTGGTTGTGGCAAATGTCTCCATCAATTCATCAAATTTTGTGTTTGTCATAAAATTTAATAGAAAAAAAAATAACCTAAATTATTTGCATGTCTTGTATTACTTTCACATCTTGTATTATTTGCGCATACGATAATAAATAAAAATTCCAATTATTAATGCTAATAAACTAATACCGATTCCCCATGAAACACTATCATTACAATTGCATTCACTAAATCCTTCCACTATATAAGGATTATATCCATCTCCCCCATTATATTTTCCTCTGGAAACTCCTTCCATTTTTCCATGTTCATAATTATAAATAGGCTGTCCATTCAAATATTTCTTTTCATGCATATAACTCCAATAATCTGGGCTTTCCAAAAGATGCTGACTTGGGTAAGGATAAAATGGATCATTATTCCTTATAACAATTTTAGCATTACTTCCCTCATAATCAATTGATCCCTCTTTTTTAGGAATAACTGACGGAAATGCTATAACTTCCTTAAATGGTTTTGACGGATTAGTTGGCGGATAAAGAAGTGCAAATTTTCCTCGTTTTGCCTCATCTGGATCTAAAACATGTGTGAAAAATTTACCAACATTTCCTTTATAAATTTTATCAGTCGGTACTCCTAACTGACTTCTCGGAGCTGGGCTTAAATAAACTTTATCATAAATACTATGTCTGTAACTTCCAGATGCTGACGTACTATTATAGGTATCAAATCCTAATGGAGCATGCTGTTGATTAACAGTATTAAATGGTATACTTGATAATGATTTTGGCTGATTTAAATTCGTTTGGGTAACAATTTGATCGTATTTTACAGGTTCTACATCAGTA
>Ga0172364_10004003_pt1 | contig 11749 bp, 10 predicted proteins | sample LakKivSesite10cm_FD_114545 | JGI IMG/M metagenome (GOLD analysis project Ga0172364, IMG submission 114545) | Sediment microbial communities from Lake Kivu, Rwanda - Sediment site 10cm | ecosystem: Environmental > Aquatic > Freshwater > Lake > Sediment | place: Rwanda: Western Province, Lake... | reverse complement strand
GACCAAATAAAAAACTCATTTTTAAAAAAAATTAACTCATTTTTTATTCAAATGGCGAAAAAAAGAACTGAACATTTATTTTTCATTTTTCCTGTTGACAGATACCTGTATAACTTGTTTTATAGGATGTGCTATAAATACAACAGTATCAGAAAAAAAGATGTGAAAATATATGCCAAACATAGCTGCAATAATTGCTGTTAGAATGAGATCTGAAAGATTGTATGGCAAACCATTGATGTTAATAGAAGGAAAACCAATTGTTGGGCATCTAATAGATATCCTCAGGAAAATCCCCGAGATAAACAATATTGTACTAGCTATTTCAGGAAAAAAAGAGAACCAAATATTTGTTGACTATGCAAAACAAAACAATCTTACGTATTATGTTGATGTAAATCACGATGAAGAGGATGTTCTTGGCCGTCTGATTAGAACCGCAGATAAAATAAAAGCGGATCATGTTGTTCGAGCTACAAGCGAAGGACCTATAAGATATCATAACATTAGTAAGGTTATACAACATCATCTCAAAACAAAAGCAGATTTAACATTTACAGAAAAATTACCGGGCGGAACAAATGTAGAACTATTAAGTGTATCAGCATTAAAAAAAGCATATGAATATGATGCGAAGTATCATTGCGCCATGGTTTCACTATGTATGTTTGAACACCCGGAGTTATTCAAGATAGAAATAATCACACCTCCTAAAAAGTTGCAGAGATCAGAATTAGATTTAGATGTGGATACCGAAGATAATCTCTTTGCTATAAAAGAAATTTTTAGAAACATAAATAAAGACAAAAACGGGTTTATAAAAGTAGAAGATGCACTTGAGTTTCTAGAAAAACAACCGCATCTAGTAAAATTGTTAACAGAAGGAAGAAAAAAAGCAGAGGGGAGGATTTGGCAATAACATGAAAATACTAATAGTTGGTTGCGGATCCATCGGCGAACGGCATCTAAAAAACCTCCAGACTTTTTTTGAAGGAAAAATTACTGTAACTGATACTGATGAAAACAAACTACAAAACATCAAAAAAAAATATAATGTTGCCACTTACATAAATTATACTGAAGCATTAAAAACAAAACCAGATGGAGTAATTGTGTGTACACCAACAAATACTCATATTGATATCGCGACAAAAGCACTTCAATCAAACTCTCATGTTTTCATTGAAAAACCTTTGTCAAATAAACTCAATGGGGTGGATGAACTAGTTCAACTAGGAAAAAAGAAAAATAAAATCATTTATATCGGTTTTAATTTACATTTTGATTCATGTCTTAACCAAGTAAAAAAATGGATAGATGAAGGGAAAATTGGTGATATTGTCAGTGCAAAGGTTCATTTTGGATACTCCTTCCTTAAACGAAAAGTAGGCACTGATTATAGGAATGACTATGCTGGAAAAGAATCTATGGGAGGAGGAGTAATACTCGATGTAATACACGAAATTGAATATCTAACATGGCTACTTGGGGACGCAGAAGAAGTATTTTGCTACGCGGATACATTAAGTCAATTGGAGATAGATGTAGAAGATATCACTGAAATTCTTTTCAAATTCAAAAATAATGCAATAGGAAGTGTACATCTTGATTTTATGCAGCTGCCATACACCAGATACTGTATGTTAATTGGGTTAAACGGTACAATAGAATGGAATTTTGCTGAATCAACAGCAAAAGTATATGACACAACAAAAGACGAATGGCAATTATTTAACGGAGACAAAGATTGGAATTCAATGTATTTAAAGGAAATTCAACATTTTATAGCTTGCATAAAAAAGGAAGATAAACCTGTTATCGCAGTGAAAAAGGCAAAAGGAATACTTGAAATTGCACTTGCAGCAAAAGAATCATCTAAAATAAAAAAAGTAATTAAACTGTAAAAAAATTGGAAAAAGGGAAAAATATGTTGAAAGAAGTTAAGAAAAATGACCTCAAAAAATCTATGGAACTATGGAAAAAAGCTGAAAATGTTATAATGGATGGCACACAACTGTACAGCAAAATGGCTTCAGTTGGAGTAAAAGGCGTATCACCTATTTTCTTTATAAAAGCAGAAGGTGTTTATGCATGGGATCTAGAAGGAAACAAATACATTGATTACACAATGGGATTAGGTTCATGTTTTGTGGGCTACAACAATCCCAAGATCAAAGAAGCAGTTAAAAAACAATTAGAATTGGGTACAATTTTTTCTCTTCCTCATCCACTTGAAGTAAAAGCAGCAGAAACCATTATAGAAATTATTCCTTGTGCAGAGATGGTAAGGTTCTTAAAGTCAGGTTCTGAAGCTACAGAAGCAGCTATAAGAATAGCACGTGCTTATACTGGTAAAAATTTGGTAGTTCGTGGACATTATCATGGCTGGCATGAATGGTGTTTAGCTAATACTGTAAAAAACGGCGGTATACCAAGTGCATATAAGGATTATATTATTGAGATCAAATATAACGATTTTGAATCTGTGAAAAAAATCTTTGAAAAACATAAAAATGAGATCGCTTGTATAATCATTGAACCTTTTGAAAATCAATTACCTAAAGATAATTATCTTCATAAACTAAAAGAGATAACAAAAGAGAACGATGCGTTATTGATTTTTGATGAAGTAGTAACGGGTTTTCGTTTCGCTCTTGGAGGAGCACAGGAGTATTTTGGGGTTACTCCCGATATAGCAACTTTTGGTAAAGGGATGGGGGGTGGTTTACCATTAGCAGCAGTCGTTGGAAAAAAAGAAATTATGGAAAAAGTAAAAGATAAAATCTTTATTTCTTCGACATATGGTGGTGAATTACTATCTCTAGCGTCGTTCCTTGCAGTTGTAGATATTTTGAAAACTGAACCTGTACATAAGAGGATATTTGAAATTGGAAACAGAATTAAAAACGAGTTTAACAAACTAGCGAAAAAATATGGTAGTAAAATTGAATGCATTGGACTCGGTCCAAGATTAGAATTCTTATATCATAATATACAAGGAAAAGACGATATTCATGTGAAAACGTTATTTATGCAGGAGATTGTAAAGAGAGGAGTTTTTTTTGTTTGGAATATGCTTCCATCCTATAAATTAAGCGATGATGATGTCGATTATACAATAAAAGTTTTTGATACGGCTTTAAAAATTACAACAAAAGCTGAACAGGAAGGTAAAATATCAGAAATGCTAGAGGGGACACCGCCCATAACTGTTATCTGACAATGTGTAACAATCATGTAAAATATAAATATGAAAGTGGAATAGAGCAAAGATATATGAACATAGTTTTTAGAGCTGATGCCTCCAAGGAATTAGGTATCGGTCATATCATGCGTTGTCTAGCACTATCAGAAGAGTTAATTAGAAGAGAAAATACCTGCTATTTCCTATCGCGACTTGAAAACGATGATTTGATATCACGAATCAAAACAAATAATATTAACTTTAATAAATTAAATGGAAAAACTACATTACATCAAGACTTAGAGACGTTGATTAAATTTTCAAATAATAATTCCATCGACTGGGTTATCACAGACAGCTACTTGATCAACTCAGATTATGTGAAAACATTAAAACAACATAGATTCAATGTTTTATCAATAGATGATACCGCAGATATTCATTATCATTCTGATATAGTGTTAAATCAAAATATCGGAGCGGAAAAACTAAAAATTTCTGCTGAAAAATATACAGTATTACTCCAGGGATCAAAATATATATTGATGCGTGATGAATTACTAAAAAGGGAAGAAAAAAAAGAAAATAAAAAGGTTGAAACAATTTTAATATCTCTTGGTGGCGCAGAGAAAACTGATTTAACATTAGAAATTCTACATATTTTAGAATCAATTACTGAAAACATCGAGATTTTAGTCGTTCTTGGTCCATTTAACACCTACTACGAGTATATCAAAAGGCAAATCGAAAAATCAAAAAATAAAATTAAATTACTAACGTCTCCAAAAAACATGGCTGACGTTTATCTAGAAGCAGATATTGCTATTAGTGCTGGTGGAAGTTCATGCTATGAACTAGCATATTTTGGTATTCCAAATATCATAATTACAATCGCAAAAAACCAAATAAACATAGCGCATGAATTAAACCATAAAAAAATTGGTAAATACGTAGGAGAAAGTAATAACTTATCTTACAATAAACTCAAAAGTACAGTGGATGAATTAATCCATAATCACCCAATGAGAAAAATGATGATTCTTAACGGTAAAAAATTGGTTGATGGAAAAGGAAAAACTAGGGTAGCAAAACTCATGGAGAGATATAGTTGAAAGAAGTAATATCTATTGCAAATAGAAAGATTGGAGATGGTTTTCCTACATATATAATCGCCGAAATTGGATCGAATCATAACTGTGATATAAATATTGCAAAAAAATTAATTGACAAAGCTAGTAAGGCACAAGTAGATGCAGTTAAATTTCAAACATTTAAAGCTGAGAAACTATATTCTAAGAATACACCAAAATTTTCAAAAGATAAAACAGATCCATATAGCATAATAAAATCAATTGAACTACCACGAGACTGGCATAGAGAATTATTCAACTACGCAGAGAAGAAAGAAGTACATTTTTTATCTTCTCCATTTGACTATGAAGCTGTTGATGAACTGGATAAAATTGGTATACCTGCTTTCAAAATTGCATCCTTCGAGCTTGTTGATCTAGAATTATTAAAATACATAGCTAAAAAACATAAACCCATTATACTTTCAACAGGTATGGCAAATCTTGGGGAGATTGAAGAGGCTTTAGATGCAATTCGATCCCAAGGAAACAATGATATCATTTTGCTTCATTGCACCTCGCTATATCCCTCGCCGGTCAATATTGTAAATCTCAACGCGATACAGACTCTTTCCAAAGCGTTTCAAATCCCGATCGGCTTCTCTGATCATACTCTAGGAATTCATATCGCGGTTGCCGCAGTCGCAAAAGGAGCATCTGTTGTAGAGAAACACTTTACGCTTGATAGAACAATGAAAGGGCCTGATCATTCGTTTGCGATTGAACCAAATGAACTGAAACAATTAGTTACCTACATAAGAGATGTTGAACAAGCAATGGGAACAGGTGTAAAAGTACGATCAAAGGCAGAACAAGAGATGTATGAGAAAGGACGACGCAGCATTATCGCTGCTGTTGATATCAAGAAAGGAACAATGATTACAAAAGAGATGCTTGTCGTAAAACGACCAGGATATGGAATTAAACCAAAATATTTTGGTACTGTGGTAGGGAGAACTGCAAAAAAAGACATTAAATCAGATCATTGGATCACATGGGATGATATTTAACTAATAGGACTCTGGAGAATTTTTGGTATGACCATAGAATTTGAAGATATCCTTAATGTGCCAGACGATCTTGTCGAACGTGTACGAAACTGGAGAAACAGCAACCATGTCAACCAGTACATGATCACAAATCATTACATCACAAAAGCAGAACACAGTAGATGGATTAAAAAATTAAAAACAAGAGATGCTACAAAAGCATGGATTATAAGATATAACAAAAAACCAGTGGGTTTGGTGTCTCTTTCAAATATCGATTATTCAAAGAAAACAACTGAATGGGGCTTTTACATAGCGGAGGAATCAGTACGAAGGAGAGGTATTGGTTCAGCAGTCTTGTACTGGTTAATAGAATATGTATTCGACACACTCAATTTTCAGACTATGAGCACTATGGTGTTAGAAAATAACCCAGTTGCTTTACAAATGTATGAAAAATTTGGTTTTAAAAAAGAAAATGCAACACCACAAACTCTTGAAAGAAATGGAAAAACTATTACTGTTTTCATCATGTCGTTACAAAAAGAAGAATGGAATAATATCAAAGAAAAAAGAGGGAAAAACTAATCATGAAAGTTTTTTACGGTCATCAAATCGTTTTAGACAATGAATATCATATAAAAAATAAAAACCTCGTTTATAAAAGTAAAAATTTACTCGTACTTTCTGATAAAGAATACAATGAAATTACTTTAGAGAATAATGATAAATTTTTGTATTGGGGTACTCTTTATGCAATAATTCAAGAAAATGGAAAATACCGTAGTTTAGATAATAATTCAAATAATGAAGCAGTAATAAAAAAAATATTTAGAACATCAGATTTAGATAAAATAATTCCACGCATAGAAGGAGATTTTATTGCGTGCGTAATTAAAAAAGACAATAGCGCATCACTATTCTCTGATCATTTTAACAGAAAAGATGTTTTTTATTGTATAAAAGGTAATACGGTAGTCGCATCATCTGATCTAACCTATGTACTACCTGAAAAGAAGAAATCCTATGATCAAGCGGCATTAGCCAACCTGCTATCGATCTATGGAATGTATGCGCCTAAAAAACAAACGATTTATTCAAATGTAAAGAGATTGGGTGTTGGAGAACGTCTTATTTTAAAACAAGATAAAATACAAATTAAAAAAATACCATTTCAGCCTAATCATATAGAACCGTATTCAGATAAAAACCTTGATGAATACATGAAACTTTTAAAAGAAGCAATACAAATTAGAGGAGCCAAGAAAAATAATTGGGTCTATCTTTCAAGTGGTTGGGATTCAACAACATTACTTGCGTTGCTTGTAAAAATTTTTGGTTCATCACATGTTAAAGCAGTTACATGCAAACTGGAATACTCAAAAAGAGCGAAAGATGCAAATAAATTTGAAATTGAACGAGCGAAAAAAATCGCTGATTATTATTCCGTTGATCTCGCTATAGTATCCACTGATTATACATCGAAAGATGCGATTAAAAAATGGGAAAAAATAAAACCATTCCTTAGAAATAATCATATCTATGCAGATAATTCTTATAATTTTCATATTCTTTCAGAATATATTCGTAAACATGGTTCGACAAACGATGCTGTTTATTGTGGAGAAATTAGCGACGGTGCACATAATTTAGGTTTTTCTCAATTCACGACAATACTTGAGCATCCTGTTTATGCTTTTAGAGAATATAGTGATAAAATGGCATCATATTTATTCGGTCCAACTTTTTTTAAAAGCGTTCTTAATAATTCGTATTCAAAAGATGCAGTGTATACCTTTCTTCGTTCACGTTTAAAGGGACAATTTTTTGAGGATGAGCAACCATTGAACGAATTTGAACGGAAAATGAAATTTATTGCTTCTTTCTTTATAAGAAATCGCCGCATTCCTTTTTATAGTATCAATAACACTCAGGTACTAACAAAAGACGGAAGAGAGAAATATGAATCTGAAATGGTTAAAACATATTTGAAAGAATGTGCAGAAAAAATAAAGCCAGAGACTGTTTACAGTTGGATATTATATTTATACAACAGTTTTCATTGGCAGGGATCAACTGTCAAATCAATCTCTGAAATGACACGTTTCAATCAACTGCGATTGAGTTTTCCATTTTGGGATATTCGACTACAAGAGTTTCTCAGTAAAATGCCTGAAGATTGGGGACGCGGCCTTGAACTACGTCCAACAAAATATCCGATGAAATGGATGTTAGAAAACAGAGTTGATTACCCAAAACACTTACAAATTGGACCTCATTCGTATTCATATGATATCGATCCAAATTTTTCTTTAGAAAAAGAAATTCTTTATTATTCGAGTCTCACACCACATTTCCAAAAAACCATTAAGGATTATCCTTTTGAAAAAATATTAGATAATCGATATTTCAATCTTGAGTATTATCGAAAAATTACTGATCGTTATTTATCTGGAAATGAAGCATCAGGAAGCCAATTATCAGATTTATATAATCTAATATGGTTATGTTGGATTGGATGGTACTAACAAAATCAAATTTTTAAAAATCGATAAAAAAATGACAGAGAAAAAAATATTTGATGCAATAGCACTGGTTTCAGATCAAAATCAAATTGATTATCTTTTATCATATCAATCACTCTCTAAAAACAAAGAAATCTATTTCATATGCCTAACTCCATCTGCAGAATATTATGCAAGTAAAAGAGGCGTTAAATTTTCATCTTCAGAGAAAGTGTACAATCCAGCTGAATTCATGAAAATATCTTCAGAGGGATTTCCAAATTGTGAACTATTGGCTAAATATATCGATACGCAACTTGATTACCATTTCAAAAATGTATGTACAAAATTTTATTTCTCATCGATGAACTTCATCTACTACTTAAAAACATTCTACGATTCAATTCTACGTACATTACACATATCCCAGTCTGTTATAAATGAATTAGAACCTACAGAAATTATTTGTTTTGTAGATGACAAAATAGATTATTCTTATGGTATAAACTTCTATATCGGAGACATTCTTTTTAGAAGTTTAGAATTATTAAATAATCATAATAAATTTAAATTGATTAAATTTGAAATTGAAAATTCCGAAAAAAATGTCATAAAAACAGGTGAGAAAAAACTCAGGAATAAAATTAATTTATTGATGAAAGACAAATTAAATATTGACATCGACTGGAATAATTTAGAAAATAGGAATTTTCCAATAAAATCAATAATAAAACAACTAATACAATTCGCATTATATAAACTAAATGAAAAAGCTGGATCAAAGACGGTTGTAATCGGAAGAAGTAACACTCTAGCTCAGTTAACTGAGTACATAAAAGGATGGAGAGAAAACGGTGGAAAAACCAAGAATATTGTAAAAACTTTAGATGAATGGGAATCCACCTCAATAGAAAAATCGCAAAATACAATTTTAGAATCATTTGATATAAATTTTAAAACATTAGATAACTTCTGGAAAAAAATAAAAGAAAATCAGGAGTTCAAAGAATTTTTTAACTATAATAAAATAAATTTTTTTAAAATAGCTGAACCTTGGCTTGAAAAATATTTCACTAGCATCTTTCCAACGTGTGTTTATGCAAGCGAAATAATTGAAAAAAAATTGAAGAGATATAACCCATATATATATTTAACTTCTTCATTGTATTACAAGACAGATATTTCTGCAGTATTGGCTTGCAAAAGATTAGGCGCCAAAGTCTGCACAGTTCAACATGGGGCAACAGGCCATATAAAAGCACCCATCTTCAAATACTCTGATTATTATAACATAGATTTCTCATATGTGTACGGACAAAATGTAGCTAATTTCTTTCAAAAAGAATTCTCAATTAACGCAAATAGTAACCTAGCTATACCTATACCAACAGGCAACCCATTTATTAAAAATCTATCTATTAAATATCAAAATAAACCCGTAGATAAAGATTGTTCAGAAAATAGAAGAGTATTATATGTCGACACGCATCTAACACCGGATTTCTTTTATTACGGATGGAATTGTTATCCAAATATTTGGTATAGTTGTCTTCAAAGAAAAATTGTAGATATTTTCAAACAGTATCCTGAAATCATACTTGATTTTAAACTTTATCCGGCCACCACTTTAGAACAACCAATTACACAATATGTCCAAGACCGAAAAATTACAAATGTCAAATTTTTACCATATAATTTGAATATGGCCCTATTTCTTGATAAAGCAGACTTACTAATTCTTGACTTTCCGACCACAAGTCTATTAAACATGATATGCACACGAAAACCCATAATAGTATATTATAACCCTGATTTTCTTAAGATGACAACAGATGCTCAAATTCTTCTTAAAAAAAGAACGGAATTATGTGTTACAGAAGAACAATTTCTTTCTGCAATTGAAAGATATTGTAAATCTTCAAACTGGCCAGAAATCGAAAAACCAAATGATGAATTTCTTATTTCATATGGCCTAAATACGAAAGAAAGCGATCCGAAAAAAATTGTTGCCTACCATTTAAAAAAATTAAAGAGTGATATTGATGAAGATATTAATTTCTAGTAGATCTTTCGGAAAAAATAGTTTAGATGCAATAGAAATGCTGAAAGAACAAGATTTGGAACCAATATTCAATCCATATAATCGAAAACTTACTGAAGACGAACTCTTGGAACTTATTGATGGCTCTATTGGAATCATCGCAGGAACAGAAAAAATTACAGGCAAAATCATGAAAGAAGCAAAATCATTGAAAGTGATATCCAGATATGGTATCGGTTTAGATAACATCGATTTAAATACTGCAAAAAAGTTAGGAATAATAGTTAAAAATACCCCTGAGGCACCCAGTCAAGCAGTTGCTGAACTTACAGTGGGGTTGATTTTTAGTGCCTTAAGGCGAATTAATCAAAGTGATCAAAATGTTAAATCGGGTCAATGGAAGCAAATTATTGGTAATCTAATCTATGGAAAAAACATAGGCGTCATAGGACTTGGAAGAATAGGAAAAAAACTATCTATTTTACTTGAGCCGTTTCAAGTCAATATACTGGCTTGCGAACCAAATCCAGATAAACAATTTATATCAAAACATAATATAAAATTGGTATCTTTTAAAGAGATTATATCAAAAAGTGATATAGTGTCTCTTCATCTTCCTTTAACGGATGAAACAAGGAACATAATCGGAAAAAATGAGTTATCATTGATGAAAAAAGAGGTGATAATTATAAATACTTCTAGAGGGGGTTTAATCGACGAAAATGCATTAATAGATGCGTTAGAAAACAATAAAATAGCGGGGGCTGCAATTGATGTATTTGAAGTCGAACCATATAACGGGAAACTAAAAGAATTTAATAACGTTATACTTACTCCGCATATTGGATCATATACAAAAGAAACTAGAGCACAAATGGAATTAGAGACAGTTCAAAATCTAATTACTGGACTTAGAGAGGTAAAAATATTATGAAAGCTATTGTATTTGGTGGATCAGGATTTTTGGGAAGTCATGTTGCAGATGCGTTAACAAACGCAGGTCATAAAGTTGCGATTTTTGATTTAAAAAAATCTAAATATCTTCAGAAAAATCAAAAAATGATTGTAGGAAATATTCTTGATCAAAATGTGGTTAACAAAGCAATTAAAGGAACAGATGTTGTTTATAATTTTGCTGCTATCGCAGATATCGACAACGCAAACAAAAAGCCTGTAGAGACCGTGAAACATAACATTCTTGGAAATACTATCATTCTTGAGGCGTGTAAAATAAATAAAATTAAACGTTTCATTTATGCAAGTACTCTCTATGTGTACAGTGATGTTGGAGCATTTTATCGAAGTAGTAAGCAAGCATGCGAACTAATAATTGAAAACTATAACGAGCTTTATGGATTACCTTATACCATCTTAAGATATGGCTCGCTGTATGGACCGCGTTCCGATGAAACAAATTATATATATAAAATACTCAAGCAAGCTATAACAGAAGGAAAAATCACCAGTTTCGGAAAAAGCGAAGATCTTAGAGAATACATACATGTTGACGACGCAGCACGATATAGCATAGAAATTTTATCCAAAGAATTTGAAAACCAGAATGTAATCATAACTGGAAATCAACCGATGAGAAGAAAAGATCTCCTAATAATGATTAGGGAAATGCTAGGGAATAAAATCAAACTCGAATTCGTCTCTACTAAATCAAAATTACATTATGAAGTTACACCCTACTGTTTTAGTCCAAAAATTGCAAAAAAATATGTTGGTAAATACCACCTTGATATGGGCCAAGGGTTGTTACAATGTATAAATGAAATCTATAAAAAATATCACCCCCATAAAGAGATAAATGGATTTCTAGTTGAGAAACAGAGATGAGAGATAAATGCCTATCAGAGCAATTTTATTTGATTTTGATGGGGTCATTATTGAATCTG
>Ga0172364_10004002_pt1 | contig 11750 bp, 7 predicted proteins | sample LakKivSesite10cm_FD_114545 | JGI IMG/M metagenome (GOLD analysis project Ga0172364, IMG submission 114545) | Sediment microbial communities from Lake Kivu, Rwanda - Sediment site 10cm | ecosystem: Environmental > Aquatic > Freshwater > Lake > Sediment | place: Rwanda: Western Province, Lake Kivu... | reverse complement strand
CCTTGACTCTTCTCACCCTGAAGCCGCCCTCGGAGATCACCTATGCTGAAGTAGTCACGTTCTGGGAGCGGGCTCGGGAGACCCTATGGAACCGCAATTACACAGTGTGGATCAGCCCGAACAGGGACCTTCGTGCCTGGACTAACGATGTGATGTGTTGCATAGCCCTCATGTACTGTCCTCACACAGGGCGGGTGCACCAAGTCAGAACAGAAGCCCTATATGAGTTGATGAAGGAGCTGGGGGTGCGGATCTGATGGTTCAGGTTTTAGCTGTTTACGTGCAGGTCTCCGATGCCCGGGAGCCTCGCCGAATTGAAAGCAGCATCTGGAGCGCATCACAAGTTTTTTCTTATCTTCTTTCCATTGATCGATCGATGTCTTTGAACGATAGACCCCTTTCCTTTATAGATTTATTCGCAGCACCCGGTGGTTTGAGTTTGGGCTTTGAGTTCGGTGGATTCAGGTCGATGGGCGCCATTGATTTTGATGAACATGGTATTGAAACATACTCGTATAATTTTCCGCATTCTAAGGCGCTCAAGGGAGACCTTAGAAATCTTTCACCAGATGCCTTTCTGAGAGAATCGCAAATATCTAAGAATTATGTTGATTTGGTTATCGGAAGTCCCCCCTGTCAAGGTCTCTCGGTAATCGGAAGGGTGAAAATTTCTTCTCTCATACGAAATGGAATTTGGGAATTGAAAAACCACAATTCACGTTTCATTGACGACCCGAGAAACCTTCTTTACTTAAAATTCTTGGAATATATCCGAGAAATAAAGCCAAAATATTTTGTTATGGAAAATGTTTGGGGCATAAAGTCGTACATGGATGGTGAATTTCTTGATGAAATGAAGGAGAATTTTAGGCAGATTGGGTACGACCAAGTTTCAGAGCTAACTTTGGATGCAGTTGATTTTGGCGTACCTCAAAGTAGAAAAAGGGTTTTCATAGTCGGGAATAGATTGGGAATACCAACTTCATTTGCTGCCACCATAGAAGAATCCGTAGATAAACCTGTCTCGGTCTGGGAGGCGATAGGAGATCTACCCCCTATAGGTTCCTCCACAGGAAAGGATTTCTTAAATTATACAGAGAAAGCGTCTAATAAATATCAAGAATGGTGCAGGAATGGATCGCAATTTGTGAGGAACCATATAACCCGTAAACATAGTGAACGTGATGCATTAACATTTCAATCGATGAAACCCGGAGAGAGGTGGCAGAACCTAAAACAAGAAATAAAAGATCTGTATGGTTACAGGGATGATATTTTTCGAGACAAATTCCGAAAATTGCCAATTGACTCCCCTTCATGGACAATAACCGCACACTTGAGCAAGGACGGCTATGCCTTTATCCATCCTGTCGAGAACAGAACAATTACAGTTAGAGAGGCCGCACGACTTCAGAGTTTTCCCGATACCTTTGTATTTTTAGGACCAAGAACCAGTCAGTTTAAACAGGTTGGAAACTCCGTCCCTCCATTATTAGCGAGAAGTCTTGCTCTTAGAATAAGAGAATCTCTAGTTTAACACATTTTTACAAGACGTTGATAGAAATCGCATACATTTTTGACCGGGCAAATTTCATGAGCGGCGGCTCTATCCCTACAGATATCTTTAGAGAAATCCAAAAGTGCATAATTGAACTCTCTTGATCTTCCTTTTGATACCAGTATCGCCATCATATCCCAAATTTGTCTATCTTTACGCGATTCTCTATCCAAGGGCAGACTGAATACTCTTCTCATGACTCTTATTATGTTTGAATCGACTAAGGGTATATTCATACCGAATGCAAAGCACAACACAGCGTTTGAGATATATCTACCAACTCCAGGTAAAGACTGTAGTTCGAATGATTGTTCAGGTACCTTTCCGTGAAATCTTTTTACAATGATCTCGGCGATGTTCTTGAGTCTTTCAGCACGGTATGCTAAACCAAGCGAACCCAAGTCCTCACTTATTACTGAAACATCAGCTGATGCCAGCTGTTTTGGAGAGCCATATTTATCCATAAATTTTTCGTATACTCTTTGAACTTGATTTGCATTGGTTCTTTGAAGCATCATCTCGGCTATCAATATCTTGAAAGGGTCCCTAGTATTTCTCCAAGGAAAGTTTCTATAATGATTTTTTCCCCACTCCGAGATCTTTTCTACAAAGAAATTTGCCTTATCTTCACTTATCTCCATTATTGTTATGGTTATGAAAAGATATATATGTATGTTTTCATCGGTTTATTATCATCATAAAAAATTTAAGCAATAAGGACTATTAAAATTTGAAATGTCTGTTAGAGCCCGTCTTGTGGATGCCTTGCGAAAAGAGCTTCTGGGTCCGAGGAAAGGAATCTTCGAGGTTATAGAGACTGACCCGAGATCCGAATATATGCTTGGTATACTGGAACCAGCCAGTTTGAGTCGAACTCCCCTTGAATATTACCGCTCTGTAGACCTGCGCGTCGGTCAGAATGAAGAAATGAAAGAGGACGATGATATATCCGATACCGATGCGGATAATCTATCACTAAGTCTGGAACTTGATCCAAGGGCATTGCCCAAATCGATAGGTATTTCATTTGTTCTCTCCTCGAAAGGGTCCATCCTTATTGATATTCTCGCGACTTGGGCCAGATATGAAAAAATCAAAAATGATGGATGGGCGCGTGAACCCGATCATCTTCTCATAAAGGAAACTGATATACGGAAGGATCAGGAATGGAACAAGAATGGTCTGAAGGTTGTGTTAAGGACCAACTACACCCAGACAATGGATTTCTATGTTTCAATATACTTAGTCAATGAAACTTATCTCGAAGACAAAGGAAGGGCTTCAACCGAGGATCTGATTTTCCAACCCCAAATAAGAATAAACTGCCATGAAGGGGGAGAGATTGTACCGATTAGGGGAGAGCAATTAGAGGATGAGGAAGAGGCAAAGTTATCCCTTCTTTACGCAAAAAGACCGACTCTTGCAAGAGGCCATCTATGTAGTGCTCTATGGGGAGATATCGATCCGGAAAGAATTTTTTCAGGCGAAATACACGACCTTCCAGAAGATGAGACGCCATTTCTTTTTATGGACGGCAATATGTTGTCAGAAGAGGATAGAGAGTATTTCACAACTCCTTCAGTTAGATCAGAATTCATTCCTTGCTATGCGATTGAACAGGTAAGATTTCGTCCCAAGAAACAGTATTATGAAATCCCGGAGTCGAAGGCATCAGACCTTTCAGAGGCATATGATCCCGAACTATTGGGAAGATACCTCGATCCGATAGTTAGGAGCTACAATCTATGGATAAAAGAACAGGATGAAGAATCCTTATCCTTACCCCAACAGTATAAAGAGACCGCCTTTAAACTGATAAAGGACTGTAAAAAAACATTGCAGAGGATAAGGGAAGGAATAACTCTAATCAAAAACGACGATGATTTGAGATTGTCATTCTGCTTCATGAACAAAGTCATGGATATGCAGTCTTTATGGAAAAACGGTCAACATTTAACCTGGAGATTGTTTCAAATAGCCTTTATTCTACAGAATATAGCTGGAATATCTAGAAAAGATCATCCAGATAGAAAGATATGCGATATCTTGTGGTTTCCAACTGGAGGTGGTAAAACTGAAGCTTATCAGGGACTTCTGATATTAGCACTGGCTCTCAGAAGAAGACGTGACCGCGGAAAAACACACGGTGGCGGGGGAACCGGTATAATATCCAGATACACACTGCGGATGCTAACCATTCAGCAGTTCCGACGAGCCCTAGTAGCGATTATAGCCGCAGATTATCTGCGGACAATAAATTGGAGACCCAAAGACTATCCATGTAAAGATGAGATGCTCTGGGGGCGGCTCCGATTTTCTATAGGTTTGTGGGTCGGCGGCGATGTAACCCCCAACAATCTATTGGATCATAAAAGATTCAGTAGACACAGATACAGGTACGAGTATTTCCCGGGAGCTCTCGGAAAACTAAGAGGAAGCGAGATTTACAGGGAGAAAGGATACAGGGTTGTCACGGTATCGGAAAATGAGCCAGCACAGGTACTCAATTGCCCTGTATGCGCGAGTATTCTTGCCATTCCGAAAAAACGGGTTCTACCGAGTGGGACATATAGAATACATTGGATAGTTTCTTCCGCCTCTAAACCAAAAATCACGGCGAACATGGATAGCTCGTCTTTCAAAATAACGAAGATAGAAATCAAGGAACTCCAAAATCCAGGTTATTTTGCCCTGTCTATAGAATTTATGGCGTTATCGAGAATAGGGGCTCAGGATACTGATCTCTGGTGGAGCCAGAAGATCAAGCCTGCACTTGGTCCGAAGATCAAAGAGGCCTTTGCCCGGGCCAGTCGTCCCGGATACTTCATCAGGAAATGGGATGTAAGTAAGGAAGATGTTGACTTCGAGATACACTGTCCAGATCCATCGTGTGAGCTAAATAATGCGAGATGGATCGAACGTGTAAGGGGGCTGGATGGTAAAGAACTGAACACGCAACCTCTGGAGCCTTTTACTCTTCCCGGGTTTGAAGAATATTCGTACAGTATCCCTATTTCTGCATATGTTGTTGATGATCAGGTTTATCACAGATGTCCATCACTGATTATCGCAACGGTCGATAAATTTGCTAGATTACCCTTTGAACCGAAAGCAGGATCGCTCTTTGGCAATGTTGACAGATACGATTCCGTGTGGGGATTCTACAGAAACACCATTCCCCCGGATAGAGGAGAACTACATCCTGGCGATATTTTATCGGTCGCCAATTTTGAGAAACCTGAACTCATTATTCAGGATGAACTACACCTAATCGAGGGGCCTCTGGGATCTTTGGTGGGAATTTATGAAACGGCAGTAGAGGAATTAGCCAGTGAAAAAAATGGTGACACCTATATCAGGCCTAAATACGTCGCCTCAAGCGCCACAATTCAAAGAGTGGAACCGCATGTCAATGCTATATTTAACAGGAGCATTTCGATCTTTCCTCCTCCCGGATTATCTATAGATGATAATTTCTTTTCACACAGCAGAGAAGCTCATCAGCTGGATTCGGTATATCCGGGGAGACTGTATCTTGGTGTATGTGCCCCAGGCAGGGGACCGCATACCCCGACGATAAGAATATGGACAGCCATTTTGAGAAAGGTCTATAAACTTAAAAAAGAGAAGGGAGACCTAGACAGAGAAGTAGATCAATTTTGGACAGTTGTTGGATATTTTAACGCCTTGAGAGAACTGGCATCTGCTTCCGCACTCTATAAGCAAGACATGGTGGAAAGACTTAGACAAATAGATTCGCAACCGAGGCTACTTGAACCAAGTCTAGAGCTTTCAAGCAGGATGGATTCGTCGGAGATTCCCATGGCCCTGAATCAGCTGGCGAAATTCCCAAGAAATGTCATAGATGCTGTTCTCGCAACTTCCATGTTTGGCACAGGAATCGATATCGACCGTCTTGGCTTGATGATTGTCCATGGACAGCCTAAAACTACTGCAAACTACATTCAGGCAACAGGTCGAGTCGGAAGGCAAATGGGTGGTATGGTTGTCACTTTTTACAGGTCTACTAGACCAAGAGACCTCGATCATTATGAATTTTTTGGGGGCTATCATAGTTGCCTTCATAAATATGTCGAGCCGATTACCGCTAATCCCTTCTCTCCAAGAGCGAGAGAACGGGCATTAGGACCGGTGATAGTATCGATTTTGAGAAACGCGGAAACTGCTGATGGAACAAAAATAGATCAGGGATGGGCCTTTGAAGAGATTTATACAAGCTCAACAACAAGGATTCCGAAAAGTGGCAGTCGAACAATAAAGAAACGAGGAAAAGCGGAAGAGATACGGGCAATAATAAATATATTGGAAAGAAGGGTTCAGAGACAGCCGCTAGGGCGCAGGCCGGATATAGGTTCTGTAAGAAATGAGATCGTGTCAGATCTTGATAGATGGGAAGCAGCCGCAAACGCGTTTGATGACCTTCTATATTCAGAATCCACGATGATTAGAGAACCTCAGCATCCTGTCGTTCTGGGTGATCCGCAACATGAACTTCTCAAGAAAGTGGTTTTTAGAAATACACCTCAATCACTGAGAGAGGTTGAATCTACAACAAGGTTTGAGGGATAACCGATGAGCCGGGGAATTTCGATACGTCCGTCCCAGTTTGTATTTAGCTACGGAGTAGGAAGCATCCTAGAGGCGCCAGATGGTCCGAGATTGGTTCTAGATTTTAAGGACTGGGGAGGGTTATTTCGCTCTCCAAAACCCTCTTTGGACAGTTATGAGATATCTGATGAAAATCTTAAAGCGCTATTAGACGGTGGTAGGATCTTCCGGCTCCCAACAAACGCAGATTTAGGAGAAACCGATGAGGTTGTATTATTCAGAACCGGTCGTTTTCCCAACTGGGGTCTTTGTCAAGAACATCAAATTCTCTACAGATTACGTCACAACGGAAAAACAGGTTGTCCAAAGTGCAATCCTGAAAAAGATGCACAAGATCAAGCCATACGCTTTGTCCGGGCATGCCCTAGGGGACACTTAGACGATGTTGATTGGCCAAGTATTGTACACCGAAAAAATAGAAACTGTAAGGGCGAGGTATTCAAATGGACCGAGGAAGGCAGTACTTTAAGCGACATCAAGATTAAATGCGTTAGCTGTGGAGCAGAAGCTACGCTAAGCGATATTTATTATGGAACTTACTCCTGTTCGGGAAGAGTACCCGAAAGTGATTTGATAGAGTCCTGTGATGAGCATGCTTCGGTTGTACTCCGAAATGCCAGTAACCTCAGAGTTGTTGTTCTAGAATCTGTCTTGACAATACCACCAAGAGATACTCGAATAAGCAGGATCCTAGAAAATCCTCGTTTGAGTTCTATACTTGCTTTGTCTCTGAAAAAATACTGGGACAAAAAGGAGTTGCTTGAGAATTTAAGGGATATAGCAGATAGCGTGCCAAGTCTTAACCCGGTAACACTGGCTGAAATTGAAAATACTGCTGAAGAAGTTCTTTTCAAGACAATTAAGGAGATCATCATGTCTCAACAGCCGAATATCAAACTTTCCTCTCAAGAAATTAGATGCAAAGAACTAGACGCCCTTCAAACTGCTGCCAGACTTGGTCATCCTCCCAAACCAGATTCGACCGTTTCAGATTTTGAAGTTGACAAGGATTCAGTGATAATTTTCCCTCTTTCTCAGAAAATATCCCTCAGAATAACCCCGGTAAAACGAATGCGGGTTGTCGCAGCCCAAAAAGGATACAAGCGATTGGTAGGTAAGGAACCATCTATACGCGCGCGCACGCGGGAAACCTTCTTGAAAACAGGCAATGACCGTTGGTATCTAGGTATTGATTTACTAGGAGAGGGAATATTTGTGGATCTATCTCCAAGGAAAATACTTCATATCGAAGATTCAACAGCTAAAGACTGGCTTTCAAGATTCGAAAATGGAAAAAACCTAAATTACCATCCTATCTTCGTTTGGTGGCATACGCTTTCTCACAGATTCATAAAAGCACTTGCATTAGATTCGGGTTATTCTTCCGCCTCGATTCGGGAAAGGATGTATATTAAATATGATAGCCCTGAGAAAGTCGAGGGAGCTGTTCTCCTATACACTTCCCAGAAGGGAGGTGATGGGACACTTGGGGGATTGATTGCCCTTGTTCCAGAATTCAAAAGAGTCATTTCGACCGTACTGAGGAATCTTGATTCCTGTTCTAATGATCCTCTATGTTCAGAACAAAAGTTAAGCCATAATAGAAACAACGGTGCAGCGTGTTACGCATGTATGTTTATATCAGAAACCTCGTGTGAATTCGGGAATTCTTACTTGGATAGAAATTTGCTGAGGCAGAATCTATGATGACCGTTAAAAAAACTGATAATGTGGCCGTAATGGTTACAGGACTGGGATGGATGAAGCAGGGAATTCGATCGATTTGGTCGGTTATGGAAGATATGATAAAAAATGCATCAGATGAGATTCAAATAGCCGTTTATTTAATCACAACAGGTTCAACTGATTTCTTACAATTACTAAAAAATGATCTTAATCGTGGAATAAGAATAACGTTTTTAGTTAATTCGTTTTTCTCACAGCCAGTAGATGTGCAGAAACAGCTCTATGAATTAGCTAATAAATATCCCTATTTTGTTTTACTAGATTTTATCGGGACAGAACGTGAAACTCTTCATGCAAAGATAATTGTTGTAGACAGGAAAGTCGCTTTTATTGGTTCATCAAATCTAACAGGTGGAGGTCTTACATATAACCATGAAATAGGTGTGAGAATAGAAGGTCCTGCTGCCAAACAGATCGCTGAGATCATAGATCTTCTTGGGATAGATCCGAGAACACACAGGGTTGAGTCCGAATTTGTATAGAAGCGATCATATCGAGAGGAAACTCATTCGTATGCTACATGATTTTGATCCATATATTACGAATGATTATTTAGAGGCAGTTCAGAGTTTCTTTGAAGATGTAAGAAAAGCTACTCCTAGAAATATCGAATGGCTGTATCAAGATTTGTCACAGGAGCCCTACGCATTCATTATCACCCTAGACGAACCTCTATTTCTCCATCTTTCTCATCCAATTTCTAGATTCGCAAGAGCAAGAAAATATACTGTTTTTAGAGACGATGTTAAACTGTGTTTCGATTTGGCTCTTGTACCCGCGTATCTAGTATCTCTTAATATATATACTGTTATCAGACTCTGGAGCGAAGGGGCGAGAAGATTTTTCTCTCCTACATCAGGTCCTCTCTCTGAACAGGAAGAGATATGGGCGCTCTATCCACAAAGAGGTGGGGCTCAATTTAGTAGCATGAATTTTGTTATAAGGAGAAATGCTGATATTCGGCTCGCGCCAAAGGGGCTTGAAGAAGTAATAAAAAATTATTTTAATTACTTCTTTTGGCCCTCTCCGAGAAGAGGGTTTTCCAGTTGTGCGCATTTTATTCACGGTTCCAGAAATATAAGTACGATGTTTAAAGTTGCAAAGAGCATCTACTCTGTAAAAGGAATATACGATGACCGCCTTTTGATTGGTTCTGAAGAACTGCTGGTCAAAAGGGCAGTTGTGTCTGGCCTAATATTCGATGATTCTGTACCAAAATTTGTTATTTCAAAACCTGTGCTTACTTCGGATATTTTTCACGATATGGAGGAGTATAGGGAAAGAAAGTACTTCATCAACGGCGTCGTATGCGAGTTTCGTCGAAAAGGTCAAACAAAGTTCAATACGCTAACCGTCGTTGCTGAATATGGAGTCAACGAAATAGAGCTGTTAAAAGCACTGATTGGGATTGTTATTTGGCGGAGATTTATGGAAACTGAACATGTATCGAAAGTTGGCAAAATTGAAGAAATAAAAAAGGATGTCTACGAGTTACTTGATTTTCTGGCGAAACGCGTGACTATTGATAGAACTCTAGCTATTGGGATATCAGACACGTTCGAGTATGCTCTTTCCTTGTTGTATCCGAATATTGTCTACAATAAAGATGTCTATTTCTCACATCCCTTTTTGTTTAGTATGTTTGAAAAGTATAATCTTACTGAAAGAATAACGTCAAAAAAAACCAACCTGCTATCCTCTCTGACTTTACTCGATAAGATATCGATTTCAAAGGAAAGTGAGCTATATAATTCAAAAGAAGCTGAAGTACTTCAAAACGAAGGGATCTTTAAACAGCACATAATAACCGCGCTTAAAGAGGCTTTTAACTGGATAACAATATCTAGGAAAATATATTCCAACCTTGTTGATAAAAAAGGAGCACCATCAAGAGATGAAACATTAGAAGCTGAAGAAATCTTTGAAGAAGAAACTACAAGCTCCGGTATGAATATATGTCCCAAATGCAATGGAGAGGGAACTATCACAGAGATCGAATACGCGCGCCAGAATGGACTAATCATACCTGTAACACGTTCTAAAAAATGCCCTGTTTGTAATGGTAAAGGTATACTAAACATGAAATGACTGTCAGTTCATTGTAGATGATTAAATTTCCATTATACTATCAACCCTTTTCAGCAACTTATTCAAATTTCTCACAGTTCTTTCTGATTACTAATTTTGTATTAAACGGGTAATAATCCAAACTCTGAGAATAAAGTCTTTCTTATGTTATCATGGAGCTAATGTGAGAACTGACCGATATCGTCTTTCAATTCCCGCTCTGCGGGATTTGACGTTGAAATCATCTTAAATTGCCATAAAGTCATTATTAAGACGGGATGAATCTAATGATGACTCTAATGTATGTGTCTACGAATTCAAGGTTTACCAACCTCAGGCGAGGACAAGCCAACTTGCTTGTTGGCATCTGGTTCTGTAAGTTCCCACCCTGCCTTCGTCAACATCTTCCGCAGCTCGTCAAGCCTTATGGCGCCCTTATCGTAGGCCGAGAGCATGTCAGCGAACTCCAAGCTAGGTTTCTCGGGCTGCCCCCAGTTAAGCCTAACCTTAACCTCCTCAGGCCTATACCCCGACTGCTCCACAATCGGGTTAAAGACATCTCCTTCAACGATCCTCTTGAGGAAACGCTGGATGCTCATGACCTTCCTCTCCGCCGCCTCCAAGGCAGCCCTTGCTGAAGCCTCCGTGAAGCTAGGTGTCGTGAAAAGCCTGGGAATAGGCGTCTCAAGCCCAAGCAAGAACCCATTGACAATGACATCCACATAACTCTCCCAACCACGACCCATTGGCACCACCGCCTGCTTGATATCAGCTTCATCGTTATAGGCGAGCCTTGCGCCCTTCGCAGGAATCTTCTTCAGCACATTCGCGTAGGTCTGCAGGTCGTCTTTTCCAAGGTTTTTGAAGGTCCAGAGCTCCGTTGGACCAGAGAACTTCTCAAACTGATCGAGCATCGCCTTCTCCATCCTGGCCTTCATATCCGCTATTGCAGGACGAACCTCCCCAGTACTGGTCTGTAATCCCTCACAGATACTGCGGATCAAACCTGATCCAAGGGCTTCAGCATTCACAGGGTTCCACAAGAAGTGAATAACTTGTTCAGGCTTCAGAAGGCCGCCGCCATAGGCTCTTATCTGCCTGTAGCCCATGATTATACCCTCCGAGGTCCTCTCAACCCCTTCAATGCTGATGATGGGAAGCAGCTTCACATTCTCCAATCGAGCAGGCGTGATCCGCTCCCAGAAACAGTTCCCATAGGCGACAACCTCCCTAGCTGTCCAGAGGAGTACCTCATCTAGGTTAACCGTTGCACAGAATTCGTCAACAATCGCCTTCGCCTCCTCATCCTCCGCTGTCGTGTAGAAGCCTGGGCCTGCCACCTGCTCAGCCAAAAAGTCCACGGCGCTGCGAGCCATGGTGTCTCCGAGGTAGACAGAGACCTGTGTCTCGAAAGTGACCGCTGGCTTCTCGCCTACCCGGCTCTGCCAAGCTGGGACGATGACGGCTTCATGTCCTCGAATGAGTCGTCGAACCGCTTCAGCGAGCCCTGATAATCGCCCTGCGTGACTCAATTCTCGTCCCCTCCTCTCCCCCGGCTTCAGGCTTCGACTTGGCTTGTAGGCTGTGGATTCCTTCGCGGATGAGGTATTCGGTGTATGCGCTGAAACTGAAGCTTCCACGATGCTCCTCCACGAATCTAATTATGTCGGAGCTCAACCCTATAGAACGCTGCTGCTTCGGCATAGACCTATTTCCACATCAAAGCTATTCTAGGTGGTTTAAAACCATT
>Ga0172364_10004000_pt1 | contig 11751 bp, 14 predicted proteins | sample LakKivSesite10cm_FD_114545 | JGI IMG/M metagenome (GOLD analysis project Ga0172364, IMG submission 114545) | Sediment microbial communities from Lake Kivu, Rwanda - Sediment site 10cm | ecosystem: Environmental > Aquatic > Freshwater > Lake > Sediment | place: Rwanda: Western Province, Lake... | reverse complement strand
GATATGGTTCAATACTATCATCTAGGAGATTGAGTATGCCCTCAGTCAAAGTAAATAATCTCTGGGTGGTGGGGGAGGGTATTGAACAGTTGATCTAAAACTTACACAATCTTATCCAAAGTTGATAAATTTTACTATCAAAAATAGTACAAAAAAAATAATTTCTTAAAAAGAAGGAATTTCAAGGGTAACCCTAATATATAGAGAATATGGAATACGTAGAAAGACATTTTAATAGCGGAAATCCTGAAATTCTTCGATTGTGTCAAACATCGAAGGAACTCTACAATAAGTGCAATTGGCACTTGCGTCAGGCTTGGACTGACGCAAGTCCAATTCCAAATATCTCTGAACTTGTTCATCTTGTTCAAAACGAAGACTCGTTCAAAAATCTCCATAATACCAAAACTGCTAAACAAACAATCAGAATGTGTTTAACCGATTGGTCAAATTTTTTCAAAGCTCTACGAGCTTTTAAGGCAAATTCCAAATCGTTTAGAAAACAACCAAAACCTCCTAATTATAAAAAGGATATGGCTCAAGTGATTTTCTATAATGAAACAATTAAGCACAAGCCAGCCCGTCAGGGTTGGCTTGTGCCAACCAATGATTGTTTCAAAATAAAAAGTGATCGTAAATTCAATCAGGTAATCATAACTCCTAAACGTTTTGGTTTCGTAATTGAAGTCCGTTATCAGGTTTCGCTACCAGCGAAACCTGAAGTTGATAAGAATCAAGTTTGCTGTATTGATCTTGGTATTAACAATTTGTGTTCTATAACTTCAGATCAGATGCCTCCTATACTGATCAATGGTAGAATGCTGAAAAGTATTAATCAATGGTTCAACAAACATCCAAACAAAAGAAATTCCAGAAAAAGATATTGGAGATTGGAAAATTATTTCCACCATGTCTCTAAAATGATTGTTCAATTGTGTGTAAAACACAAAATTGGAACAATCATCATTGGCAGAAACAAAGGATGGAAAATTGAAATGAATATAGGTTCTGTTAATAATCAGAATTTTCAATACATTCCTTTCTGGAAGTTAATTCAAAAAATTCAATACAAAGCGCAAGCTCTTGGTATTGAAGTAGTTCTAACTGAAGAGTCGTATACAAGTAAAGTTAGTTTTCTTGATCGAGACCCATTAGATGGGTCGAAGATCAGTGGGAAACGTATTAGACGTGGAATATATGAATCTTCGAATGGAACTCTTTTGAATGCAGATATTAACGGATCAGCAAATATATGCAGAAAAGTAATCCAAGATACTGATTTACTCAGTCAATTGGATAGGAGCCTTGCCGCAAGGCCAGTGAAAGTTAATCCGCTCAGCGGATTAACTTTTCAAACGATCAAAGTGTAAGATTTTATAACTTTGAACGAACGGTGTTGTCCAATTTTATTAGATCAAACGACTGGTTGATTGCTTTATTTTATTCTTTAGGTGGCGCTCTAGGAGCGCTCTTGGTTGGTTGTAAGAAAAATGACAACTCAACCAAACATTCAACATTGAGCTAAGAGCAAGAAACAAAATTATTAACCAAATAACCCCAACTGACATTTCGTTATTGGTGGTTGGTTCCAAGTCCAAACTTGATTTTTGTTATATATAGCTTTGTATTTTTCGTACCAATCAATATTCAACACGCTTTCTTTAATAAATTTATCATCATATATTTCTCTGAAAAGAGACGTCTTTTCTTTATATGGAATCCAATTACTTGGACAAAACATGTCTGAAAGAATTAATTTATTTCCAGAAAAAGTGCATATGTTATTTATAAGTATATGATCTAAATGTCCATACTCTCCCCAAAAATTATGAGTATATATATAATCAAATGGTTTCATTGACGTTATATGATTCAATACATCTGACATCATTCTAGACAGAGACTCTTGTCTTGTTTCCATCCTATAAAACTCAGAATTGTAATCTAAACATTTAACTTTTTCTATTCCCAATAAAGAGCAAATAGATAAAAAAATCTCTTTTCTATGTTTGCACCATTTTCTTTCTGGATTGTTTAAATCGCTAGAGCAACATAGAATTTTAATATTTTTATTGAAAGAAACGTCTTGTAATATTGGCCATCCAAATATTATTTCATCGTCTGGATGGGCTACAATTATTAAAATTGTTTTATTTAAGATATTCATATTTTTGGTTTGCAAAAAATATCAAAAGAAGAGTATTGTGTAGTAAACTCTTTTTTTACAAATTCATCTAAACACAAAACTTTTTCTGGATTTTCTTCTGAATTTATACTATATTCTAAACTAGAAATATATGAATAAAAATCATTAAAAGACCATCCTGATTTTTTGTAATATGATTTTGCAACTTCAACAACTATAATTGGTTTATATTTACGAATTATATTTTCTGCTCCTTTAATAACAAAAGGATCATGACCGTCGCAATCTATTTTTATTAAATCTATTTTTTCATTTATAATATCATCCATTTTAAAACATAAAACTTTATTTATTTGTCTCATATCTTGTAATTTCCAAGAATCTAACATATGAAGCGTTGCGGATTCGGTAGTAACATTTATATTAGTTTCTTTATTTTCAGATGATAATGCAAAATTATGTAAAACAGTTTTTTCTTCTATTTTATTTTTGATACAAATATTTTTAAGAATAGAAAAGTATTCTGAAACGGGTTCGAACGAGTAAACCTTATTCGAATAATATGACATTAGAATAGTATAGTAACCTATATTCGCTCCGACATCTACGCAAATTGAATCAGTTTTTTTAATAAGAAAATTTTTTATGAAATGAGTTATATTAAATTCGAAGGTATTATTTTTTATTTCACGATCAATCCATTTTGAGGAGTCCAGATAGAATAATGGAGAAAATCCATTAATTCCAGCAAAATTATCAATTTTTGTTAAAATTCTATTCATTTTTATAATAAATTTTTAATATCTTTTCTGCTCTTTTGGTAGTTGTATGTTTTTCTTCTATCATCTTTTTGGCATTTTCTCCTATGGATTTATATAAATCAGAGTTTAGTATTTCTGGAATTTCGTTCAAATCTTTTATTATTATACATGTTTTCATATGTTCGAATCCAACTTTTTTTAGCATTTCCATGTCGAAAGTTATTAGACATGATCCGTAACTTGCCAACTCATAGTATTTAGGAGGAACGAAAGAATCGTATATTCCTCCGCTTAAATAGTATTTTGTTTTTTTTGCGTAATTCAGATATTCATCATTAGACATAGGATAATTTCCAAAATTAGTTGAACACGATAAAATAATATCTGATTTTTTAATAGATTTAAGATAATTATAGATATGCAATCTTTTTGGATATATATTTGGATTAATACATCCACTACACATTGCTGTTATGTTTTTTTCTGTTGGTTCTGAAATGGACTTTACAAACCATGGTAAAAGTTTAATTTCACATCCAAAACTTTTACCATATTCTATCAAGTCTATGGGAAGATGCTGCAAACATCCTAAAAGATTTGGTTTAACTATTTGTATCCATCTTCTTACTCTTCCTTCGTTTCCTATGTAATCGCTTAGAAATGTATAAATAAAATTTTCTGGTCTTATTTTTGGAATGGCAAAAAGTTGACAATAAGAAATGTCAGAAAAATCATTTGAAATTCTATAACTTTCTTCTGTTATAGGAAACAAATTAACAGTTGATTGCGACAATTCTGCAATAGCTAATGGAAGTCCAACTCCTAATGTCGCGTTCCCACGCTTGGAAATGTTCATTAGGATTACAACGACAATAATAAGATAAAATGTTCATTTTTTTATTTTCTCAAAGAGGTAGAAAAAAACCCATTGCCATATTTAAATTCTGAGGTCCATTTTTCTTTTATAACTCCCATAGAGTAGTCAAAATAGTCTATATAAAATCCAGATAGTTTTAGTTTATCAATCCACCAATCTTCATCCTTTTTTGTAACGTGAGTTTTGTCCATTTCGTATTCTCTTATCCTAAATTTGTCATTATCTCCTAAAGGAATGATAAAAAGAGCATTTTTTTTACATTTAAATAATATTAGATCAAGAAATTTTGGAATTTCTTTTTCTTCTATATGTTCTATCACATCTTTGCATATAATTAAATCAGCCCTATTCAGTGTTGGTTTTGATAAAAAACTTTTAACTTTAGGATCGCTATGAGATATTGCATAGTCGCTAATGTCTTCTCCATAAACTTTTTTTTCTAACTGCCTTAAAGCATGAACTAAAAATCCTTTAGCACAACCATAATCTATAGCAGTTTCGAAATTAAATCTTTTTATAATTTCCATTGCTTCCGGATAACTTCTTGTTGGAATCCAATGAAAGTTTTCATATCCACTTATTTTCTTTTTAATTCCATCTTCATAGTAATTTTCGTCAAATACCGTACTTGGTAAATAATCTATATATTTTTTTAGTTCATTTATTCTATCATCATACGAATTCATTGTGTTTCGTCTCCATTAAAACGTCTTCAATAAGTTCATTCTGTTGAGAATATTTACAAAAACTACAATTAAATTTTTTTGCCTCTGGCTTCAAAGATTTGTAAAATTCATAAACATTTTCTAAAGAACACAATTTAAATTTTTCATTCATGTTAAAGTCGTTTTCTACAGCCAACTCCGAAGAAGGACAAGCATAAACATTTCCGTCCGTAAACACAAATGGTTTTATCATATGAATATAACAATTATTATTTCTTCTTGTAGTTTTTAAATTAAAATCTGATAAGAATGCGTATTGACCAAGAAGTCCATAAGATTGTTTTTTAACTGTTTCCATATCTTTTTCTATAAGAACTGGATCTTTTATTGCATTTACCGCAATTCTAGTAGGAATTTTATTTTCATTGACGAATTCTAACATTTTCTTAAATTTATTTATGTCTGGATTGTCCCATACATAGGCGGAACTTATTTCTACTTGAGAGTTTCTTACATAATCTAGATCTATAGAATAATTGTTATCTATACAGTACATACCTATTCTTACCCATTTAAATTTATTCCAATCCTTTACTTTTCTAAGAAAGTATCCATTAGTACACATTCCTAAAGAAAACCCAAGATCATAGCAATAATCTATTGTTTCATTTAAAAAGGGATAAAGAGCTGGCTCTCCCCCACCCGTTAGTTCTAAAGCATTGGTGCCCAAATACTTAAATCCATCTATCCCGATTTTAAGTTTTTCAAAATCAACATAACCACTTTTCTTCCTATTAGCAAAGCAACAAAACGAACATTTGAGATTACAAACGTTTGTTAGTGCTACATGAACCATTATAGGTTTAACAATACCTCTTTGTAAACATTGAAGAGTATCTAAATGTTTAAGAAGTTTAGTTATATTACTAGAATATGTTTGTCCAACAACTTTTTTATTCATCAGCCTGAAAACTCCTTCATTATAATTTCTTGACTTCTATCTTCGATATGAGTTTTTTGTATATGTATCAGAGAATAATTTTTTAATCTCCAATTTGGATTATCTACAGTTCCGGCACAGTCTTTGTATTCATAATATCCATATCCAAGATACATATATATTATACACATAGTTATATCTAAAAAACATATTTTATCAGATATATTTAATCGTATGTAATCAAACTCAGAGTTTAGAAAAGATATCATTTTATCAAAATTATTTAGAAAACACAATCTATTATAAAACGTTCCTCCGCAAGCTCCGTACATGTTTGTATTAAATTTTGATGTTTTATATTTATTAGAAAGATATTTTATTATAGAATCTGGGATTTTTCTAGCATAAAATCCGCATATTGGAGTATCTGTATCAAAAGATATTTTATTTTTTATAAAAACATCATCTTCAAGATTTAGTATAAATTTTGTATTAAAACTTTCACAGCATCTTTTAAATCTATTTAACCATTCTATAAATTCATTTAAATTAAATCCAACTGGTTTAACTCCAGTATTATAATTAGAATATTCATATACACAATTGTATCTTTTACAAAGAATTGAAAAATCATCTCCATTATCTGATAACAAATATATTGGATTATCTGGATAAAATTTTCTAAAATTTTTTAAAGCAAATTCTGGATTACCATTGTTTCTAAAAACTTGCAGATAAACTCCTAAATCATTTGTTTTTTCTATACCCATTAATTTTTTCTTTCCGCAAATAAATTAAACATATATTCATCATATGCGCATTGTTCTATTTTATAATTGTGAGTTTTTTTAATTATATTTATAATTTCTTCTATTTCTCCGTCTGTACATAAACTAATGTCTGAATTTTTATGTCTTTTATGAAATTCTGATGTAAAAAATTTACATAAAGATAAAAATTTTATATTATCTTCATGAAGAAAATATTTCTCTCCACCTTCACAATCGGATTTTAGTATAAAATTTTTATTTTTATCAAGTTTGAAATAATTAAAAATCTCTTTTAATGTCCATGATTTGGTATCTCCATTTGGAAAACATTGTGCTCCTCCATTACCTTTATGAGGATTTATTAGTAACAATTTTGACCCATCTCCAAATGGTACGTTAATCGTTTCTATTTTTAATCTTTTTACATTATTTTCTAACATAGAATAGGTTTCTGGAAACGGCTCAATAGATATAATTCTACATTTTGGGAAATAATATCTACAACAAATAGAAAAAACTCCAACATTAGCTCCAATATCTATAATAAAATCTATATTTTTATCTATTTGTTGTTTTAATTTATAAACGTCTTGTTCAAAAACTTCTTTAATGATTATATTTTTATCATTAGAGCTTATTTTTATATTATCTAAATATTTTTTTAAATTTGTCATGTTTTATTTTATTCTATAATATTTTTTTACTTCTTCATGTCCAAGATGTAAAATTATTTCTCCACCAACTCCACAGTGCTCGCGGCATACGCACCACTGAGGCGGAAGAATACATGGAAAGTGTCCTTCCTTCCAGATAGATCTCCACATAGCCAATGGCCCTCTTACTGGTTTTTTTATAATTTCTTCGCAATATGATTTCATAATCTTTTCTGTATGTTTACAATCTAATTTTCTAGATATAGGACTCATATTTAATGCAAAAGATGTTCCTCCACTTTCATCTAAAATTTTATCTGAATCTTCTCCAATCATAGTATCTTTAGCGACAAGATATCTTGGATTACAAGGAAGGCACATACCAAATTTTTTTGTTAAAGGTATGATTTTTGATACGGAATTTGAAACTATTAACATATCGTCATCAATTGCTATTGCTATTTCGGCTTTACTTTCTAACAATCCTATTATTTTATAATAATCATTACTTCTATATCCATATCTAGGATGCCCTTTATTAAATGGAGATATAACTTTTTTTAAATTAAATTCTGAAGAAGTTTTATCCGAATCAGAATAAAGAGTAAAAATTGCATCTGGAAAATGCTTTTTGAAACAAGAAAGAGATGGTTGAAAATTTCCACATCTAGTTCCAAATTCTGCCATGATTATTTCTATCATAAATCAACTTCCTTTATTATGTTTTTTAATCTTCCTTTGAAATGGAGAATTTTATATTCTTGATTTCCTACTACTTTTAAAATTTCTGATTTTGCCAATTCATAAGTTTGAGGAATATTCTCTTCAACGCTAGGACAAAAATTGTATTTATATCCTATATCTAACACTTTACAATTATTTATTGGAACACCATTTTCTTTTACTACACATAAAAAATCTTGATCAACCCACCAATCGAAAGATTTATTTCTTGCGAATTTAGATCTAAACATAACGAGCGGAAACCAAGTTGGATTATAAATTTGAGAGATATAATATTTAAGAAATTCTTTAGATTTCTCGTTATATTTAAATCCCCAAACTCCACCATTAATAACATACCAATATTTATAATGTCGAGAAGTTATGCATACGTCAAAATTGTTAGAAAAAACTTTGAAAATATCATCTTGTATTATTAAATCGTCATCTAATATAAAAACATTGTCATCTTTTTCAAATTGATAACTCAAAATGTTTTCTATTTTATAAAGCATTCTTTTACCAGACCATTTTGATTTATCTATATTTTTAATTCTTAGATTGTCTCCTAAAATATTTTTACTAAAATCAATTATTTCTTTACTTGTTTCTGTAGTATTTAATAAAAGACAAAACTTACAATGTTTGTTAAGAGATTCTAACATCTTTTTAAACATACTATAATCAGATCTATCTGCGGTTATTGTATAAACATAATTACTCATGGAAATTTTCTGTATATTCTTTAATTATTTTAATAATTTTTCTATAATCTTGATTATTACATTTAACTTCAGTTTCTTTTATTCCGAGAACTTTTAAACATACAGATCTATGACATCCATCTACATTTACTATTTTTTTCCCAGGACATACTAAACTATCATCTAATAAAAAAACTATATTTTCTTTTAATCCATTTTCCTTAATATCTAATAATAGATTTTTCCAATCACGTAATCTTGGTAAAAGATTATCTTCAATTTTCATTTTTGCTCTTTCTAATCTTTTGGAATAAAAATCTGAGTATTCAGTTTTTAACATTTCTTCGTCTGTTATTTTAAGATTCTTTAAAACTTTTTTACAGAAATCTTTATATTTTACAAAAAAACCACCTCCTTCCAAAACTTTAACTCCCTCTATTTTTGAAACATTTGTTATATATTTTTCAATTGTATCTACTGAAAATGTAAATTTAATCATTTCGTTTTTTCTTTTTGATAAAATAATGGATGGATTTCTTTGAGTATTATTAAAATCTTTTTTTGCAATTATTATATTTCTATTTTTAAGAAATGGAATTGTTGTTTTTAGTCCTGACGTTATCGAATTTAATCCATTTTTTTCCCTATCAGACTCTATCCCTTCATCGCCAAGTATTAATAAATATTCAGATAACAAAAAAATTTTATCTATTAATTCTTGAGTTTTAATTTTTGCATTTTTAATTTCTTTACAATCTTTGTCACATGTTATCCAATAAAATATATTTAAAGCAAAAGATATATCTATGTCATGTTCTATCTGATCAATCCAACTTAAATCAAGAATATTTTTAGGAATTATTTTTATTTTAGAAAAATAATTAAAAGAATCTATTTCCGAAAATATTTTTATTGCTTCAATACTTTGTTCAAAAAATCCTCCAGATTCCACATTCATTTCTACTCCATACGCAAACTCGGCACCCTCTTTAATAGATTGAATTAAAAAAAGTCCAGCATTACTTCCTAAATCCAAAATAACTTTATCTTTTAAATCAAATGGAATAAAAGGTTTTATGAAATTATTCCATTTATTAATTCCAAAATCTGGTCTGGAATAAAAATGGCTATCATTTTCTCCACTTCTACAATGAGTTCTTACTCCATCACAAAACTTTATTGGTTGATACCACCATTTAATTTCTGATGCTATTTTATCAACTCTATTTTGTATTTTTTGTATATTATTTTTCATTTTTTAAAAATAAATCAAACATTTTTCTGAAATCATTTATTTTCACATCCCAAGACCAATCTTTTTTAATAGTTTTTGCAAAATTGTCTCCAAAAATTTTAATCATATCTCTATTATTCATAAAAAATCTAATTTTATCAACTAAACGGTTAACGTTCCTATCTATAATAAATCCATTTTCTCCATTCTTTATCATTTCTTCTACAGCTCCGGTTTTAGTAGCTATAACTGGAACTCCGGTAGCTCCAGATTCCATTATGCAATTATTGATTCCTTCAGAGTTTATCTTTGACATACAGCAATATACGTCAATTTTATTATAGTATTCAGCCATTTGTTCTTTTGTAAGGTGTCCTTTTTTAAGATTTTGTTTAGCTGTTAAGAGATTACTTCCAGTAATTTTACAAGCATCTTCTACTATATCGAACCCTTTAGAACATCCAGATGTTGGATTTCCAGCTATACCTATTACTAAAGGTTCTATTTTAGAAATTTGTTTTTTATTTTTATCCTTAAAACAATTTGTATCTACTCCATGTTGAACTAAAAGTAATGGCATAGACATAGGAATAGAAGAAAACTCTCTATATTGATTTTTGTTTACAACATGTAAAAGTTTATATTTTTCATGAAAAGTTTTTAAATAAAACTGTATAAGTTCATTTCTGGAATGCCCATACATAAATTCATTTCTTAATCCAATAATAGTCTTTTCTTTAGGGGGATTTAATCCAGAAATCCCCATTGGATCAAGCTGATAAATTAAATCATAAGGGGTGTAGTCATAATAATGTGGGTCTTCATTCCAAGTAAATTTTATATCAAACTCATACTCAGTTATTCTTTTTTTAATTTCATCACAATGTCTATGAAAAATCCATCCAATGGCATCTGCAATTAACATTATTTTTTTCATTTCAATTTTCTCCTCAAAGTTGTATTTTACAACAAAAAAATTTCAACTTTCTTAGCTTTCTTGCTTGACAACGAAAATTCCTGCTGTAAATTATTGGTATAGAGATAAATTCTTTTGTACAATATCTATATAAAGGATAATGTGTTTTGACGCACTCCCCGTGGCTAAAGCCAGGGGAGTGCGTCAATAGATCAAATGACATTTTCTTGGTAGGAGGTTAAAATGAATTCAAAAAATCAATATTACAAATCAATTCCTGATTATAAATGTCGTTTTAGATTTCCGTCAAAAGAAGAAATTGAAAAAGCTATAATTCGACACTGTTATTATTCTACAATTCAATTTGAACAAACTTTTGGAAAAAATTATGAACATAAAAACATTCCAAACTCTAAATGATCTTAAATCTTTTTTTGGATTTAATTTAAATGGAGAAATTTTAGAAAAAGATATTCATTTATGTTTGGATCAAACAGATGCAAACGATAGAAAATATCATGACGCCGAAATATTGACAACTTTAGCAAAAAATCTTCAAGGGAATTGTCTTGAAATAGGAACCTCTTATGGAAGGGGAGCTTATAAATTAGCGACAAATACTTCTGGTAAAGTTTATACTCTAAATGCTCTGAGTGAACAATTGGAAGGAAATTTAACAACTCATGCTTTAAAAAAAGAAGAAATAGGATTATTTTTAAAACAAAAAAGGATTAAAAACTATATTCAAATTTATGAAAACAGTAAAGAATGGATAATTCCAGATGATATAAAAAATATATTTTTAGTTTTTATAGATGGATGCCATGATAGATCATATGTATATTTAGATTCAAAAAAATATTTTGATATATTAGAAATAAAAGGATTTATTCTTTGGCATGACTTTAATCCAGATATTAGAAAAAATCCAAAATTTTTCTGGATAAATGAAAGCATGAATGGAATCGAAGATTTTTGTAAAGAATACGGAATCAAAGAAGTATTTCATCTCAAAGACTCTTGGATTGGATTTTATAAAAAGTAAAGAAAAGGATTTCTTATCTTTTTTCTAGAATTTTATATTAACATCAAAACTAGAGAAAGATGAGATGAAAATATATAGAACAAGTAGTGTCTTAAAAAAAGCTCAGTTAAATCCAGATAGAGACCTTACCTCTTGTATTTTGCGTCACCAATGCCCCTAGCTTTAGCTACGGGGATACGGTGACGCCAAATTTAGTTGTGCAAACAAGAAATTTATGAAAAATATGGTATAATATAACTGGTGTCGAAAAACACCACGTTCTTTGAAAAGAAAATAGTAGTTGGTTCCGAAGTTCGAAAATGGTTAAACCATTTTAT
>Ga0172364_10003999_pt1 | contig 11754 bp, 13 predicted proteins | sample LakKivSesite10cm_FD_114545 | JGI IMG/M metagenome (GOLD analysis project Ga0172364, IMG submission 114545) | Sediment microbial communities from Lake Kivu, Rwanda - Sediment site 10cm | ecosystem: Environmental > Aquatic > Freshwater > Lake > Sediment | place: Rwanda: Western Province, Lake... | reverse complement strand
TTATCAAAAGAATTTGTAGCAAAGAACATAACATCTTCATCTGGTCGAGCCCAAATCTTGTCAGTCAGAAGAATTGCTGTTGGAGGGGTATTGATGATGCCAATTGGTTTAGTTAAAAAGAATATGAAATCAAGATTAACTCCGTCGCCGCCAACAGGGTTTCCTCGTCCATTTGGATTTAACGATTCGTGAAGTGGTCCGCTTTTATCTCCCCAATAATTATATTCTGCGTTTACGAAGGCATCAGATGAAACATTCATGCCCATTACAGTATTATTATATATGTCGTTGAACTCAGCTTTGTGGTCTCCGTCATCATATAAAATGCCGATTTTATTGTAAGAGACAGAGTTATTAGTGATGTATGTGCTTTTTGGGCTTGAAACGTAAAATCCTGCATTATCGTTTGATACAACAATGTTTTCAACGATTGTAACGTCAGTGTTGTTTGCGTCGATACATATTCCGTTTTGTTTGTTTGCAGAGACTATGTTTTGGCTTATGTTCACACTTGAAGTTTCGTTTCCAGTTAAAAATATCCCATTTCCGTTTGCCAATACAATGTTATTTTGTATAGTGATTTGTCCATTTCCAGTGATGTATATGCCATTTTCTTGGTTCTCTGCAATTGTGTTGTTTTGGATGGTTGATTCGCTGTTTGTTATGCTAATTCCGCTTTGGCTACAAAGTCTGACAATGCTATTATCAATTGTTAGTTTACCATCTGCAACTGTGATTCCATTTTGGTGGCAGAGGCTGACATTACTACTATCAATTCTTAGTTCACCATTTGCAACAGTAATTCCATTTCGGCAGAGGCTTATGATGCTATTTTCAAGCGTCACATTGCCATTCTCCACAAACACTCCGTCTTCTGCATAAGCCACAAAACAGCCTATCAACAAAGATTCTCTCATACCATTAAATCTAATTGCTTTCCAATCTCCCACTTCAGGCTGCTCCTTGTTCGAAGTGAACGTTATCGTCTTCTCCGTTCCATTCGCATAAAGTTGTCCGGAAATGATTAGGGAGAAGTTCCCTCCAAACTTTACTTCGACACCAGATTCTATGGTTAGTGTTACATTTGGATAAACCGTAATATTTTTTGACACCACAAACGGGCTGTCTACCCTAGTCCAAATCGTATCCTGCGTAATCGGACCTTCAACATAAGTTGCGTTTGCAGTAGGAAATATCGTTCTATTTGCAAAGCTAAAAATACTAAAAGCTACAGTCACTAAAATAAATAACATTTCGAATTGTTTCTTCATATTCATGCATCCACTTTGTAGCCGAGTTCACAGTATTTCTCTAATCACTGTTAGTTTAAACATTATGAAGTCAAAATAAGATTTCAAAATCTGTACAACATCTCATGCAATAAAACAAATAAGCAAGAGATTTATCGTAGTAAGAGAACAACCATAAAAAGCGAAGTGGAGGGAAATGTTTGAAAACTTTCACCGCGTTTGCTTTGGACAAGTTTCCTTTAGTAAAATCTGGAGACAATGTGGCTGAAATAATTGTCGAGATAGCTGGAGAAAACGATTTAGAAATTGAAGACGGAGATGTAGTTGTTGTTGCTCAGAAAATTTTTTCTAAAACTGAAAAAAAAGTGATACGGTTAAGAGATGTAATTCCCTCTAAAAAAGCTGAAAAAATTGCAAAAATAACTGGGAAAAGCCCAAAATTTGTCGAGCTAGTTTTGAGAGAAACAAAAAAGATGGTGAAGGCTTCTCGTGGAATATTAATTGTGGAAGATAAACGTGGCTTAATATGCATAAATGCTGGAATAGACAAGTCAAACGTGGAAGGCAGAGAAAATTTTGCGTTATTGCCAGAAAACCCAGATGAATCAGCAGAAAAATGTCGCATGGAGATTAAGAAATTGACGGGTAAAAACGTTGCAGTGATTATATGTGACACTTATAGTCGCCCGTTTAGACGTGGACAGGTGAACTTTGCAATAGGCGTGGCTGGGATTAAACCATTTAAGGATTATAGGGGCAAGGAGGACCTTTTTGGGCGAATTCTCATAGTAAAAAATGTTGCAGTGATTGATGAAATTGCTGCTGCAGCAGAGTTACTTATGGGGCAAGCAAAAGAGGCAAGACCAGTTGTCATTTTTAAGGGATTAGGCGATGTTGTCAAGTTCCGTGATAAATGCAGCATAAAAGAACTGCAAATTTCAAGTGAAGAAGACCTTTTTAGAAATGCATTGTAATTATGACTGGAGTGCGTCTGGTTTTTAGGATTGTTTCTCCAAGCTGTTTACGCATACTTGATCAGGGTAACATGAGTAATCATTTGTACTAGATATGTTTAGAATCAATAAACTTTTCTTGTTTCTGTCAACCGCTTAAAACCCATACCAAAACTTAAATTTTTGGAAAAGAAGCATTTTATGGGGATCGGAGAAGGGCTTGAGACTGCAAGAAATTGAAACTGCTTCCAGTAGCTTTAAGATATGTCCTAAATGCAATTCCTGGGAAGGTTTTTGGTTGGGAATGAAAGGTAATCATATTAATGTTCAGTGTAAATGTTGCGGAGCCAAATTTGAACTTTCTGAAGTTTATAAAACAGACGAAGAACGCAAGAAGCCTAAGCTGTTAAAGTTTTTCAGGAAATAATATATTCTAAATCCAAACGAGCTATCATTTTTCAAGGTTTCGCAAGCAAAGCATTCCATGGGTACTAACGAAAAATGGAATTCAAATTCGGAATCCGAATTTACAATAAATGCTTAATACAAAAATCACTTTTTCTGATTTAGTGGTAAAATGGCCAAAAAATTGATTATTGAGTTTCTCTTAGTTCCAGAATCGCTTGATAAAAAATCTGATGAAATTAAAAGCGAGATTTTAAAAGAGTTCAACGAAGGCTTCCTTGGAATTCCTTGGTGTTATAAAATTGAAAAAGTGCGAGTTGTGAATGCATAGCGGTTTTCTTAAAGAAAAGCTAATTATAAATTATCTTACATTAAATATTAGAAAAAAAAGAAGAACATACACTAGAGTTCCAATAGATTTTTTTATTCCTAAATACTCTAATACAGCAACAAAACAAGGATAAAGAACTATGAGCGAAACACCAATCGAACCAACCGAAGCTCCTTTCCCCCAAACAGATTTTGAACAAATAACTACACTAGTTTCTGGAGAATTTCAAATAGAAGAAGCCCTACTGGAACATAATATCCCAACGTACTACCTAAAACAACCGCAAGAAACAAAACAAGCTTTTCTTACGCTATTAAAAAAATTGGAACAAATGAATTTTATAGCAATTCTGCGTATGCAAGATGGAAGAATTGTTCTAAAAATTATTCCCAAGCTTCCAATAAAACGGAGTAATGTTCTGATTAATTGGTTGCTATTTTTTGCAACTATCGGAACAACTTTCATTACTGGATACTTGCTATCCGAAGGTTTGATTGATCCCGTAATCGGTGGAGCTACATATGCAATAGCGATAATGGCTGTGGCTGGCATACACGAGATGGGTCATAAGTTAACCGCAAACAAAGAAGGAATAGACGCCACACCCCCATACTTTATTCCGGGTCCACCGCCAACGCTCGGCGGATTTGGCACCTTCGGCGCAGTTATAATTCAAAAGTCGCTTCCAGCGAACAAAGATAAGTTATTTGATATTGGATCAAGCGGTCCGATCTTCGGTTTCATTATAGCCACTATAGTTACTGCGGTAGGAATGACAATGCTAATTCCAGCAGCTTCTGTTCAAGAAGCGACCTATTTACCAATGCCATTACTCTCCATTCTGATTTACGAATTAATGTCTAGTTTTGGTATGGTGCCTTCTCCCTCTCCGGGGCAAGACTTGTTTATGCACCCTGTTGCGCTTGCCGGATGGCTCGGCATGATTATTACGATGCTTAATCTGTTGCCCGCTGCAATGCTTGACGGTGGACATATTGCCAGATCTTTAGCTGGCGAAAAAACAAGAACTGTTTTAATGGTAATTTCAATTCTTTTGCTGATCATAAGCGGCTTCTGGCTGATGGTAGTTTTTGTTCTTTTTTTGGCTATGCAAAAGCATCCAGGCCCATTAGACGATGTTTCTAGCCTGTCAACGAACAGAAAACTTTTGGCAATTCTGCTAGTAGCCATTTTCATTTTGGTTTTTCCACTTTTCTAAAGCAGAAGCTTTGTATTTGTGTTGAACGCATAGACGGTAACATTTATTAAATATTGCGATATTAGATAGGATGCTGTTAGGAACTGAAACGCATAAACAATACACCTAGGTGTCGTAATGAGAGGTGCACTAATCCTAATCGCTTTCTTCTCACTTTTTACACTGGCGTCGCTGCTGATCGCTTCGCCGATGTTTCCGGGAAACTTTTTCTGCATGCTGATTGGAGAATCAATAAGTGACTATGTGGGGTATTTGAGTGCAGTTTTTAATGGTCTTTTTTATGGAGTTATCTTATGGATGGTTTTTACTGTCATAAGCAAAAGACTTGAAGTGGAAAAGTAGCTTGAAACATTTTACTGGATTAAACTTTGTTTTCTGGTTGTGATAGAAAGCCTACAAGTTTAATGGTGCTTCCACATTTGTTGCATGTCAACATTAGTTCTGCTAGTTCGTCATCTTTGACTTTTGTTTCAACGATTTGGTAAACCTCTTCGCTTTCGTCGTCTGGAGATATTATAGTTCCACATTTGGGACATGGAAAAGCTCCATCTCCATCGATCTTCGTTAAATCAATCGTGTATTTCACGTTTTTCTTAACAGCTTCTTTTTTCATCATTTTAGACACACCGTTTCATTTTGATTCTATGCTTATTTTCCATGGTAAGCCAACAATATAATTAACAATTATGAACCACTAATCTATATACGAGATTCACTTTTACATTTAGGCACTTATTTCATTTTCTATACTCCTTTCTAGAATAAGCTTCGCTTAGCATAGTTTCTCTGTTTATTGAAGCTCTTTTTGTGTTTGGATATACTGCATTTTCATAAGTCGTAAACTATTCCAGGTATTTTGGGAAATGGTTGCGTTTCTCCTATGTGTTTAGCTCCCGCTATCCAGCTGACCAGTCTTTCTATACCGATTCCTGCGCCAGCCGAAGGCTTCAACCTGCCCTCCTTCGCCAACATCAACAGCAATTCATAGTTTTCTTTTCTAACATTATCTCTTTTCATTTTTCTAACTATCTTGCTGTATTCGCACTCCCTTTTAGAACCAGACAATACCTCTCCATAATGAGGCAGTAATAAATCATAGTTATCCCACACACCCTCTTTGAAGTCTTCAAAATCATAAAACTCTCTGGGAACGTTCGTAACCCATATTGGATCACAAATTTCAAGCATTAGCTTTTCTTCCCAGCTTCTTCCATAGCTACCATCAAGTTCTTTTTTGTCATAGACTTCAAACGGCATTTCAGGAACCTTTAAACTATCATTCCTTCCAAGATAGGCCAGCTCTTCATTCATGTGGCTTTTCAAGTTGCTTATTAATTCGCAGATCATCTTTTCAGTGAGATTTCTGATTTCTTTGGAAGCGGCGTTTCTGACTTCAAAATCTAGTTGTGTAAATTCATAGGCATGTATTCCAGTGCTTGCCCTTTCAGTTCTTTCGATTCTCACGTTTGGGGATAGTGTAAACAATTTGGGGTAGGCTAAAGAGCAAGCAACCGTCTTGTGGATTATCATACTTAGTGTTGTTCTAAGGGCTTTTCCATAGATTTCTACTTCAATACGTTTATCGATGGATGAATCTGGATCGGGCCATAAAGGGTCTGTTGACTTGGAAAATATTACTGGTAGCAGCCATTCAAAACCACCATCCACAAATTTGTATGTGAGATAACTGAGTACATAGGTCATTATCTTACTGATGCACTGTTTTCTCTCCATTTCACTTTTGGAGAGCTGCTCCAAAGGCCTTGGAATTTCAACCAATCCACTTGAACCAATCGTCAAGCTTTTTTGAATAGCCGCCTGTTTTCTGTTCATGCATTCACCTTTCAGTCAGTATGTTGAAGGCAAGTCTATTCTATACAAGGTCAAATAAGCACTCTTCATTATAAATTTTTTACAAAAAATTCTGTATTTTTTCCAAAAAGTTAAGCTTTTATACTTCAATTTGTATAAAAATTACAATATGAAGCCCAAGTTAGATGAGAAGGATTTAGCCATACTTATGTTGTTGCAAAAGAATTGCAGAATGACAGCAAGAGAGATTGCCCGAAAAATCGATTCGCCAATAACAACGGTATTCGCAAAAATGAGAAGGATGGAGCAGGAGAAAATCATAAGAGGATATAAAGCCATTCTGGATTCAAAAAAATTAGACTTCGGTGCGACAGCTTTTATCTTAGCCTCTTTTTCCTACAGAAATGGAGAAACGTCTCTCTCTCAAAGGGTTATTGCGGAGCAGATCGCGAAGTTTCCAGAAGTCCAGGATGTCCACATAATATCTGGAGACTGGGACATTCTGATCAAAATCAAAGAAGAAAATGTTGATGCTGTCGGAAACTTTGTTATTGACAAACTTCGAACAGTTAAAGGCATAGAGAAAACTTTAACGTGCATGGTTTTCGACACTCAGAAAGAAACAACTGAAATTGCCCTGCCATTAAACAAGCAATTGCTAAGGAAGATTCAGTAAAATCATTGAGCTGTATGCATAATTCGACGCAATTATTAGAGCCAAAAAAAGAACTGTTTAACTGAGATTGTTTTTTAGATGCTGCCTTAAGCGAAATCAGATTGCTTGAGTAGTATAACAATGGTAAGGCAAGTAGCACGATGTTTCTCCCTTTTTTTGTAAGAGTATATTCTACTCTTAAGGGCGGTCCAAGTTCCACCATTCTTTCAATGTATCCATATCGTTTCAAGCTTTTCAATTTGTCTGATAATGTGCGAGAATTAACACCAAGAATTTTCTTTAATCCGCTGAAATTGATTGTGCTCTTTAAGAAAAGTGTGTAAAGTATTTCTAGATTCCATTTTTGCGATAACTGGTTAAAGCTTTCCTCGAGGCTTTTTATGTCTTCTTTTAGGTCTTTCAGACTTAGTTCTTGGTGTTCCACTATGCATTGAAGGGTGTCTTCTATTCCCTTAAGAGTATGTTCTATTCGTGCCTCTACAAGTTTGCGAAGTTCACTGCTTAGTGTTAGTTGCGAATCCATTCATCTACACCTAGTGTGAAGGAGCCTACTTCATAATTTATAAGGGTTTACTTATACAACAAGGTATAGAAAATATATCAATAAATCTTGGAGAGAGCCCATTGGAAAAGTTTGACGTAATTGTGGTAGGTGCTGGAACAGCAGGGTGTTTAGCTGCAAAAACAACTGGTGAAGCAGGACTAAGCGTTTGCCTAATCGATAGGAAAAGAAAAGAGGAAATTGGAGAAAAAATCTGTGGAGACGCTCTGGGAGAGCATCACCTAAAGAATTTGCATTTGGAAAAGCCTCAGAACGGCGAACTGGAAAAGAGAATTGAAGGGATTAAAATTTATTCGCCAGATTTAGAAACTGTTTTCACGATTGAACATGAAGATTTTGTAGGTTACTTGTTGAATAGACGCCTTTTTGGACAATGGCTCTTGAAAAAGGCGCTGGATGAAGGTGCGGTTCTTCTTGATTCTACGCAGTGCCTAGAGCCGACGATTGAGAAAGGCTTTGTAACTGGGGTTTCAGTTAAAGACTTTAAAACTGGCAAGAACATTCAGTTAAGAGGAAACGTAGTTTTAGATGCCAGCGGTTTTCTGGCAGTGATTCGGCGAAAGCTTCCTAAGCAAATGGGAATAGAAATTGAAGTTGCGAATGAGGATGTGGAAGCTTGTTATCGGGAAATTAGGCAGCTTAGACAAGAAGCTGAAAACACTAAATACTGTGAAATATATCTTAACCAAAATGTAACTCCGGGAGGCTACACGTGGATTTTTCCGAAAAGCGGGGCAAAGGTTAATGCTGGTTTAGGAATTTGTATGCGAGGCAAGTTTCCAAATCCGAAGAACCAGTTCTCTAAGCACATTTTAACCAAGCCAATGTTTGAAGGTTCTCTACTTCTGAATTGTGGTGCATGGTATGACCCTACACGCAGACCCTTAGACAACATGGTTGGAAACGGAATTGCAATCATTGGCGATGCAGCTTGTCTAGTAAATCCCATTCATGGCGGCGGAATAGGCCCGTCGATGCTAAGTGGCTATCTTGCGGGAAAAACGATAATTGAAGCTTTGGAAGAGGATGATGTTAGCCAAAAATCTTTGTGGTCTTACAACTGCAAATATATGAAGACGTATGGAACGAAGCAGGCTTGTTTAGATGTTTTTCGCATGTTGCTTTTGACAAGTCGCGATGAAGATTTGAGTTATGGAATGAAGTATAAGCTTTTGACGGAGGAAGATGTTCTGAACGCTGGTTTAGGCGAAGAGTTTCGTTTGAACGTTAGTGAAACTTCCAAGCGCGTTTTCAGAGGGTTGAAGAGAATACGTTTTCTTAATAGGCTTAGGCTTACAGTTAATCTGATGAGGCAGATTAAGGTTCATTATAAAAATTATCCGGAAACGTTTGAGGATTTTGAAGGGTGGCGGGTTAAGACCGAGACTTTATTCGGAGAAGCTAAGTCAAAAACTATGAAGTAGGGTGCCGTGTTTGGTGGATGATGACTTATGCGTGCGTGCAACAGCTTAGAGCCCCTCTATTTGGAGCCTAATATGGTTTGTTGTTTGCAGTTTTGTTTATTCTGTGCGTGTGTTTAGGTTTGGTGTGTTTTGTGCGTGAGACGGTGTAGCGGTTATGCGGGTTGCAGTTTTAGCGACTGGCGGTAAGGATTCTGCTCTGGCGTTTTATCGTGTCTTGAAGATGGGTTATGAGGTGAAGTTTTTGGCTTGTATGATTCCACTGAGGGAGGACAGTTGGATGTTTCATTATCCGAATATTCGTTTAGTTGATTTGTTTGCTGACGCTGTTGGGATTCCGCTTGTGAAGGCTGAAACGTCTGGGATTAAAGAAGAGGAGGTTGGAGACCTTAAGCGGTTGATTGAAGGGCTTGATGTGGATGCCGTAGTTTCTGGGGCAATAGCGTCAGTTTATCAGAAGTCAAGAATAGAAAAAATGTGCGAACAGCTAGGACTAAAGTGTATAGCGCCTCTTTGGCACGAAGACCCGTTAAGCATTCTAAAGGAAATTTTAGCCCTCAGATTTGACGTTATTGTGATTGGAGTTTGTGCATATGGTTTCAGCAAAGACTGGCTTGGAAGAAAAATCGATGATGCCACTATTGAAGCTTTGAAAGAATTGAATAGGCGTTATGGCGTTTCACTTGTTGGCGAGGGAGGAGAATATGAAACCCTCGTCCTTGATGCTCCGTTTTTTAAAAAACGAATAAAAATTATTGAAGCAGAGAAGACTTGGAAAAATCAATCTGGCTCTTTTTTAATTAGGAAAGCGAAGCTCGAAGGCAAATGAGTGTTTCTAAGATGATTGTTATCAAGTTTGCACAATGTGATTATGGTTCTCGCCACCTCGCCTTAACCACAGTTATTGCAGCAAAAACCAGCATGGTTGATAGTAGAATTAACCAACGTGCAACAACCATTTCAAAAGGTAGGGTCAAAGACCCAGAATAAACTCTGATTAGGCTAGTTGCGTTCGATGTGGGAAATATCATGGATATCCAGCTGAAGTTTCCAAGAATATCTTCTGGGTAATATACAGTCGGTATGAAAGTGAGTCCTATGCCTAAAATGTTGGAGAGGCTGTTTAAAGTGTATGGGGCTGCTTTTTGTAAGTATGTGGATATTAGGAAGCCTATGCTGCTAAGTGTTGCCCAACAAACGATCAGAGTCAGCGCTGCCCACAGGATGGAATATGGTGTGAGTACGCCTAACCACATAGTTATCGCTGAGAAAAAGATCAAACTTGGCGACGAAATTACCAGTGGAGCTAAAGCTAATCCCAGAGCGTAAGAGAGTGGATGCACGGGCATGGCAACTAGCATTTCTCGTATTTTCACATATCTGTCCCAAGCAATGTCTTGAATGGATGCCATCATTCCTATCAAGCTGGCTGTCGAAACCATTGCACCTATCAATCCATAGCTGATTTGTCCGCCGAAAACCAGTATGAAAAACAGCGGCAGCGAGCTTATCATCCCTACAAAGAAAACCATCAGAGGCTGCCTTTTCAAGTCTGGTAAGGATTTTAGGGCTGTGATGATCAGCAAGTCTTTTATCGCTTTCGAGTTCAATTTGCTTCTCCCCCTACAAGTTTGACAAAAACGTCTTCCAGCGTGATGGGAGCAATTTCAGCCTTCACGCCCTTTTTCAGAGCTTTTCCAATAAGCTCCAAGGCGATGTCCTCGTTTTCAACATAGACTATGTTCTTGCTACCGAACTTCACGATGTGATTATTGTTTTCTTGCAAGCCTAGGTTTTTCAGATTTCCTTCCACAACTACTCGAAATCTTTCCTTAGTTAGATGCTTAATCTGATCTGGTGTACCTTCGGCAATCATCGAGCCTTTATGAATTATTGCTAGCCTGTCTGAAACCATTTCAGCTTCTTCCATAATGTGTGTCGTTAGCAGTATTGTTTTGCCCTGTTCAACCATTTCTCTAAGAACAGCCCACACGTTTCTTCTGGCTACTGCATCTAAGCCGCTGGTAGGTTCGTCAAGCATGAAGACGTCGGCGTTTGAGGCTAAAGCAGAAGATATTATTGTCCTCTTCTTTTCGCCGCCAGAAAGCGTGGCACAAGGTCTGTTTCGCAAGTCCCAAAGCTCAACAGCCTTAAGGGCTTTTTCTGCAGATTCTTTGGCTTCTTTTCTTGACATTCCACGGAGCATTGAGAAATAATATGCGTATTCCCATGGGGTGTAATTTCCATAAGTGGCAACGTCTTGCGGAACCACTGCTATGTGTTTCCGAACTTCTTCAGGTTGTGTCAAAACATCAAAACCCAAAACACTTGCTTCTCCTTCTGTTGGAAGAAGCTGAGTTGAAATAATTCTCAAAAAGGTTGTTTTGCCAGCACCGTTCTGACCCAGTAGCGTAAATAACTCGCTTTTTCCAACGGTGATGCTAACGCCTTTTAATGCTTCAACAGTTTCTTTGCTATGATAAGTCTTGAAAAGGTTTACAGATTTTACAGCATCCATTATGCTTTCACCCTATGCTTAACCACGAATATGTTTGGCTGAACCATACAGTTAAAGCGTGTGAGCAAAAGTGAACGCAAAACTGACCACTTTCTAACCTGATTTTTTTGGGGGATTCGAGAGTCTTGCCTCTGGATGAACCGAAATAGTCTCTGAATATTTCACGATTCCCTTGATTATGCATTCTTCGCCTATGGTTACATCTTTTCCAGAAACATTGTTGCAGCAAACGTTTTCCAAATGCACCCTTTCCTTAGCGACAATGTCAGTTGTATAGAGTTTTCCGTCGCGAACAATTCTGCCAATAATCGGAATACCAAAAAGTACCAAGCCTTCAACTCCTTTCTTCTTTATGCTGATATTGTTGGCTTCAATTCCATTTCGGACATGTGATTCTAGCCTGCTCAATTCTGCTTCAAAACTTTCCGTAGCGACTTTTCCGCTTACGTCAAATCTGCCATAAAGCTCAACCATGTTTTTCGCCTCTACATCGCCTAAAGCTCTTAACGAACCATGGACGCGCAAAGTATCCTCTAATTCGATTCTTTTACCCACTTTGACTGAACCCGCAACTTTCATTAAAGAACCTTTCACCTCTCCGCCGACC
>Ga0172364_10003996_pt1 | contig 11760 bp, 9 predicted proteins | sample LakKivSesite10cm_FD_114545 | JGI IMG/M metagenome (GOLD analysis project Ga0172364, IMG submission 114545) | Sediment microbial communities from Lake Kivu, Rwanda - Sediment site 10cm | ecosystem: Environmental > Aquatic > Freshwater > Lake > Sediment | place: Rwanda: Western Province, Lake Kivu... | reverse complement strand
TGCGGCCAGGTTCTTATAGGTTTCCCCAGTACGGGAAACCTGATAGTTATGAAGCCTGATCCGAAAGCCTATACGGAAATTGCTAAATATAAGCTGGCTGAAACAGCAGTATATGCTTTCCCCATAGTATCGGGCAATCTGATCTATGTAAAGGATGCTCAGACACTGATGCTGTATAAGATCAACTGACGCCTGCAGGTTTTAGATTTCATGTACTCACCGCCCTCCCCCTCTCTGCTTAGTAAAGAGGGGGATGTCGTTAATATCCATGCCGTTAGAAAACAGACACTATGCCGGCTGGATCTTTTCCTCTGCCGACATGAATTCTCCTTTTGAGTTTGTAAGGATGTTCTTGGTCAGGTAGGATACACCCGCACCGACAGCGGCAATGACAACAGGTTTAAGCGTCATCCAGTTTATTGTAAAACCACTGGCAATCAGCTGGTAAAATCCGGTTATGAATGCACATATGATGGTCACTATCAGACCTCTGATAAAATCTCTGGTGTTAAGATTAAGAAATTTTGAACTCATAATTAAAAGTTTTGTTTTTACCAGATTTTTTCCATTAGCAAAATATTGCGCAGCTCGTTGGGAGTAAGATCCGACCGCAATTCTCCTGAATCTGCAACAGATATGGAGCCGGTTTCCTCTGAAATGACAATAACAAGGGCATCGGTATTCTCCGACATCCCTATTGCTGCTCTGTGACGCATTCCCAGATGTGCGGGAAGGTTTACCTGTTCTGTTACAGGCAAAGGGCACCTGGCCGCAAGTATCATGCGGTCTTCAATAAGCACTGCACCGTCGTGCAATGGAGTATTTTTAAAGAAAATCGTTTCAAGGAGCTCGGCGTTTATCTGTGCATTAATTATCTCCCCGCCCTCAGTATACATGTCAAAGCGGCTTTGGCGGCCTATTACAATAAGAGCACCTGTTTTACCGGAGGCAAGCGCTTCAGCAGCTCTTACAATCTCACCGGCAATTGCAGGCCCTCCGGGCTCTTCCCGTGCCGAGAAGAACAACCTGGACAGTGAGAACTTTCTGTTTTTGATGTACCTGTTGCCTATCAGGAGCAGGAACCGCCTTACTTCCTGCTGAAAAACAATGATCAGGGCTATAACCCCGACCCCTATAAACTGGCCAAGCAAGGAGCTGACAAGTTCCATATTCAGCGCCCTGACCAGGAGCCAGAAGAGGTAAATAAAAAATATCACCAGGAATATGCTGAAAGCTGATGTACCCCTTATCAGACGGTAGAGCTGGAAAAGGATTATTGCAACCAGCAGTATATCAAGAATATCCAGTACTGTTATCGGGACTATCATAATATCATGCAGTTATAAAATTCTCATTTCAGGTTATTTTCTTCTCTTCTGATCTGCATTATCAACCTGACGGCCTGAACGGCTTCTTTTACATCGTGTACTCGAAGGATGTCAGCACCGTTAATGAGTGCCACGGTATTCAATACTGATGTTCCGTTCAGTGCTTCGTCCGGTGTGACGGATAATGTTTTCCAGATCATCGATTTCCGTGAAAGACCAACCATCATGGGAAGTCCGGTAACCGAAAAATCACCGAGCCTGCGAAGCATCTCAAAATTGTGCTTCACTGTTTTGCCGAAACCAAACCCCGGATCAATAATTATATCCTTCACGCCTGCAGACTGCAGCTTTAAAATCCTGTGACTGAACCACTTGAGAATGTCAGCTACCACATCGTCATAGACCGGGTTATCCTGCATATTTGCCGGAGTGCCTTTCATGTGCATCATGATATAAGGAACATTTAATTTCCTGACCGAATCAAACATTCCTGCATCGGCTTCACCCCCTGAGATATCATTGATCATATTGACTCCGAATTTCTCCACGGCTTCGGATGCTATTTCCGATCTGTAAGTATCGACAGATAATACAGTTTCCGGGATCTCCCTGCGTATTATCCGTACAGCATTCATCACCCTCGATCTTTCCTCCTCCTGAGGCACATCAGCTGCTCCGGGCCGCGATGAATATCCTCCCACATCAATAATATCCGCCCCTTCATCCATCATCTTCATGGCAGACTTTACTATCTCCTTTTCATCAAGAACCCGGCTTCCCTTATAAAAGGAATCGGGCGTCACATTAATTATCCCCATCACCTTCGGAACAGAAAGATCAAGAAGTTTTCCGCCAATGTTGATATATCTTGGTTTATCGAGCATTTTTCTTACGATTCCGAAAAATAACTAAATTAAAGGAAAGCACAAATTCATTTTCATCTTTCGGGTTCGCTTATTACATTTGTATTTAAAGTAATCAAAATAAAAATGAAGCTATTCGTAATTGAGGGAATTGACGGTGCGGGAAAATCAACTCAGATAAAACTGCTGAAGGAATTTCTCGAACGCAGGGGTTCCGGTTGTGAATATCTTCATTTCCCGAGAACTGGTACACCTTTTTTCGGGGAGCTGATCGGACGTTTTCTAAGGGGTGAATTCGGATCTCTTGACGAGGTAAATCCATGGTTAGTGGCAATGCTGTATGCAGGAGACAGGAAAGATGCTTCAGAAAAGATAAGAAACTGGCTGAAAAAGGGAAGTATTGTCCTTCTTGACAGGTATACGTATTCAAACATAGCTTACCAGTGCGCCAAGCTTGATGATATCCGTGAACAGGAAAACCTCATGAAATGGATACTTGACCTCGAGTTCAGGCATTTCGCCATACCCGTTCCGGACCTTAATATTTTCCTTGATGTCCCGGTTTCTTTCATCAGGAAAAATCTGTCTTCAGCAAGAACAGGGGAAGACAGGGAATACCTTAACGGAATAAAAGATATTCATGAAGGATCTCTGTCGTTCCAGGAAAAAGTCAGAGAAATGTATATAAGAGTCTCACGGACAGACAATAATCTGTGCGTTGTGAATTGCAGCGATCAGAAAGGTGAAATGCTTCCTGTTAAGAGTATCTTTGAGCTCATAACTGAAATTCTCAGAGCGAGAAAACTATTATAAAATGAAAACAGCCAGATTCCTTAGCCGGTTGATCATTGGTCTGGTATTCATCTTTTCAGGCACCTTGAAAGCTATTGATCCGCTTGGAACGGTATACAAATTCCAGGATTATTTCAGCGCGTTCAATATCGGCTTCCTTGGCCGGTTAAGCCTGTTATTCGCAATAATCCTGTGTACCGCGGAATTTATCGGTGGTTTCTCCGTTCTTCTGAATATTAGACAAAAGACTGGCATCTGCATCGTGATGTTACTGATGATAGTTTTCACACCGCTTACATTTGTGCTTGCTCTTACCAACCCGGTATCAGACTGTGGTTGTTTTGGCGATGTGATAAAACTCACCAACTGGCAGACATTCATAAAAAACATAATACTGCTTATTCCTGCCGTGTACCTCTTCATCACAAGAAAAAACATAACACCCCGGTCCGGAACAACAAGGGAGTGGACCATTATGACGATAACCGCAGTCGTTTTCATAGCCTTCATCTTCTATAGCCTGAGATACCTGCCGGTTATTGATTTTCTGCCATACAAAACAGGCACCTATATTCCCGACCAGATGATCGTCCCTGAAGGCAAACCGGTCGATAAATATGAAACAACATTCATATACGAAAAAGAGGGACAGCAGAAAGAGTTCACTCTTGAAAATTATCCTGCAGGAGATACCACGTGGAAATTCATTGAGCAGAAATCGGCGCTCATATCAAAGGGATATCAACCCCCTGTTCATGACTTCAGATTTTATTCCCTTGACGGGACCGACCATACCCCTGAGATACTTGAATCAGGCAATTACCTGTTACTTATGATCTCAAGAAAACTGTCTGAATCAGACCCTGAGAAGCTTGAAGCAGGATTTGATTTAGGGCAGTTCTGCCTGAAAAACGGGATCGGTTTCCTGATACTGACTGCCTCGGGAATAGAAGAAGCTTTACAGTACAGCAGGGGTGCTGTTATCTGCCTCGGCGATGAAATAACTCTGAAGACCATGGTACGTGCAGATCCCGGATACATTCTAATGAAAAAGGGTACCATAATGGGTAAATGGTCATGGGCAAACCTGCCTGATGAAGGAACATTTATAAAATTAATAACCAAAAACAATCAGAAAATATGAGAAAGAAAATAGTTGCAGGTAACTGGAAAATGAATATGGATCTCAAAGAGGGACATGATTTTGCAAGGGAGATAGACAGTTATTTCAGGTCAAAATCTTCAGTAAAAACAGATGTGGTGCTATGTACGCCGTACATTCACCTTGCAGGTACAGCGCAAATCCTGAGTGGCGGAAACGTTGAACTGGGTGCGCAGAATTGCGCCTCTGAACCATCAGGAGCATTCACGGGAGAAGTATCTGCATCGATGATAAAAAGCACAGGAGCACAATATGTTATTATAGGACACTCAGAAAGGAGGACTTATTATCATGAGGATGACAAGCTCCTGAACAAAAAGACTTCACTTGCCCTTAAAAACGGCCTGAAGGTAATTTTCTGCTGCGGAGAGGTGAAGGAAGAAAGAGAATCAGGACAACATCTTAAAGTCGTGAAACTCCAGCTTGAAAACGGGCTTTTCTCCCTTACGCCCCTGGAAATAAAAAACGTTGTAATAGCATATGAACCTGTCTGGGCAATAGGAACCGGACTTACCGCGACACCTGAGCAGGCTCAGGAAATGCACAGTTATATCAGGGATCTTGTTAAGGGGAAATATGGAAGTGAGGCATCCGGGGATATGACTATCCTGTATGGAGGTAGCTGTAAGCCGTCAAATGCCGCTGAGATATTCTCAAAACCGGATGTTGACGGAGGACTGATCGGAGGAGCATCTCTTAAAAAAGAGGATTTCATTGCAATAATTGAAGCTATTTAAATGTTGAAAAAGCTCATTGTCATTAATTTGATCACCCTGGCTTTAGTGCCTCTGAAACTATTTTCCCAGGTTAAATCACCATTCACAGGAGATCCTGCCAGATTCACGACAGAACTGACAACATTCATGGGTCCTAACCTGAACGACCTGCAGAAAGCAAATCTGAACTCCTTCATTACAAGATGGGACAGCTCTGCTTTCATCGATGAAAATAAATTCAGGATCATTGACATATCCAGCCAGTTTACTGGCAGGGCAATGAGACCGGTACCCCATTTCAATGATCTGCTTACAACCCTTAATGTTTTCATCGAATCAAAAAAGGAAAGTGAATTACTGACCAGCTGGCTCACGGGACTGAGCGAAATAGTATTTAATCCCAGGATCTCCACAGATAATATCGGAAGGTATATAAAAAATACCAGCCTTATGATAAAGAGCAATATCCTGAATGAATCGGCATCCCTCCGGTGGAAAGTGAAAGGGGCAGACCTGAATTTTGTCCATGATACCGTCTTCAAGGTAATTTTCTCGAATGCGACTCTCACCTGTTACTCACAGAAGGACAGCACTGAAATATACAATGCATCAGGCACTTACTATCCTGAACTTCTGCAATTCCATGGCACATCCGGAATAGTGACCTGGGAAAAGGCGGGATATCCCAGGGACGAGGTCTTTGCCGAATCTGACAATTATATTATTAACACCCAGAGGAACAGCTTCACGATCGATTCCGCAAGACTGACACATAAAACATATTTCAAAACCCCGGCATACGGATTTCTCTCCGACCAGTCTATCACCTACAGCAATAAAGAAAGGGCAAGCTACCCCAGGTTTGAAACGTATGTCAAAGAATTTATGCTCGAAAATATTTATAAGGGAGTGAATTACGTGGGAGGACTTGCTTTTGAGGGAGCAACAACAAAGGGAACAGGAACTAAAATAATTCCGGCGAAGATCACGCTTTTCCGGAACGATACTCTCTACCTTAAAATAACTTCCGAAGAATTTATTTTTTCAAGGACCGGCTTTAACGCGGGAGAAACAATTGTTTCTCTTTACCTCGACAAGGATTCAATTTACCACACTAACCTCAGTTTTTCATACAATGCAGCCCAGAGACAGGTAAACCTTTTCAGGGGAAACAATCCTGTTTCCAGGAGCCCATATTACAATTCATTCCACAACCTTGATATGTATTTTGAATACTTGTCATGGAATATGGATGAATCTAAAATCATAATGTCAAGGCCCAGAGGAGCGGCACTCGGGCAGGCTCAGTTCGAATCCGTATCTTTTTTCAATTCAAGGTATTTTGAAAGGCTTGCCGGTATAGACAATTACAACCCGCTTGTGCGGTTCAAGCGCTTTGCTGAATATTATTATTCCGGGACTTTCCCTGTCGAGGAATTTGCCAAATGGTTAAGCAGACCTGTCGAGGCAGTTACCGGCATGTGTATCGATATGGCTAACAGGGGATTTGTTTTTTATGACAGGAGATTCAATGAAATAACACTGAAGAAAAAAGTTGATGATTTCCTGAATTCATATGCAAAAAAGCAGGATTATGACGTGATAAGCATTGTGAGTGAAACACGAGCTCCCGTGGATAATGCTGTCCTGGATCTGAAAAATTACAGGATGACTGTGAATGGAGTCACAGGCATCTTCCTGAGCGATTCCCAGAGGGTGGCAATATATCCCTATAATGATCAGGTAGTTATAGGTAAAAACAGGAGCCTTCAGTTCGACGGTGTTGTCGAAGCCGGGCTTTTTACTGTTTTCGGGCATAATTTCAGCTTCAGCTATGATACCTTTAAGATAAGACTCCAGAAAATTGATTCCATCAGGATAGCTGTCGAAACTGAACAGAGAGACGCGTACGGCAATCCGGTAATAAAACCTGTTGATAACCTTATACAGCTCGGCACAGCGGAACTCTATATAGATGATCCTGGCAACAAGTCCGGGCTCAGGAGCCTCAGGCAATATCCGATCATCAACGCGATATCATATTCATATATTTTCTTTGATAAGCTGGCCGGACTCGAAGGAGTGTACCCGCAGGCAGACTTCTATTTCAAGATAGATCCATTCACCTATGAGAACATAGACCACTACAATAACGAGGATATGAACCTTTCCGGCGAATTTATCGGCGGAAATATTCTGAAACCCATGCGGCAGTTCCTGACAATCCAGAAGGATAATTCCCTCGGGTTTAACATGAACATACCTCAGGAGGGAATTGAAGTATACGGAACTAAAGGAATGCTTTACGATAATATCAGCATGAGCAGCAAAGGTCTTGTCGGGAGCGGAACGCTTCGTCACCTTACATCCTTCACTAAAGCTGATGAGTTTAGATTCTACCCGGACTCGATGCTTGCACAGGCAAAAACATTTAATATCGAAAAGGAAGCGGCGGGAACATATCCTTCTCTTAACAGCGAGGAAGTTAAAATTGAATGGCTTACAAAGAAAGATGAATGGCTGGCTTCAAATGCAAAAGGGAAATACTTCAATATGTTTGATAATGGGACGGTCCTCGACGGGAGCATTAAACTGACACCGGGAATCCTTAACGGGTCAGGCGTCGTCAATACAAGCGATTCCAGGGTTACATCGGATCTCTTTGCATTCAACGCCAGTTCTATCCGGGCCGATACTTCCGTCTATAACCTGAAATCACAAACAACTGACGGATATTCTTTTATAGCAGAGGATGCTAACACGGAGATCAATTTCGACCAGAAGATGTCGCGCTTCCGGCTTAATACTGATCAATCTGTGGTTAAATTTCCCGAAATCCAGTATATCTGTACCATGACAGATTTCACCTATAACATGGAGACAAGAATTCTTAATATGGAACAGCGGGGGAAAGCCGAATCACCGCTTCTTCCGCCGGATAAGCTGCTGAGCCAGAAATTTACCGATCTTGATAAACCAACATTCTTTTCCACCCGGACAGTTTCAGATACCATTGCTTTTTCATCGTGGAAAGGAACTTATCATCTGAATGAAGAGTACGTTGAAGCCGAGAATATTAACTATATCCATATTGCTGATGCCCTTATCCAGCCGGCAAAAGGGAAAATCATCATAGAACGGCAGGCGAGAATACGGCAGCTTCAGAATGCACTGGTTGCCGTCAATAACAGGCACCTGATCCATTCGGCCAAAATAGACATTGAATCAACAAAACGTTACTCGGGCAACGGAATTTATGACTATATTGATGAACAGAAAGAGGTTCAGCAGATTAACATAGCAACAATAACGGTGGATACTCTTACAACAACCGCTAAAGGCTATATACCTGTCAGCCAGAATTTCATGCTCAGTCCCGATTTTTCATATACAGGCGATGTAACCCTTTATTCAGCCAAAGACCTGCTATCTTTCAGCGGAGCAGCAGGAATAGTGCATAAATGCACTCAAATCAGGAGCTTCCCTGTCAGGTTCAGAGCATATATCGATCCCAGGAATATTATGATACCGATAAGTGAAAAACCGCGCGATATCAATGATAACCTCGTCTTCTCCGGTTCATTTATCAATCTTGATTCCGTACATATTTACCCCGCATTCCTTTCAGCCCAGAAATCCTGGACTGATGTCAACCTTGTGAATTCAACAGGATTTCTTTATTTTGACAAGGCTAAAGGGAAATATCTTCTGGGCTCTCTTGAAAAAATTGCCGATCCGGCTCTTAGCGGCGAGCTTATTTCTTACGACAGGTCTTTCTGTGTTTTGTCCGGCGAAGGGAAGCTCAATTTCGGAACCAACTTCGACCTGGTAAAAATGGCCAGCGCGGGCAGCGTGATTCATAATCTCGATTCTGGTGATGTAAATCTTCAGGCGATACTGGCATTTGATTTCCATTTTTCTCCTGAAGCGCTTAAGATGATGAGTGACGAGATAAGAATGATGCCGACACTGAAAGCTGTGAACCTGAACAGCGACCTCTATATCAAGGGAATGAAAGATCTGCTGGGAACAGAGGCAGCTACAAGGATGAAGGAAGAACTCGATCTTTACGGGACTTCAAGGAACCTGCCCGGGGGATTCAATTTTGAACTGCTCCTGAATGAGGTAAACCTGTACTGGAATGAATCTTCGTCATCTTTCAGATCAAAGGGTAAAATAGGCATCGGGTTCATCGGGACACAGCCTGTAAATACTTATGTCGACGGATTCGTCGAAATCCAGCGAAGAAGATCCGGCGATATGTTCGATATTTATCTCAAAGCTGACGAATCAACATGGTATTATTTCTCATACATAAGAGGCAATATGATGGTCCAGGCCGGCAACATTAACTGGAATACAATGATAGCCGGCATAAAGCTTAACAGCAGGAAACATCCGAATGCAACAGTAAGACAGCCTTATACATATATGATAGCTGTAGAAGACAGACTGCCAAGGTTCCTCCAGAGAATGAGATCCGATGACTCCGGAGAATCACCCAGGTAGAACAGAATATTTTATCCGAAATCCGACATCCCATGGAGGTTTTTTATGCGCCTGGAATAGATTCCAGCCACTATATCCTGGACGAGAATGAGTCAAAACATTCGGTAAGGGTATTGAGGATGAAGAAAGGCACACAGGTAAAACTGATCGACGGGAAAGGCAATCTTTACGAGGGAATGATTGATGATCCTGATCCCCGCAGATGCGGAATAAAGATTGTATCGGTCGTAAATAACTTTGAAAGAAGGGAATACAGGCTTCATATTGCTGTTTCGCCGCTGAAGAATCCCGAGCGTTTTGAATGGTTCGTTGAGAAAAGCGTTGAAATCGGCATTGACGAAATAACACCTTTGATCTGCACGAACACCGAGAAACCGGGAATAAAGCCTGAGAGGATAAGCAGGATCATTATTTCGGCAATGAAACAATCACTGAAGGCCAGACTGACAATCCTGAATGATACATGCAGATTTGAAGATTTTATCGGGAGGAATTTTGAGGGTATCCGTATGATTGCCTGTTGTGATGAGAATCATGAGCGCAAATCAATCGGAGAAACCTGCCGTAAAGGCAGCAGCGCGGTTATATTAATAGGTCCGGAAGGCGATTTCTCAGGCGATGAAATAAATAATGCTGAAGGCAGGGGCTTCCAGCCTGTCCATCTCGGGATAAGCAGGCTGAGAACAGAAACGGCAGGCATTGCTGCCTGCCATTCCATCTACTTTATCAACCAGTAGACCTGTCATGTGCAGATGAAAAATGGTTTATTCATTGTTCGTGGTAGTTTTGGATTCTGATCCGGGTTTCCATCTGCCAGATTTCCGAAGAGCCTGATCCAGAATATACTCAATCTGCCCGTTGGTGCTGCGGAACTCGTCAGCAGCCCACTTCTCCAATGCCTTCAGCTTCTCCTGGTCAATTCTGAGAACAAATGGTTTTTTATCACTCATATCAGGAATGTAAAGTGCCTGTATTAACAACCGGCGTCGCATCCTTGTCACCGCAGAGAACAACCATAAGGTTGCTTACCATTGCAGCTTTCTTTTCTTCGTCAAATTCGACTATTTTCTTATCAGATAGCTGCTCAAGAGCCATCTGCACCATCGATACTGCACCCTCGACTATCTTGTATCTTGCCGCCACAACTGCTGCAGCCTGCTGTCTTCTCAGCATGGCATTCGCTATCTCCTCGGCGTATGCTATGTAATTAATCCTTGCTTCAATTACCTCTATACCGGCTATATTAAGCCTTTCGCGGATCTCTTTTTCCAGCTCATCATTAATTTCCTCTCCCCCGCTTCTGAGAGCAATCACAGCCTCATGGTCCTCGAAATTATCATAGGGATAGAGCCCGGCCAGCTTCCTGAGCGCAGCATCGCTCTGGACAAGCACAAAATGCTGAAAATCATCTACATCAAAGACTGCTTTATAAGTGTCCGAAACCCTCCATACAAGAACAAATCCTATTTTTATAGGATTCCCGATCTTGTCATTCACCTTGATAGGCTCACTGTCGAAATTTCTTGCACGCAGCGATATATGCCTTGTAGTATAAAACGGATTTACCCAGAAAAATCCGTTCTCTTTCACCGTTCCCCTATATGCTCCGAACAGAACCATAACCAGTGAACTGTTAGGATTCACCACCTTGAACCCTATGATGGTAAAGACAAAAAGCAGTGTAAGAACAACGCCCAGCCAGATAATGCTGAAAGCATAACCGACTACTGCCCCGCCGATGAACAATACTGCCATCAGCAGAGCAACATAACCCGATATGGGTTTTACTGTAAATTCCTGTTTCATTGTATCTGATATTATTATAATATCACAAAGATATTATTTTGAATCGGAATAAACAAGAAAAAACACGGAAATTTTTTCCGTGTCAGTAATTTTTTCAGTGACTTTTCCTGATCTTCTCAATCAGCCGGCGTGTAAGCTGCTTGTCAGGGATCACTTTCAGTCGTTTCAGGCAGTCGATCACATCGTGATACTGAGGGTAAAAGCCCCACGCATCGTCAAAGAGGTCAATTCCGTCAGTTTTTATTTCGCGATATGATAAAAGAGGAGTAGAATTTAATCCCATAGGCATTGTTTTCCTTGAAAACGCTGTCCAAAAGATTTTATTGTATTTAATAACCAGAATGATCCCCAGCCTCCATGAAGACCCCTCTGCCCCCCTAAATGGATAATTACCCCCAGCCCCACTGAAGCGGGGCTTGCCCCCTAAAGGGGGCTTAAAACCCAATCTCCTGTATGTCTATTTGTTACAAGGGTTTATAGCCCCCCTTCAGGGGGGTTGGGGGGTCGTTGCAGAGTGGGTTTATAGCCCCCCTTCAGGCCTGTACCGAGCGAAGCCTCGGTGGGGTTGGGGGGTCGTTGCAGAG
>Ga0172364_10003994_pt1 | contig 11768 bp, 7 predicted proteins | sample LakKivSesite10cm_FD_114545 | JGI IMG/M metagenome (GOLD analysis project Ga0172364, IMG submission 114545) | Sediment microbial communities from Lake Kivu, Rwanda - Sediment site 10cm | ecosystem: Environmental > Aquatic > Freshwater > Lake > Sediment | place: Rwanda: Western Province, Lake Kivu... | reverse complement strand
GACGGATAGCATCCAATTGGCCCACGGCTCCGGCGGCCAGCTCAGCCACCAGCTCGTCGTTGAGCTCTTCCTGAAGCACTTCAGCAACCCTATCCTCGATGAGTTAGAAGATGCGGCACGTCTTCACGTTTCACGTTTCACGTCTCACGCCTCAGGTCCGCCGGACTTAAAACTTGCCTTCACGACGGACAGCTATGTTATCACCCCTCCCTTCTTCCCCGGCGGCGATATTGGCAAGCTGGCGGTGTGCGGCACAGTGAATGACCTGGCCATGCGCGGCGCGCAGCCGCTGTACCTGAGCGCCGGATTCATCCTGGAAGAGGGGCTGCCCATGAGGGACCTGGAGCGGATCGTGGAGTCCATGGGCCGGACGGTGGCGGAGGTGGGAGCGCAGATTGTGGCCGGCGACACCAAGGTGGTCAACCGGGGAAGCGCGGACCGCATTTTCATCAATACCACCGGAATTGGGCTCGTGCCCGCCGGGATGGAGCTTTCGGCGACCAATGTTCAAGCGGGCGATGTGGTGCTCGTCTCCGGCACACTGGGCGACCACGGCATGGCAGTGATGATCCGGCGTGAGGGGTTGGCCTTCGAGTCGGAACTGAAGAGCGACTGCACAGCACTCAACGGATTGGTGGCTCAGCTCCTGGAGGCTGCACCCCACACCCATTGCCTGCGCGATCCCACCCGTGGAGGGTTGGCCACCGCGCTCAACGAGATCGCCGGACGGGCTGGAGTGGGCATGGAGATCGAGGAGCAGTCCATACCGGTGCGCGACGAGGTCCGCGCGGCCTGCGAACTGCTGGGCCTCGATCCCCAGTACGTAGCCAACGAAGGGAAGCTCATCGCCATCGTCCCGGCCGATGAGGCCGATGCTGCCCTGGCAGCGATGCGTGGCCATCCCTTGGGCTGTGATGCAACGATCATCGGTCATACAACAGAGGAGCACTCAGGACGAGTGGTGCTGCGAACCCCTCTTGGTGCCCGTCGCATTCTGGGCATGTTGGTTGGTGAGCAACTGCCTCGCATCTGCTGATAAGCATTTAGCCATCAGCGGTCAACTTTCAGCCTGTCGAAGAGTGATAGCTGATTGCCGACCGCTGGAGTAGTGAAAGGAGCGAGATGGAGTTGGATCCCGAGCTGCAAACCATCCTGGCCGAGTACGACAGGACCCGCCAGGGCGAACTGATCACCCAACTCCAGCGAGTGCAGTGCGAAATGGGCCACATCTCTGATAAAGGCAAGAGATTCCCGTTCACAGAAAGGAGCGACGAGAGCAATGGCTTTCAAATCACCGCTTGAGATCGCCGAGGCCACGTGCGCAGCGGGCTGCAAGAAGACGGAACTGCCCATTGACAAGATGCTTGTCTTAGGCTTTCTGGCCGGCGCTTACATCGCCTTCGGGAGTCTGCTGGCCGTAATGGTGACTCCCGACACAGTGAAGTTTCTGGGCATGGGTCTGAAGAAACTCGTTTTCGGTGGCGTGTTCCCCATCGGCCTGATGTTCGTTGTCATCGGTGGAGCGGAGCTCTTCACCGGAAACTGTTTGGTCCCGACGATAGCCTGTCTGACGGGCAGAGCCAAGTGGGGTCGCCTGCTCAAGAACTGGCTCTTTGTGTACATCGGCAACTTCATCGGCTCCCTTGTCGTCGCCTTTTGCCTCAGCCACCTGACGGGCTTCTTCACCACGGGCGATTGGCAGACCTCCATCAACGGTATTGCCGAGGCAAAGGTGGCCATCCCCTTCTGGCAAGCCTTCTGGCGCGGAGTGGGCTGCAATTGGCTGGTCTGCCTGGCTGTATGGCTGGCCACTGCAAGCGATGACGTCACCGGTAAGATCTGGGGCATCTGGTTCCCCATCATGGGCTTTGTGGCCATTGGCTTCGAGCACAGCATCGCCAATATGTTCTTCATCCCGGCAGGGATCTTCGCTGGCGCCAACGTTACTTGGGGACAGCTCTTCCTCAATAACCTCATTCCCGTGACCCTCGGAAACGTCGTCGGAGGTGCCCTCTTCGTGGGCGGTATCTACTGGTACGTCTATATGAGGGGAGAGTCGTAGGACTGAATATTCGAGGCAAGGCGGAGGCGGGCACGCCCCTGGTGGTGGCCGATCCCCGCGCGACGGACATCGCCCCCGGGCCGACACCCACCCAGCACACCAGTGGCCATCAGGGGGTGATGGCCTGCGCCAACCTGCAGATGCTCCTGGGGAACATGGGACTGCCCGGCGGGGGGGTCAATCCCCTGCGGGGACAGAACAACGTCCAGGGGGCCTGCGACATGGGGTGCCTGTATAATTACTACCCCGGCTATCAACGGGTGGCCGACCCGCCAGTGCGGGAGAAGTTCACCTCCGCCTGGGGTGTGCCCCAGCCGGAGGAGCCAGGGCTGTCGGTCACTGAAATGCTTGACGCCGTGCTTACGGGCCGCATCAAGGCTCTCTACGCGGTGGGCGAGAACCCCATGATGAGCGAGCCGGATGTGAACCACACTCGGCGCTGCCTGGAGTCGCTGGAGTTCCTGGTCGTGCAGGATATCTTCCTCAGCGAGACGGCGCAACTGGCCGATGTGGTGCTGCCCGCGGCCTGCTTCGCCGAGAAGGATGGCACCTTCACCAACACTGAGCGTCGGGTGCAGCGAGTGCGCAAAGCGGTAGATCCGCCGGGACAGGCGCGGGCCGATTGGGAGATCGTGTGCCGGTTGGCGAAACGGATGCAAGATGCGAAGCCCAGGACACAGGATGCACCCTACTCTGGCTGGGACTATGCTTCGCTGGCCGAGATCATGGCCGAGATCGCCGCCTTGACGCCCATCTACGGCGGCATCTCCTACCAGCGCATCGAGGAAGTAGGGCTGCAGTGGCCCTGTCCCACCTCCGATCACCTGGGAACACCCATCCTGCACGTGGGGAAGTTCAGCCGCGGCCTGGGCAAGTTCAATCCCGTGGAATACCAGCCACCAGCCGAGGAGCCGGACGAGGAGTACCCGCTGATCCTGACCACGGGCCGCATCCTGGAACATTATCACACCGGCACCATGACCCGCCGCGTGACGGGGCTCGAGCAACTGGTGTCCGAGGAGCGGGTGGAGATCAACACTGCCGACGCGGTGCGACTGGAAATCCGTGATGGCGACTGGGTGTGGGTTTACTCACGGCGGGGGAAGGTGCGTGTGCGGACCAGAGTGGATGGGCGCTGCCGCCCCGGAGTGGTCTTCATGACCTTCCAGTTCGCCGAGGCGTTGGGCAACCTGCTAACCAACGCCGCCCTGGACCCAGTGGCCAAGATCTCGGAATACAAAGTGTGCGCGGTGCGCATTGAGAAGGCAACACCCACCTGAGACATGACACGTCAAGGCCGACAAGGGTAAGAAGAGCTGACGAGGAGGTCAACCGTGGCATATGAATTGCTGGCACCTATGGCGAGTATCTCTGCGCTGTTGTTCGCATTGTACTCGACTTAGCGCGTCCTTAGACATGAATCTGGAACCGCGCGCATGAAAGAAATCTCCAAGGCCATCCGAGATGGGGCCATGGCGTACTTGAACAGGCAGTACAAGGTGATAGCTGTCTTTGTGGCCCTGTCGGCGGTGGCCTTGGGGTCTGTCCTGGGGGCCTTTACCGCATTGGCCTTCCTTGCAGGCGCCATTTGCTCAGCGTTGGCCGGATACCTGGGTATGACCATCGCCGTAAGAGCCAACGTTCGAACAGCTCATGCAGCGAGGAGTGGATTGCGCAGCGCCCTCATGATCGCCTTTCAAGGCGGAAGCGTGATGGGCATGATGGTCGTGGGCCTGGCGCTACTGGGTATCTATCTGCTGTACCTCGCCAGCGGAGACCCCTTCGAGGTCGTTGGATTCAGCGTGGGGGCGAGTCTAGTGGGGTTGTTCGCCCGGGTGGGCGGAGGCATCTACACCAAGGCCGCCGATATCGGGGCGGATTTAGTGGGCAAGATCGAGGAGGTCATACCGGAGGATGATCCCAGAAACCCCGGCGTCATCGCGGACTTGGTGGGCGACAACGTCGGCGATGTGGCGGGGATGGGAGCGGATCTGTTCGAATCCAATGTGGGAAGCATCCTGGCGGCCATGCTCATCGGCACAATCGGAGCGGTGGAATACGGAGGGGAGGGCGTGGCCTTCCCCCTGGCGTTTCAAGCGGTGGGGATCTTCTCAACGATTCTGGGGATGTTCGCGGTGAAGGCACTGAAGGGAGCCAAGCCTCGAACAGCTCTCAGTGGGGGGATCTTCGCCTCGGGCATTTCGGTCACCATCGCAACCCGCTTCCTGGCGCAAGGGATGTTCGGCCAGTTGAACGTGTTTTATGCCGCCCTGTCGGGTATAGGAGCGGCCCTTTTGCTGGGCTTGATCACTCAATACTACACTTCATCGGATAACCCCCCGGTACGAGCGATCGCCAAGTCCTCTCAAACGGGCCCTGCCACCACCATCCTTACCGGCCTGGCGATAGGGATGAGAAGCGCCGCCCTTCCCATCGCCGTGATCTGTGGGGCGATTTTCCTGGCACACCAGTTCGCCGATGTATACGGCGTGGCGATCGCTGCCGTGGGGATGCAGTCCATAGCGGGGATCATCGTCGCCCTGGATGCCTTCGGCCCCATCGTAGACAACGCCAGCGGGATCGCCGAGATGGCCGCTCTGGGCCCAGGGATTAGAAGGACAACCAATGCCTTGGACTCCGTGGGCAACACGACCAAAGCAATCTGTAAGGGGTTCGCCATAAGTGACGCGGGGTTCGAAACCATCGCCCTGTTCCTGGTCTACATGTTCCACGCCAACCTCGAAACTGTTGTCCTCAGCCACTCATCGGTCATCGTCGGCCTCCTCATTGGGGGCATCCTGCCCTTTCTCTTCAGCGGCCTCTGCCTACAGGCCGTGGGAAAGATGGCCTTCCAGATGGTGGAGGAGATACGAAGGCAGTTCAAGGAGATACCGGGCCTGAGGGAGGGGCGGGCCCAGCCGGATTACGCCCAGTGCGTGGACATCAGCACGGCCGCCGCCTTGAGGAATCTGTTCACTCCTGGTCTCATCGCCATAGCCGTTCCCATCATCATGGGCCTCACCCTGGGGCCGGAATCCGTGGGGGGCTTGCTGATGGGCAGCATCGTCACCGCTTTTCCCCTGGCCATCTTCATGGCCCACGCAGGCACAGCGTGGGACAACGCCAAGAAATATATCGAGGAAGGCTACCTGGGGGGTAAGGGATCGCTGTCACACCACGCCGCGGTGGTTGGAGATACGGTGGGTGACCCCTTCAAGGATACCGCCGGCCCGTCGCTGGATGTGCTGATGACGATACTGACCACGGTGTCAATCCTGTTCTCCCCCCTGTTTTTGAGGAGGCTATCGTAACTTGAGCATTCTGCCCGAGTGTGGTATAATAACAGGCGGTCAACCATAGAAGTCAAAACCGTAGATGTAGGAGCCTATCCCCGACAGGGATGTCGTGTGTAGCCGAAGCTTACCGGAACCGGTGGATAGAGCCCGTCCTAGCCAGGGAGGGTAGCCCGATGTTTGGTAGTGTGTTAACCTCTTCAATGGTGCAATGGAGTCAAGTGCGGCAAAGCCAGATATGGTCACCTCCAACAGATGTATATGAGACAGACTCTTCTATTGTGGTCAAGATCGAGATTGCTGGCCTAAGCCCGGAGGATTTCACTGTCTCCCTGGCTAACCGAGCGCTGACCGTACGCGGGGTGCGGCATGACCCCGCCTCTAAACTCGCCTATCAGCGATTGGAGATCAACTACGGGCAGTTTCAAACCGAGGTGTATCTGCCCTGGCCCATCAACGAGAGCGCCGAGATCGAAGCCACCTATGAACAGGGGTTCTTGACTGTCCTCCTGCCCAAGGCCCAGGCCCGTCGAGTGTCCATCCCAGAGTACGAGCGCACCGACTGAGTAGGAGAGGGGAATGTATGCCCGATGAGATTGTGCCCGCTCCGGAGGGAGGGAGCCAGACCGAGACAGCAGAGGAAGCCCCAAGGGAGGTGGCCCTAACCGTGCGGGATGAGCGGGAATTGGATAAGGAGGGGCCTCAGATCCCCAGTGAGGCCCCTGTCTTGCCCCTGCGGGGCGTGGTAGTCTACCCGCTGACCGTCATCCCCCTCAGCGTGGGCCAGCCCCGCTCCATCCGGCTGGTTGATGACGCGGTGTTGGATAAGCGGCTCATCTGTCTGGTGACCTCCAAGAATGAAGAGAATCCAGAACCAGGACCTGATGAGATCTACCGCGTAGGCACCATGGCTATGGTGCACCGCCTCCTCCATGCTCCTGATGGCACCATCCGCCTTATCGTCCAGGGGCTGGAGCGGGTGCGCATCCACGAGTTCACCGCCCTGACCCCCTACCTTAGGGCTCGGATCAGCCCCGCACCAGAGATCGAAGAGGAATCCATTGAGATGGAGGCGCTGGTGCGCAACACCACCGAGCTGTTCCGACGGCTGGTGGATCTGGTACCCTACATCCCCGAGGAACTGCTCCTGGCAGCTACTAATGTGGAGGAGCCGAGGCAGTTGGTGTACCTCATCGCCACCAGCATGCGGCTGGACATCGCCGACGCGCAGGACATTCTGGAGATTGACAAGGTCAGGGGCAAGTTGCTGAAGCTGACCGCCATCCTCAACCGGGAACTGGAGGTGCTGGAACTGGGCAAGAGGATCCAGACCGAGGCCCAGTCGGAGATGGAGAAGATGCAGCGGGAGTATTTCCTGCGCGAGCAGCTCAAGGCCATCCAGAAGGAGCTGGGCGAGGGGGATGAACAGGCCCTGGAAGTGGAGGAGTTCCGACAGAAAATCGAGTCCGCAGGCCTGCCCGAAGAGGCGGAGAAGGAGGCGCGCAGGGAACTGGACCGGCTCAGCAAACTCCCCACCGCAGCGGCGGAGTACAGCATCATCCGCACCTACTTGGATTGGCTCACCAGCTTGCCCTGGCAGGTGAAGACGGAGGACAACCTGGATATCCCCCACGCCCGCCAGGTCCTGGATGAGGACCACTATGACCTGGAGGAGATCAAGGAGCGGATCCTGGAGTACCTAGCAGTGCGGAAGCTTCGCCAGGAGAGAAAGGAGGAACTGGAGGTCAGGCCGGTGGATGAGATCCGGCGGGAGCGGGAGGGGGTGATCCTGTGCTTCGTCGGTCCACCAGGCACAGGGAAGACCTCCCTCGGACGGTCCATTGCCCGAGCACTGGGCCGGAAGTTCATCCGCCAATCGTTAGGTGGGGTGCGCGATGAGGCGGAGATCCGAGGCCATCGGCGCACCTACATCGGAGCCCTGCCGGGGCGCATTATCCAGGCCATCTGTCGCGTGGAGTCCAAGAACCCGGTGTTTATGCTCGATGAGGTGGATAAGCTGGGCACCGATTGGCGGGGTGACCCCTCTTCGGCCCTGCTGGAGGTGCTGGACCCGGAGCAGAACCGCGAGTTCCGGGATCACTACCTGGATGTGCCCTTCGACCTCTCGGAGGTGATGTTCATCACCACCGCCAACGTGCTGTACACCATCCCCGAGCCCTTGCGCGACCGGATGGAGATCCTGGAACTATCGGGCTATACCGAGGAAGAGAAAATCAAGATCGCCCAGCAATACCTCATCCCCCGCCAGATCCGGGAGAATGGCTTACGTACAGAGGAGATTGCCTTCACCACAGAGAGCATTCGGCAGGTGATCCGCGATTACACGCGCGAGGCCGGAGTGCGGAACATGGAGCGGGAACTGGGCAGCATCTGCCGCAAAGTGGTGACTCAGATCGCCGAGGGGAAGAGGCAATTGGTGACTATCCCCCCGGAGAAGGTGAGCGAGTATCTGGGCAAGCCCAAGTACTTTTTTGAGGCTGCCGAGCGGACGGAGATTCCTGGGGTGGCCACCGGCCTGGCCTGGACTCCCGCCGGAGGCGACATTACCTTCGTAGAGGCCACCAAAATGCCGGGCTCCAAGGGGTTCACCCTCACCGGCCAACTGGGCGACACCATGAAGGAATCGGCCCAGGCAGCGCTCAGCTATGTCCGCTCCAAAGCGGAGGAATTGGGCATCCCCGAGAGTTTCTTCGAGAAGGTGGACATCCACCTCCACCTGCCCGCTGGCGCAGTCCCCAAAGATGGTCCCTCAGCGGGGGTAACGATGGCTGCGGCGCTGGTCTCTTTGCTGACTGAACGCCCTGTGAAGGCGGAGGTGGGGATGACGGGGGAGATCACGCTGCGGGGCCAGGTGCTTCCAGTGGGAGGCATCAAGGAGAAGGTATTGGCCGCCCATCGTTCCGGACTGCGCACCGTGATCCTCCCTAAGCGAAATGAGAAAGACCTGGAGGAGATCCCCAAGGAGATCCGCCAGGAGATGACCTTCATCCTGGCCGACAGGGTAGACCAGGTACTGGAGGCCGCCCTGACCGATGGGCGATCCCCATCGAGTGAAACGTAAAACGTGATTAGCCCGGGCACACCCCAGGCACATTGGATTAAGCTGCAGGGTGTGCCCCTAGTGAGGGCCTGATTGTTATTCCGCCACTTGACGAGCCATGGCGCCGTGGGTGGATGATGTCCTCTATATCATTATGAGCTTGGCTAGAGGTTGTGTCCTAATGTGCAGTAGGCGCTTCAACGCTCTAACAGGACATTACGAACAGTTTCCCCTAGATTTTGGCCATACCCCCATAATTATCAGAGGCCGATTCTCACAGTCGAGGATGGGAGGGGGGCATTTTCTCGATAGCCTCCGATTGGAAATTTCAAGAGGACACCACTTATTAGGCTAATGGATGAACCCACGGTCAGCGAAGGTGCTTAGACTGCGTTGTGATTCCCCCTGGCACCAGCCAGGGTCAGATACTGTCTGTAAAGTTACATTGGCCCGTTGGGTGGAGGTGACGTAAGGCCCTCGATCGCGAGGGTTGGACATGATTTCATCGAACAAACAGAACAACAGTGATAGAATGCAGTGGCGGCGGATGGATCTGCACATCCACACTCCGGCCTCTGCCTGCTATGAACAACCAGAGGCCAGCTTTCTCGACATCCTACGCCAAGCCGAGAAGCGAGCCTTGGACATCATCGCCTTTACCGACCACAACTCGGTAGCTGGCTATCGGGCCATGCTGTCTGAGATCGAGGAGCTGGAAGTACTGGAGCGATTCGATAGGCTTCGCCCCGAGGAGAGGGAACGCCTCAGAGAGTATCGGCAGCTTCTAGATCAAATACTTGTCCTGCCCGGGTTCGAATTCACCGCGACCTTCGGGTTCCACATCCTGGGCATTTTCTCCCCTCAGACCTCTATCCGCCAGTTGGAACACCTCCTCCTGGACCTGAATGTCCCCGCTGAAAAGCTGGATATGGGTTCCACCGAGGTGGGGCCGACCACCGATGTCCTCACCGCCTATCGGCTGATGGATGAGCGGGGGGGCATCGTCATCGCCGCTCATGCCAATTCCAGCCACGGCGTGGCCATGCGACGCTTCGGCTTCGGCGGCCAGACCAAGATCGCCTACACCCAGGATGAGCACCTGCACGCTCTAGAGGTGACAGACCTGGACCGAAGGGGGCGCAACACCACCGTGGCCTTCTTCACCGGCGCCAAGCCGGAGTACCCCCGGCCTATGCGCTGCATCCAGGGCTCCGATGCCCACCGGGTGACCGCCGACCCCCGAGACAGGCAATCTTTGGGCGTCGGCGACCGGGTGACGGAGGTGCTGTTGTCAGAGGTCAGCTTCGAGGCATTGCGAGAGGTGTTTCTGGGAGACGATTTCTCCCGCACCCGACCGGCGCGCCCACAGACACAGGCCCCTTTCGATCACCTGCAAGCAGCGCGCGAACAGGGGCCCAGTATCAACCGCTCCTTTCACGAGGCCATGACCCGTCGTGGGGGGCAGTTGTATGCCATCGTTGCCGATGTGGTGGCCTTCGCCAACACCAACGGCGGCACGATTTACGTGGGCATGAGCGGAACCCCCAAAGAGCCACCGTTAGGCGTGGACCATCCCAAGTGGGTTATGAGCACCCTGCGGGCCGAGTTCGAGCAGAAGATCACCCCCCCTCTGGAGGTCAAGATGGACCTCCAGCAGAGTCAGGGGAAAAACATAATCCGCATCTCGGTGCCCAAGGGGGAAGATCCACCCTACGTCCTGGATGAAAGTAAGATCTACATCCGGCAGGAAACCGAGACCAGCCTGGCGGTGCGGGATGAGATCATCCAACTTATCCGCCGCACCCTCGCACCTGAGATCGAAGAGGCCGAGGAAATCGCTGCTCCCGGAGGGCTCATCCCCCCACCCCGGACGGGGGTGGAGATTGTGGAGACAGTAAAGCGCAAGGGCACGCTCTACCATGCCATGAAGGACCTGCGCAATGGGCATGAGGTACAGAATGTCACCCGCTCCTCGGCGCGCCGCCTGTGGCACTATGCCATCACTCAGAAAGAGGATCATCCCCCCCAACCCGCGGAGGTAACCTGGCACAATGACCTCGGCCTATGGAAGCGGTACGAGCGGGCGGGCAAGACGCGCTACGATCTGGTGCAGCGCGCGCCCGATGGATCGCTCCGGGTGTACTACGGGGTGACGGAGGAGGGCTTTCATGGGGAATGGGAGCACTTCCTAGAAGCCGAGTAGATGTCTACCCTCCCGCAGGTTAGTGAACCCCTCTCTTGATGTAAAGCGGATTCTAACCTGCGGGAGGGTGAGCAGTTGGAAGGGGCCTGGAATTTAGCGCTCAGCACGCAGGTGGGGAAAGAGAATCACCTCGCGGATGGAGGACTGATCGGTGAGGAGCATGGTCAACCGGTCTATCCCCATGCCGAAGCCGCCGGTAGGCGGCATGCCGTAGCAGAGGGCGTTGACGTAGTCCTCATCCAGGGGATGCGCCTCCTCGTCACCAGCTCCGAGAGGCTGAGCTAGGAATCTTTCCCGCTGATCCAGGGGGTCATTGAGCTCGGTGAAGGCGTTGCCCAGCTCCAGCCCGCCGATGAAAAACTCGAATCGCTCCACTGTGTCGGGATCGTCGGCTTTTCTCTTCGCCAGGGGGGAGACCTCCACCGGATAGTCATAGAGGAAAGTGGGTTGGATCAACTGGGGCTCCACGTAGTTGATCAGGACAGGATCAATGAGCTGGCCCCACGTGGCCTTGGGTTCTGGGGTGCCGCCGATGGCTCGAATGGCCTGATAGAGGCTCTGGGCATCAGGATAGGCTTCATAATCAATGCCTATCTCCTCCAGAATCGCCTGGCGCAGCTTGCGCCGCCGCCAGGGTGGGCGGAGGTCAATCTCCTGGCCCTGGTAGGTGATGGACGTGGTGCCCAAGGCGCTTTGGGCCACGAAAGCGACCATGTCCTCGGCCAGGGCCATCACTTCCTCGTAGTCGGTGTAGGCTATGTAAAACTCCAGTTGGGTGAACTCCGGGTTGTGCTTGAAGGACACCCCCTCGTTACGAAAATCCCGCCCGATCTCGTACACCCGCTCGTAGCCCCCCACGATCAGCCGCTTGAGGTATAGTTCGTCGGAGATGCGCAGGTAGAGGTCCTGGTGGAGTTGTTGGTGGTGGGTGATAAAGGGCCTGGCCGCTGCTCCGCCATAGATGGGCTGCAGGACCGGCGTCTCCACCTCGATGAAACCCCGTTGGTCCAGAAAGCAGCGCACTGCGGAGACGATGCAGGCCCGGGTGCGAAAGATCTCCCGCACGTGGGGATTGACCGCCAGGTCCACGTAGCGCTCCCGGTAGCGCTGTTCTTTGTCGGTGAAGGCATCGTAGAGGATACCATCTTT